>Ga0351866_10221_pt1 | contig 17857 bp, 18 predicted proteins | sample TotcelFGM3001L11_FD_206783 | JGI IMG/M metagenome (GOLD analysis project Ga0351866, IMG submission 206783) | Enriched cells from coal bed in the Powder River Basin, Montana, United States - Total cells FGM rep2 HSBNCT.FGM.300.1.L11 ...
GAAGGTAAGCCCATTCCCATTTATGGCCAGGGGACCAACATCCGGGACTGGATCTTTGTGGAGGACCATTGCCAGGGACTGCTCCAGGTGCTGGCGCAGGGCCGGTTGGGAGAGACCTATAATATCGGCGGCCGGCAGGAGGTCCCCAACCTGGAACTGGTGAAGCGGTTGCTCAGCCTGCTGGAAGAGATGCGGCCGGATTTGGGGGAGCTTCACCGCCTGATCAGGCTGGTTCCGGACCGTCCCGGCCACGACTGGCGTTATGCCCTGAACATCGACAAAATTGAGCGTGAGCTCGGTTGGCGTCCCCAGGTGGGCCTGGAGGAGGGTCTGAGGCGCACCATCGCCTGGTATCTCGGCCACAAGGACTGGCTGGACCGGGTGCGGTCCCAGGCTTATCGCGCTTTTCTGGAGCAACAATATGGGACCGGGGTGGCGGGGCCGGGTGAGCCCTAGAGTGTAGCGTACACAGTGCGCACCAGCCAGTGAGAGCCACGGAAATCGCCACGAAGAGTTGATCCATGACGGGCGCTTAAATCGGACCATAAGAAATGATGATAAAGGGGCGCACTGCGCACCCTATCGGGAAAACCTCTCTTGGGGTCACTTGAGTAAAGCGATCAGGCATAAATTAATTTCCTCCTTTTCTTGCGGGAGGAGGAAAAGTTACTATACGGTCAGCAGATTATTTATCTCCCCCGGAACCTTCCCCTCAGCAGGGGAGGGAGACGCCAAGCTTGATTGGTTCAGGGTGTGCAGGGACGCAACGCCATGCCGATCTCCCAGAAAAATAAAATTAAGTTTTTTCTGAGAATGCCCGAACAAGACCATGGGGGTATAAATTAGCCCCGCAACCTTGGGGGCGGCGATAGTTATGAAAACACAACCGATCATTCTCGTAGTGGACGATGAACCGGCTATCCTGGGGTTGGTCAAGGATATTTTGTCCCCGGCCGGCTACCTGGTGAATACCGCCACCAACGGGAAGGAGGCCCTGGCGGCGATCCAGGCGCATCCCTATGATCTGGTCCTCACCGACATGGTCATGCCCCAGATGGGGGGCATGGAATTAGTGCAATACCTGCGCCTCCATCATCCTGAGACCCTGGTGATCGTGTTCACCGGTTTTGCATCTTACCAGGATGCGGTGGATGCGGTGAAGCTCGGGGCGTTCGATTACCTCCCCAAGCCCTTGCAGCCCGAAATCCTGCGTCATGCCATCGAGCGGGCCCTGGATTACCAGCGCCTGTTACGGTCTCAACGGGATTTGGAGACGGTGTTCCAGGGCGCCGAGTCTCTGGGTTGGCAGGCCCTGGAGTTAGTAACTGCTACTCCCGAGGCTGCGATCCTGGGAGAGTTGCGGGAGGAGGCCTGGCCGCAGAAAGACCTCAAAGAAGTGGGCCGTATTTTCCTGGAAGCCGCCCAGAAATTGCTGCAGGTGACCAACAGTTCCATCTTTCTCTATGATGCGGTCCGGGGCCAGTTTTCCGGGCTGGCGGCCCTGGGACCCGATTCTGAGGCCAAAACCGGGGCCATGATTACCGCCGAAGGGGTCATGGGTTACGTGGCCACCCACCGGCGTCCACTGCTGGTCCCCGATTTGAGCCGGGACTCGCAACTCTCCCTCATGCCCCGGCGCACCATTTACCAGACCAACAGCTTCATGGTTATCCCGCTGACGGGATATAAATTTTGGGGAGTGATCAACCTCGCCGACCGGGAGGACAAAAGCCCTTTTACTTCCCGGGATCTCTTTCTGGGCTGGCTGATGGGCCGGTTGCTGGTGGAGATCTTGGAGGCCAGGGAAGCGCCCGAAGAGGTGTTCATCCCGTCTTTGACCACCTGGATCACCAAAGAGATCCCGGTGGGCATGGCGTTTCTGGACCAGGACCTCAAGGTGGTCCGGTCCAACCCGGCCCTGGAGCGGATGGCAAGCTTAGCCAAGTCAAACCTGGTGGGACAAAACCTCCTGTTCTGCCTGAGATTAAGCGCCGCTGACCAGGACAGTCTGGCCCAGGGCTTCCAACAAGTCCTGGCTAGCCAGGAGCCCCGGGAATTCTTTTCCCTGAAGTCCTCTCCCCAGGATAGCGGGGTCCGTTACCTGTCGATCAAAATGTTTCCGGTGCCGGATGAACATAGCGCCCGCCGGGGATTGCTGCTGGTGGAGGATGTGACCGAGGCGGAACAGCTCAAACAGCGGCTGGAACTTTATGAACATCTAGCCATCATGGGCAAGCTCACCCTCTGCGTCGCCCACGAGTTGAACAACCCTCTGGACGGCATCCGGCGTTATCTGTCACTGGCGATCATCAAGAAAGAAGACCCTGAGAGTGTTGAACGCTACCTCAGCGAGGCCCAGAAGGGTCTCCAGAAGATGGCCCTGAGCATCAAGAGCCTGATGTTCTCGGCCAATCCTTTTAAGGGGCCGCCCCGGGCCAGCGACACGGTGCTCAATCTGCTCCAGGATGCCATCAAGATCATGATGTTCCAGGCCAGCGACCAGCGGGTGCAGGTAAATTTCTCGCCCCCTCCGGAGTTCGAAAAGATCATCACCGAGGCGGACCTGTATTACGTGTTCATCAATCTCATCAAGAATGCCCTCCAGGCCATGCCCCAAGGAGGCCGCCTCGAGGTAAACTGCTCTCTCAATGATCTCCAGATGGAGATTGCCTTTCAGGACAATGGTCCCGGTCTCACGGCCGAGGAGATGGACCACATCTTTCAGCCGTTTTATTCCACCAAAGAGGGGACTCAAGGATTGGGGTTGGGCTTGCCCATTTGCCAAAAAATCCTGGCGCGCTACGATGGGCGTTTGGTGGTGGAAAGCCAGCGCGGGCAGGGCACCACCGTCCGGGTGCTGCTGCCTTATGCCGAATCGGGAGTATTGCATGGCAAATAAAGACGTTCTGGTCGTGGATGACGATGTCCTGGTAGGCGAGTCTCTCAAGGAAATGCTCAATTTGGAGGGTTTCAGCGCCGATGCGGTGCCCGATGGCCAGGCCGCCCTGGCTAAGATCCAGGAAGATCACTATCAGATGATCCTGTCGGATATTCAGATGCCCGGGCTCAACGGCATCGAGTTATTGAAGGAGTTGAAAGGCCGCTCTCCCGATACGACGGTCATTTTCATTACCGGCCATGGCCACATTGCCGGGGCCGTGGAGGCCATCAAGCTGGGAGCCTACGACTATATTACCAAACCCATCGACGATCTGCGTCTGAAACTCACCATCAGCCGCGCCCTGGAGCAGAAAAAGCTGCAGGCTTCTTACGACTCCCTGAAAAAGCGGATCAGGCCCTGGAACCTGGATGAGACCCTGGTATTCGGGGACCGGAAGATGGACCAGCTCCTGGGACTGGTGCACACCATCGCCGACACCATGGCGACGGTGCTGATCACCGGCGAATCCGGCACCGGCAAGTCCATGCTGGCCCACTATATTCACCGGCATTCGCACCGCCGGGAAGGCCCCTTTGTCAAGATCAGCTGCGGTTCGTTGTCCGAGACTCTGCTGGAGAGCGAGCTTTTCGGTCATGTGCGCGGTTCCTTTACCGGCGCCATCCGGGATAAGAAGGGCAAATTCGAGGAGGCCAACGGGGGCACTATCTTCCTGGACGACATCAACTCAGCCTCTGCCAATCTCCAGATCAAATTCCTGCGCGTCCTCCAGGAAAAGGTCATCGAGCGCGTGGGGGGAAATGTCCCCATCCAGACGGATGTGAGGATCATCACGGCCACCAATACGTCTCTGCAAGACGAGGTGGCCAAGCAGAACTTCCGGGAAGACTTATATTACCGCATCAACGTGGTCTCGTTCACTATTCCGCCTTTACGAGACCGTTTGAGCGACATTGAGCCGCTGGCCAACCATTTCATCAATCAGTTCAACCGGGTTCACCACCGGGAGATCAAGGGCATCTCCAAGAGCGCCCTGCAAATCTGCCTTCAGTACCCGTGGCCGGGCAATGTCCGGGAGCTGGAGAATGTCATGGAACGGGCGGTCATTTTGAGCCCCGGGGAGTTCATCGTCCCCGAATCGCTGCCGGGCAACATCAGAGCCATCCAGCCGGCAACCTCCAGCGAAACCTTCAAGCACCTGACGCTGGAAGAGGCCATGGACCGGGCCGAGAAGCAGATCATCCTGGAAACCCTGGAATCTTTTAGTTGGAACCGCCAACTCAGTGCCCGCACCCTGGGGGTCAGCCGCACCACCCTGTTTAACAAGATGCGGCGGCTGCACCTGGTCGATCCCCGGCGTTCAGCCCCCGAGAGCCTCACCGAATCACCCTCTTTTTAATCCCTCCAGAGTTGGCCGCATGGTCTTCCTTCCCGGCGTTTTTGTGCTTATATTAAATGAGCGAGGCACCCTATGGATTACGACCCCGAGATTCTCAGGCAGTGGGACCGGGAGCATGTCTGGCACCCCTTCACCCAGATGCAGGGCTTCAGGGAAGAAACCCCGCTGATTATCAGCCGGGGGGAAGGGATTTACCTCTATGACCTCCAGGGCAACCGCTACCTGGATGGGGTTTCTTCCCTGTGGGCCAATCTCCACGGGCACCGGCGCCGGGAACTGGACCAGGCCCTCGCGGCCCAGCTGTCGCAACTGGCTCACAGCACCCTGTTGGGGATCGCCCATCCTCCGGCCATCCTCCTGGCCCGGCGCCTGGCGGAGCTGGCGCCTCCGGGCCTGAACAAGGTGTTCTTCTCGGACAACGGCTCCACCGCGGTGGAGGCGGCCCTGAAGATGGCTTTTCAATCCTGGCGCAACCGGGGCCAACCCGGGAAACAGCGTTTCCTCAAGCTCAGCGGCGGCTATCACGGGGACACCCTGGGGGCGGTGTCCGTGGGCGGCATCCCCTTATTCCACGAAATTTATCAGCCCCTGCTGTTCGATACCCTCGAAGCCCCGGCCCCCTACTGTTACCGGTGCGACCACCGGGAGAACTGCCGGGAGCAATGTCTCGTCCGGTTGGAAGAGCTGGTCGCTGAGCACCACCAGGAACTGGCGGCGGTGATCGTGGAGCCGGTGATGCAGGGGGCCGCGGGCATGATTGCCCAGCCGCCCGGCTACCTGGCGAAGGTCCGGGAGGTGACCCGGCGCTATAACGTGCTGCTCATCGCGGATGAGGTGGCCGTGGGCTTTGGCCGCACCGGCAAAATGTTCGCCTGCGAGCACGAAGGGGTGAGCCCTGATCTCTTATGTCTGGCCAAGGGCATCACCGGGGGCTACCTGCCCCTGGCCGCCACCCTGGCCTCGGACGAGGTCTATGAGGCCTTCCTGGGGGAATACGAGGAGTTCAAGACGTTTTTTCACGGGCACACCTATACCGGCAATCCCCTGGGTGCCGCAGTGGGCCTGGCCAGCCTGGATATCTTCGCCCAAGACCGGGTGATCGAGGGACTTGCCGCCAAAATCGAGCTGCTGGCCGGACGCCTGGCGGCCATGGCCGAACATCCCTGCGTGGGCGATATCCGGCAGCGAGGCCTGATGGTGGGCATCGAACTGGTGGCCGATAAGGGCGCCCGGGAGCCCTTCCCGATTAAACGGCGCACCGGCCACCGGGTAATCCTGGCGGCCAGGGAGCTGGGGGCCATCCTGCGCCCCCTGGGGGATGTCATCGTGCTGATGCCGCCTTTGTGCATCACCGAGGCAGAACTGAACAACCTGTGCGACATTACCCTTGCGGCCATCGCCCGAGGCACCGGATAGGTAAAGTGATTTGGCTCTTCGCCCTGGATTACTTTATAATTGGCCCGGTTAAGGGTCTTGGCCAAACAGGAACGATCTAATCAACCGGTAACGGCAGGTACAGGTGATGTGATACCGAGTGGCGCTCAAATCAGGAACAAAGTACCTGTAGGGGCGCACCTGTGTGTGCGCCCTCTTGGGGGAGAAATAGCCCCCCGTGAAAAATTGCCTATTGACCGCCAAATGTTGTTAGGAGGGCTTTATGAAATGGTTAGGCCTGATAATGGTTATGTTGTTGCTGGTGGGGGCCGGCGTAGTGAACGCCCAAGAGAAATTTGAGTCGGATGTCATTAAGACCGGGACGGGGGAGCTTAAGCTCACCTTTATCGGCCACGGCACGTTGATGTTCACCTTCGGGGGCAAGGTTATCCATGTGGACCCGGTGGCGCAGTATGCCGATTACGGCCAACTCCCCAAGGCGGACCTGATTCTCATCACCCACGAGCACGGGGATCATCTGGACCTCAAGGCGGTGGAAAGTCTGCGCAAGCCCAACACCCAGGTGGTGCTGACCCAGGCCGCCGCCGGCAAGGCGCCCGGGGGCATAGTCATGGCCAATGGCGAAGTAAAGAACATGGCGGGCCTGACCATCGAAGCGGTGCCGGCCTACAATCTGGTGCACAAGCGAGACCGCGGCGAACCCTTCCACCCCAAAGGGCAAGGCAACGGCTATGTCATCACTTTCGGGGATAAGCGCGTCTATGTGGCCGGGGACACCGAGAACACCCCGGAGATGAAGGCCCTGAAAAACATCGATATCGCCTTTTTGCCCATGAATCTCCCCTACACCATGACCCCGGAGATGGTGGCCGACGGCGCCCGAGCTTTTAAACCCAAGGTCCTTTATCCTTATCATTTCGGCAAGACGGATACCGCCAGGCTGGTGGCCCTGCTGCAAGACGCCCCGGAGATCGAGGTGCGGGTTCGCAAGATGGAGTAGGGTCAGGGTGGGCGCTGCCTACCATGGCTTTTCCCAGTGGCACAGGCTTCCAGCCTGTGGCCTTTCACCGGCCAGAGGCCGGTGCCACTATGGGCCGTCAGGGTGGGCGCTGCCGCCTTGCCGGCTGAAAGACGCGGAAACTATGATCTATACCACCCAAAGCGGCGAATCCTTCGATCTGGAGAAAGATTTTTCTTCGCCGGAACGCCACATTCTCCAGAAATTGCTGATCTGGAAGGATATGGCGGCTGGCGTTGAGGAATTCCGCCTTAAGAAACGGGAGGCCCTGCAGAAAGGCTGGGGCGATTCCGGTCCCATCCAGGCCAGCCGTAATCTCGAAAGCATTACCCGGGATTTTGAGGTCCAGGTGGTCTTGCGGGTCAGGCCGGTGAAACCGGGCCAGGAGTGACGATGGCAAAAGAGCAGAAGTCACTTAAGGCGGGTATTACCTGCCATGTATGGTCTGGCGGGCGCACTGTTCGTTTACTTAAATTCATTCTGGGAGAACAGCCATGAAAACCTGGTTTGGGTTACTCTTGATCGTGGGCACGTCGATGGCCGGGTGCGCCTCGGGTGATTATGCCAGAAGACCGGCTTACCCGGAAGCAGCTCCCGCTTTTCGGGAGTCGGGGGGGTGGTATCAAAATCCGGAGAGCGACGCCGCGCAGGCAAACAGGATATGGAGTATGGAATCCCACCCCTGACCGGGTTGGCGATGACCTGCCCGAGAACCGGGAAATGTAAAGTGGGCGGGCATTGCCCGGCATATATGATGCGCTATGGTCACCCGGCGCCAAGCACAAGCGGGACGCATGTTCCACCGAATGGGTTTACTCCTAACTTTGAACCGTGAACTTTTCGAAGCGAAGGCACAACCTTGGATCATCCGGTTGGCGTAGCCGAACAATTTACCCCCCAGGGCCGGGTCCTGGATCTCCGGGAATATGGCCACGGCAATGTCAATGACACCTTTCTGGTGACGGTGGAGGGTGCGGCGGAACCGCACTTCATTTTGCAGCGCCTCAATCCCCGGGTGTTTCGCCGGCCGGAACTGGTCATGAAAAACCTCCGTATCGTGAGCGACCATGCGGCCCGGCGTTTGGCGCGGGCACCCCTGGCTGGACGCCGCCGCTTTGAGGTGCCCCGGGTGCTCCTGACCCGGGACGGCCGGGACCACGTCATTGACCCCGGCGGATCGTTCTGGCGGGCGCTGAGCTTTATTGACGCGGCCGAGACCTTTGACACCATCAAAGATGCCGGGCACGCCGGGGAAGTCGGCTATGCCCTGGGCAGGTTCCATAACCTGCTGAGCGATCTTGCCCTGGAGCGTTTGTCCGACACCCTGCCGGGTTTTCATCTGACGCCGGGATACCTGGCGCACTATGACGAGGTCCTGGAGCGCCGGGGCGCCCGTCCTTCTCCCGAAGTGAATTATGGTTTACGCTTTGTGGCCGAGCGCCGGGCTTTCGCCCCCGTCCTGGAGGATGCCAGGACCGAGGGCAGGCTCAGAGAGCGCCCGATGCACGGCGACCCCAAGATCAACAACGTCATGCTGGACACCGCCACTGGCCAGGCCGTGGCCCTGGTGGACCTGGACACGGTCAAGCCCGGCCTGGTGCACTATGATATCGGCGACTGCCTGCGCTCGGGCTGCAATCCCCTGGGTGAAGAAACCGGCGATTGGGAAAGGGTGCGCTTCGAACCGGACCTGTGCCGGGCCATGCTGCAAGGCTACCTTGCCGAGGCCCGGGATTTTCTCGCCGAGACCGACTATACCTATCTGTACGACGCCATTCGCCTCGTCGCCTTCGAGCTGGGGCTGAGGTTTTTTACCGATTATCTGGCCGGCAACGTTTACTTCAAGGCCCGGCACCCGGAACACAATCTTGTAAGGGCGCTGGTCCAATTCAAGCTGACCGAGAGCATCGAATCCCAGGCCGCGAGCCTCAGCGCCATCATCCGGGACCTGAGATGAAGGGCCAGGACTTTTCCCTCCAGCCATTTTCCCCCCTCGGCCCGCCCCTGACTATCAAGATTACCGGCCAAATCATTCGGCGGCCCCGCCAACTTGCCATCCGTTATGTACTCCGGGGCGATCTGGCGGAGCTGGTGATTCCGGCGCCGGCCGCGCTGCCGGCTCGCCGGCACGGGCTTTGGGAAGAAACCTGTTGCGAGTTTTTTCTCGGGGTCAAGGAGGCGCCGCAGTATTGGGAATTCAACCTGTCGCCCGCCGGACACTGGAACGTGTATCGCTTTGCCGGGTATCGGCAGGGGATGGCCGAGGAAACCGCGCTGACGTCTCTCCCTTTGAGCGTCCGGCGCGGCTCGGACTCGCTGGAGGTTTCCCTGGAACTGGATGTGGAAAGGATCGTTGCGGCGGATCAGCCCCTTATGGCCGGCATTACGGCAGTCATTAAGCTGGCAGGCGGCGGGCTGACCCACTGGGCCTTGACTCACCCCGGCCCTGCGGCCGACTTTCACCGGCGGGACAGCTTTGTGGTGGAACTGTAAAATGGTCACGACTTATAAGGGGAATAAAAATGAACCCGATGGCCAGACTGATCACGCTGCTCTTAGTTGTGGCAATCATGCTGTCGAGCGCGGCTGCCCAGGCTCTCACCCCGACTCGCGAGCAGGTCCGGGAAGGATGGGAGAGAAGGTTTCAGAAACTGGATAAAAACCGGGACTGCAAGGTCAGCCTGGAGGAGTACCTTGTCTTTCATGGGGCCGAAGCCCCGCTGCGGCGGCAATTTTTGGAATATGAGTTCCGGAAATACGACCGGGATGGGGATGGTATTATCACCTATGAGGAGCATTGGGCGCCCGTGGGTTTGGAAGATGAATTTCGCGGTGTGGATAAAAACCGGGATAGCCGGATCAGCCCGGACGAATTTCTGCAAGGAGAACGGCTGTTTCACCGCCTGGATCGCAATAATGATGGCGTTATTACCTGGGATGAGTATTCTGAGGCCTACCGGAAAAGATACAACGGCAAATAACTTGGCGAAATCCCGGCGGCCGGGGGTTGTTACCTGGGGCGGGCAGGTGTAGGGGGGTACCTGCGTGTCCCCCCAAGAGGGCGCACACACAGGTGCGCCCCTACTCGGAATTAAGCCGCCCGCAGGGCCTCCAGCAGCGGCAGGCGGGCCGCCTTGACCGACGGCAACAAGCCCCCCAGCAGGCCCATGCCCACGCCGAAGCCGAGGCTTTTGACCACGATCCCCGGGGTCAGGGCGAACTTGAAGGTGATTTCGGCGAAGCTGGACCAGTTGATGGTGGAGAGGGTAAAGAAGTTTAACAGCGCGGCCGGCACCAGTCCCAGGAGCCAGCCCAGGAACCCCAGGAACATGGACTCCAGGAGGAAGGCGGCCAGGATGTGATGCCGCTTGAACCCCAGGGCCCGGAGGGTGCCGATCTCGGCGATGCGGGCCCCCACCTGGGCGTACATGGTGACCATGGCCCCCAGGACGGCCCCCAGGCTGAAGATCCCGGTGAGCACCAGCCCCAGGATACGGATGAAGGTGGCCAGGCGCCGGGACTGGTTTTCATAAAATTCCACTTCCCGGAGCACCTGCACCGGCAGGCGGGGGTCGGTCTCCAGGCGGGCCTTGAGGGCGTCGAAGGCGGCGGGGTCCCGGAGGCGCAGGATCACCGACGAGAAGGCGGTGCGCCGGAAGGCGGCCAGCAGGGTCTCGACGTCCCCCCAGAGCTCGGAGGCAAAGCCGGTGTTGCCCGCATCCATGACCCCCACCACCCGCCACTGGCGCATGGCAAAGCGCAGGGTCTCCCCCAGCCCGGCCCCTTGAAAACGCCGGGCGATCTGGGCCCCGGCCACGATCTCGGTGGACCCGGGATTGAGGAACCGCCCGGCGCTGAGCTTTACCTCCCGCCGCAGTTCCGAGGATACCGGCTGCACCCCCCGGATGATGACGTTGGCGGGCAGATTGGTCCCCCGCTTGGGCAGGTTGATGAGCACGATGGCTTCGTCCGCCACCAGCCGGCGGCCCTCCTGACCTAGGGCGATTTCGGGCTGGGCGCCGATAATCCCGGCCTGGGTGCGGTCGATGGCGCTCTGGACCTCGGATTCGGACCCGGCCCGGAGCACCACCACGTTGTCAAAAGACCCGGTGGCCACCAGAGTGCGCCGAAGCCCCTCGGAGAGCATAAGCACCGCCGCAAAGACGAAAACCACCAGAGCCATGCCCGCCGCGGTGAGGAACGTCGTAAGCCGCCGGGCCAGCAGGTTACGGTAGCTGTAGGAGAGGGGAATGGGCATCAGGGTTCATCGGAGAGATGTATTAAAAAATGCTTCTACAAGAGAAATCAGAACTTGGTTCGCTGGGCAAATGGAATGGCTGGTTCTAAAGCCAGTTTTTGATCAGCTTGAGGTGAATAAATATATTGGGAACGTGACCTGAATTAAGCGGCAAAATTTGAGGGATATATTCATAATTTCTTGATCTACGATAAAAGCCTAATCTAAAGTCTACAAAGCTTGTTGGGATAAACAATCAGAAAAAGGCTATCCGATCCCATCGGATTTCTTCTTAATAAGTTCTGCCATAATTTCTTCCCTAGTTTTCTGTACTTGCTCTCGGAGTTCATCCATTCTTTCCTGTAAGTGAATCTGCAAAGTTTCAAGCCTATTGATTATCTCATGGAGCTTCTTGATCTTATAATCTTCCGTAGGCATAACAACCCCCATTTCATAATTTGCCAATTATTCTGGCTTTCCAAGCAGCTTGATTAACTCTTCTCTTAACTTATTTATTTCATTCATATAATGCTGCTCGATTAATTTATTTTGCTCTATTATTTTTTCATACTTATCTACCATCCCGACAGTCTCTTGTTCTGCAACTACCTCGGCCTGTATCTTTCCTTTTATAGCTTGCTCAGCCCTTTCTTGTGCAATTTCAAATCCTTGTTTCCCGTAAAAATGTCCTAGGACGAAGCCAAGAGCTGTTGAGAAAAGTGCGCTTATTCCAGCGGCAGTATTTAATATCAGAGTGTATTTATCTTTTAAATTGGGGTCATCTAATGAAATTTTAGATAAAAGATACACGGGTATAGACAAGAATAAAACCCATGCAATGAGTATAATAATCCCGATAATAAACTGTTTATCACTTTTCTTATTGGGCATTTTTTAAAATAGATTGACTTATAGAATTATCAAAAAATAATATAGGCAAAGCTGCCTCAAATGAGTTAATGATCGTATAGAAATTTTCAGATGAGCCCAAAAATAAAGCTTCAATTATCTTCGATATATTATTTTGATTTCTTTCTACCACTGCAGGTATAATATTTTCGTAAAAAATATTGATATATTTCTTGGCTCGATACCAGTGTTCGTCCTTTTCTATCCTATTAGAAAATTGCCAAATTCGATGTGCTTTCCTGTTAACCAGTTCCTTTACCTTAGGTTTATTTTCATTAACTCTTCCATTAGTTAAGTAACAGTCCTCTAAGTAATTTTTAATTATTTGAAAATCATTTATAGAAGCCTTAATTTTTGTGTCAATCAATTTTTCCTGAAGTTGTTCGCATGCTATGTAGTAATCAAATTCTTTACTTCCTTGTTCTCCTTTCATAGCTCGAATTGTCCATCTAAAATATGCATTAAGTTGCTTTACCTCGTCTAGCCATTTCTCTTCTAAAAACCAGTATAAATCTGGCCCAATATCGTCAACTAAATTAAGCCCTCCATCGAGAAGCATTGACGCGATAAAAGTACAGGCATTGTACCAATCAGAAATCATTTCTGCGGGATCGCTTGGTATCATTCCAAGAAATTTATATTTATCTTCCAAGAATCGGTCCATTTTTCGACAGAGACTTAAATTAAGAGCAACATCCCCAAGTATAGCGTTAAGATCAATGATGTTCATTTAAGCATCCCTGAAATCGGGCCTCCTCGCTCTTTGGCTAACATCCTCGTTTTATTGGCCGGGGAACCACGCCGCTGCAATAATACGAAATAGCTCCAATTAATTGAATTTATTGAATATTAAATTGCGAATTCGATTAGGCGTTAGTTTGAAACCTCTTTGTCTTGCGCAACCTTCCTTATTTTTATTGACCTTAAATTTAAGAAGATAAGGTCATTTTCATCGCAGAATTTAACTCTAAAAATGAATATTACATTCGCCAAGGATGAGATGTAACCCGAATTCTTGGGGCATCCCCTCAGCCGCTGTCCAACGGGGATCCTGGGAAACAATCTATCGAGTTTACTCCTAAAAGTGCTCATTTTCTCTCTTTATCGGAAGCGACCATTCTTTTCTGCAGCATGAAATCACAAGATATTGTAAAAATCAAGTTTTTTTTGGTTTCGTGCATATATAGACAATCAATAGTAAGACATGTTTCTTTTTACGGCCTTAGCGCTCCAGGCCGATACTTCTCGCCGATATTTAACCAGACGCAAGGCGGAGATGAAATTCACTTCCCTCCTCTTGGCATGGTAACGGTCTATTTGGAAGGATATTATGATAATAAGAGAAATGTCTCATCATCATAAATTAATAAATTTAATTAATTAAAAGACTTACCCCACCTTCCGCAACGCCGAAGCAATCTGCACCCGGGAGGCTTGACAGGCCGGGATGATGCCGGCCAGGAGGCCTACGGCCAGGGAGACGGCCAGGCCGACGAGGGCCGTGGTGCGGCTGACCTCCAGGCCTGGGAAATACTGGGTCACCTCCGAGGGGAAAAATATTACCGCCGGGAAGCTCAAGGCCAGGCCCAGCAGGCCCCCCACCAGGGACAAGATAAGGCACCTCCCACAGCTCCGGGACCTACGGTACTTGTTTGGTCTGTCGCATCAAAAGTGATGATGGTCGCCGGGTTGTTTGCTTTTGATCAGGGGAAAAACCTTCGTGAACCAAAAGCCAGACATGACCAAACAGCTTCTGCCGCTTCACCACAGTTTGATGCCGAAAAAATTCCGCATATTTTGGAGCAGCCAATTGCAGGTGGTGGTCTCTTCCTCACTGCAGGTCTCGGCGCAGGCGTCGGTTTCAATCTTCCGGAGTCGAATTTTCCGGCTAGCCATCAGGGCGCTGATTTTTTCCAGAAGCTCCGGACTTTCCTGAAAAATAGGGCTGAGAATTTCCTTGCTGATTTCATAGCAGATTACCTCGGTTTCCGCCTGGACTGAGGCGGTCCGGGGCTCTCCGGTTAATAAGGCCATTTCGCCAAAGAACCCGCCGGGTTGAATATGCGCCACCCAGAAATTGGTTCCTTCCGCATCCTTGACCAGGATATTGACCAGGCCCTCCTCGACGATAAAGAGCGAGTCGCCCGCCTCATCCTGAGTAACGATGAATTTCTGGGCGCCATACTTCTTTCTCTCCATGGCATTGGCTATCCTGGTCAGGTAATTTTCGTCCATGACTTTGAAAAACTCAACACCTCCGATCAGCTCAAGTTTTACCGCATCTTGCTCTCGCTTACCGTCATCCGGCGGCACCAGGCGCTGATCGACCCGGTTATACGATAAGTCTATGCGGGCAACTTGCAGATGTTTTAAGACGTTTTCATGCACGATTTTTGTGACCTGGGTTTTTTCCGCATAGTCGCTCACCCAAAACCAGAGACACCACAGAACCCCGCGCTGGTCGAACTTTTGCAGGATTATCTCAGGCTCCGGTTGCTTCATAATCCCCGGAGTACTCAGAAGCGCGGCCATCAAGATGCGTTTGGCCCTTTCCGGGGCAATGGTGTGGCTCAGAGTAACCTGGACTTCCTCCCGGTAATACCTCTCGGGGATGCTGTAATTGATAAACTTAGTTCTGGCCATCTCGCTGTTGGGAATAACGATGATTTGGTTTGCCTTGGTTTGCAGGCGAGTGGCGCGCCAGTTAATTTCTACCACCTTGCCGATCAGGGAACCGCCAGGGCGGGAACGATTCTCAACTTCTACCCAATCATCGATATTGTAGGCCCGCTCCACGCTCAGGGCCATGCCGGAGAACACATCGGCTAACATAGGGTTGATGGCTAAGCCGATGATGGCAGCCAAAATACTGGAGCCGGCGATCAGGCCGGAAAGGGGAGCATGCAGGACAAAAGCGGAGACCGACAGGATAATGGCAAACACGATTACCGCGGTGACGATATCCATTAGCAGCTTGGGAACCGGATGGCCCGAGTACTTTTCCAAGCCTGGCCACAGGAGCGTCTGGATAATTCCCGAAGCTAACCATCCGAAAGCGATCCATTTGAAGATTTCGATTATGAAGTCTATTATCCGAGGCAGTATGCCCCAGCCGAAAACCGAGAATAATCCTTCCAGATTCGATTTGAAATGAACCAGGAGCAGGGCGCAGAGAACCACCCCTATCTGCAAAACTATTCTTTTGGGATAATTGACTGCCATGGAGGATTTTCCCTAATTTTCTCGACGATTCAACAAAGACAATAGTTTGCTACCTTAAGCGGCATCAGAAGTGTATCACATTTATCCACCTCTGGTCTTCTTTCAGCGGGGGGAATCATAACCATCGGCGCCCCGGATTTTTCTTCCTGATGGGCTTCCATCGCTAGGTTCGAAGCGGTATTTATACCCTTGACTGTGGGGCGGATGATGACGTTCGGCGTCCGGAGATAGAATGATGCAAAAGGCGGGATGCGCTTCGCTTTCCCGCCCTACGGGCTACGGGCTCTAATCCAGGAGAAGCATCACAATCCCGGCGGAAGAACCCACCGGTGTCAGCAGGAAGGCGTGGGGGGGGTAAGTGCCCGTAATCCCGGCAATGCAGCCCCGGTTATTGATGGCCGTTGCAGTCTCAAGGTAGATGCCGGGCCATTCGCCGTTGCCGGGAAGATTAACCGTTAGGTGGTTGAGGTTATACATGACACCCTTCTCCCACAAAAACGCCTTTTTGCTATGTACCGCAATATCGTCCGCCCAACCCACCACCTGGCCGGCGTCGTTGATGCCGTAAGCCCAGCTGTAATCTCCCCCCAGGGTTCCCAGGTCCTGCATATCCTGGCTGGGAGTCTTGAGAAAAGCCCGCTGATAGTTGTCGGGATTGTGAGCCCAGCCCACCACCTGGCCAAGGTTATTGAGGCCATGAGCTTCGCTGCTGCCTCCCCCCAGGGTGCCCAGATTCTGCATATCCTCACCGGGGTTCTTCAGATAAGCCCGACCGTAGTTGTTGGCCAGAAGGGAAGTTCCCGCCACCTGGCCGGTGTCATTGATCGCGACGGCTTCGCTCCACCGCCCCCCCAGGGTGCCCAGATTCTCCATAGGCTGGCCGGGTTTCTTCAAAAAGGCCCGAACCCCGCTGACAGTACCGCTCTCATAATCCGTCCGGCCCACCACGTGGCCGGCGGCGTTGATACCCCAGGCGCGGCTCGCACCCCCCAGGTCGCCCAGGTCCTGCATGGGCTGGTCCGGGTCCTTCAGGAAAGCCCGCAGATAGTTATTGGCATCTGCCGCTCCCACCACCTGGCCGGCGGCGTTGATGCCATAAGCTTCACTGTCATAGCCCCCCTCCAGGGCGCCCAGATCCTGCATGGGCTGGCCAGGGGTCTTCAAGAAGCCGTGCGTTCTACCAGTAGAGGGATTAAGGTTTGCCACCCCCACCACCTGGCCGGCGAGGTTGATGCCGTAAGCTTCGCTTTGGTTTCCTCCCTCCAAGACGCCCAAGTCCTGGTAATAATAACGGGGAGCGGCCTGCAAGGGACTGGCCACGGATAGAATGATTGAAAGGCTGAGGCATAACGACATCAAGGCGACACTATTCATGGGAGTCCTCCTTATTCCGCACCATCCATAAGTATAGCAGTTGGAATGATGATAGTGAAAAGTCTGTTATTCCCCGAACGGCTCATTAATTTTCCCCCAATGTATTTTAACGCATCATTTTATGAATTAGGCAATAAATAAACTAGGTGTTTGCAAGATTGAGAACCTTCGAAGTGAGCACCGGGTGGTGCTCACTTGTCCTGATCAATTATTAATTCAATAGAAAGACTTACCCCACCTTCCGCAATGCCGCGGCAATCTGGACCCGGGAGGCCTGCCAGGCCGGGATGATGCCGGCCAGGAGGCCTACGGCCAGGGAGACGGCCAGGCCGATGAGGGCGGTGGCGCGGCTGACCTCCAGGCCTGGGAAATACTGGGTCACTTCCGGAGGGAAGACCTGGGTGGCGGGATAGCTCAAGACCATGCCCAGGAGGCCCCCCACCAGGGAGAGGATGAGGGATTCTCCCAGGATGAGGCTCACCAGGTGGTGGGCCTTGAAGCCCATGGTCTTGAGGGCGGCGTACTCCCCCAGACGTTCCCGGGCGTTCATGGCCATGGTGTTGGCCAGGACCACCAGGATCACTCCGATAACCATCCAGGACACTACCCGAATGGCCACGAGGATAGCCGAGGTCATCTCGACGAAACTCAAATTAAAGGCGGCCTCGGTTTCGGTCAGGGTTTCGGCCAGGGAGTTTTTAAAGCCGGCGTCGATTTTGCCGGACACCGGCGCACTCAGGTCCGGCCGGGCCACCTGGACCAGGAACCACCCCACCTTGTCGGCCATATCCGGGGCGATTTTCTTCAAGGTCTCATTGAGGTAATCCCAGTGGAAGAACAGCAGGGTCTCATCGGTGTTGGGGTATTGCCCTTTATAGATGCCCCGGAGCACCAGGCGGTATTCCCCGGGGAAATAGGTGCCCTTGAGAACGATGGCATCCCCGATGCGCCAGCCGTACCGGGCCGCCAGCCGGCGCCCGGCCACGGCGCCCCGGCGGTCCTGGACCAGGGCCAGCTTCTGGTCTTCGGGCAGTTGATACTCGGGGTAGGCGTCGAGGTAGCCGGGCAGCGAGGCCGCGAACTGGGGGAAAAAGTGGCGCTTGTCGATATAAACGCCTTCGAACCAGTAGGCGTGGGCCACCCGGACAATGCCGGGCACGGCCTGGATCTTGGGCAGGTAGGACAGGGGCAGGGGAAACATGAGGGACACGGAGTTCCGCGTCACCAGGCGCACCGGGGAGGAGGCGTCCACCCCGGCGTACCAGGCGGCCACCACGGTGCGCAGCAGACAAAAGGCCAACACCGCCACCGCCATCCCCAGGATGGTGAGGGAGGCCCGCAGGGGGTGCCGGATAGTATTGCGCCAGGTCAGTTTAAGCATGGTTCTGGGTTCTGGGTTTTAGG
>Ga0351866_10222_pt1 | contig 17806 bp, 17 predicted proteins | sample TotcelFGM3001L11_FD_206783 | JGI IMG/M metagenome (GOLD analysis project Ga0351866, IMG submission 206783) | Enriched cells from coal bed in the Powder River Basin, Montana, United States - Total cells FGM rep2 HSBNCT.FGM.300.1.L11 ...
GGCAACATCCGGCGGGCCACGGCGGTGAGCAGCCAGAGATGATGGCTGTGGATAACCTGGGGCTGAAACCTGGCGGCCACGTCCAGGAGCCGTTCCGCAAAACTCCTTTCATACGCTTCCACTTCCATGGGCGACAGATCAGAGAAGCGCCGGCTGGGATAAGGCATGACGTCGCTCATCCCCACCACCGCATAGGGGAGATCACCGCCCTCAAAGCGCACAAATTCAACAGCCGCGGCCCCCAGCCCGTCCGGTTGAGCCCGTTCCCCCCGGGGCACCCCGGCCAGGAGAAAGTTTTCATGCCCCCGGCGGGCGGCCTCCCGGATCATGGCCTGAATATAGATGCCGCTCCCCGTGGCCTCCGGCCTTTGACTCAGCAGATGCAGAATCTTCATACCTACGTGACCCCTGCTCCCGGACCCGGCGCCGCAGGGCCGGGATGGCCATTTCATCCGGCACGGTCCGCCACCAGCCCCCATCATGGCTATTTTACGTTGACCGCGCCGGTAAAGGCAAAATAAATACCAGGGTCTACAATCTCATCTGGGGAATGGCAGGATGGAAGATGTGTGAGTGGATTTCTCAGTTGCGGAGGAACTAACACGAAGCTGCAGTCAAAAGATAGTAATTATCCAGGTCATTCTGCTGACGGCGGCAGAAGGTCACCCTCCCCCAGGTCCGTCAGGGCTCATTTCTGCCTGGTTTAGCTTGGGGACCTCCCCGGCGCCGGGGAGATATGGTCATTTTAATGGTTACATCTTTCTTGGTTAGCGCCGAAAGAAACTGGACCGCCACCCCGTAGGCTGAAGTATTTGGGTCCGGAGGATCGATGCGCAGGACCACCCCCTGGGCATGTAAATGCGCCGGGGCGGGATGCTCGGCATTTTCAGGCGTCAGGAAAAAGGAAAACTCTCGAATTTGACCCGGTTCCACGGGCAGGGGTGGTTCAACCGCGAAGAGAATTCCCCCATAGCTGATATCTTTTAACATCCCCTCACCATCTTGCGAATCTTGCGTTTCCGGCTGCTCCACGATAAACCTGATGGGCAATTGCAGGTGAAGTCGCGGATGACGTCGCTTTTCCATGCCAATTCCTCTCACCCGCAGAGGGTTGATTTTGGGTTGGCCACTTCTCGGTTGCAGAATTCTGAGAGCTTAACGGTAACCCTGCCAACTCCGCGTTGAGCTATGATGCTATGAGGATATTGGGGTATATCGGTTGAACCGCAGGACAACTTGAAAAATCGGCCTTGCGGTAGAAAGGCAGCCGCCTTAATCCCTGACGAATATTCACTCTCGCCTTATCAACCCTGGTCTCTTCATCCGCGCCCTCAGCCGCCTCCCTGCATATCCATCCAGAGTTCCTGGTTCGTGGATGCACCCGATGGCTCCGGGGTCATGATCAAATTCTCATGTTTTTTAAAATTGCCGCTGTCATCGATGATAATGGCTGGGGTCTGGCCGCACCCGGTCAGGACGAAGGCCAGGGCCAGGGCGACGCGGTGACGCTTAAACCGGCTGGTGTTCTTTTGCATGATTCACCCCTTGTTTCTGTCGGTGCCTCGGTTGAGTAATCGGCAAAAATCATCTTTTCTTAAACCAGTTGGATTTATTGAGAAGGGTTCAGAGAGGCTCGGGGCAACCCTCCGGGACCGGCGAAGGGCGCCAACCCAGACGGTGGGAAGCCGGAGGCCGATTGGAGTCTTCCCAGGCCGGGAGGGTCCAAAATCTGGGGAGACCCCGGTCTTTAAATCTTTTTTATGTTATTATAGTAAATTGTGATGGCCGCCTTCGAAAAGAGGCTGGTTTTGAAGTTCGATGCCAGAAGTTGCTATCTCTGCATTAAAGCAACCATCCTTGGTTGCCTTATCATATCAATTATTGAGAGGTTTTTCCGCCATGCGGGCTTTATTAATATGTCCAGAATTTCCCCTTTCCTTTTGGAGTTTCAGAAAATCTTGTCAGCTCCGGGGTAACCGGACGGTTACGCCACCCCTGGGTCTGTTGACCCTGGCCGCCTTACTGCCCCCGGAATGGGACTTGCGCCTGGCCGATCTCAACGCCAGGAAGCTGACGGAACCGGATTGGCAGTGGGCCGATCTGATCTTGATATCGGCCATGTACATCCAGAGGGATGGCCTGTTGGCCCTGGTGCGGGAAGCCAAACAGCGGGGAAAAATCGTGGTCGCCGGAGGCCCCTACCCCACTTCAATCCCGGAGGTCACCCTGGCGGCAGGATGTGATTACGTGGTCCGGGGTGAGGGAGAGAATACGATCCCCCTGCTTCTGGAGGCGATGCAGGCCGGCCGGACCGGAGTGATCGAGAATGCCGAAAAGCCCGATCTTAGCACCTCGCCGGTGCCGCGCTTCGATCTGTTGCAGATGGACGATTATGCCACCTTTTCGATCCAGACTTCCCGGGGCTGCCCCTTCGACTGCGAATTTTGCGACGTGGTAAACCTCTTTGGGCGCCAACCCCGCCACAAGACCCCGAAGCAGGTCATCGCCGAACTGGAGACCCTCTACCGGCTCGGGGCCACCGGCAACGTGTTCTTTTGCGATGACAACTTCATCGGGAGTAAAAAGCGGGCTCAGGCCCTGCTGCGCGAAATCATTTCCTGGTCCAAGAGCCGGGGTGAACCCTACCAGTTTTTGACCCAGGCCTCGGTGAACCTGGGCCAGGACCCTGAAATGATCGAGCTCATGATCGAGGCTAATCTGAGAGAGGTTTTTATCGGGATCGAGTCGCCGGATGAAACTGTGCTGGAAGCCAGCCACAAATATCACAACATCAAAAACCCGCTCGTAGAATCACTGCACAACCTCAAACGCAGCGGCATGGAGGTTATCGGCAGTTTCATCCTCGGTATGGACGGAGAAGCGGCCGGGGCCGGCAGGCGCATCTGCGCCTTCATCGAACAGACTGACCTGCCCGTGACCATGCTGGGGGTCCTGCTGGCCGCGCCGCATACCAAACTGTGGCAGCGCCTGGAGCAAGAAGGGCGGCTGCGCCAGGATCTGGGAGAAGACCTGGGGACCTTCTCGGCCATGAACTTCGAACCCAGCCGGCCGGAAGCCGAGATCATGCAGGAATACGTCGATGCCTGGAACTACCTGTATGAACCATCCCGCTATCTGGCCAGAACTTACCGCTATTATCTGGCCATGCGGCCGGCCCACCGTGACCCGAAAAGGGCGGCAGGAGACCCCCAAGACCAGGTTCCCCGTAAAAAAATATCCTGGCGTTACTTATTCAACCAGTCCCTGTCTCTGGGCAAAATTCTTTGGTGGCAAGGCATCCGGCCGCCCTACCGGCGCCAATACTGGTCCCAGATGATCGGCATGTTGTGGCAAAACCCGAGCCGCTTCCTGCAATATTTCGTGACCTGCGTCGAAGGAGAGGACCTGTTCGACATCAGGAAGATCGTGGAGGAAAAGGCCGCGGTCATCATGAAGGCGCGGCGGCTCGCCACGAGCCGGTAACGGTGACCAGAAGGCCCCGTAACTCTCCTCCGGCTTAGCAGTTTGGCTGGCTTCAGAGCTTTTTTCGGATTACCTCCTGGAGCATGTCCTGGTCCAGGGACCGATCCGCCAACTGCCGGAGCCTGCCGATCTCCGTGGGCATCAGGCCCCTAATACCAAGTTGCTGTCATAGAGGTAATTATGGTTTTATGATTGCAATCACCGTAGGGGCGGTTCGCGAACCGCCCCTACAATGCGGATTATTACTTGTTTGACGGCAACTTGGTATAAATCTCTTCTTCCAGCGGAAAAACGCCGGCTCGCCGATCCCATCTTCTTTTTGATCAGTCGATCACCCCTGAAAAATACTTATTATTAATCCTGAATGAATGTTGAACATACTGACATGAAATCGGCCATTCAGGAGGAAATTCCATGAGATTTAGGAAACCGCTGGCAGGGTTGGCCGCCGGTGTGCTGGCCATCGCGTTCATAAGTTCCGCTGCTCTGGCCCAGACCGCGCCTCAAGGCAATGATCCGGCCGCCAAGCCCGCGCCCAGGGGCCTTCAGGTCACTCTCGCGGTGAAGGTGAAAAATCTGAAAGCAATGGGTGGCTACTATCTCCAGGGGCCCGTTGAGGTATATAAGATCGCCAACAAGAACCCCGAAGTCCTGGAACCATTGGTCAAAAGCGGTGAAACCGTGACCATCGAAGCCCGCGCCAGCGGGGATCTTTTGACCATCCAAACCCTCAACGGCAAAAAATATGAGGCAAAACCTGCACCGGCATCGAAGTAATGGACCGGAAGCCGGGGCAAGGCCCCCATGGATCTCTCCCCGGTTAGGCAGGTTTGCCTGACCGCCATCCTGGTTTAACCCGGCTGGCAGGGCCAATCATCCTGTACGCTGCAGCCGGTCCAGTGGTTGGAGAAACCAGGCTCGCCCTAAACTTGATTGAAATTCAGGAGGTCCGCCAGGCATGAGATTTTCCGCGGTCAAGCATTTACCCCTGCTCGTCTTTTTCCTCGCCTTGTTGAGCTGCGGCAATCCCCAGGAGGAGGCCACCCGGCAACTGGGCCAGATGGACATCAAATTCACTGCAGACTCCTTTGTAGAACGAGCCCGGGATGGCAACCTTGCCGCAGTGAAACTTTTCTTGCAGGCTGGCATGAAACCCAATGTCACCAGCGCGGCGGGAGAGACCCCATTGCTGGCGGCGGTCCAGTTCGGACGCCAAGACGTGGTGGAGGCGCTCCTGGCCCAGGGAGCTGATCCCAACTTCACGGATATGCGGTTCGGTGGCACTCCCCTGATGTGGGCCTCGACCAAGGGTTATGCCGGGATCGTGAACCTGCTGCTGGCGAAAGGGGCCCAGGTCAATACCAAGAATGATCAGAGCGGCATGACCGCCTTGATGCCCGCGGCGGTTTGGGGAAGAACCGGGATCATCACGGTGCTCTTGGACAAAGGCGCAGAGATCAACGCCTCAGACAACCAGGGCCGCACCGCCCTCATGTGGGGCGCCCACTATGGCCGCACCGCGGCCGTAAACCTACTCCTGGAGAAGGGCGCGGACCCCGCCCTCAGGGATAAGGAAGCCATGACCGCCCTCATCGTTGCTGCGATCCACGGCAAGACCGAGGTGGTAAAGGGCCTTTTGAACCAAGGGGTGGATATCAACGCCACGGACAATAAAGGCATGACCGCCCTCATGTGGGCCGCCCGGAATGGCCGGAAAGATGTGGTGCAGGTACTCCTGGAGAAAGGTGCGGACGTCAATGCCAGGGACAAACAGGGCAAGAACGCCCTGGATTTGGCTGGATATTACCGGCAGGAGCACACCAAAGCATTGCTCTTAAAGGCAGGTGCCGGGATCGGGAAAGGTTCAGGTAGTTTGCCAAAGGACAACCCCGGGGAAAAGCCCCCAGCCGCGCCACCCTCTACCACGGGAGAAAGCCAGGAGCGCTCATAAAAGTAAGAAAGGCTTCTATCCTGTAGGGGCGCACCTGTGTGTGCGCCCTTAGCCCAGGGCGGACACATAGGTCCGCCCCTACAAGAAATAAATTACCTGTTTGAGCGCAAATTGGTATCAGGGGGTTGCAGAATCCCTTCTCCCGAGTTGCCGTCAACCAGGAACGAAGCATATGTGGGGGCGCACACGCAGGGGCGTTCCTACAATAGCTTTTCTTCCTTCTATGAGCGCACCTTGAGACCTCTGCGAAAGTCTCTAACTCTATCCTTTCGAATCAAAATGTAGCGCCGGCGCCCTCGCCGGCGCCTAAATACCGTATGGACAGCCGAGGGCGGCTATCCTCCATGAGACTCTCGCAGAGGTCTCAACTTATAAGTAATTGCCAAAAGTTTTTTCCGCTCAGGGGCCCCTTATAATCCCCCCTGCCCCCTTTTAAAAACGGGGGGAAACCACAAGGAATTGCAGGAAAAGTCCCCCTTTGAAAAAGGGGGATTTAGGGGGATTTAAGAACCACCAAGGAGAAGGAATTTATGGCAAACGCTATAACCGGCGCGGAAAATAATGGCGGCGCAATTTTTTCAAAGGAAAAGGGCCGCCGGAGGGGCGGCCCTGGTTGGTTCACGTAAATCGCCGGGTCATTGTTGGGGTGTCAGCCCAATGCCCCTGATTATCTTCAGGGCGTGAGGAGTAAGGTTTCGATGATGCCCGGAATTTCTCCACCGAACTTGGCAAAAGAATTGTCAGCCTTTTTGGTGGGGATGTAAGGCCGCATCATCTCGTTGTCTTCGTGGTCGATGATGTGGCAATGCCACACGTAGCCCGGGCCATAGGTGGGGTCAAAGGTAAAGAGGTTCTGGCCAGGGGTGACCGCGTTCAAGGCAACGTCCTGCGGCGCCCACCGCCCGATAATCCGGGTTACCTCACCGGGGTAGGCGAGGATGGTATCCTTCCAGCCTCTTTCCTGCGGCAGAGGCGGCTGGATCGGATTACCGCCAAGGAAGGCGCCGACCGGCGGGTTGCCGCCGATGGCCCCATCAGTGTTCACGACATTGTACGGCAGCGGCGGGCCATAGCCATCGATAACCGCACCCACGGGAAAGGAGGCATCGTAGAGTGCGGTGTAGCCTACGTCATCGTATACCTGCCGGTTCACCAGCTGGAACTGGATCATGTGCGGGTGGATGGGGTGGGCATCGGCGGTCAGGTTGATAATCTCCCATACTTCCGTTGAACCTATCTGGGGCAGTTCGGTCAACCAGTTGACGCCAACTCTACTGGAACCTGCAATCGGGGTCCCCGTTACGTCCTGGAGGCCGCCGAATTTGGTGTTGTTCATCAGAACTTCAAGCGGGCCGCCGGGACCCATAACCTCCCGGAGGACCAGTTGGCGTTTTCGGTTGACGGTCACGAGGGGATTGATGCCGCCGGCGCCGTCAGCCAGCCGTACAATGGCCGGGGGCTGACCGGCGCCGCCCCGGAGGGTGGCCCCGAAGGCAGCCGGGTTGAAAGAAGTATCGGCCACGGGGGTGCCGCTAACCTTGAACTGCATGAGTTCTGCCGTACCATTCGGGTCCGGGAGGATACCGCCACCCGGGAAAGGCCCGGGGGCGAAATTCATGACCGTGAGGGTTTTCCCAGCGTAGGCCGCAAAGTCGATGATCACATCGTAGCGCTCCCCCGGAGCTATAATGAGCCGGTTGGTCGGGTGGGAGGTGATGGCGGGCGCATCCAGAAGTCCCCCGTCGGTGCCGATGACATAGATGGGTGGACCGACGAAGTGAACGGGGGGGTTGTGGTATCGTCCACGCGAATATCATAGACCCGGGCATTGGACCCGTTCAGCATCCGGAAGCGGTAACGGCGGGGCTCCACATTGAGAAAAGGCCAGGACCGGCCGTTGACTACGATGACATCGCCGAAAAACTCCGGGTTCCAGAAGGGGTGGACTGTGGGGTTCGTGGGCGGTCCATTCAACCCGGCAGGGAAACCATCAGGAAAGAGCCACTGGCCGTCAGTGTCGAATTGCCGGTCCTGGATAGCGAGTTCGATTTCCTGGGGTCCGGCGGGCAGGTTAAGCCCGGTGCCGACCGTCCCGGTATCGAATTGGTCCCGGATCAACCAGAAGGCTGCGATGCCGGCGTAGACGTTGGTTCGGGTGACTCCCAAGGCGTGGTCGTGAAACCAAATGGTGGCGGCTTCCTGGGCATTGGGGTAGTCATAAATATTCTTGTAATAACCTGGGCCTCTGATTCCCCCAGGTGCTGCCAGCGGGCCGGAGAGATACCCTTCACCTCCGGGGGTCCACCATTCGTCCGGGCCGCCGTCGGAGTCCGACCGCAACTCACCACCGTGCAAATGGGGCACCACCGGTTGGGGGCCGGAATAGGGGGCGGACCTGGCCGCGTCGCCTGGCAACAGGCCCAAGGGATTGGCCCACGCAAGGGTTTGGTCCACGGTGATATATCGCTGCAGGATCGGGGGAATAGCGGCAGTCCCCAGATTGTTGGTATAGGTCACAGAGGTTGCGGTTCCCTTCTGGGCCTCCACGGAGACGCCGGGATAATTCATCGGACCTCCCCCCACCTTAAAGCCCCAAACGTAGGTGCCAAGCCGGGGGTTGAAACTAATGCCGGTATAAGGGGTAATGCTGGCCGGCAGCGCGTTATAAAAGCTGTCGGGCAATACCTTTTGTTGGAACTCGTGATTAAGACACCGCCAGGGCACTACCCGCCGGGACCCGCGGCACAACGCCGGTAGTCTGGGCGAAATGCGGCAGCGGGGTGACGTATTTGGGCAGAGTCGTGCCATCCACCGCAGTTTGCAGCGGGATCTGGAAGCTCGCCTGCACGCCGGAGGTTAATCCTACTCCCGCTAACAGTACCGCCATGACTCCAGTAAATATTACCCGCTTCATGACCATACTTTACCCCCTTTTAGCCCTGTCTTAGGTGAGTTCCTCATTATCTATTATTTATTTTGCCGGGTCGCCTGGCAACATGGCAGACAAAACCGTTAGGGAATAATAAGGTAATCCTAAGAATAGAACCACGAGGATGGCTACTTCTGGCTAGGTTACACCCCTGGCCAGCATCGAGGTCCCGGTTTGATACTCAATCCATGGTGAAAATAAATTAACAGAAAAAATAACCAGTTCTTTAGGCAAAAATACCTATTTGGGCCAAATTTGGCATAGGTAAAATAGCCTACATGAACCGATAAGTTTATGTCTTACGAGCCTAAGTGCATTATATTAAAGAAATTATGTCAGAAACCTGTAGCACTCACCTCAAACCCCAAAAACCAGCCTTTTGACCGGAGACCGCTGGCGCCTTGAGGTCAGGAAACCGCCAGCCCTGACAGCAGACCGTCTCAGCAAGCCGCCGCTGGTTCAGCGGGCCAGTTTTTGCTCGGGGGAATAGAGAAGATTTTGGAGCGTGGTTACATCGAGGAAGTTTAGCGTCGGCCTAAAGGGGAGCCGGCAAACCCTATGGAACCAGCCCCCCGGTCCAGCTTATTTGATGCAGTAATCCACCGCCCAGGCATTTATTGCGGTTTTTCCTTTTTTGGTTCGTCCTGCGGCCCGGTTTTTTGTCGCCCGTATTTATCCAATAATTTTTGTTGCCACTTCCAGCTGGCCAGGAGATATTCACCTTGTTGAACCGGGGTAAGTATGGCCAAGGTCTCATCCCGCCGGCCTTTATACGTATTGACCAGTATGTCCTGGTCGGCAGCCATGGCGGTGGTCAATTCTTTCACCTTCCCCTCATCAGCTTTCCCGCCGGATAGGAGTTTTTCCAATTGCGCCGCCGATTTATTAATCCTCTCTAAAGCCTCCTGGCGAATCCGGTCGAATTTTTCCTCCACCTTAATGAATATTCTGACCTTATCAGGGCGGAGGTTCAACGTCTTGATCAGATGCTCCCGGAATGCTTTGTTATCGCTTTGACCTTCTGCTTTGGCCGGAGCGACGGACGGAATCCCCACCAAAACACCGAGCACAACGCCCACTAACAACAGTTTGAGATTGGTGTTTCCCATCCCAGTTATCCTCCTGCGCGCAAACTATTTTATGTTTCGTCATAATATCGATACACGGGATAAAAACAATAGGTAAAAATACCGAACTGCCTAAAACAAACCGAAATTATGCCGCGACTATAATCCGAAGCACGGCGGGGGCGGCCACTGCTTCAACATAATTGGTAGATCACTCTTGGGGAGGCAGGTCATCCTCTTGGATGAAGATCCCTTGGGTCCCGTCTAAATGGTACAGCCGATCGACGGCGAGGGCCGGATGGCGCTCATGGGTCAGGATCAAAATGGTGGCGGTTCTTTTGCACGCGTTGATGACCTCGGCCAGGAGATGGCGGGCCCGGTCGTCGAGGTTCGACCATGGTTCATCCAGGATCATGATCGGCGACTCTCTCAAGAGCAGCCTGGCGATGCAAATCCGCTGCCTCTCACCGGTACTGGCCCCGATGCCCCGCGGGTCCATGATGGTGTCAATGCCCTGAGGCAAACGCCCCCAAAAGTCCTTTAACTGGGCGCGTTCAAGGGCCTGCAAAATCTGTTGGTCGCTTGCGTCCGGTTGCGCGATGAGGAGGTTGCCTCTCAGCGTCTCCTGGAAAATAAAGTGGTTCTGGGTGACCACCCCGATTTTCCGCCGCAGCTCGGTGCGGGAAATCCGCCGGATGTCGATCCCGCCGATAGAGATGACTCCTTCCTGGGGCGCATAAAGGCGCAGGAGCAAATTGATGAGGGTGGATTTGCCGCTTCCACTTTCGCCATCGATGACGGTGACGGAATTGGCGGGAATGAGCAGGTGCGCCCGGTTGTAGAGCCGCCGCCCTCCCGGGTATCCGAAGGTCAGATCGGACAGCTCGATAGCGACGGATTGGCTGGGCAGAGTTACCGTGGGGTGGCTGTCTTCCGCCTCAGGGGCTTCAGCCAGAAATCCGGATAGATGGCGAATCCCGGTGAATTCGGTCTGCACCGTAGCCACCAGCCTGACGAGTTGGCTGACCGACATCTGTAATAAGGTGGCATAAAAGAAAAACAGCAAAAATGGCTCGAGACCCATCGTACCCCGGGCGATGAGGTAATAGGCCAGGGCCACCAACCCCAAGCCGCCCAGTTGGGTGAGAAGCTCAATCCCGGGAGAAAACACCGACAGCACCGCCCCGGCTCGTACCGAAAGCTTCTGCAGCCCGGAGGTGTGCGTCTCGAATTGTTCCGCCTGCTGCTCCTCGGCCGCCAGTACCTTGACGGTGTCGATCCCCTGAATGGTTTCGTCGAAGACCCGCTGGATGTCGCTCCAGGTGGCCCGCTGAGCCCTGGCATAATAACCCATAATTCGGTTGAGAACGCTCACGAGCAACGTGGTGAGGCCCACGATACCAAGGGCCGCAAAGGTAAGGGTGGCGGGGCAGAAATAGAACAGCACGGCCGTCACCGCGATGGCGGTGATGAGTTCGCGCCCGACCCCTGGCAGAAAATCAGCGAAGAACCGCTGGGCTTGCGCAATATCGCTGGAGAACTTGGTGAAAAATTCGCCGGCGGATTGCTGCTGGAAATAGGCCAGGGGCAGGTGGCTGGCCTTATCGAAAAAATCGGTTTGCAGCTGCTTGAGCAGGTTGAAAGAAAAGACGGTGCCGGCATACCCGCTAATCCCTTGCAGCACGGCGATGGCCAGGAAGATAAGGGCCAGTTGCTCGAGCAAGGGCAGCCCCGAGGTCCAAAGACTGGCGTGTTGGCCGTCCACGGCCAGGCTTACCAGCTGTTGATAGTAGCGCGGCTGCAGCGCCAGGAGCACCCCGCAGCCGAGCTGCAAGACCACCAGAAGCGTCAGGGGGAGGCGATAGCGTGAGATGATGCTAATAATCCAGGATCTCATGGCTCTGGGCAGGCGGGGGACGTTCTTTGCAGGTCGGCCAGGGCTCGATGGATTCTGGCGAATATGAGCTGATAATCCTTGCAGAAAGGGTCCTTGGCCATATGGTCATGACAAAAAACCAAGGCGTTGAGGGGGCAGCCGCCGTGGCAGATGGGCCGGTGCATACACTTTTGACAGTCTGAAAGCGCCTCGGCCCGCCGCCGAATATCTTCGCAAAAAGGCGAAGCTACCAATTCCCCGATCTCATGGTCGTGGATATTACCCAAGAGGGGGGTCTCAAACCGGCTGCACAGCACCACATCCCCGGAGGGTTTCACTCCGAGGTGCGACCCGGCGCAGGTTTGGCGCTGCTGACATTCGTATGGCACCCCGCCGGCAATGGCCTCCAGGTAGAGGGCCAGGGGCGACACGGTGACCCGCCGGCGTTCCGTACCGGCCCAGGCGTCGAATAAGCGGCACAGAAAGGCGCCATATTCCCCTGGCTTAAGCAAGTATGGCGCCGAGGTCTCGGGGTGGCGCCCCGGAATCATCGGATTAACCCGGAAACCGTACCCCAGGCCCTGAAAGTACCGGTAGATTGCCTGCTCCTGACCCAGGCTTCGCCGGGTAACCACTGCGTTGAACCCCGCGGACACGCCCTGTTCCTCCAAGAGGCGAACCTTCTCCAAAACCGCGGCGTGGCTTCCCTGCCCATCGGCGCCGATTCGCATCGAGTCGTGCAAGACTTGGGGGCCGTCGAGGCTAACGCCGATCTGGAACTCGTGGTCATGGAAAAAGGCGCAAAAATCATGATCGAGGAGCAGGCCGTTGGTCTGAAGATAATGGTGGAATCTCAGGTCCAAGGCCAGCCCGTGAAGAATTTTCATCGCGACCCGGAAGAACTCGAGGCCTGCCAGGAGGGGTTCGCCCCCGTGCCAGAGGATATGGATTTCCCTGAACCCCTGTTCCTCGGCATAGCGGGCGGTTTTTTCCAGGGCCGTCTGTAGCGTCTGCCGGCTCATGACGCCGGACCCGGCCCCGTCCGAATAGCAATAGCGGCAGCTCAGATTGCAGCGCTTCACCGGCTCCAGGATCAGGGTGAAGGCGTCGTTGGCATCACCCGGCATTAGCGAGCTCCCGCCGGACGGCTTCCCGCACGTGCTGACGGAAAGCTCTCAGCCCCTCGCAGAAGTACGTCTCCCCCCGGACCTCTTCCCAAGTGGGGGGGAGGACGGCGTCGGCCCAGCGGCTGTCAGGCAGTCCCGCTGACCGGGCCCGGAGCAGCATGGCGTTGTATTTCATGCAGGTGAAACACCCGCCGATACACTGCCGGCCCCATTCACAGCCTCCACAGGCCATATGGTTCCCGGACCGCCGAATCCTCTGCTTAATCTGTTCCCACAGGGCGGCCTTGTGCGTCAAAATGGCCCCCAGGGAATCCTGATGGATATCTCCCAGGGCCGTCTCCGCATCATTCACCCACTGGTCACAGCTGAACACCATGCCATCGGGGGCGAAAATCAGGCGCCGGAAGTCGCACCGTTTCTTGTGGAATGGGTCGCCCAGATTGATTTCCGGCTGCAGGACCATCTTGACTTCTTGCCGCAACTCTTTGAAATCCACCTGCCTCTCCTGGTCCCAGAACCAGCGGTCAAACAATTCGATCAAAAACCGTCCCACTTCTTCCGGCCGCGGGGCCAGGTCCGGCAACCCGGAAACCCCGCCGGCCGCAGGGTCCAGGTCGAGCCAGCGCACATCATAAATATCCAGCTGGACCTCGGCTCTCAAATCCTGGAAGAATTCAAACAGGTCGACCGCGCGGTGGATGCCCGCCCGGGTAACCACGGCAATCACCGCCACGCGGTCCACCCTGGCGCAATCACGGTAACATTCAATGCCGCGCCGGGCGGCCTCGAAAGATCCGGACTGCGAGCCGCGAAAACGCCGGTACCGGTCGTGAATCTCCTGGGGCCCATCGATACTGAAGCCCACCTGAAATTGCTGTTCGGCGAGAAATCGAGCCATATCCTCGGTCATGAGGGTCCCGTTGGTCTGAATCCGGTTTTCAAAAGCAAGCTCGGGATACTGCGCCTCGAGACGGATGATGGCCCGGAAAAAATCGATGCCCGCCAGGAGGGGCTCACCACCGTGCCAGTAGACCTGAATTACCTTGGTGTCGGGATCAACGCTCCGGTTATGGGCGACGACGCGGCGGAGAATCGTCTCGACCGTGGAGAGGCCGATAATCCCCCCGGAATGCTCCTGGAAGCAATACCCGCAGGCCAGGTTGCAGTTCCGGGTTACCTGGATTTGGGGCACCACCGGCAGATGTTCTTCGCAATCGGAACCGTATGGTTGTCTGGGAGAGAGATTTTCCGCCATGGGAATGAAAGGGAATGTGCGGCACTGGACGTATGCTACCGTTTTGGAAAGTCTAATGCCCGATGAGGTGCGTGATCAAAATACTGCTTGACTGGAACTCATTCCAAAACTGAATTCCACGTCAACGTGAATCAATCCAGGGGGTTTACATTGGCAAATAATGACCCCCTCTGCTAAAGGGGAATACGGGGGATGAGATACTAACTGGTCAATCCCCTGAATCTCTCTTTAGCAAAGGGGCGCTTAAACTCTCATTGGGTGAGAAAACATATTTATAGTCTGAGACAAACTTTTATAATAGGCCCTCAGATCAAGTCCACCAGTTGAACCAGTTGCCCCAGTTATACCAGTTCCGCCAGTTGCGCCAGTTACGCCAGTTGCGCCAGTTACCCCAATATGGGAATGCTACCCGTTTATTCTTTTCCTGGCGGATTTCTTCTAGGATTTCACGGAGGACTTCACTTTTAGCCATGGCTCCCTCTCTCTGTCTCGATCTCGGCAGACAGACGTTCCCGTAAGGTTAAATCATTGATTCCTTCCGGTCCTTAATAGAATTTCCTCTGATTCTATTTAGAAGTAACTGGTATGCATACTTTCGGCATACATTTCTCACGCCATTTCTCCATGGCAACCAGATACTTGCCTTGCTGGATCGGGGTCATGAGGGCCAGTTCCTCTTCCAGCTGTTTCCTAAAAGATTGAAATAACTTAGCCTGACCGTCAATGTAGGCGGCTACCGCCTCCTTGATCTTCGCCTCGTCAGGGGTGGGCGCGGCTAACGTGGCTTGCAAATTATCCCAGGCCTTCTTCGAGGTCTCGGCTATTTCTCCGCGCATGAGCGAATACTTATCTTCCACCTCCAAAAGCGCCTTTTCTTTATCCGGGGCAATCTTCAAGGCTTTGAGCGACTGCGATTTATAATCCTTGAGTTGTTTCCCCAGCTCCTCATTCGTTTGAGCCGTCTGACCCAGGGCGGGGACCACCAGCAGAACACTCAAGATAGTGAAGAGTGCCCCCAGCTTGAAAACGAGCCTACCTTTCATGTCATCCTCCTTTTGAAAAGGTGTTGGGCATACAGCAGGTTCTGAGCGTGCCTGAAAGGTTGCCGGTGGCCGCGGCGACGGTTTTATCCAGACGCCTTGCCGCCGCCATCACTCCGCCGCAAATCCTTGCGGTCGTCTGTCCCCTTCCAGGTAAATATTATTATAAAGCATAAATCGGACAAAGCCGTCAAGTAAATTAGGGAAAAATGCTTGTATCGGGGGCGGGAGTCCAATCCCGGCATTTGAGTTTCCAGAGAAGATCGAGAAGATATTGCCCATTGATTTGATCTTGGAGATTAAAGCCTTAGGAAGGAAAGGCGGCTAAGGGCCTGGAATAACTGGAGGCGGCATCCAGATTCGAACTGGAGAATAACGGTTTTGCAGACCGCTGCCTTACCTCTTGGCTATGCCGCCTCTGGAGCGGGAAACGGGATTTGAACCCGCGACTTCGACCTTGGCAAGGTCGCACTCTACCGCTGAGTTATTCCCGCTCGCCCTAAATATGTCTTAAAAATCGGCGCACTTGTCAAGAGGAAAAATTACTTCTCCGGAAAGAAGGGTGACCGGAAGGGCTACAAATCTGCAATAAACACTTTTTTTCAGTTTATCCCGTATGCCGGGGTCGCTATTTTTATGTTAGAATAGCCAATAGTTATCTTTAACCCGTCCGCCCTTATTTCTTGACTGAACCTCTTTTTGTGGTAATATGGAACGTGAATTAATCCACAAGGTCGTTTTTTCAGCGGTCTTTAGAGAGTAACCTCAATGAGTTAGGAGCATGTCCATGGACTTTCGCACCGTCAACACCACGTGTTCTTACTGCGGCTGCGGCTGCGGCCTCCTTCTGGAGGTATTGGACGATAAGGTGATTTCCACCCTGCCGGTGAAAACCCACCCGGTGAGCCAGGGCAGTCTCTGCATCAAGGGCTGGAACATTCACGAATTTATCGGCAGCGACCAGCGCTTGAAACAGCCGCTGCTGCGCAAAGGCGGCGAGCTGGCGCCGGTGAGTTGGGATGAGGCCATGGACGCCGCCGCCCAGGGCTTGAAAGAGGTCGTGGAAAAATACGGCCCCGACGCGGTGGCGGTGCTGGCCTCGGCCAAGGTCACCAACGAAGAGAACTACCTCATCCAGAAATTTACCCGGGCCGCCATCGGCACCAACAACGTCGACCACTGCGCCCGGCTCTGACATAGCTCCACCGTGGTCGGTCTGGCCGCGGCTTTCGGTTCCGGCGCCATGACCAACTCCATCCCGGAGTTGGCCGACGCCAAGTGCATCTTCATCATCGGTTCCAACACCACCGAAAATCATCCCATCGCCGCCAAATGGATCATGCGGGGCAGAGAAAAAGGCGCCAAGATCATCGTGGCCGATCCCCGCGCCACCCAGATGGCCTTTTTGGCGGATATTGCGGTGCAGCAACGACTGGGCACCGACGTCGCCCTCATCAATGGGCTGATGCATATCATTCTCAAGGAAGGCTGGCACGATAAGGCCTACGTTGACGAGCGCACCGAGGGCTTCGAGGCCCTGGCGGCCAAGCTGGAGGACTATCCCCCGGACAAGGTGGCCGAAATCACCGGCGTCGACGCCGCCACCCTGCGCCGGATAGCCGAGATGTTCGCCAAGCATAAACCCGCCTCCATCGTCTATTGCATGGGCATCACCCAGCATACCACCGGCGTGGACAACGTCAAGGACCTGGCTAACCTGGCCATGCTTACCGGCAACGTCGGGGTGGCCTCCGGTGGCGTCAACCCCCTCCGGGGCCAGAACAACGTCCAGGGGGCCTGCGACATGGGCGGCCTGCCCAACGTCTTCACGGGATACCAGCCTGTGGCCGACGAAGCCGCCAACAAGAAATTTTCCGAGGCCTGGGGCCGTCCCCTCTCCAATAAGCCCGGTCTCACCATCCTGGACATGTTCACCGCCATCGAGGCAGGCAAAATCAAGGCCCTCTATGTAATCGGCGAAAACCCCCTGGTCACCGACCCGGACCTGCGCCACGTGGAAGCGGCCCTGAAGCACCTGGATGTCTTCATCGTCCAGGACATCTTCCTGACCCATACGGCCAAACAGGCCACCATCGTCCTCCCCGGCACGTCCTTTGCCGAGAAAGACGGCACCTTCAGCAACACCGAGCGCCGGGTCCTCCTGGTGCGCCAGGCCATCCCGCCGGTGGGCGAGTCCCGGCCCGACTGGATGATCACCCAGGACCTGTCCAGCCGCGTCGGCTACCCCATGCACTACGACTCACCGGAGGCGATCTTCGAGGAGATGAAGAGCCTCACCCCGAGCTACGCCGGGATGACCTATGCGCGCCTGGCAGGCAACGGCCTCCAGTGGCCCTGCCCCACCCCGGAGCACCCCGGCACCGTCTTCCTGCACAAAGACCGCTTCAGCCGGGGCAAGGGCGCCTTTACCGCCATCGACTATAAGCCGCCGGCGGAGGTAGTGGACGGCGCATACCCCATGTGGCTCAGCACCGGGCGGTCCTTCGCGCATTACCACTCCGGCACCATGACCCGGGTCTCCCCCAGCCTGCATCAGGAAGTGCCAGAGGGCTACGTGGAAATCAGCCCTGTGGACGCCAAGTCCATGGCCATCAAGGACGGGGAACGGGTCAAGGTCAGCTCCCGCCGGGGCGAGATCCAGATCAAGGCCAAGATCAGCCGCAAAGTGAGCCGGGGCGTGGTCTTCATCCCCTTCCATTTCGCCGAAACCGCGGCCAACGTCCTCACGAACTCAGCCTATGACCCCGTGGCCGGCGATGCCGGTGGTTAGCGTCAGGCCCCAATCCCGGAGATACGCCGCCACCGCCTTACCGGTGCGTTCCTCCTGGTGCGAGAGCTCCGGGTGCTGATGAAACTCCCGGCGCCAGGCCACGAGCTCCGTTTCCAGACCCTGGGCCCGGGCTTTGATTGCTTCTAGTAATTCCATGAAGTCATTGTACCGCGGTCCTGGCGCTCGGGGAAGGAAATTAGTGATTGCCGGTGCGGTTAAACCTCCATGAACTCCAATGGTTCACTCGAGAAAATGAAAATCCCTCTGCCCCCCTTTTTCAAAGGGGG
>Ga0351866_10238_pt1 | contig 16617 bp, 17 predicted proteins | sample TotcelFGM3001L11_FD_206783 | JGI IMG/M metagenome (GOLD analysis project Ga0351866, IMG submission 206783) | Enriched cells from coal bed in the Powder River Basin, Montana, United States - Total cells FGM rep2 HSBNCT.FGM.300.1.L11 ...
ACATGCTCATGGCCAGCTCCGTGCGGCCCGCGCCCATCAGGCCCGCGATGCCCACCACCTCGCCCTTGCGCACGTGCAGGTTGATGTTTTTGAGTATCTGACGTCCCTCGTTGATCGGGTCAAAGGCGCACCAGTCTTCCACTGAGAAGTAGATGTCGCCGATGGGGCAGTCGCGCGCGGGCCAACGGTCTTTGATCTCGCGGCCTACCATGCCCTTGATGATGCGGTCTTCGCTGAGGCTGTCCTGCCCTTTGACGAGGGTTTCAATGGTGGCCCCGTCGCGCAGGATGGTGATGCTGTCTGCCACCTGCTCGACCTCGTTTAGCTTGTGGCTGATGATGATGCACGGCACGCCGCGCCGCTTCAAATCCACGATGATCTCCAGCAGGTGCGCGGACTCCGCCTCGTTGAGCGCAGCGGTGGGCTCGTCCAAAATCAGCAGCTTGACGTCCTTTGCCAGCGCCTTGGCGATTTCCACCAGCTGCTGCTTGCCCACGCCGATGTCCTTGATGAGCGTATCGGTGTTTTCCGAGCCAAGGCCCACCAGCCCCAGCAGCTCAGTGGTGCGGGCGCGCGTCTCCTGCCAGTTGATCACGCCGCCGCGGGCGCGCTCGTTGCCCAAAAACATATTTTCCGCGATGCTTAAATAGGGCACCAGCGCCAGCTCCTGATGGATGATGGCAATGCCCTTGCGCTCGCTATCTTTAATATTGTGGAATATGCATTCTTCCCCCTGGAACACGATGCTGCCCGTATAGGTGCCATGGGGGTAAACGCCGCTTAAGACGTTCATCAGCGTGCTTTTGCCCGCGCCGTTCTCGCCGACCAGCGCGTGGATTTCATCATCTTTAACCACCAGGTTTACGTTGTCCAGCGCTTTTACGCCCGGAAACTCCTTGGTGATATCGATCATTTGGAGGATCACATTATCCATGGACGGTCTCACACTCCTTATCAATGCGTGAGCTGGGGGGATGGTAGCCGGGGCGCGCCGCCCGCGGACGCCGCTTGATTGTTTGCCGCTGTTGCGTGTATTTCGACACGGACAGGGGCTACCCTGCAACGCCGCCCGCCGCCGCAGAAAAAAGCCGACCGGCGGCACCGCCAAGGAGGCGGCGCCGCGGCCCGAAAGCCGCCGCGACAGGCAAAGAGTATGGCGGCGGTCAAGCCGCCGCCATACATGGGCCTCACGTGGAGGTGTTACTTGAGCTGGTCTTCGCTGTAGTAGGCGCTGTCGGTCACAAGCACCTGCACGGCATTGGCGGCGGTCACGGGCACCGGCTCGCACAGGAAGCTGGGCACGATCTTCACGCCGTTTTCATAGGTGGTGGTGTCGTTGATGGAGGGCTCGCTGCCGGTGAGCACGGCGTCGACCATCTCAACCGCCTTGGCGGCCAGGGTACGGGTGTCCTTGAAGATGGTGGAGTACTGCTCGCCCGCCAGAATGCTCTTCACGGAGGGCAGCTCGGCATCCTGACCGGAGATGATGGGCATCGCCTGGTCGGCGGAGCCGTAGCCCACGTTCTTCACAGCGGCAAGCACGCCGATGGAGATGCCGTCATAGGGGCTGAGGATCGCGTCCACACGGGCGTCGGTGTAGTTGGCGGTGATCAGGTTGTCCATGCGGGCCTGCGCGGTGGCGCCGTCCCAGCGGAGGGTGGCAACCTGGTCAAACGCGGTCTGGCCGGACTTGACAACCAGCTTGCCGCTGTCGATGTAGGGCTGCAGCACGCTCATGGAGCCGTTGAAGAAGAAGTAGGCGTTGTTGTCGTCCGGGGAGCCCGCGAACAGCTCGATGTTGAAGGGGCCGGCGGCATCCGGCAGGCCCAGCGCGTCCACGATGGTGGTCGCCTGCTGCACGCCCACGAGGAAGTTGTCAAACGTCGCGTAGTAGCTGACGGCGTCCGTGTTGCGGATCAGGCGGTCATACGCGATCACGGGGATGCTGGCGGCCTTGGCCTTCTCCAGCACGGCGGTGAGGGACTCGCCGTCGATGGAGGCGATAACCAGCACTTTGACGCCCTTGGTGATCATGTTCTCGATCTGGGAAACCTGGTTCTCGATGATGTCTTCGCCGTACTGCAGGTCCACTTCGTAGCCCTTGGCTTCGAGCTGGGCCTTCATGTTGTTGCCGTCGTCGATCCAGCGCGCGGAGGATTTGGTGGGCATGCACACGCCGACCAGGCCCTCGGCAACCGCGAAGGAAACCGCGCCCAACGTGAGCATAAGGGCAAGAACCAGAGCTAGAACCTTCTTCATGATTTCCACTCCTTTTAAGTTGTGCGTACAAGCATATTGGAACGTCCGCAGGGCTCCCGCGTCCCGTTCCATTCTTGTTGAGCCAAGAATATCACGTGTACGGTCTTTTGTCAATACGAAGGTTGCAAGTTTTCCGTAAAGTACATCAGGATGCGCCAGATGGGCGGAAACCCTTCCAGCGACGCAAAAATCGCAAATACAAGTAACATACAACTTGAGCGGTGTAACCGTTGATTTTGACAAAAGACAGGCTTTCAGCTGTGTGGTACGTACTAATCAATACAACTGGCGCGCAAATGCCCACCGCCCGTTTTGGTTACAATGCCTCATTTCGCGCGTAAAAGCCTTGCGATATCGCCAAAGCTACGGCGAGCCGCAGCCCCGCGCCCCGCCACCGCCGCGGACAGAACAGGTTTAAGCAGGTTGTGTTGCCTGCGGGTGGGCCAAGCCCGCAGCGCCAGGCGGGGGGCGTGCGCGGCGGGTGGGTTGCCCGCATGCGGAAACGACCAATCCGCGCGTGCCGCGCACGAACCGCGCGGGGCAATGATCGCGCGCGGCAACACCGCGGCACCCCCTCCCGCCCCCGCACGTTGACCGAAGCAGGAAATCATGCTATACTTTGACGTTGCGATAGCAAAATAATCCCCGCCGCCACTGGCGCGCTTGAGGCAAGAGAGGCTGATACCATGTCCGGACACAGCAAATGGGCCAATATCAAGATCAAGAAGGGCAAGACCGACGCCGTACGCGGTAAGATATTCACCAAAATCGGGCGCGAGATCGCCATCGCCGTGCGTGAGGGCGGCAGCAACCCCGAAAGCAACAGCAAGCTGCGCGACGTGATCGCTAAGGCTAAGAGTAACAACATGCCCAACGACAACATCAGCCGCAGCATCAAAAAAGCGGCGGGCGAGCTGGGCAATGTGGATTATGCCGAAATCACCTACGAGGGCTATGGCCCCGGCGGTGTTGCTGTGATTGTGGAGTGCATCAGCGACAACCGCAACCGCACGGCCAGCGAGGTGCGCCACTGCTTTGCCAAGAACGACGGCCAGATGGGCGTTACCGGCTCGGTCAGCTTTATGTTTGACAAGAAGGGCCTGCTGGTGGTGGGCCGCACCGCCGCCATGGACGAAGACGAGATTCTCATGCAGGCGCTGGACGCGGGCGCGCAGGATGTGGAAGTGCTGGACGACGCCTTTGAGATCACCACCGACCCGGGCGAGTTTTCCGCCGTACGCGAAAAGCTGGAGGCCGCGGGCTTGAGCTTTTTAAGCGCCGAGGTGCAGATGATCCCGCAGAACACCGTGGCCCCCTCCGCCGAGAACATCGAGAAAATACAGGACATGCTGGAGATGCTGGAAGACAGCGACGATGTGCAGAACGTGTGGCACAACGCGGAGCTGCCGGAGGAGCCGGAGGAGGAGTAAGCCCCTTCCCGCTTTCGGCAAACCTATAAGTGAAGAAACAAACACAAAGAAGCTGTACGATGGAGCATTCTCCCATTGTACAGCTTCTTACGTGGTTGTTTCTATTCATCTCTACGGCACGATGCCGAGCGTAAAAGCGCCGCTGCGCGTCTGTTTGCGCGCATGGTTTTTTTCGCTGCGGCGAGAGTCTTGGGGCACTGACCCGCTCGGTTTGATTGTCGTGCATGGCACTGCCGTGCCATGCGCTTGTCAATCTGGCCACCTCCGTTTCGCTCACGGCTTCGCCGTGGCCTTCGGCCCTGACTGCTTGATCGGCGTGCATGGTGCTATCGCACCATGCACTTGTCAAGCAGGCCACCTCCGGTTCACTTTCGCCTACGGCGAAGCGGCCGCTGGCCGCACGCTCTCCTTCGGTGCCCACTGGGCACACGCTCATCTTCGGCGCCCACCGGGCAAACGTTTCCCTTCAGTGCCCTTGACCCCTTACTGTTTCGCTTTCCTGACCCCCCGCAGCAGCAGCCACACCAACGCCGCCAGATACAACACAATCAGCCCCACCGTAACGTACAGCATCGCGTCCGATTCCGCCGCCAGCCCGATGAACACCAGCATCGGCACGCCCAGCACGATGCCAAAGCTGCTGCCCGTCACCAGGTTGTTTGCCGCGGGCGTTTCCAAGTTGGGGTCAATGGGCCGCAGCAGCAGGATGCCGGAACTGATGGTGCCGCACATCATGCCGTACAGTGACAAAAACCCCTCGTCGCTGTAGTCCGCGTACACCTTGGCGCAAAGCCAGCGCAGGTACACAAGCGTCACGCCGCCGCCCGCCACCGCCATCAGCAGGAACGGCAGCCACAGCCCTTGCAGCTCACGGAAGTCAATGCTCGCGATGCCCGCGATGATCATCAGGTCAAACGCCATGCCGCTGATGCGGCTTAACAGGTAGTTGTTCTGATACTGCCGCGTCATCACCTTCGTCCTGCGCAAAAGGCCCATCACGGCCTTGATGCCCATCGCCAGCATCGAGCCTATGATGAAGTTGAACCCCCACAGCAGCGGCGACAGCGTGCGGCTCAACCCCGGCGCAGCCTGCGCAAGCAGCGCCGTTAGCCCGTTGGTAATCAGATAGGTGCACAGGTAGCACAGCAGCACCAGCGCCACCTGTATCGACAGCCGGTCCATCGACTCGGAAAGCGGTATCTCGCCCTGATCCTGAAACATATCCACCGTGACCGAGCCGGAAAGCCGCTCCTGCGCCTTGCGGGTGATGCGCCCCTTGCGGCTTAGGTATTGCAGGTACAAAACGCCCACCAGGCACGCGCAAAGGTAGCCCGCCGCCGCCAGCGACAGCCCGAAGCTCTGCCCGCCCGCGAAGCCCAGCGCCTCATACGTGATGCCCACGTTGTTCGCCTGCCCCGGGCCCTGCCCGTAGGCCATGGGCAACAGGATGCCCGCGGCCTTAAACAGCCCCGGCATACCCGCAAACGCCAGCCCTACAGATATCGCGAGCCCCACCAACGCCTGCACCAGATAGGTGGAGATGATCACCGCGCCGGTCTTGAGCCCCGCGCCCTTGGGCCCGCCGCCCTTGCCCTCGCCCACCGTGCGCAGCGACAGCGCGATGAAGCCGATGGCGATGCCGTGGTAGGTGACCATCTCCAGAAACGACTGTGGTATGGAAAGCAGCCCAACGCTACGGATTGCCAACAGCAGGAAGCCCGCCAGCACCGACGTGGGGATCAGGCTCCTGCGGATCAGCGCGCTCTTGCGCAGTACCACGTTTGACAGCAGCAGCACCCCCGCGATAATGCCCATCTGCACCGCAAAGTTCCAAAGCCCCGTGTTCGCAGCCGAGTAGTCCATAGGGTCATCCTCTTTCCGCGCGCAGAAGCGCGTAAGCTTCAAAATAGGCAAGCCCGCTGCGCTCCGCCGCCGTTTTCACCTGGTAGCGCGCGCCGTTTGCGTCCGAAAACACGATGGTGTTGCGCCCGTAGATCTCCAGCCCCAGCACGTCGGCAAGCGGCAGGTGGAAACCGCCGCACGCAAGGCCCGTGCGCCCGAGGGTCAGCGTGCCATCCGCCACGGCCTGCGTGGCGTGGTCAGGCAGGATGCGCACAATCGCCTGCCCGCCGTTTTGCACAAGCGGCGCATCCCCGCAGGCAGCCAGCCGCTCCGCCAGCGCCCCGCGCTGCCAGTCACCCCAGGCGGCCAGCGTTTCAAACGGAGCGTTTTCTCCGGTTAAAAACCCCGTTTTCTCATAGGTCGCGGCCAGCCCGCAGACGCACGCGATGCGGTTGCCCGTACCGTGCACCGTGCCAAAGCCGCCGCAGCGCGGGCACAGGTACAGCGCGTTTTCGATGCCCTCCGCCAGCCGCCTGCCGCGGAAGGCTACGGGGTGTTCCTGCTGGCGGGCGTAGGCGTCCTCGTCGATGTCGCGGCGGATCAGCGCGTTCACCTCCGCATCGCTCATGGCGGCCAGCACCTGCGGCGCGTAGGTGGCCACCGGCGCGCACGTTACCCTGCCGCGCCGCAGCGTGTGCGCCCATCGCGGGCTGCTGAAGTAGCCGCCCGACAGCCGCACCGTGACCAGCGTAGCCCCCGAGGCCCGCACCAGCGCGCCCGTCGCCGGGTGCACGGGGCATGTTTCCCCGTGGAATGATTTGTTGCCTTCAGCAAAGAGCATCACGTTCATGCCCTTTTTAAGCCTGCGCAGCATCTGCATGGACGTGCTCACATCCGCGCCGCCTTTGCGCTTGGCGATGGGGTCCAAATAATAGGCAAACAGTCTCCGCAGCAAGGGCTTGCGGAAGATATGCTCGCTGGCCACATAATACATATGCCGCGGAAAACTCAAAGCCACAAAAATCGCGTCCAGATCGGTGGTGTGGTTTGCCACCACAAGCAGGGGGCCTTGCACCTCCGGCGCAGGCAACGCCCGAAGGCCAAAATACCACCTGCACCACGGCCCGATCAGGAAACGCATCACGCGGTAAAAGCGCGTGTGCCGCCTGTATGCGTGCATGAAAACCTCTTCAAAATCCCAGCGCGGGCTTTTATACCGGTGCCAACATAGCACAGAAATTCGGTTTCGACCATATACGTTTTGGTCCCCGCACCGCCCAGTACAGCTATTTTTAGGCCTGTTTACCGCGCTTTTACGCAGGTTTTGCCCGCCCCACACAGGTGGGCGGCGCGGGCTTTCGCGGGGCGGGCTTTACCGAACGCAAAAAAGGAGCCGCGCGCGGCGGCTCCTTCCCTGTCAGTGATGACGGACTAAAACAAGGCCCCATCCGTGGGGTTGTTGAGCACGCCGAAAGCCACCAGTACCTCCAGCACGCTCACCGCCACGCCGTTCATGGCGGCGCTCAGGCCCGTGTCGATCACACCCAGCGTGACCAGCAAGCTCAATACCTGCGCGGCGATGGCTGCCCACACCACGGGCGATTGCAACCGATTCTGCTTCATACGCACGTCCCACCCTTTCTGCCCTCATGCCATTTCAAACCTTAACGCTTCTGTCTCGCGGCGCTTTTACCCTCAGGCTTCGTCGCAAAGGCTCGGCGTAGCCCGCTACGCCACAGCCTTCCGTTCCTTTTCATAGACCAAAGTCAATCGCGATCTATGACGCATGGAGGATTTGAAACCGTATCAGGCATCCGTCAGTTCCATCTCGCCGATGCGCACATTGGCAGAGCGGATCTGCTCGCCCAGCACATCCAGCCGCCGCTCGGCGCAGTACATGCGGTCCACCAGCGCGCCGTGCGCGTCCACCTTCTTCTCCAATTCCGCCAAGCGGTAGTTCACCAGCCTGTTGGCCACGATAATGCCGCCGAACGCGCCTGCCAACGTGCCCAGCAGCGACAAAAGCCCCACCACCAGCGTATCGCTCATGCGCCGCCCGCCTCCCTGATGGCTGCCGCGCGGGCCTGCGCGAGCGCGCGCCACGTTTGCCTGCCCACGGCCCCGTCCGTCGCAAGGCCGTTTGCCGCCTGAAAGGCGCACACCGCTTCGTGCGTCGCGGGGCCAAAGTCGCCGTCCGCGCCGGTGGTGCCAACATCATAGTGCAGGTCGCCAAGCCAGGTTTGCAGCCTGCGCACCGCGCCGCCCTTACAGCCGCGCCGCACGGCGTAGAAGCCGCTCGTGTCCACGGGGGCGTTCGGTTCGCCGCTGGCTTGCTCCCCCGCGCCGCCGCCTGCCGACGCTTCGCCGCCCGTTTGTGCGCCATCCGCCCCGTCCGTCGCGCCGTCCGCTGCTCCTGCTTCCGCGCCGCTGCTCGGTTGCGCGCCGTAGTCGACGGCGGTAAACCAGCCCGCGTGCGTCCAGCCGTTTGCCAGCGTGCTGCCCGCTACGCGCCCCATCGACTGCGAGCTGTGCACCACGTCGCACGCGCGCCGGTTGCCGTTTTTGTCCGTGTCGGTCAGGGCTTTCGCCCCCACATACAGGCCAACATGGCTGAAATTGCCCAGCCCGTCGGCGCGGTAACGGGCCGGTTCGCCCCCGTCATGCGCGTGGATAAACAGCCCCGCGCACGCTACCAGCCTGCCCGCGCGGCGCGCCTCAGCCAGTGGCCACAGGCCGGATACGGCGTTGCGCGCCATGTCGTTGCTGCCCGCATACGCCATGGCCCCGCCAGCCGTTATCACACAGTGCTCCACAAACGCCTGGCAGTCCATCTCGGCATACGTATGCCCCCGCGCCACCGCCGCCACCGCGCGCGCCGCCACAGCCAGCGCAGTCGGCTTTCCCATGCTCAGCCCTCCTTTCCGCCCGCGCCCGCCGCTACTCCAGCCATGCCTGATAAATACGAAAGGTTGAACTGTCGGTCACGAAAATCTTGAGTGCGCGCTCTGCATTCACGCCGCTCACGTCCAGCGAGAGCGTGCGTTCCTCATTCTGCGTCCAGTCGGTCGCCGTGAGCAGCGCTTCGGTGGTCGTGCCGTTCATCACGCGCAGGCTCACCGTGCCCGTGGTGCCCGTCGAGGTTTTGCGTATCAGCACGCGCAGCGTGGTAAAGGGGGTGAAGTCGATACTGTCCGCCTTTTTGACGGAGGTGCGCGCCCCGGCGATGGTGCGCGCCACCGCAATGTACGCAGTGCCAAACGTCACGCTGCCGTAGGTGCCCTCGATGTAGTCCACCGCCCACGCGCCCCCGTTTTCAGGGTGTGCGTCACCCATGTCGTACAGCCACGCGCGCAGTTCCAGCCACCCGCCGTGGTAGACAAACGCGCGCACAAACGCCCATGCGCCGCCCGCAAACTGCGCCGCCGTGAAGGGATACGCGCGCACCAGCGGGCGCTCGCAAAGCGGCAAGGCCGCGCGCCCGTGGTAGCCCAGCTTGAGCCACACGTCGCCCGCCGCTGGCGCGGCTGGTTCGGCCGCGTCCAGCGTCACTTTGCCTGCCGCCACCGTGCTGATCATCGCCAGCGCCCCATCTGCGGCGCTCGCGGGCAGCGCGGCTACCGTGGCGGCTGTCAGGATATCCAGCCGCAGGGCGGCGCCCCCGCCCCTGCGCGTGATGTATGCCTGCGCCATCTACCTCACCACCTTCAGGGCCAGCGTCAGGTCGGTTGCGGGTTTCTGCTCGTAACACAGCACCGTGAGCGCATCCGCCGCCGTGTCAATGCGCCCGACGCAGCCGTAGGCCGCAAGCTGCAACATGGCCGTGGCAGCCGTGTCGCTCAGCAGCACATCCGCCAGGGGCGTGTCCGTCGCCAGCAGCCCCGCCGCCGCAACCGTCTGCGCATAGGGCGGCGACGCGCTCCAGCCGCCCGCGGGCAGGCTTGCCGAAAATAATTGCGGCGCGCGCTGGTTGATCAGCGCAAGCAGGTTGCCGGCCACATCGGTGCCCAGCGTCGCCTGTATCTGCGCAAACCACGCGTCAAACGCCGCGCGATGCGATTCACTCCACTGGGCGAAGCCCGCCTGCTCCGTGGCGCGGAAAGCAGCCAGGTCCGCCTGTATCTGCGCGTAGAGCGCGCTCGTATCGGTATCGCCCACCACGGAGGCCACCACGCCGCAGCGCTCGCCGTTCAGGCGCGTGTCGGTGATGCGTTCCTGCGTCACGGTGTTCACACCCCGGGCGATGAACAGGTTTGCCAGCCCAAGCTCCCATATGCTGCCGTTGCGGGTCAGTTCCGGTGCGTTGGGCACCGCCGCCGCCGCGCCCATCACGATATACAGGTCGATGGCCAGCACGCTCTGGTCAAGGTTCAGGCGCAGCACCACTGTATCAATGCGGTCTAAAAGCGGGTTCGCCCCTTGCACGGTCAGCACGCGGTCGGTCTCCTCCAAAAAATGCCTGCCGCCGATGTTGGCCGCGCCTCCGCGCACCAGCACGGTCATGCCCTCGTGCTGCACCACCTGCAAATTGGTCGCGGGGCTTTGGAACACGCCGTCGCGAAAGTAGCGCGCCATGATGCGCGCGATCAGGTCCGCACTGTAGGCGCGGCTGTAGACCGGGTTGCCCTGCGCGTCCTGCGTCAGGGTGGAATCAAAAGGCCAGGATACTGCCATGGTTGCCTCCTTGCTGCATGGGCGTTACCAGCGGTACGCCGTGGGTATGCGGTTGCCAAACTGAAGGGTCACCGCGTGCGCGCCGTCCTTCCATACCTCGTTCACCTCGGTGATGCGGGCCTCAAACGCCATGCGCAGGCGATCGTCCCGTACGTCGCAGCGGTCGCCCAGGTCATAGTCGCGCAGGTAGGCCAGGTGTGTTTGCAGCACCGTCGCGTCGATGTTGAGCACCTCGGCGCGGCGGGCCAGCTCCGCGCGCGCGGCGGCCTGCGCGGCCTGCCGCAGGGCGATGGGCGATTGCCATTGGCTGAGGGTCAGCCCCGTATCCAGCACCAGCACCCGCGCCGGTACCTGCGCGCTTGCCCGCACATCCACCCCCACCACCCCGTTTTCGTACAGGGCGATGGCATAGTTGCGCACGCCGCTGGTGTCGCGGGTCATCAGCAGCGCGTCCACCGTGCCAAACTGCTGGCTGAACACCGCGTACGGATTCGCCGTCTGGCTCTGGGTGCGGTCCAGCCCCTGCCACACCTCGTAGTGGAGGCTTTCGCCCGCATAGTCCAGCCGCACGCGCTGCCCCATCTCCAACTGCGCCAGCGCTCCGTAGGTCACCTCGCTGAGCGGCTCGCCGTTTGCGCTCACAAACCCGTCGCCCGCTGGCACCGGCCCGGCGGCCACCGCAACGCCCGTGTCCGCCATGTGCGCGGCCACCAGCCCCCTGCACGCCTCCGCCACGTTGCCCGTGGCCGTAACGCCCGGGTAAACAGCCTTCCAGCTTAGCATCCCTTCCAGAAAAAACCCGCTGAGCAGCACAAAATCGCCCTTGATGCTTCTCTCGGTCTCCACCTTTTCCACCATGCCGGTCTCGGGCCGCTGCGGCGCATACACATAGCGCACCCCCGCGTCAAAATCTGCCGCGCGCAGCTGCACCATGAAATCGCCTGCCTCGTAATACCTGCGGTTCCATTGCACGTTGAGGCACCGCAGCGCCCCCACCGGCCGAAACCCCTCGTCCAACCCGATCCATTCCACGTCGGCAACAGCTCCTCCCTACAGGGGTTTTCGTCCCTTCCCCTTGGTACAGGTGGGCATGGCAAGGCACATTGGATTCAGTCGCAGCGCCACCCGTCCTACCCCGCGCCGTCCTCCCACAGGGGATGGTTGGGAAGGGGATCTCAATCCCCTTCCCAAAGGGGCGCTCCTAGCGCCCCTTTACGCGCCCATGTAGCGCTTGTTATAGTACACGTAGACTTCCAGCAGGTTCGCCCCCACGTCGGCGGAAAAGCCGATGGAGTTCGCGCCCAGCGCAAACGCGATGCCCGCGAAGCTGCTCTGCCGGTCCAGCTTCGCGGAGGCGTTTTCGCTGTTGATGGTCACGCTGCGGGTGCGCCCGTCCACCACCATCACGTCCTGCGGTGAAAGCGTCGCCAACACGCGCACAAAGCCCGCCCCCGCGTTCAGCCGGGGGTTGATCACCTCGCCGCGCGCGGTGAACACGGCTTTGCAAAACGCGGCCGCGTCGCCGTCGTTGTCCAGCACCACGGTTTGCGCGAAGGCATACGCGCCGTAGACGCGCCCCTGCCCCGCCACGGAAACGAAAGGGTAGCCGCAGCGCGGTTCGATGGCCGCGATGTTCCGGCCAAATTCGTCTTCGCTGAGGAAATACCCTTCGGGCATCAGGAACGACAGCTTCAGCGTGAGCGGCTTCTGCGGGCTTTCAGTGGGGATGTCCAGGCTGTCCAGGCGGCACCCCTGCGCAAAACGCCGCGCCCCGTAACGCGTCACATGCACGGCATAAGTCTGCGAAGCCAGAAAAAACGAGGTCGCCGCGCGGCGCAGCACATCGCCCAGCGCGCTGTGCCGCGCCCGCGCGGTAAACGTGAGCGTGCGGCTGCCCACGCGCTGGCCGGTCACCAGGTCGCCGTCGCCTAGGGCGGCTTTCTGGCTGAACACCTCCACGTTGGCGCTATCCAGCCCGCCCGCGTCCGTAAGCCCCAGCGCCCCGCCGTCGATACTGAACGTGCGCCCGTCGCCGCGCACAAATTTCACGGTGATGCCGTTCATGGTTCCACCTGCCGATCTGCAAAGGTATTTTGCCGCCGCGCGGCACTCCTCAGCTCTGCGCCCGCGCGCCCGCCAGCCCCCATACCGCCTGCCTGCGCATGGCGCGGGCAATCTCGTCCGGCGCCTGCATGGCCGCCTCAAACGTGATGTGCTGCGTAACGTTGACCACGCCGTCGCCCGCGCCGGTCGCCGTCGCGCGGATGGGCACTGCCACCGCCGCGCCGCGCAGTGCGGCGGCGCTCACCTGCGGCAGCGTGGGCAGCGCAAGCGGCGCGTTCAGCGCGCTTTGCGCCAGCGCAAGCGCCGTGCCCGCCAGCGCGCGCCTGCCTGCCGCCGCCATGCGCCCGATGCCCGCGCCGATGGCGGGCAGCACGCCTGCGGCCATGGTATCCTCAAAGCCCTGCTGCACGCCCAGCGCCAGATAGCGCCCCACCTCGTCGCGGAACAGTCGCGAAGGGCTGGCGATGCCCGCCGCACGCCGCGCCGCCGCCAGCGCTTGCTGCACTGCGCGCACAACCGCCGCCGCCAGCGCACCGCTTCGCCCGGCCACCCCGGCAGCCATGCCGTCGATGATGCCGCGCCCCACCGCAGCGCCGCCCGTACGCGCCGTAGCCGCCGCGGACGCCGCCGCCGCCGTAGCCGCGGTTTTGACCGCGCCCGCGACGCTCCGGCTGGCCGCAATGCCCGCCGCCATGCGCGCGGCCCATTCTCCGCCCGCCGCATACGCACCGGCCACCTGCGCCGCGCCCAACGCAAGCGCCGCATATACCGCACTGCCGATGCCGGCCAGCGCGGCGTTGAGCCGCGCCATGCCCGCCTGAAACGCGCTGTCGTCCAGCTCTACGGTGAACACCACCTGCCCGTCGCCCGTCGCCATGCCGCATCGCCCCTCCCCTTTGTCGGGCCGCGCATCGCCCATGCGGCGCGCGCCCCGTTCGCTCCGTTTGCCGCGCGGCGCACCGCGCAACCCCAGTTTCTGTTTTGCCCATGACACCTGCGTCTCACAGCGCTTTGTTCTCATGGCTTCGCCGTGAAAGCCGAACGTCGCCCCGCTGTGCCGTAGCTGCCGCGCCATAACACCGCACCGTATCGCTCGCGCTTTGATACCATTTCAAAACCGTAACGCTACGATCTCGCGGCACTTTTGGCCTCTGATTTCGTCGCGAAGGCTCGCCTAGCAACGCTACGCCTTCGCCTCTGCTCCTGGGCATAGACCAAAATCGCTCGCACGCTATGAAGCATTAAGGATTTGAAATAGTAGGACGCATTGATGAACGGGCAACCCATTTACGCGGTTCAGCCGCCAGCGTCGGGCTTCAACTGAGCCAGAACGTCCGCGGGATCCTCGCCCGCCATCAGCTTTTCATCCAGCGCGCGCAACAGCGCCTGCTCGGCCCCGCTCACGCGCTGCGCAATGGCGAAGTGCTCGCGCAACCTGAGAAGCTGCGCCCGGTCCTCGGGGGCCACGCGGCTGTCCGGCAGGGTGCGCACGCGCACGCGCAGACCCAGCGGCGTGTCCTCGCCCAGCCCAGCCAGCAGCGCCCGAAACGCGAGCCAGTGCAGATCCGCTGTCAGCAGGTCGATGCCGTACTGCATCCGAAACGAGGCATAAATCGCCTCCGCGTCCTGCTCAAAGTCCATCAGGGGCGGCTCGCCGCTCGCCGCCGCCGCCCCGCCCGCCGTAAACGCGGTAAACAGCGCCGCCATATCCGCGGGCGGCTGCCCAAGGAAGAACCGCTTGCCCAGATACAAGAGCTTGACCAGCGCGTCCATGTCCGGGTCGTTCAGCCGCCGCAGGCATGCCAGCACCGTGCGGAAGTCCGGGTCAATCGGGTAGGCCTTACCGTCCGCCGCGCTGATGAGCGCACGCGGCAGCACCTGCTCCACAGGCCGCGACAGCGAGAACGTAAATACGCCCAAGCCGTGGGCACCATCGGCTTCCGCCGCCGCGCCGCCACCTTCGGGCACGGGCCGCGCATCCTGCGCGCGCTCAGCCACAGGCCCCGTCCTGTGCAAGGGCCTCGTCCGCACAATGGGCGGCGGCCTCCTGCGCCAGCGCCGCCAGCCACTCGATGGCCAGCGGCAGGCTCACGGGCCGCCCGCCGCTGATGCGCGCCGCAGCGCCCGTACCCAGCGCTTCCTCCAGCAAACCCGTCACGTCGCGGGCCGCGGCCAGCACCCGTGCCGCATCCACCGGCGCGTCGCCCAGGCGCGCGCACGCGTCCAGCACATCCTGCGCGCGGGTGAACAGTTCCACATCCGAAAGCCGCAGGGCAAACGCCTGCCCGTTGATGGATACCGTCGGTTCTTCCACGCGCAACGCAATCTCCCGCATACCGTAGCCCTCCGTCGCGGGGCGGGCGGCTCCCGCCGCGCCCCCGCCGTATACGCCGCGCTCAGGCGGCGGTAAAGATGCGCTGCGTTACGTCGAACACGCCGCTCGCCAGGTTGCCCGTCTGGTGGAACTGCCCTTCCAGCTTGAGCACGCTGCGCGGGTCGCCCGCGGGCGCGCCCGCCTCCACGGCGATCAGCGCCAGCCGCGCGGCGTATACGCCGCTTTGCCCCGCCACAGGGGCGGTCATGTCCACGCTGACCAACGCGCGCTCGCAGTCCGCGCCGGTCTTCTGCCCGCGCGCGATGGTAATCAGGTCGTCCACGACAGGGTCGCCCTGCACGTACTGCGCCTCGTAGCGCCAGCCGTTTTCATAGCCGGTCACGGTGCAGGTGGCGTTGGCGTCGCCCACAAACGTGGCCTTGTCCACCTTGGGGTTGTTCTCTTCGTTGCACTTGACAAAGCCCGCGTTCACGAAGTGGTAGGCAAACGCGTCTCCGGCGGGGATGCCGTAATACTCGCGGATCAGGTTCCGTGTCACCTTCATGGGTATAACCTCCTTGGGTTGTTTTTGCGCCGCGTTATCCGATTTCAATGCTCGCACGCGCTGAAAATCACGAGCGATCTGATGCTGTTGCAAAAGCGGAAACAAAAGCGCAGCGGCGCCGCATGGCGCTTTGGGAAAGAAGTCGCGGGATCAAAGCGCCGTGATACTGAAGCGGCGCTGATTGGAAACCGTATCAGTCCGCCGCGTATCCCACGGCCAGCGCACCGCCGTAAAGCCAGAAATCGCCGTCGCGGTCCAGGTAGCCCGGCGCGCCGCCCGTGCGGATGGCCGTCACCTGCCAGCCCTCGCCTGCGGGCAATGGGTCGGCCCTGCGCAGCGCCTCGTGGACGCGGCACAGCGTGTCCAGCGCGGTCTGTTGCACGCCATGCTTCATGGTCAGCGCCACGTCCAGCACCACCGTCACGCCCTGCGCCAGCGTTTCGCCTGTCTCCCGCCCCGTGGTCACGGCCAGCGCCAGCCCCTCGCCCGCAGGCAGCGCGCCGATGTCCGCAGCCATCCCGCCCGTCTGCGCCACCAGCAGGCGCAAAGCTTCCAGCACCTGTGTCTGCATGCCGATGTCAAGCCCCTCCCAGCATATGGGCGGCATACGCGCGCCACGCGCCCGCGTGCGCCGCCTTGGCCCGCTCGCACCAGCGCAGGCTGGCCAGCGCGTTGTGCGCCTGCGACGGCGTGCCCGTGTAGTAGACCCGCCGCGCATAAGGCGCGCGCCACGCAAGCCTGCCGTTTGGCAGATCGCTGGCGACGCGGGCGCTGGCGCGCAGCCTGCCCGTATCATCGCGCACGTAGCGGTCGCAATCCGCAAGCACCAGCGCGCTCAGGCCGGAGAGTCCCCCGTGCCAGCCCGCCCGCAGGCGCGCCAGCGCCGCGCCGCCGTCGCTTTCAACCGTCATCCCAACCCGCAGCATACGCCGCCCCCTTTTTCCCAGCCATCACTTGATTCCGACGTATCCGTGGCCTCCGCCTTGTCCAGCCGCAACGCCCGCCTTGACCGTACCGCCCGCCTAGGCCGCATAGCTTGCCATGGCTGCACCGCTTGCCTTGGCCGCACAACCCGCCTTGGCCGCACAACCCGCCTTGGCCGTACCGCCCGCCTTGACCACACCGCCAGTCTTGACCGCATCGCCCGCCGTCGCCTACCCGCGCAGCGAAACCTCCACATGGTGCAGCCGCGCCCCGTCAAAAAGCTGCTCCACCGCCGCCACGCGGTAGTTGACCCCTTCAAACAGCACGCGTTGCCCCACGGCAAACACCACATCCTTGGGGCGGCTGTGCCGCGCGTCGTACAAAAGCAGCGCCGTGCGCACGGATCGCGTGTCCTCCCGCGTCTGCTCCTGCAACGCGTCCGCGGCCACATGCACCCGCGAGAGCGCCGCCACGGGCGTGAGCATCTCGCCCAAGTATCCGTCGCCCGCCGCCTGCATCAGCATCGCGCTGCCCGTGAGCATCGCGCG
>Ga0351866_10243_pt1 | contig 16353 bp, 16 predicted proteins | sample TotcelFGM3001L11_FD_206783 | JGI IMG/M metagenome (GOLD analysis project Ga0351866, IMG submission 206783) | Enriched cells from coal bed in the Powder River Basin, Montana, United States - Total cells FGM rep2 HSBNCT.FGM.300.1.L11 ...
CGGTGCCCGACTTTTTCGACCTGCCCGAATTTGAGATATTGCGTGCGAATGGCTTCGAGCATGTCGTCGCGGCGGTCGTACAGTTTTTTCGGCTTGCGCGGTTTTGTGCGGGTGAGCGCGTAAGCGGTAATGAGGGGGAGGGCGACGGTGGAGTCGAGGTAACAAACGACGCAGTCCGGGAGGCTGTCGGGGTCGATCTTGCCCCAGCTGACGGCTTCTCCGGGGGTGGCTCCGCTGAGGCCGCCTGTGTCGGGGCGGGCATCGGTGCATTGCAGGAAATAATCGTGGCCCCGTTCTTCGATGCCCATGACCTCCTGGATCTGCGGCTCGGTCTGGAGCATGAAATTTTTCGGGCTGCCGCCGCCGAGAATAAAGACGCTGGATTTGCCGCCGCCGTGTTTGGCGTCGTAAACGATGGCGGCGGTCTGGTTGACATCGCGGTTGACATCGAAGGCGAGCTTCGAGTCGCGCAGGGCCATGGCGGCGACATTCATGCCGATGGAGCTGTCGCCCGGGGAGCTGGTGAAGATGGGGACGCGATATTTGTAGGCGGCGGCGAGCAGGCTGTGCTCCGGAATGCCGAGCTTCTTCTCGCGTTCGAAGACGTATTTGCCGAGGAGGTGGTGAAACTCGTCGGTGCCCATGGCTTTCTGAAATTCCGGGCCCTGGATGACGTGGCGCACGAAGGCGTCCGTGTCGAGCAGGACATCGTAGTCGAAGAGCACGTCGTAGATGCGAATGACGCCGTCGTTGCGCAGGTCGATGTCGTTGAGCGACGGGGAGCCGGCGAAGAGCTGCATGCCGAGGGCGTAATGCAGATCGTGGTAGAGATTTGCGCCGGTGGAGATGATCCAGTCCACGAATCCGGCCTTGAGAAGCGGAACCAGGCAGGATTTTCCGAGTCCGGCCGGGGTGAGCGCGCCGGTGAGGGACATGCCGACGGTGCCTTCGTTTTCGAGCATTTTGCCGCTGAACAGGCGGCAGGCTTCGGCGAGGCGGGCGCCGTTGTAGGCCTTAAAAGCGCCGTCGATGAGATCGGCGGCGGAGATGTTTTTACGAGCGGGCGCGGGGAGGAGTCGCGGGAATTGGTCGCGCAGGGTCTTGGACATGACGGGCGGAATTTCGAGGTTCGAGATGCGGGCTGGAGTCGGCCGGAGCAGCTCCCCGGCTCAATCCATCGAGAACGGGCTGTAGAGCGATTCCTCGTAGCCGGAGTCGTACCAATCGTCCACCTCGGGCGCGTTGTAGGCGAAGGGCTGCTCGTCCTGATAGAGCGGGGAATTGTAATATTCCGCGTTCTGGTGCTTCTGGGTCCGCGCGGTGGAGGCGGGGGTGGAGTGTCCGTAGAAGCCTTCGGTTTCCGAGAGGTAGTTCAGCAACTGCGGGGCGGCTCCGTCGCTTTTGAGGGCTTTGAGCTGCGAGCAGGAGAAGTTGTAAACCTTTTCCGTGCTTTGGAGGTAGCTGACGACGATGTGGGTCGGCACGTCCTTTTCGACGAGAGAGACGATGTCCGCGTAGTCGAGCGCCTGGCCCTGGGCGATTTTCCGGTAGGTGGCGTCGGGGACGCCGCGGGCCGAGAGCGCGGCGGTGATTTGAGGATCGACGGCGGGGCCGGAGGCGCAGCCGGCGAGAAGGGCTGCGATCAAGAGCGAGGGAGCCAGGGTGCGGGAGAAGCGAAGAGGCATGGACTGTGTTTACTGAAAAGCGGATGAGGCCGCAAATGTTTTGCGTGGAAGAAACGGGGAGGCGCAACCGGCGAAGGGCCGGTGAAAAGAGCTTTGCGTCGGAAGCCGGTCGAAAATAGGTTCGCGGTATGAAGATCGGATGCATCGGAGCTGGAAAAATGGCGGGCGCGCTTGTGAGGGGGCTGGTTCATGCCGGGGTGTGCGCCGCGAAGGATATTGCGGTTTCGGATGCGAGCGATCTGGCGCGCAGCCGGCTGGCGTCGCAGCTTGAGGTGAGCGCGGCGGATTCGAACGCCGGCGCGGTGGAGGGGGCGGATGTCGTGCTGCTCTGCGTGAAACCGGGCGACGTGGCGAAGGCGTTGGAGGAATGCGCGGCCGCGCTCGATGGCAAGCTGCTGGTCTCGATCGTGGCCGGGCTGTCGATTCAGCGCCTGCAGACTCTGGCTGGCGACGGGGTGCGGATCATTCGCGCCATGCCCAACGCCGCGGCGCAGGTCGGCAAAAGCGCGACGGCCTATGCCGGGGGCGGGGGCGTGACCGAGGATGACCTCGGGTGCGCGGCGGAAATTTTTGGCGCGGTCGGGCTGGCCTTTCCGATTGCGGAGCATCTGCTGGATGCCATTACCGGGCTGAGCGGCAGCGGGCCGGCTTATGTTTATTTGATGATCGAGGCGCTGTCCGACGGCGGGGTGGCCGCCGGTCTTCCGAGGCCGCTGGCGGCGCAGCTCGCGGTGCAGACGATGATCGGGGCCGCGGCGATGGTGGCCGAGACGAAGGAGCATCCCGCCGTGTTGCGCGAGGCGGTGACGAGCCCGGGCGGGACCACGGCGGTGGCGCTCGGGGTGCTTGAGGCGGCTGCCATGCGCTCGGCGCTGAGCGAGGCGGTCCAGGCGGCGGCGGAGCGTTCGCGCGAATTGGGCGAATTGGGCGAATTGGGCGAATGAAACGCGCCTGGGTGGCCGTGATGTTCGCGGCGGGATTCCCGGCTTTTGCGCAGCCGGTGCGGAATCCGGTGACGTTTGTTCCCGAGGTGGCCCGGCGGGCGGCGGCGGATGGGAATGCGGCGTTTGCGAAGGGCGATTACGACGCCGCGAGAAAGTCGTATCAGGAGGTGTTGCGCCTGGTACCGGATAATCTCACCGGATTGGTGAATCTGGGAGTGGTCGAATTTCGCGCCGGGAACATCGTCGAGGCCGAGAAGGTGCTCAAACAAACGATCGGAATCCGCCTCGAAACCGGGCCCGCGTGGCTGACGCTGGGGATTTTATATTACGAGCAGAACCGGATGGACGAGGCGCTGGCCGCGCTGGCGCAGGCGGTGCTTTACGATCCGGCCAATGCCCGGGCGCACAATTATTTCGGAGTCGTGATGGGGGCGAAGGGGTGGTTTGACGCGGCGGAATCGGAACTGCGCCGCGCCGTGGAGATCGATTCCGAGTATCGGGACGCGCATTACAATCTGGCGATTCTCTACATGCAGCGGCGGCCTCCCGCGGTGGAGCTGGCCAAACGGCATTATTTTCGATCCACGGAATTGGGGGCGCCTCCCGACCCCGCCCTGGAGAAAAGGCTTAAATCCGCTTCCGCGGGGAGGTAGGGTCCTGACTCTGTGAAATCGTTTCGTCTTCTTTTCGTTCTTCTCGCGGTGTGCTCGACGGCGCTGGCTGCGCCGCCTCCCGCCATTTTCGGCAAGTCGGCCATTCTCTTCGACGCCAATACCGGTGAGGTTCTTTACAAGAAGAACGATACGCTGAAGACGCCGATTGCCAGCACGCAGAAATTGCTGACGGCCCTGCACGTCGCGAAGTCGGGCGACCTGGGTGGGAGGCTGACGGTGGCAAAATCCGACACGCTGCAGGAGCCGACCAAGCTCTATTTGAAGGAGGGGGATGCCTACATTCGGAAAAAGCTGCTCACGGCGCTGCTGGTCAAAAGCGCCAACGATGTGGCGTATGCCCTGGGGAGGGATAATGGCGGAACGGTGGAGGGATTTGCCGAGAAGATGAACCGCGAGGCCGCGCGGCTGGGCGCGAAGGATTCCCATTTTGTGAATCCCAACGGCCTTCCGGCGGAGGATCAGTATTCCACGGCGCGCGATCTGGCCTGCATCGCGCGGGCGGCCTATCGCAATCCGGTGATTCGCGACATCGTGTGTCTGAAGACTTATGATTTCGAATATGCGAGCGGCAAGAAGGCCACGCTTACGAATACCAATCGCGTGCTAAGGACCTATAGTTTTTGCAACGGCATGAAGACCGGGTACACGGACCTCTCGGGGCATTGCCTGGTCGCGAGCGGATCGTATGGGGGGCGCGACATGATCGCGGTCGTGCTGAAGAGCAACAAGGCCCATGTGTGGGACGATGCCGCGTCGCTGCTGGAATTCGGGCTTGGCATCGACCGGCGAAAATTCACCAACTAAGCCGAAAGCGGGGGTCTCCATTTTGGCGCGCCAATACACGCTTCATTCGCAGCCTGCGGGGGCGGGTGGGATCGACTATGCGGCCGAACTGAACGAGCAGCAGTTCGCGGCGGTGACGAGTGCCGATGGTGCGGCTCTGGTGATCGCGGGCGCGGGCAGCGGAAAGACGCGGACGCTGACCTTCCGGGTGGCGTGGCTGCTGGAGCAGGGCGTGCCGGCGCACTCGATTCTGTTGCTCACGTTTACGAACAAGGCCGCGCGGGAGATGCTGGAGCGGGTGGCGGCGGTCGTGCCGGGCGGGGCGGATGGGATCTGGGGCGGCACGTTTCATTCGATCGGGAATCGGATTCTTCGCCGGCATGCGGAGGAGATCGGATTCCGGCCCGGGTTCTCGATTCTGGATCGGGAGGATCAGGAGGATCTGATCGAATCCGTTGTGGCGCGGGAGGGGCTGCGAACGGCGGACAAGCGGTTTCCAAAGGGCGGAGTGCTGGCGGAGATTTTCGGGCTGACGGTGAATTGCGGCAAACTGCTGCCGGACATTCTAAGCGAGCGGTATCCTTATTTTCTGGGGCTGGCCGAGCAGTTGCAGCATGTGCAGATCACTTATGAGGGGAGGAAGCGGGATGCGAACTCAATGGATTTCGACGATCTGCTCGCGAAAACGCTGGAGCTTTTCAGCGCCAGCGAGGAGACGGCGGAGAAGTATCAGCGGCAATTTCGCCATATCCTTGTCGATGAGTATCAGGATACGAACCGGCTGCAGGCTCAACTGGTCGATGTCCTCGCGCGGCGGCATGGAAACATCATGGCCGTGGGCGATGACGCGCAGTCCATTTATTCGTGGCGGGGCGCGAATTTTGAAAACATCCTGCAGTTCCCGAAGTGGTACCCGGATGCGGTCGTGCATAAGATCGAGACGAACTACCGCAGCGTTCCGGAGGTGCTGGCGCTGGCGAATGCGGCGATCCTGGGCAATGAGCGGCAATTTAAGAAAGAGCTGCATGCCGCTCGCCCGTCGCAATCGGTCAAACCTGCGGTGGTGCCATTGGCGACGAACAACCAGCAGGCGGCCTTTGTCGCGCAGCGGGTGCTTGAGTTGCATGAGGAGGGCGTCGAGCTGAACGAAATCGCCGTGCTGTACCGGGCGCATTATCAGTCGCTGGAAGTGCAGCTCGAATTTACGCGGCGGGGCATTCCGTTTGCGATCACGAGCGGGCTTCGGTTTTTCGAGCAGGCGCATATCAAGGATGTGGCGGCGTTTATGAAGTTTGCGGTGAATCCGCGGGACGAGGTGTCGTTTAAGCGCATGGTGAAGCTGCTTCCCGGCATCGGGGCGAAATCGGCTGAGAACTTGTGGACCCAGGCGGCGGCCAGGCTGAATGGCGGAACCGCTTTCGGTGAGCTGAAGACTCTGGGCAAGGTGCCCTCGAAGGCGGTGAAGTCGTGGGAGCAACTGGCGCATACGCTGGAGGATCTCGTTCCGGGCGGGGCGGTGGCCGGGCCGTCGGGCATGATCGAGTCGGTTCTCTTCGCGGTTTACGACGAATACATGCGCGGCAAGTTTGCGAACTACGAGTCGCGCCGGGAGGATTTGAACACGCTGATGAACTACGCAAAGCAGTTTGAAAGCACGGACGAATTTCTGGCGCAGCTCGCGTTGCTGGGGTCCGTGGAGACGAGCGATGCGCTGGGTGTCGTCGGGGACGACGAAAAGGTGAATCTATCAAGCGTGCATCAAGCCAAGGGTCTGGAATGGAAGGCGGTGTTTGTGATCTGGCTGGCGGATGGGATGTTCCCCGGCGCGCGGTCACTGGATTCGGACGAGGCCATCGAGGAGGAGCGCCGGCTTTTCTACGTGGCGGTGACCCGTTGCAAGGATGAGCTGTATCTCACCTATCCGGAGTTGCGGCTGAATGCGGGCTATGGCGAGGCGTTTCAACGCGCGTCCCGGTTTCTGAGCGAACTGCCCGAAACTCTCTACGAGGCCTGGGAAATCAATGACGCCGGCCCGGGGCAAAGCCTGAGGGAATCTTCCACCGAGGACGGCGGTGTCGATGCGCCTTGGTGATCTCCCGATTCGCCGCGGCGATTCTGTTGGCGCGAATTCGGCTATAAATGTTTCTTTTGAGGAAACTTGGCGGGGTTCAAAAAATTTCCGGATTCCACGGCGGGCGCCTGGAGGAAGTTTCGAAAGTCGCGCAGCGCTTCGGGATTCGGCGGGCCGGCGATGTGCTGGGTGAGCACTTTGAAGGCGTCGCCGGCTCCGGAGAGATCGGAGAGCATGGCGTCGTGGAGCGGGAGGGATTTTCCCCGGCTGCCGAAGGCGGCGAGAAATTCCGATTGATTGGTCAGCGAGAGGGTTTTCCATCCGAGGCGTTCGCCCCAATTCTGCAGATCGGTGAAATTGACGTCGCAGGTGATGTCCTGCCGTCCGAAGCGGTGGTAAATCTCGCGGCCTCCGAGGCGTTGCTGGTGGAAATACGCGCGGGCCGTGCCGCGGGGGCGGCGGTCGTAGAGCGTGGAGGCTTTGCCGCCGTAGTCGATGGTGAGCAGCGTGGCTTCGCGAGCGAAGGGCGCCCATGAGGCGAGCCACTCCGCGGCGGAGAAATGGACTTCGATGCGCTGGCCTTCGGGATACGGCGTCTCGAAGGCGGAGCTTCTGATCGGGGTGCGGTCGAAAAGGGCTTCCGAGACTTTGCTTCCGTGAATTTGAACGCCGAGCTCGTGCCATGCCTGGTCCCGCCGTTCGTAGATGCGGCAGGGGAAGGCGTCGATGAGCTCATTGGAAAAAATGAGCGCGCGCCCCTGCGCGGCGGCGAGGGCTTCGGCCACGGAGTCATGCCAGCGGACGCGGTACTGCGGGAGGCGCGCGCGTTGTTCCTCCCTTAGGATGGGGGAGGATTCCACGATATGGTAGTGGAGGCCCCAGCGGCCGAGGGGGCCGAGGCGGCGGAGCACGGTGCGGGCGAGTTCGCCCGAGCCGGCGCCGATTTCGATGAGATGGGAATGCCGGGAGGCGGGTGAGGGCGGGCATGTTCTGCGGTTTTGGCGGATCCAGTTTGCGATGGCGGCTCCGAGCGCTTCTCCGAGGGTGGCGGAGGTGGCGAAGTCGCCGCGCCGGCCGACGGTGCGGATGTTTTTGGAATAATAACCGAACCCGGGATGGTAGAGCGCTTCCTGCATGTAACGCTCGAAGGGAATGACGCCGCCGTGGTCCTCCTGGAGGCGGAGGAGGAAGTCGAGGAGAGGGGAGTTGGCCTTATTTAGCAATGGGAGAATCGTGAGAAGCCGGCGCGCCTCGGCCAGGGGGTGGGTGCGGCGTCTTATTGACATCCGAAAAACACCCGGATGAAACTGAATTCCTAACATCCGCGGCTTTTGATCTTGAGGTCGAAGTCCTCAAAAGAAATGCCGATATTTGGATTTGCGTCCATCTCCGCGTCCCTGCGCGGAGCCTCTGAAACACCGTCGTCGTCGTCCCGCAATGGGGCGGGTAGTGAATGCAGCAGATGGACGGCCAAAGCAGCCCGTTGATCTTCGGGGAGTTTCAAGGCAAACTTTTCGAGTTCGGCTGCCGACGGCATATGTGGACCGTATCAGGAGGAGAGGTTGCCGCAATAATTTATTGCCAAATGCCAAGCTCAGGATAGCAACGCCTACGGTGCCGGAAACGGAAACGGGAGTTCGGAAATTGCAGAGGACACTATACCGGCAAGCCAAGAGGGTGCCGAAATGGAAAGCATGGAGCCTGCATGGGGACGTGTGCCGAAGGGAAGTCCTGGAGGTCGCGCTCTGGCAGGTGATCGCCAACGGGGGAGCGCCCGGAGTGGATGGGGTGAGGGTGGAAGACGGCGATGAACGACTCCACAACCATTATGGGCTGGTCAGCTTCCCATTGCGGACCAAATGGCAAAACTCATGAAGCAACTCGGTGAACAGCCTCCGAAAGCCGGATGCGGGAAAAACCTCCCTTAAAGCGAGTGATCCGCCTGGTCGCTGCGGAGATGGACCGTCTTGTGCTCGAGATTATGCACCGCGCGAATGTAACGCACCGTTTGGCTCCGCGCCCGCATCAGGATCGAATGGGTGATCGCCGTCTTGCCGATCATCTTCACCCCCGGCAGCAGCGGACTGTTGGTAATCCCCGTCGCACAAAATAACGCACTGTCCCCGGGCACGATGTCGTCCGCGTAATAAACGCGCATCAGCTCCTCGTCGCTCATTCCACTGCGCTGCGCGGCCCGGTCGTCCGCATCCTTAAACCACATCCGCAGCTGGATGTCGCCGCCGAGCGCCTTCAAGGCCGTCGCGGTCAGGATCCCCTCCGGCGTCCCGCCGATGCCCACATAAAGATCCACCCCCGAATCCGGAAGCGACGGAGCGACCGCCGCCGTGATGTCCCCATCCGCGATCATCCGCAGATTCGCCCCGACCGCGCGCACCTGATCCACAAAAGTCTGATTCCGCGGCCGCTCCAGGATCTGCACCACCACCTCGCCCGGCCGTTTCCCAAGCGCCCGCGCCACGAATTCGATCGTCTCCGGAAGCGACTGGTCGATCCAGTTCGACGAGACGTGAAATTTCTTGATCGCCTTCGCCACCGCGGGGCCATACGCGAGCTTGTGCGAATAGTAGCTCGGGAGATTCTTCATCACCCCGCCTGGCGTCGGCGCCACGGCAGCTGCCATCACCGAAATCGAATTGTCCATTCCCTTGGAAATATTCGTCGTGCCATCGATCGGATCGAGCGCGATGTCGAAGTAGGGCGAACCGTCCCGCCACATGCCCAATTTGTCCCCGAGAAAAATCCCCGGAGCGTTATCCTTGATGCCTTCGCCGATCTGCACCTCGCCGCGAATATCGACGAGATCAAACACCCCGTAAATCGCATCGCAGGCCGCCGCATCCGCACTCTCCTTGTCCCCCCTCCCGATCCACCGCATCGAGCTTAGCGCGGCATTTTCGGTGGCACGGATGAATTCAAACTCAATATTGCGTTCGGCGTCTTGAAACATGGATATGGAAATACGGGGGGTTTGCTGGCCAATCCTACACTCCGGGAAACGCCGCGAGCAATTCCTCAATCACCGAATCCCCCATCGGCCGGATCGGCCCCAGCGAGCTGCTCCGGATAATCGCCGACGCCGTGGCCTCCAGCACCTCCAGCCGGTCAAACGCATCCAGCACGCTCCGCCCCGCGACCAGCGCGCCATTAAACTCCAGAAGAGCCACCGGCTTCCCGGCCGAGACCGCCGCACGGCACATTTGATTTATTAATCTCTCCAAGAGTTGCAATATCCTCCCTCACACATATACACTCGCCCGATCAACACCCATTCCGCTCCCCTCGATCCCATCGGCAAAACCGCAATTCGCCGCAATCATCATCCGGAGCTTCTTTTTGCTGCTTGCAATTGCGATCAAGATTCCTTAACTCGCAATCTTCGTAAGATTCACCTTTCCCTCTGACCCGCCTCTCATGTCCAAAATCCTCCTCATTGTTGCCATCATCATCAGTCTCGGCACCGCAATCCTCGGATACGTCAACAAACAGACGCTCGACGAAACGAAAGTCAATCTGGAACAGGCCGGCGCATCGCTGTCATCGACCCAGAAAACACTGGCAACGACCACGAAGGAGCTGGCCGAAAAGACCGAGGCTCTCGCGACGACAACGACATCCAAAGAGCAGGCGGAAGCCAGCCTCGCCAGCAACGAAGCCGAACTCGGCAAAGCCAAGTCGGATCTGGCCGCCGCCCAGGGCGAAGCCGAAAGCAACAAGACGGCCATGGACGGAATGCGCACCGAGATTGCCGACTTGCAGCAGAAGATCGCGGACCTCATTGCGGCCAAACCCGATGGTGGTCAGATCGTTCAGGCTGAAGACCCGGAAAAACTGGCCGAGCTCGAAGCCCTCGTTCAGTCACTGCAAAACAAACTCGACGCAAGCGAAGCGAACCTCGCCGAGCTTAAGGCGAAGGAAGACGCCCGCCTCGCGCAACGCATGAAGGAAGGCCTGGAGGGCCGGGTGCTGGCGGTCAACCCCGCATGGAATTTCGTGGTTCTCAGCATCGGCGACAAGAGCGGCGTCGTAAACAACGCCGAACTCCTCGTCAAACGCGGCGGCCAGCTTCTCGGAAAAGTCCGCGTGACCGCGGTGGAACCGACGAACTCCATCGCCGACATCGTCGCAAACTCGATGCCCGCCGGAGTCTCCGTGCAGCCCGGCGACACCGTCATCTACCAATCCAGTTCGAACTGACATGCTCCTTCGCCTGGCAGCCTGCCGGACTTTGCCCGCACGGCTGCGGAAAACGCGGATTTGGCCGGGATTTCCCCCGAACCTGCGTCAGTTATGTCCACATAGCTTCCTTCGTTCGGTGAAAATCCCGCCTCAAACCTCGATTTCTTCGCTCGCACGCTCAAAGCCCGACAGGCTGCCGGGTTTCGCGGGAATGATTGCCGCCATTATTCTTGGCGGCCTGTCCGGCTGCGCCAGCAGCGAACAAGCCTCCCAGGGACAAAGCGCCATCCCGTGGAACCGCCCCCAGCAGTGGGAAGGCCCGGGAGTTTACGGATCGGCATTGGGTCAACAATAGCCGCCCACGGCATGGCCGGGCGCATTCTCGTCATCCGTGGCGGAGCCATTGGAGACTTCATCCTCACCCTTCCCGCGCTGGGCCTGTTGCGGGATGCGTTTCCCGAGGCGCATATCGAGATCCTCGGCTACAAACACATCATCGCCCTCGCCGAACGCCGCTTTTACGCCGACGCCACCCGCAGCATCGAATATGCGCCAATGGCCGGGTTTTTTAATCCAAAATCCGACCTCGACCCGGAGCTCCGCGCCTACTTCTCAGGCTTCGATCAAGTCATCAGCTACCTCTACGACCCGGACGCATTCTTTTCGGAAAATCTGAAACGGGCCGGGGTGCGTAATCTCATCACCGCCGACCCGAGGCTCGGCGGTCACGCCCACGCCGCCCAACAACTGGCGCTCCCCCTCCGGCAACTCGCGCTTTTCCTTGCCGACGAAGGCCCGTGCTTTTTCCCATCCGACACGGATATGTCCGACGCGCGGCGTCTGCTCCCGCCGGGGGCGCGGCCCCTCATTGCCATTCACCCCGGAAGCGGTGGAAAACACAAAATCTGGCCGATCGACCGCTGGCAAAATCTCATTTCCCGCCTTCTGGCGGAACGGCCGGCGGCGCATTTCCTCGTCGTCGGCGGAGAGAGCGATACCCAGGCAATCGAAGCGCTGCGGAGGGCATTTCAAAACACCGAACGCGCCTGCTTTCTCGAATCCCCTCCCCTCCCCGCGCTCGGCGCGGCGTTTGCGCTCGCGAATCTGTATGTGGGACACGACAGCGGGATTTCCCACCTCGCGGCCGCATCGGGCTGTCCCTGTGTTCTGCTCTTCGGCCCGACCGATCCGGCCGTCTGGGCGCCGCGCAACGAGCCGGTGACCATTCTCCAATCGCAAACCGGGTCGATGGGCGACATTGCGCTGGAATCCGTCCTCGCCGTGATTGATTCTGTCGGGATCGATGCCTGACCCAACCGAACGCGTCCTCGGCCTGGACCCCTCGCTCCGCGGAACCGGCTATGCCATTCTTGAGCGCGGCGGACGCCGGACGACCGCCCTGGATTTCGGCGTCATTCGAAATCCCCCCTCGCTTCTCCAGTCCGGATGTCTCCGCGCCATTCACGAAAAAGTCCGGGAGCTTCTCGCTCAATGGTCCCCCACCGCCATGGCGGTGGAAGGCGTCATCTACGTCCAAAGCTTCAAAACGGCCATCACCCTCGGAGCCGCCCGCGGTTCCGCGATCCTCGCCGCCGCCCAGTCTTCCGTGCCCGTCTTCGAATATGCCCCGCGCCGTGTCAAGCAAGCCATCGCCGGCGCGGGCGGCGCCCAAAAAGCGCAGGTCGCCTTCATGGTCCGCGCGCTCCTCAAGCTTGCGGAAACTCCGCCCCCCGATGCCGCCGACGCCCTTGCGATCGCCCTCACCCACTTCCAGTCCTGCGACGCGGCCAGCGCCCGCCAATCCGTCCTCACGCGCGTATGAAGCCGCCATCCATCGATACCCGCTGGCTCGGACGCATCGACTACGATTCCGCCCTCCGCCTGCAGGAAGCGGCCCTCGCCGATGTCCGTGCGGGCGCCACTCCCGGGCAGTTCTTCCTGCTGGAACACGAACCCGTCTATACCATCGGCCGCACCCGCGACCAAAGCAGCCTCCTCGCGACTGCTCTGCTTCCGCATCCGGTGCGGGAGACCAATCGCGGCGGCCAGGCGACCTTCCACGGCCCCGGCCAGCTCGTCGGCTACGCCATTCTGGACCTGCACGATTACGGCGAGGACCTCCACCGCTACCTGCGCTTTCTGGAGCAGGTCGTCATCGACACGATCGCCGCTTTCGGCGTCGCCGGTGCCCGCCGCGACGGACTGACCGGCGTCTGGGTCGAGGATCGAAAAATCGCCTCCATCGGCGTGGGCGTCCGCCATTGGGTCACCATGCACGGGTTTGGGCTCAACGTAAGGAATGATCTCGCGGGATTTCAGAGCATCATCCCGTGTGGCATCTCCGGGGTCCAAATGACCTCCATCGAGCGCGAAACCGGAATCCCGCTTTCCGTCGAAACGGTTGCGGCCACCGCGGCGGAAATTTTCACCCGATCCGCCGCCTCACTCCGGACGCAAAACGGGACGCAGCCCTAAAGCTTCAGAAAATTCGCCAGCAGCCGCTTTCCCTCGGAAGTGAGGATGGACTCCGGGTGGAACTGCACCCCGTACACGGGCAGATCCCGATGCATCAGCCCCATGATCTCGCCCTCGGCCGTCTCGGCGGTAATCTTCAGACAATCCGGCAACGACTCGCGCCTCACGAGCAGCGAATGGTAGCGGGTCGCTTCAAAAGGATTCGGCAGACCGGTGAAAACATTCTCTCCTCCGTGCAGGATCGGCGACGTCTTGCCATGCATCAGCCGCCCGGCCCGGACGACTTCGCCCCCAAACACCTCGCCGATGCATTGGTGCCCCAAACAAACCCCAAGAACCGGCCGCTCGCCGGCAAAAGCTCGAATGACCTCGCGGCTGATCCCCGCCTCCTTCGGCGTGCAGGGGCCCGGCGAGACGCAGATCCGATCGGGCTTCAATTCCCGAATTTCCTCGACGGTGATCTCGTCATTTCTCCGCACCATCGGATCGGCCTTCAACTCGCCAAAATACTGGACGAGATTGTAGGTAAAGGAATCGTAGTTATCGATGACTAGAATCACGCTGCTCCTCCAAACATTCTCGCACGGTCGATCGCGCGCATGGCCGCCATGGCTTTGTTGACACTTTCCTGATATTCGCCCTCGGGTGTGGAATCCGCAACCACGCCTCCCCCCGCCTGCACATAAGCCCTGCCCGCCTTTAGAACGACGGTGCGCAGCGCGATGCAGGAATCGAGATTTCCATCGAAACCGAAATACCCCACCGCTCCCGCATACGCGCAGCGTTTGCTCTTCTCCAGCTCGTTGATGATCTGCATCGCGCGCACCTTCGGCGATCCCGACACCGTGCCCGCGGGAAACGTCGCGCGCATCACATCATACGCGGACCGCTCTCCCTTCAGCCGCCCGGAGACGTGGCTTACGATGTGCATCACATGGCTGTATCGCTCGACGCTCATGAAATCCGAAACCTCGACCGATGCGAATTCCGCGATTCGCCCGACATCGTTGCGAGCCAGATCGACCAGCATCAAATGCTCCGCCCGTTCCTTCGGGTCCGCCAGCAGCTCTTCTTTGAGCATCCGATCCTGCTCCTCGCTCGCGCCCCGCTTGCGGGTTCCCGCGATCGGCCGGATTTCCACCAGCCCATCGGTCACACGCACATGCACCTCGGGCGAACTGCCCACCAGCGAAAAATCATCCGTCACCCGCAGGCAGAACAAATACGGCGACGGATTCACAAAGCGCAGGCTTCGGTACAGGTCCAGCGGATCCCCGGCAAATTCCGTCTCAAACCGCTGCGAAGGCACGATCTGAAAGATGTCCCCGGCCCGGATGTATTCCTTCGCCGTCTCGACCATGGCGTAATACTCCTCGCGGGTCGTATTGCACGCCGAGGCGCCCATCACGGTCGTCTGTTCGGTGAACATCGGCTCGAACGCCAGAGGCTGGCGCAGCTTCACCAGGGCGTCCTCAATGCGGCCCACCGCTTCGGCATAGGCGGCATCGAGCTCCACCCCGTCGAGAAACGCATTTGCCATCACGCGCATCCGCCGCCGCCGGTGATCAAAGGCGACGAGCGTCTCGGGGAGCGCGTAAAACATGTCGGGCGCCCCAAGCTCGTCCTTCGGCGGCGCCGGAATCACAGGCTCGAACCACCGCACGGCATCGTACGCGAGATAACCCACCGCGCCGCCCCGAAAGAGGGGCACATCCTCCTGGCGTGCGATGCGATATTGCGCCATGAGTTTTTCGAGCTCGGCGAGCGGATCGGCGACATCGGCCAGCTCGCGCACGCCGTCCGCCGTTTCGATGCGAACATTTGTCCCATGCGCGGTGATCGTCCAGCGGGCGCCCGTCCCAAGAAACGAAAAGCGTCCGACATGATCGCATTGTTCGGCGGATTCGAACAGAAAAGCCGGCGCTTTGTCCGCAAGCTTTCGAAAGGCCGACACCGGCGTCTCCGAGTCCGGCACGAGTTCGCACCAGAGCGTCACCACATTGGCATCGGTGGCAAGGCGGGCGAATTCTTCGCGGCTCGGTTGAACGGGCGTGGTCATGGAACCCCAAGCAAATCAGACACAAACCCATTGCGGCAAGCCGTCTTGCGCGGCGGCGTTCGATGCCCGGACTAAAACTGCACCTTCGGCGCGGCCCGCTCCGCTTCGTTTTCGATCTGAAAAAGCTCCGCTGCGGCAAAATTAAACATGCCCGCCACGACGTTCGTGGGAAAAACCTCGCGCTTCGTATTGTAGGTCATCACCGAATCGTTGTACCCCTGCCGGGCAAAGGAGACCTTGTTCTCCGTGGAGGTCAGCTCCTCCTGCAGCGCCATCATGTTTTGATTGGCCTTGAGATCCGGATAAGCCTCGGCGACCACCATGAGCCGCCCCAATGCGCCGGTAAGACCGCTCTCCGCCGAGGAAAGCGCCTTCATCGCGTCCGGGTCTCCCGGATTCGCAGCGGCTTTCTGCCCGGCGCCGAAGGCCGCGTTGCGGGCTTCGGTGACCGCCTCCAATGTCTCGCGCTCGTGCTTGAGATAGCCTTTCGCGGTCTCGACGAGATTGGGAATGAGATCGTACCGGCGTTTGAGCTGCACGTCGATCTGGGCAAACGCGTTCTTGTAGCGATTGCGCAGCATCACCAGCGCATTGTATTGGCCGATGAAAAATAGGCCGATAAGCGCCACGATTACGATAAGCCCGATGAGGACCGCCAGAGCTGTCATAATCAAAGTGTGCTCCGTCCCGCGCCGCTTCGCAATTCCGAATCGGGCGATTTTTCCCTCGAAAAATGTTCCTCCGTCTGTTTTCACGACGGGCATGCCGATTTCCGCCGTTTTGTTTGATCTCGATGATACGCTCGTTGTGGACGAGGCCGTATCCCGGGAAACCTTCGCAGCCGTCGCGAAGGACGCCTTTACCATGCTGGGTTCCGAGCCCGCCGCATTCATCCGCGCGGCCGAGAAGCACGCGCGGCGCCTGCATGCCGATTCTCCGGTTTACCCTTACTGCAAGCGCATCGGGATCAGCGCCTTTGAGTGCCTTTGGGGGAAATTTGAAGGCGATTCCCCTGAACTCACCAGCCTGCGCGAGTGGTCGCAGTCCTACCGGCAGGAAACCTTCGATGCCGCCCTGCGTCATCTGGGTCTCGACGGCAGCGAAGCCGCGGAGGAACTGGCCGCGGCCTTTTCGGATCACCGCCGCCGTCTCCAGCGGCTGATGCCCGACGCGAGGGAAATCCTCGCCCGCTTGAAACCGAAAGCCAGACTCGGCCTCCTCACCAATGGCGCGCCCGATTTGCAGCGGGAAAAAATTACCGCATCCGGACTCGGCCCCTGCTTCGACGCCATCGCCATCTCCGGGGAGCACGGCATCGGCAAGCCCAATCCGGAAATTTTCTTCCGGCTGCTCGACGAATTGAAAGTCCGCGCATCGGACGCCGTCATGGTCGGCAACAGCCTGGAACGCGACATCCAGGGCGCAAAAAACGCCGGCATCCGCAGCGTCTGGATTCAGATTCCCG
>Ga0351866_10246_pt1 | contig 16145 bp, 10 predicted proteins | sample TotcelFGM3001L11_FD_206783 | JGI IMG/M metagenome (GOLD analysis project Ga0351866, IMG submission 206783) | Enriched cells from coal bed in the Powder River Basin, Montana, United States - Total cells FGM rep2 HSBNCT.FGM.300.1.L11 ...
CGGCCGGCGGCGATGCCCACCAGGCGGGCGGCCCGGGTGTTGTAGGCGCAGGCCCGCATGGCCTTGCCCACCAGGGTTAGGCGAAAGAAAGCCTCCAGGGCCACCACCGCAATCGCGGTGATCCCCAGCACCCAAAGGTTTTGGGGCAGGATGGTGGCGGGACCCAGGTGGATGGGGATATTGCCGGAAAACGGCGGCAGGGTGTAGGCGTCTTTGCCCCACAGGAGCATGGCCACGCCCTTGATCAGCACCGCGCCGCCCACGGTGATAATGATCAGGGCGATGGGGGTGGGGTCTTTGACCGGGCGCAGGGCCAGGCGCTCAAAGACCAGCCCGATGCCGGTCACCAGGACCACGGCGCCGGCAAAGGCCACGGGGAGCGAAGGGACCACCTGGTAGATGCTGATGGCGCACAAGGCCCCCAGCATCACCATCTCGCCCTGGGCGAAATTGATGATGGTGGTGGCATTGTAGATGATGCCGAATCCCAGGGCGATGAGGGCGTAAATCGCACCGTTGGTCAGGCCGGAAATGAGATACTGCAAGAAAGGGGCAAAGTTCTCCAAGGGGAGTGAACAGTCTCCATGAGCCGTTACCAGTGGGCAGTGGCCGGTGACCAGTAGTCAGTGAGAAGGTGGAGCGCTCCCAGGGGGAACGAATAATTGACTACTACCGGCACTGACCACTGACTACTGACTACTAACTACTAATCTATCAGCTGAAACCCGCCTTTTTCGATCTTCACCATCACAAAGGCGGCCGGGGTCAGGCCGTTGTGGTCCTCGGGGCTCATGTTGAAGATGCCGCTGATGCCCACGAAATTTTTGAGGCCTTCCAGTTCGTTGCGGATTTTCTCCCGATTGTTGCCGGCCTTGGTCAGGGCCTGATTCAGCATCCGGATGGCGTCATAGGCATAGCCCCCAAAGCTGGATTCCGGCGCTTTGAACTTGGCCTGATACTTTTCGGCGTATTCCTTACACACGGCCTTTTGCGGGTCGGTGTCGGGCAGCTGCTGCCAGACCACCAGCTTGCCGGCGGGGAGGATGATGCCGTCACCCGCATCCCCGGCCAGCTCGATGAATTTTTTCGAGGCCACGCCGTGACTCTGGACCAGGGGAGTCGTCATCCCCAGCTGTTTCATATTCTTGGCCACCAGGGCCGGGGCCGGGCCGGTACCCCAACAGATCACCGCCTGGGCGGGAGTGCCCCGGAGCTTGGTGAGCTGGGGGGTCATGTCGGTGTCTTTTTCGCCAAAGACCTCCTGGGCTACCACCGTGATGCCGTATTGGGAGGCCTGGCCCAGGAGCTGCTCCTTGCCCGCCACCCCGAACCCGGTGGACACCGTGAGGATGGCCACTTGTTTGAGGTTGTGCTTTTGTAAATACTGGTAGATGCGTTCCACGGCCATTTTGTCCGTTTGGGCGGTCTTGAAAACCCATACACGCTCATTGGCCGGAGAGGTGATAGCGCTGCCGGCGGCGCAGGAAATCAACGGCAGTTTGGCCTTCTGGGTGATTTCCAGAGCGGTCATGGAGGTGTGGGTGAGGCTGGGGCCGATGACGGCCAGGCAATCCTTGTCCTGGGCCAGCTTGGTGGCGTGAAGCCGGGCCTTGGTGACGTCGCCTTCGTCGTCATAAATGGCCAGCTTCACGGGATGCCCATTGATGCCCCCCTGGGCGTTTACTGCTTCCACCACCATCTCCAGGGAATTCCGTTCGGGCTCCCCGAGATAGGAGGCCGGGCCGCTGATGGAAAAGATGCCGCCCACCACGTAGGGCTCGGCCTGCTTGGCGCCGCCGCAGCCTAAAAAGATGAGTCCCAGCCCTGCCAGGGCCAGGATCAGGCCCCCCAGAATTGCCTTGGTTTTCATAAGCTCTCCCTCCCGGATGAATTTAGAGACGATATACTTCCTCGCCTTTATAAATGTAAATGCCTTCTTTCTGGAGCAAGTCGATGGCCTGCTCCAGGTTGTCGAAGCGGAAGATGATGACCGCGTTCTTGCCGCTGTGTTGGACAAAGGCGTACATGTACTCCACGTTGACGCCGGATTGGGCCAATATCTGGAGCACCAGTCCCAGTCCGCCGGGGCGGTCCGGCACCTCCACCGCCACCACTTCGGTTTTGCCGACGGTGAAGCCCTTGTCCTTCAAGATCTCCCGGGCCTTATCGTACTGGTCGACGATGAGCCGCAGGATGCCGAAATCCGTGGTGTCGGCCAGGGAGAGGGCCCGGATGTTGATCCCGGCTTCGCCCAGTACCCGGGTGACTTCCGCCAGGCGGCCCGCCTTATTCTCCAAAAATACCGAGATTTGTTCGACTTTCATAGGGTACCTCTCAGTGGTCAGTGGTCAGTGGCCAGGGGCCAGTGGTCAGACCCCTATCCCTTCCGCTTGTCAATGACCCGCTTGGCCTTGCCTTCGCTCCGGGGTATGGACTGGGGCTCCACCAGTTTCACCTTGACGGAGACGGTGAAGTAATCCTTGATCTTTCTCTGGATGCTCTGGGCCAGGGCCTGCAACTGCTTGACTTCGTCGGAGAAGGTGCCCTCATCCACTTCCACCTGGACCTCCAGGGTGTCCAACATTCCTTCCCGGTCGACGATGAGCTGGTAGTGAGGCGCCACCCCCGGGGTTTCCATGAGCACGGACTCGATCTGGGAGGGGAAGACGTTGACGCCGCGGATGATCAGCATGTCGTCGCTCCGGCCCGTAAAGCGGCTGATGCGGGCCATGGTGCGGCCGCAGATGCAGGGGGCATAATTCAGCGAGGTGAGGTCCCGGGTGCGGTAGCGCAGCAGCGGGAAGGCCTCCTTGGTGAGGGTGGTGATGACCAGCTCGCCGGTCTCCCCCGGGGCCAGAGGCTCCAGAGTCGCCGGGTTTATGACCTCAGGCAGGAAGTGGTCCTCAAACATATGGAGGCCGGCCTTGGCTTCGAGGCACTCGATGGCCACGCCCGGGCCCAGGATCTCGGACAGGCCGTAGATGTCCAGGGCGTCGAGGCTGAGGCGTTTTTCAATCTCGGCCCGCATGCCCTCGGTCCAGGGTTCGGCCCCGAAGACCCCCACCCTGAGCTTGGTCTTGGCAAAGTCCACCCCCATTTCCTGGCCCACCTCCGCCAGGTACAGGGCAAAAGAGGGGGTGCAGCAGAGAACGGTGGGGCCGAAATCCTGGATGAGCATGATCTGCCGCCGGGTCTGGCCGCCGGATACCGGGATGACCGCGGCTCCCAGCCGCTCAGCCCCGTAGTGGACTCCCAGGCCCCCGGTGAAGAGGCCGTACCCGTAAGACACGTGGACGATATCGCCGGCGTGGGCGCCCCCGGCCGCCAGACACCGGGCCATGAGCTCGGACCAGGTTTCCAGGTCCCGCTGGGTATAGGCCACGGGGGTGGGCTTGCCGGTGGTGCCGGACGAGGCGTGAATCCGCACAATCTGGTCCAAGGGGGCGGCGAACATGCCGAAGGGGTAATTGTCCCGCAGGTCTTGCTTCACGGTCAAGGGCAGCAGGCGGATATCTTCCAGGGTGCGGATGTGTCCCGGCTTAACCCCCATCTCATCCATGCGCCGGCGATAGAACGGCACCAGGTGATAGACCCGTTCCACCACCGCTTGCAAGCGTCTGAGTTGTAAGGCCTCCAGGTCCTCCCGGGGCATCGTTTCATGTTCAACATCGCGGATCATGTGACCTTGTTCTCCTCCAGAATTGACATTTGTTAAAGATAGCACAAAGTCACGTCAGGGGTCAAACAAGGTTTGCAATTTTCTGTAGTTGGGGAAGGGATACCGCGTTGAGACCTCTGCGAAAGTCTCATGTAGGATAGCCGCCCTCGGCTGTCCATACTGTATTTGGGCGCAGGCGAGGGCGCCTACGCTACATTTTGATTCGGAAGGATAGAGTTAGAGACTTTCGCAGAGGTCTCGAGTTGCGTGGGAGGAGCTATTTTTGTAACCGCAGGCTTTGCAGTGAAAGTCAACCCGTAGGGGCGGTTCGCGAACCGCCCCTACAAGAAATCGCATAGTTGGGGGTGGCCTCAAAGGCCATAAGTGGTTTAGTCTGAGCCCGCACAGGCGAGACGCCTGTGCTACCTATTTGATTGCTGCTCGCACCTCAGCGGAAGTTCCCTCACCTGTCATGCTGAGGGGCGAAGCGGCTTGGCCGCGCTTTAACCCGGCCTTACTTCTTGACCGCGGCGTCCGGCCCGAAGAGCTTCAGATACTTGCCGTAGCCGGCCTTTTCCAAATCCTCCTGGGGAATAAACCGCAGCGCCGCCGAGTTCATGCAGTATCTCTTACCCGTGGGGGCCGGGCCGTCGTCAAAGACATGCCCGAGATGGGAGTCGCCGTGTTTGCTGCGCACCTCGGTGCGCTTATAGAACAGGTGGCGGTCCTCCCGCTCGACGATGTTTCCCGGCTCCAGGGGTCTGATAAAACTCGGCCAGCCGGTGCCGGAATCGTACTTGTCCGTAGAAATAAACAGGGGTTCCCCGGAGACGACATCCACGTAGATGCCGGGCTTTTTGTTATCCGCGTATTCGTTCTTAAACGCCGGTTCCGTGCCCTCCTTCTGGGTCACCTGGTATTGCAGCGGCGTCAGCTTCCGGCGGAGTTCTGCATCACTGGGCTTGGTATATTTCGGTTCCCCCGGGGGCTCGGCGGCCTCGGCTTCACCCTTGCCCCAAACTTTCTGGAGAAATTGATCCCGGCCGGAATTCCAGCGGTAGTATTTGTACTTCAGGGCGTGGGTCTGGTAATAGTCCTGATGGTAGTCTTCGGCCCGGTAGAATGTTGTCAGCGGCAAAATTTCGGTCGCAATGGGTTTGGAAAAACGTTTTGATTTTTCCAGGGCCTGTTTGGAGGCCTCCGCCAGTCGCTGCTGTTCGGCATCGCGGTAAAAAATGGCGCTGCGATATTGGGGGCCCCGATCCACGAATTGGCCGCCGGGATCGGTGGGATCGACGTGACGCCAGAAATAGTCCAGCAGCGCTTGATAGGACACTTTGGCCGGGTCATAGACCACCTGGACCGCCTCCACGTGCCCTTTTTGTCCATAATTTTCATACGTGGGGTTGTCGCCGCGGCCCCCGGTATAGCCGGAGATGGCCTCCACTACCCCTGGCAGTTTTTCAAAATCCGACTCCACACACCAAAAACAGCCGCCGGCCAAGGTGGCGGTTTGGAGATTTTTTTTAAGTTCAGGCATGCCAGCTCCTCTCCCTGATTGCTCCTGGGGTTTACTATCGACCGGTCCGGCGGCCACCAGACCGGCGGCTAGCATCAACACCATCATGAACACGGTTTGCATATTTTCTCCAGCCTCGTCTTTCTGGCGTTGGGTTTTACTTATACCTTATTATGTTAAGAATCATCCGGCCAGAATCAAGATTGCTGAAGGATAGGAGATCCCCCCTATTTCGGAGCTTCAGCCGTCTTGCTCACATAGCGGGTCGGCTCTTCGTCAAAATTATTCTTGAAATGGATGTTGAAAAAATAGTAGGTCTTGCCCTGATATTCACTCGTCAGGCCGGCTGACTTGGCCTTGCTCTCATCCACGTTGAGGCCGCTGACCGGATCCCTGACCAAGCCCGGCGGCAGAGTCTTTTCACCGCCCGTAGGAGCAGCCGGCTTTTTTGAGGTCCCAGCCCCCTTACCCACATAGAGTTCCGGTTCTTTGTCGAAGGCCTGTTTGCATGGGATGGAGTCAAAAAAGTAAGTCTTCCCCCGATATTCGCTCACCAAGCCGAAATCCTTGGCCGTGCCCGGGATAACCGGTCTGCCGCAGATCGGGTCCTGGAGCATCCCCATGGTCAATCCCCGGGTCCGGTATGCTGCCAGAGGGTCCGCCTCTTTTTGGGCGAGAGTACCCTTGCCCACATAGATTTCCGGTTCTTTATCGAATTTCTGCTTGCACTGGTCGGAATCGAAAAAATAGGTTTTGCCTTGATATTGGCTCGTTTTACCGGCTGCCTTGGCCTGGCCTTCATATAAAACCTTGCCGCAGACAGGGTCCTTTACCATTCCCGGGGGCGCAACTGGAACTTTGGGGTCGGCGGGGGTGCCCGCTATTTGCTTGGTTTCGGTATCTCTGCCGGCATATTTCGCCATGTCACTGTCAAAAACCAACTTGCAAACGTCGGAATCGAAAAAGTAGGTCTTGCCCTGATATTCGCTCATTCTGGCGGCGGCCCTGGCCTTACCCTCGTCCACCTCGATGCCGCAGACGGGGTCCTTGGATATTGCCCCGGACACGGCTGATCCCTTGCCCTCTCCCGGGGCAGCTTCCGCTTTTGGGGGTTTGACCCCTGCGCCCACATAGTTAGCCGGCTCTTTATCGAACTGCCGATTACATCGGTAGGAATGAAAATAGTAGGTCTTTCCCTGATATTCACTTACCCAGCCGGCGGCTCTGGCCTGAGCCATATCCACTTCCACGCCGCAGACGGGATCCTTGGACATGCTTTCCTCAGCGTGTCCCTGGCCGGCGGCGGCAGGCCTGGCAGCCTCTGGGACCTCGCCTGGTTTCACCGCATAGCGCTCGGGATTTTTATCAAAATGCTGTTTACACCCCTCCGAGCAGAAATTATAGGTCTGGTTTTTATACACGGTTTGGAAACCGGCTGACTTGGCCTTACTCTCATCCACATTGAGGCCGCAGACGGGGTCTTTTCTGACCTCGCCGAACATCCCGGCGGCCGCCAGCCTCATGCGGCTTTCGGAGTCGATGAGGAAGTTGCCGGAGATGACAATCCGCTCCCCAGGCTCAAGCCCCTGAAGAATCTCCACCTGCTCGCCGAAGCGTTGGCCGGTTTCCACTCTCCGGGGCTCGAAAAAGCCGTTGCCGCGATCCACAAACACGGTCTGCTTGAGTCCGGAATCAAGGATAGCATCCACCGGCACCGTGATGGCGGCAGGAAGATTGATGGGAAACTCCACATTAACGAACATATCGGGCTTGAGGGTGTAGCCGGGATTATCCGCCTCCAGGCGCACCTTGAGGGCGCGGGTGACAGGGTCGACTTGCGGCTGCACATTGGTCACCGTGGCCTCGAAAACTTTCTGCCGATCCGGGAGGGACACCTTGGCCTTTTCTTGGGGCTGAACATACTGGGTCTCGTTGCCGAACAGGTCGGCCAGAATCCAGACGCGGCTTAAATCCGCCAACTTATATAACTCGGAACCTCGCTGGAACTGGAGGCCGGGTGAGACATTCCGGGCCAGGATAAAACTGGTGACCGGCGCCCGTAGGGTGATTTCGAGGATAGGTTTACGGGTGCGGATGAGTTCCTCAATTTGGGCCTTTCCCATGCCCAGGGTCTCCAGGTTTTTTAAAATCGTCTCCACCGATTGGGGCTTAGTCGTCGTCTTGGTCGGGGAAAACGATTCCAAAAAACTCAGGGAACTGATAAACCGTGATTGCTCTGCGAAGAGTTCAGAATTGTAGTAGGTCACCAGGGGTTCGTCTTTCATGACCAGACTGCCGGTGGAATTGGCGTAGACCTGACGGATAAAACCGTCGCCGACCAAATTCATGCGGTAGACCAAAGTCTCATCCGCGACCACCCTGCCCGGGGTTCTGAGGGTATAGCTCCAGGGGCGCTTTTCCACCGTTGCCACCCGCACCCCGATAATCTGTTGTTTTTCAGGGGTGATCTTGACGGAGCCCGGCGGCAGAGAGGCAGGCGGGACTTCCTTCCCTTCGCCTTCGGCATAGACCGGCTCCATCTTCATGCCGCAGGGAGCCAACCCGGGCTCTGGAGACGTGTGGGCCGGATTCATGGGATCCACATAGTGCAGGATGCGGCGTCCTTTGGAATCCTGGCTCTTACCGGCGTCGCCGCGGCCATACCAGGAACCCAGCATAAACGCCCCCAGGATGATTACCAGGAGCAAAACTGCGTAGGTGTATAGAGATTTCTTTGAGGTGTTGGCTAAAATGCTCATTGACCCTCCCACACGGAAGTACCGGGGTATCCTTTGGCAATCGGATTATATGCCGGGCATTGATTGGCGGCGCCGGGGCTGTTCTCTTAACTATCTTAAGCATTTTCTACGGGAAAGCAGTGATTTGAGGGGAATCCCGGCGGGTTTTTGCGTTTTTTTCTTTCTTTTCAGGTGATTTCCATTTGAGACCTCTGCGAAAGTCTCCTGTAGGATAGCCGCCCTCGGCTGTCCATACTCTCTTTAGGCGCAGGCGAGGGCGCCTACGCTACATTTTGATTCGGAAGGACAGCGATAGAGACTTTCGCAGAGGTCTCCACTCCCTATCCGGCCCGGTTAAGAGAGGACGAATCTCATTGGCTTGCACTCAACAAAATACTACTCACGCCAGTGAGGATGGAATCGGCCGCCTGGGAGACGTCCATCTGGGAAGGAGCATAGCTATCGAACCGGTTCAGGACGAGGAAAATGGTGCGCCCCGAGTCGGGATAATACAGCCAGCGCACCACCACGCCTGGGTTTTCGCCGCCATGGCCGTACATTTTCTCCCCGAACCAGGGGTCATTGTCAGAAACCTCCAGTCCGAACCCGAAGGAAGAGGGGTCTTGAGGGGTAGTCATCTGGGTAAGAGACTGGGCGTTCACCACCTGGCCCCCGAAGAGGGACTTGGTCCAGGTGAGCATATCCTGGGCCGTGCTCACCCCGGATCCCGAGGTCCAGTCCCAGGAGAGGTCCCAGGCAGAAGTGTCCACGAGTTTAGCGATGTCCACGAGAGTGGGGTAATAGGTGGGGTCGATCCAACAATAGCCGCGGGTGTAAGGTTCGGTAGCCTCAAACTGGCCGCTTCTGGTAAGATTGGTTTTGGACATGGTTAAGGGGTCGAAGAAACGGGTTTGAACCATGTTCTCCACGGTGTCCGTATACCCGGTGGCCGCTTCGGCAATTTTTCCCAAGAGGTAATAACCGGCGTTGCAATACTCAAATGCCGTTCCCGGGAGGAAACTGCTGTCATAAATCCAATAGATGATTTCATCGTAAGTGGAATCTGAAGGCCAGGCATAGTACGGATCCGACAGCAGCAGGTCGGTGAAAAATTGGTCACCCACATAGTCGTAGAGACCGCTGGTATGGTTCAGGAGCATGGCCACGGTGATCTGGGCGCTATAGGGCACGGTCCCAGGCCCTATAAGATCCGGCAACCATTGCTGCACGGTGTCGGTCAGGGCGATTTTATTCTCCTCCACCAGCTTCATAATGAGCGCCGCGGTGAAGACCTTGGTGACCCCGGCGATGCGGACCTGCAGGTTCGGCGTCATGGGTAGGTTGGCGTCCACATCGGCCTTGCCGGCCGCGCCGATCCACACGCCTGCCGTGGTCTGCACGGCCAGAATCGCTCCCGGGATTCCGGTATCACTCACCGACGCTTCCAGGAGAGCCTGGAGGGCTGTACCCGGAAGGACGGGAGTGGTGGTGGGATCAGGATCGGTGGTGGTATCTATAGGAAAAAATACCCCCGGAAGGGTCGTGTCGGTAACCACCGATGGGAGGAGGCCGCCCGGAAATCCCCCGGCGCTTCCGGGCAGGCCGGATAAAAGACCACCACCGCCCATGTCCTCTCCATTGCCCGAGAACCCTTTGTCCTTTTCACCAAGCGAGGACCCTGACGCATCAGCCAAAACTCCAGCACTTTCTGCCTTTTTAGCGCTTCTCCTGCTGTTGGCAGTTTTTGCTTCTTCACCCTCCGGGGCCTTGTCAGCAGCCGGGGTACCGGCCCCTCCCGGGCCTCCGGGTGCCTTCGCGGCGATGGCATAACTGCCGGCGCTGGCACTTTTACTTTGAGGAATGAGAATCTCCCCATTCTTTCCCAGGGTGATTTGATCCACTTTGGCATCTCTCGAGGCCGTTCTTATGACGAGCACCGGCTCGGTTGGTGCTTTTACAGCGGCAGCGCTTCCTTTCCCAGGAACAGGATTATTCCCGGGCAGACTACCGGTATAACCAGGCAGAACCAGGCTTAAACAGAAAATTACGGGAAGGAATCTTTTTATCATCTTGGACTCAGTGAACCGGAGGCGGATATCTGCCAGGATGACCGCACCGCCTCCGGGTTCCCCCGGCGCACCCTTACGGGGCAGCGCCGGCCGGCTTCGAGTTGATTATTTCCTGGGAGATCTCCACGTACATCGCACTACCCCGATAAGCGGCCTTAATGGTCAGTCTCTTGGAAAACGAGCCTGCGGTCGCCATCACAAAACACTCTCCCTCTTTGAGCACGGTGAGCTTTACTCTATGGCCGGAACGAGGCGCAACTCTCACCATTCTGGGGTCACTGGAGTACCACGTCGGGTTGAGGTCATACTCGACCCCAAAAACATCCAGGCCGACGGCCCGGGCATAGCCGACATAGTGCTTGCCGTTTTGGATATCGGTAAATTTGGCGGGTGATACCCATACTTCACCCATGTAAAAATTTTCCTTGGTTATGTTCTGGACTTTAAGCTCTACCTGAAGAGCTCTTATTGTCACCCCGGCGTCAGGACTTTTACCCCATGCCGGGCCCAGGGGCAGGGCCAGAATCAACCCTAACCCGATAAGCCAACCTCTCCATCGCCTTGCAACCATAACTAAGTTCCTCTAATCAAGTGTTCACCCTTGTTCGGCATCCTCGCGACGCCCCTGAACCGTTCCTCCTCGTCAAGGCCCCGCTATTGACTTAAGGAGTAAACTGATTCACGTTGAGAAAGGATTGCAGCGGCGGCAGCGGCGGCGATGCCCCCGGCCGGCCGTCCCGGCCCACTGCGGGGATCTTAAAGGTAATCTCCGTGCCAGAAGCCGTCGTCCCGTGAGGCACAATCAGCTCGGGGTGATCAAAGGGACCAGATTCGTTTCTCACCCGGTTGTCGGTCAACGCCATCATAAAGGACACCAGATCATTTTTATCCAAAGGCTGCCCAATAAGCCGGCCGATGGGAGCTATCAAGGGGTCCAGGTCCGCCAGATTTTCTTGATCAAAGTTGCCGCCCCGGGTATAAAAGTCCACCACCTGGCGCAAGGTCGACATGCCGCCGTTGTGCATAAAGGGGCCGGTCAGTTCCACATTGCGGAGCTGGGGTACCTTAAAGGCCCCATGGTTACCGTTTCGGTCCGGCGGCTGGGTGTTGCCGACCGGCAATGGCGGGATAAAACCGGCAATATAGCTGGCCTGCGCCCCGGTCGGTGGACTGTTATAGCTTGGCGGTATCAGGCCATCCCGCAACAACATGCCGAGGCGGCTATAATCCAGGGGAAACTCGGCGCCGGTTAACGGGTTGATAAACGGTGCGGTCGCAAACCGGCCCAGGTCGTTTTGAGTCGGCACCACGCCGATATTATTCCACCCGTTATCATAAAAGGCTATCAGGCGGTCGGCGGTGTTCATTATTTCAACCGCGCCCTCGGGGGGCAAAAACTGGGGAGGAAATCCGGCCAGGGCGTTGCCATTAACTATTGGTACAGCGGCCTGAGTGCTGATCGGGAGCACATGGCATTCGCCGCAACCCACCGCCTGGAAAAGCGCCAGGCCACGCGCCTGCGGTGGGGTCAGATTGGCGGCGCCTCCCAGGAAGAGGTCGAAGGGGGATTCTCCGGAGATCAGAGTCGCCTCATAAAGCTGCACCGCCAGGCCGAAAAAGAGGGAGAAGTTAGCCTCCATCTGGGTGAACTGATTGGTGGTGAGTTGGCCCGCCGGCCGGGGGGAAATGGTGGCCGTGCCGTCCGGCGCAAAGGTGACCATCTGGGTGGTATTATTCCAGTACTGGGGTTGAAAAGCCGCCTGGATCATGGCGCTGTAAGTGGTGTTCAGACCTTTAATCAAGGTAACCACGCCACCGATGTCCGTGGACTTGGCCAGGGGGGCCCCCAGCACACTGTCCCGGGGATGCACCGCCTGTTTGGCCATTGGCGGCAGGCTGAGCATCTTCTTGCCGATCTTGGGAAAGGTGCGCCCCCGGAAAGACATTTCGAAGTCGCTGAGGGGCGGCCCCACTGCCTGGGAAGCCAGGGAGGCGTTTTCCAGACGGACCCTGGCCGGAGTCAATCCCGTGCCGCTATTCACGAAGACCCTGGCGTTAGCATCTGCCGGGCCAAACGGATTGACGCCGTTAAAGATGTTGTTGGCCCGCCCATCCCAAAAATTAGCGAAATTGAAGGCCGCATTGATGACCGTGGGAGTATTGCGGGGCTCCACCCGCCGGACGTTGACTTTCTGACCCCTGAGGTTAAGGTTCCAGATGGGGTCGGGTATGGGAGTGCCGATATCCACCGCGCTCCCTAACTGGATGTCCACAAACTGGGTCAATCTTACCCCCTGAGAAGAGGTGACATCATGATTGAACGGCCGCGCCAGGGGGGCATCGGTATCGGGATCGACGGGCTTAAAAAAAGGAAAGCTCGCCTGGGTCAAGATGGAGTTCGGACCGTCAGGAGGGCTAAAAGTAACCGAACCTCCTAAAATATCCGGATTCATCTGGTTGCGGAACCGGTTGTCGGCGCCGGCATGGAAGTGACAGCTGGCGCAGGCCGTAATGCCATCGCTGCCCACCTGCATATCCCAGAAGAGGGCCTTGCCCAATCGGATGGCGGCGTCTTTGTCCAGTACATAGCTGGCAATAAAAACCGGTTCTGGAACCGTAAACGCACTCAGGGGTTGGGCCCAGCCGGGCCCTGCGAGCAGCGCCAGGCTAAAGGCAATGGTCAGCAACCCTGAAACTTGCCTCATCATCAATTTTTTCTTTACCTTCTTTTTCTGCATGGGAGGTTCCCCTTATAGCCTCTATTCGGAAATCTCTCGTCGGCTCAATCATCCAACAGCAACAGCGGCAGATACGGAAGACCGGAGCGTCTCTCCGCCTTAATATTATCTATGGCCATTCGGCCTAATGCGACGGGCGGCGGCCAGGTGGCCGCATAGTTATGCATGATCCGCAACTCGCCGGCGTTGGTCAAAGCCTCCACTACAGTTCCCCTCGCGGGGACAAGGAAGCCGGGCCCGATGGGGAATGTTGCGGTAACCCAATCCCCGCCGGCAGGCAGAAGCACCCCCTTCGTTGACACCGCAATATTGAGCGGCGGCAGAGCACCCACCGCCACACTATTGATCGCGACCCGCGCTACCAGGTTATCGGAACCGGTATTTTTCAGCGACATGGTAACGAAATTCACACCCGCGGCCAGGTAATTGCCTGCCCATTGAGCATCCCGGTTAACGGCGGTTAGCCTGCTCCCAGGACCTACCGTCCCGTCTATGCCGGTAATCTGCATATAGGCGTCGCTGGCGCCGCCGGGGCCGCCGCCGGGAATAATTTCCGGGGGAAACGGCGGCTCAGCGCCGCCGAGGCCCGCATCCCAGTTCTGCAGCGTGCCGTATTGGAAGGTATCGATCCAGCCGGCCGTCACCGTGGCGAAGGCTTTAATATTGTCCACGCCTAGTTGGCCCACAGCCGCCGGGGGGGGAAAGGTCGGGTTCGGGTTGTGCATGATCCGCAACTCGCCGGCATTAGTTAAGGCCGGCTGCACCTGCCCCCTGGCCGCGGCCATCTGGCCGGGAGTGAGGTGGAAGGTCGCCGAAACCCACCCGCCGCCGGCCGGCAGGACCACCGAGTCTTTGGTCACCGCAATATTGAGCGGCGGCAGAGCACCCACCGCCACATCGCCGATCGCCAGCCGCACCACCAGGTCGGTGGCGCCCAAATTTTTCAGCGACAGGGTAATGGCATTTACGGCCGGGGCCAGGTAATTCCCGGTCCATTGAAAATCCCGGTTCACGACGGATATTTTACTCCCCGGATCTGGCAGTCCCCCGATTCCGGTGATTTGCATAAAATGGTCGCCGGCGCCAAGGGGGCCACCATTGGTAATAACTACCGGGGGAAAGGGAGGTTCGATACCGCCCAGCCCGGCATCCCAGTTCTGCAGCGTGCCGTCCTGGAACGTATCGATCTGGCCGAGAACCACCGCGGACCCCACGGCCGGTTGCAGAAGAAAGCCCGCCAGCAGCAGGGCTCCCAGAAACCACCTCGATACCTTCATCAGAAAAATCCCTCTTAAACCTCTAGTTGAACGTCATCCGAACCACAACCCGGCGTACATCCCCCGGGGGCCACAACGGCGGTACGGTTGCGGCCCCCGGAGATCGGCTTAAACAATGCTGATGGGTATCCGGGCGGTCTTCACAACCTGCTCCCGGCCGGGGACGTTCTCCCCCCGGGTATCAATGAACTCCACCGTAGCGAAGGTGTTGGGCGGGGTCGGGGTGGTCTCCCGGATCAGGGCGTCAAAGCGCCGCGCCACGCTGAAACGAATGCCAGTCCCGGCCGGCACCTTATAAGCGTTGCTGTAGCGGGCCAAAGGCGGCACCCCCAGGGCCCGGCCGTCCCAGGCGATGATCACCACGTCCATCGGGAAGGTGACCCGCAGGGAGTTGTAGGAGGCGCAGAGACACCGCACCAGAATGGTCTTGTTAATCTGGGCGTTAATGGAAACCTGCATCCCGGTAACCCCGCTGTTGAGGTCCATCGGCACGGTGATATTGGGCGGGATGGTCCCCGTGGACCCTTGATAACCGCCATCGACCGAGACGCCCGTGATATACCAGTAATCCGGGTTGAAGTCGTGGAAGTGCCCATGCCAGAACTGGTCGTCCACCCCGGGCCGGCCGAGGATGGAGGGATAGAAGGCCTTGGCGTTTCCCCCCACCACGTTGTGCCAGTAGGAATCCACGTCGTCACAGACCCAGAGGGCCTCATAATCATAAGGGATGGTATAGGCGTGAGGGTCTGCTGGGGAAATCTCGCCGGCCTGGAACCCCGGGAACTGGGGGAACGGCGCGGTATTGGCCGCAGTCCGGCGGGGGTAGCCGCCGGGGTTCAAGCCGGGGCCGATGTTATAGGCGTCGGGCGGCTCGATGATGAGGAACCCGTAAAGGCCCAGTTCGAAGTGCTGCACCGTGTTCCGGTGGCAGTGGTAGAAGTAGCTGCCGATAAAGTTGGGCTGCCACTGGTAGGTGTAGTGCCCGATTTCCATCGAGGTGTGTCCCACCCCGTCGTTCATGGGCGTAGGTTCGATGCCGTGCCAGTGGATGGTGTGGGGCGGCGGCCCTTTGCCCTGGGTGTCAGCATGGAAGATCACCCCCCGGGGCACCCGGATGGTCGTGCCCGGAAAGGTGCCGCCGGAGGCCAGGGGGACGTTGTCGTCCCCAAAGGTCATGAAATCGATGTCCACCCCGTCCCAGGCAGTAAGGGTGAGGCCGTCCAGCAACTCCAGGCTCAGCGTGAAGGGGGTTTTCGGCGGGCGCCCCAGTAAATTGCCGACAAAATTCGGCACGGGATTGGTGGGGGCCACCAACTCCGGCGTGTCAGGACTTTCCGTGGGCGGATCCCACATTTTGGCCCACATGCCTTCCATGCCGGCGATACTCCTGCGAGGTATGATAATACCGGAATTTGGCAGTGCCATCTTATTTCTCCTTATCTCTTGATCCTCAAGTAATACCGAGTAGCAGGCTTATGGTCCTGGTCCTGATCTCAGGGGATCAGCGGGGGGTCGTTGCCCCCGCCCGGCTTGGTTACCGGGGCCCCACTCCCAAGGGTCAGCATCATGTCAAAATCTTCATCCCGGGGAAACTCTCGCCAGCCGGGCGTGTTCCGGTCGCCGATGACAGTCATCCCAGCGATCAAGCCGCAGTTGTAGTTGCCGCCCTGGGCCGTCTGGGACGGCTCCGAATGGTCGTGCATGGGGTAGACCAGGGGCGACTGGCGCTGGTGGATATCGACATCCACGTTCGGGTCGAGGAAACTTTTCTTAAAGGTGCCGGTCTTGGGTTGGAACACGTTAAACTCCTGCTGGGGGGGCCAGGTGAGGGTGCCGCCGGCGACCGGCAGGCCGGGGTCCGCCCGGCCGATGCCCCGCTGATTGGGGACATCCGGGGGCCGCATGAAGGGAATCACCATGTCGTAAATGTCCATGGGTTTCGAGGTAAAGGTATCTAGCCACAGCAGATTGGTCTGGACCCGGCCGTTGACGCTCGTGATAAAAAAGTGATTACAGTGCAGGTGCATGGAATGGGTCCACAACCCGGCGTTCATGACACGGACCAGGCACGGCTCCCCCACCCGGTTCATGGGGGTGATGGCCGGATGGTTGTGGCTGAAATGCCCGGACTGGCCGGAGATGGTGA
>Ga0351866_10259_pt1 | contig 15125 bp, 18 predicted proteins | sample TotcelFGM3001L11_FD_206783 | JGI IMG/M metagenome (GOLD analysis project Ga0351866, IMG submission 206783) | Enriched cells from coal bed in the Powder River Basin, Montana, United States - Total cells FGM rep2 HSBNCT.FGM.300.1.L11 ...
GTTGACCTTTTTTCGGATAAATTGGGCCTCTCCGGCAGGCTGGACCGCCTGGCACCGGGAAGCACACCTTCCCTTATCCGAACGGGAAAAGCCCCGCAAGACGGCATCTGGAAAAGGGACAGGCTGATGCTGGCGGGTTATGCCCTGCTCCTGGGCGAGAAGCACAGGACGCATATAAATCAAGGACTGGTGGAGTATCCGGCCCTGGCCCTGGTGCGAGCCGCTGAGATCCACAGCGTGGATAGAGCGCGAGTACTGCGCATTCGAGACAGAATAAGGCAGATAAAAGAGGGACAGCTTCCCGACCGGCCCGAGGATGCACCCTGCCAGGCTTGCCAGGCGAGAGAGATTTGCGAGACGAGGCATAGTCTGGCGTCGAAATTCTTTTAGGCATATTCTATTATGCTTCGAAGCTGGTGGGATTGCCCAAGAACCTTTTCTAGATGCTCTTGAGGTAGCAGGCTTATACGATCAAGGTTCGGCCATTTCACCGGCATAATTAAAGGATTATGTTAGAAATTACATCACCGCTTTATGTCGCAGAGTTTAATATCAAGTTGCGCATACGGAATAATGGGTGTAATGATGCCTGCCGCCGGAACAGACACCAAATCGCTGATCAATGCATGGAGGAAGACCAATGAACAGGAGCTCTCCAATAGCCTGAAAATAGAATACGGCTTTTCTCCTGCTCTCGCTCGATCACTTGTTCAGCTTATGCATGAGCATATAGAAACCAATTATGGCAACCTCCGAGAAGATTCGCAGGTTATCTACCATGCGATTAGCGCTAAAGAAGGTCCAGGAAAATCAATAGACAACCTCAATATTGTGCCGGTTACTCTGACGATATCCCATCCGGATGACGCCGCCGTTCTGAAAGAACGGGGAGTTCCTGGCTTAAGGAAACACAAACTTCTCAGATTTGCTAATGAGGCGTATGATCAGGGCGGTCTTCTCATTCAGGAAGATTTGGCGCTGCTCCTTACAACCAGCATCCGTACAATTCAAAGAGATATGCAGGAGATGAGAAGGCAAGGCATAGTCGTTCCGACTCGTGGCGAGATCCAGGATATCGGACCGACCGTCTCACATAAAACGCAGATCATTGAACTTTACCTCAAAGGATACGAATACACCGAGATCGAACAGAGAACTCGTCATACTGGCGACTCGATCAAGCGGTACATCAGCGGATTTTCAAAGGTTGTCCTTCTCTCAAACAAAGGTTATTCAGTTATCCAGATCCGAGAATTAACCAACTCATCTGAGAAAGTTGTCTCTGAGTACCTTGCGTTATACAAGACCTATAACGAAATCGCCTCTGATCGCCTCAATCAGATTGGATCCACGTCGATTGAAAAGCTCGATTCGAAAAAAGGGGGTCTGGGGGTCAGACAATGACGTCATCAGCTCCGCCTCGAGGAAAAGGAATTCATGGTGCAATCAAACACCTTCTGGAAGAGCAGTACGCATTTGTTGGCGGCGATCGAGTCCAAGACATGCTTATCAAAGATTTGATTCAGATCTTTCAGCAGTATTCGCGAGACCCGTGGAATCTGGAGGTAGGACAGACTCTATGGTTCGCTGTGCACATTGATGAAAAGCCAGGTCCTGGAAAGACACTTTCAAAAATGAGAGTTGTTCCTGCAATTCTCTCCATAACACACGAAGAGGATAAGCAGATGCGAATTAATGGCTATTCTCATCAGGAAATTAGAAGATATCGCGTAGCGAGACTGCTAAAAGAGGCATATGCTCAGAAAGGTGTCTTGACTCAAGCAGATGTAGCTGAATTGATCGGAGTCAGTACCGGGACAATTGGAAAGGACATCAAGGCATATCAGACAGAACAGGGTGTCATCTTGCCTTATCGTGGGACTGTCCATGACATAGGACCTTCATTGACTCATAAAAAGGTGATCATCGAAAAGTTCCTTCAAGGTATTCCGACACCGGATATCTCGCGAATGACACAGCATACGGAAGAGGCTTGTGACCGATATATCAAGGCTTTTAAGAAAGTGAGAATGCTGCACGGCAAGATGAAACCGCTAGAAATCGCTCGAATTATTGGAATGAGTGAGAGGTTGGTAAACGAGTATCTCGTACTAATCGAAGGACAAAGGAGCAATAAGGAAGAGGAGACTCATGTTAGCCGAACAGATTTTTGAGGGAAGCGACATATGGCGTCATTTATATAATATACTGTTCATTGTTTTAATTGAATTTTGAACTAATTTTCGGGGAATCTTTTTGGGGCCAATTCTTGCATGAGCAAGGTTTGATTTTGCCATGTCTTTTGATATCGATTAGTTTGGAGAATAAAGCCATAACAATTAAAATATAATATAATGGTTCTATTGCAAAGTTCATTCAAGAATAATTCAAGGTTCAATTGAACTGGTTTTGATTACTTTGGCCAAAAGGTTTTTCGGCTGGTAAGGTCCTCAATTGCTTAACGCGAGGGATCAGGCTTGATTGCACATGTATTTTGGGATAATTCGAATATCTGGCTCAGTGCTCAAAATTGCGGCAGAGCAAACGAGCCCGGTATACCAGTCTCTGCAATGAGAATAGGGTTTCGAAAACTAGACGATTTTTTTCATTGGAATTTGGGCTCAATTTTAAATTGGGTCTAACTGGTGTTTTCGCCGGTCCAAATTTGACCCCCAACGCCGATCCGATTTTGACCCCCTATTTAAGCTAACCAACCACCTTGTGTATAAAGTTCACGTCTCTCTACCTTCTCCGAAAACTCTGTCCATTCATGTTCAGGATCATTGCGTGGTGGGTAATCCTATCGAGAATTGCTGCTGTAAGGGCTCTGTCATGGAACACCTTCACCCAATCGGAGAACCCCAGATTCGACGTAATGATAGTACTCATCGTCTCGTATCGCGTTGCCAGCAACTGAAAAAGCAGTTCCGCGCCAGCGAGATCGAATGTAACATACCCGAGTTCATCGAGGATCAAGAGATCTATCTTCTTGAACTGCCGAAGATAAAGAGTGAGCCGGTTCTCGTTTCGCGCCTCAACCATCTCATTGATCAGACCTGCTGCCGTACGAAACGATACCCGATAATTCTCCTCACAGGCGAGTATCCCGATTGCAATCGCCATATGCGTCTTCCCTGTTCCAGAATTCCCGATGAGAATGACATTCTTTCGTTCCCTGATGAACGTGAGGGCTTTCAATAGCTTATCCCACCATCATCCGATCAAAGACGGCCAGATCCGGCTGCGTGACCGCAAATCCTCCCAGACAGGCAAACGGCTCAACTTTTTGTTCCATCGTCTGGTGAAGGAAGAACCGAAGCGTATCATAGGTTGGAGAGATGTTCTGTTTGTTCAGGATGGTCAGAGCGGAGGAGAGCGCCTCAGGCGACGTCTCACGCATCAGATCAAGAATAGGCAGGAATCCCTTCGGGTCATCCAGGTAATATCGGTTGAACATGTCAACCATTATTTTCAGGGTAATCTGCCTGGGACGATAAGTGTCCGGAACAGAGTAGAAGTTTCCTTCACATTTCACCAGCGAATAGCGAGATATGGTTGCCCGTTTCAGGTCGTAGTTCTCATATTCAAGTGTTGGCAAGTGATGCATCAGATCTCGCTCTTGAACGAGACCTTGAACCGGTACATCCGGACGACGATAGACAGGACGGGCGTTAATCTCGGTGAGGCACATACTGAGCCATTCTATCGCCGCCTCAAAGGACTCGAAGGAACTTCGTTCACCAAAGGTAAGCCGTCGGACGTATCCGACACTTTCTTCATCGGTTCCCTTCTCGTGAGGTGAGGCGGGATTGCAGACACACGGACGAAAACCGGAATGCATGGAATACTCCAGAAACTTCTCGTTCAATTTTTGTTTCTGCGAATCATACACCACACTCATCCGGTCATAGAAGATTGTTTCAGGAACCGCGCCGATCTCATGGAAAAATTCGATGTGGGCTTGGATCACCTCCAGCCGGGTCGACCGGGGATAGAGTCGAGCAAACCGATATAGGGAGAAGGGCAATACAAACACAGCCAGATAGAATTTTGACCTGACCCCTTCTATGCAAAGAACGACTTCACCCCAATCGAATTCAGCACGCTGACCAATGCGCGGCTCCTGGAGGATATACACCTCTCGTGGGCTATTGGTACGTTTCCAGCGGACCACTTCATCTTTAACGCTAGTGTATCCGATTTTATGGCCGTCCGTAACGAGCAACTCTCAGATTCGTTTGGCAGTAAGTCGCTGTTTTCGGGGATGTTCGAGGTTCGATTCAAGATACTGGTGGATCTTCAGGCGGACGGTCTCCGTTAGGACGCGTGAAGGCTGGATGATCTTCCGGTTCTTCGGCAGGATCTCTTCAGCTTCTCCATTCTGTAAATCCTTGATCCGACGTAAGTATTTTTTCGCGGTATTCGGGGATATGCTCAGTTCGCGGGCTACTTTCTTGTAGGAACCATAGAGTTCGTACAAATCGACGATTCTACGTATATCTGCCATCGTTTTCACCTTAGTGCCCACCTCTCAGCATATTTGGTGAGAGGAGGCTTTCCTTCTTAGGGGGGTCAAAATTGAGTCGGCGAATACACATTAGTCATGGCATTATCACCTGCCTTAGCCAGTGATAACTCACAGATCACCGTAGTTACCTCTCCGACATGCGCTTCTGAAAATGCTCTCCAGGATCTTACCATATCGTCCGCAGCTACCGTCTTTGCAGCTGGACTTTTAGCGGGCTTCAATCCCTGTCTTCTGGCCATACTGGCCTTTCTGGCAAGCTCAATGCTATCCAGTACGGGCCGCAGACGAGATATCTTGACTATGGTGGCTTTCTTTTCCTTGGGTATATTTGTGGTCTACATTATTTTTGGAGTGGGCCTATTTAGCGTTCTACAGGAAAAGTCCACTTCAGCTATGTTCCGCTCTATTCTGGCAGCTGTCCTATTGGTTTTAGGGATAATGCAACTGGAGGACGCAAGGAGGCTGCAAAGTGGAGGCACGTCCCTCTTCCGAACGGATTGGACTAAGAAATACGTCAACAGTGTCATTGCCAGCCGGAGGCTCAGCCTCTATTTCCTCTTAGGAGCACTCTTCTCGTTAGTAAGGGCCCCCTGTGTAGGAGGGATCTACATCGCTATCATCGGCATAATCTCTCGCCAGGGTTTTGCCTCATCAGGGATAACTTATTTGATGATTTATAACCTGGGCATAGCACTTCCAGTGCTGCTCACTGGAGGAATCATCGCATTAGGTATGAGCCCAGAGCAAGTGGATCATTTCCGGAACAAACACAGAGTTGCCATCCGGTTGATAACGGGAATCACGCTATTAGTTCTGGCTTCGCTCATCTACCTGCAAATGATTTAGGTGAGAAGGAATGAGGCGAGAATCTTTGAGATAAAAATTAGAGAGACCTGGCCGCGATCCTTTAGAGCTGCGAAAGGTTGAGCTTTTCGAGCACCCTTACGTGGATTTCTTTATATCCTCTTTCATCTCCATAAACTGCTCTCTGGTCAGCTCTCCCTTTGCGTATCGCTCGGCCAGAAGATCCTCGGCGCTTTTGCTAGGTGCAAGAACCGTTCCGCTTTTGATCTGCTTGTAGACGAAATAGGCTATCGCTATAATAATTATCAACCAAATAAAATTCATCCAGAATCCCATGAAGGGATACCAGTCCATCATTGGATAGTATGGCATTTTCTGCACTCCGTGGTTCTTAATCTAAAAAAGTATAATACGTTAACAGATATAAATGCATGGCATTAGAAAACCTTTTTCTCGTTCCAATTGCTGGTTATGGCTTTAGAACGTCTAGTACATTGGATAGTATTCAATTCGGTGCGCGCAAAGAAGATCGAAAATGATTTCTTTATGTACAGCACATATCTAAAGGGTGATACCATTTCGACAGTAGGTATTGATGGAGATTTCCTTTCAGGCTTTAACATACCTGGGGCAAATGAGTATCTTTTGGCTCTTAAGATTCTAATTGCCCTATTTGTAATCCTGATTGTGGTGTGGAAGCTGCATCTCCTAAGCATATCGAGATACTGATATCTGATGATTTTGGTCGCGACCTCGGAGTTCTTCGTTGCCCCTAGGAAGAGGTCCACCCTGCTATCTCAGCTCGATCGGATTCCTCAGGCCATTCGTGCTGCCAAGGTGCATCCCTGCTGCCCCTGCGGTTCCTGGCCAGCGAGCATCCCGGGCCCTGAGTCGGCATACTCTGCATCTTCAGATAAACCCGGATTCCTTTCCAATCCAGTATTCCCGGCTCCATTATCATGAACAATCTGGATATGGCAGAGCTAATGATCTTGCTTGGCCCCTTCGGTCCCCGAAAGCCAGGCGGGCGTTGCTGCTGCCGGGTTCGCATCTTCACCGGATTCATCTTCCGCGACCGTTGCAGGCTTGAAAATATTCGCGAAAACTGCAAATGTGACTTTGCCGGACCGGCTGCTGCCATCGGCCATGTAGGCGGTATATGTCCCTGCTGCCAGTGAGGATAATGACAGATTGAGTTTGTACAGGTTTGACGCTCCCTCCGGCATTACGTTTAAGGTCATATTCTCTCCTGATATTGAGCCGCTGGCTGTGGCCTTTTCAGTTTCATTTCCTCTATTTATGACTCCCTGACCCGCAACCACATCTTTGTTCTGGATCAGATACAGTTTCATTTTCTCAGGGTTTTTGCCCATAAGATCAAAGGACCATGCACCGGTTACATTCACATTATCCAGAGAATTATCAGCATCTGCATCGCGCAGAGGCTCGACTGAGAAACCTGGTTTTTTGCTATCTGATTCATAAAGCGGATTGGACTTTGTTATCACTCCTGCCATCTTGGCCTCTTGAATGAGTTCTTGGGGCAAGGGCATGGACATGGATTCACCCAGTTGGCTGGGATTGAGCGGGTCACTTGGCTGGGCATCTGCTTGTGCCAGGAAAAGGGCAATAAATGCTATGCTGAGCAGCAACTTGTAGTATATCATCTCGATCTGTCCCGGATCCGGCTTGTAAGCGCCCAGCGCTCCCAGGCAAATCTCTTGACTTGGGAAAACCAGGAACACTCTTTTGCGAGTCTATCGCATACAGTCTCTGAACCCAATTTCGCCATTCGTGTATTACTATATGACGATATTGGTTTAGCCAACTGTCGAAGTCGATCAAGATTCTTCCGGGCTGGCCTTAATATCCGGCTTGGCGTAGGCTGCACCAGTTTTCTAGATCGCCTTCTCCCAGCCCTGCCCAAAGTCGATCAGAGGCCGGACTTCAGTTACCTCGAAGGTAGCCAGCACGGCAATCATCCCCGCCGCCTGTTCACCCACAATCTTGGCCATCTGGGTCTTGTAGTTCTCCAGCTTGGGCCCCGAGGTGGCGAATTCCAACATCTTCAGATAAACCCGGATTCCTTTCCAATCAAGGATTCCCGCTCCAGGCTCCATTATCATGAACACAGCATTGGGATTTTCCTCCAGATTGGCAAAGGTGCGACCCCTGGCAAATGCCACTATGACCGTCTTTTCGTCGATCATTTGCGGAGAGCCGTAAACTGCACAATCCACCCGCCCATCCTTGCTCGATGTGCTTATGACGCCCAGCCTCGGCTGCTTGTTGAAATACTCCATCAATTTTCCTGACATCTTGTGCCTCCTTTTTCAATCAGTTAAATTTATTGTCGTCAGATCATTTTAATTCTAAAAAACCGTATTGGCAACTAATCTATATCGATTGGCTTTTGATGTTTAGCTTTTGCCGCAATAAACTCCCGCGCCAGCCTTGCCGCCAGGAGCGCCGTCTCGCCGCGATCATAGGCAGGGGTCAATTCGTTTATGTCCAATCCCACTGCCCGCGGGGCCGTCCGCTCAATTACTCTCAACACATCCCAGGAGGTGAGGCCAAAGGGCTCCGGGTTGCCCACTGCCGGCGCAATTGCGGGATCGAGGGCATCCAGATCGATGGACAGGTAGAGCCGCTCGCAATTCAAGCTCTCTAAAGCCAGGTCCAGCACATAATCGATGCCTTTCTCTTTCACATCGAGGGAAGTGTTGTATGAGATGCCGTTCTCCTTCGCGAAGGAAAACTCCTCTTTACAGCCGCTGCGAATGCCGATGGAGGCGTAGGCGCTAATGCCCTTCTTCTCCAGGATTCTCCGGCTGGCGCAGGCGTGGCTGTACCTGGTGCAGCCGTACTCCTCTCGCAGGTCCAGGTGCGCATCCAGTACCAACACGCCGAGCCCGTCCAAGGGGCTTCGCAGAGAGAGGCTATCCACAATGGGCGGAGTGATGGAATGCTCTCCGCCTAAAAAAATGGGAATGGCCGCCTTCGGCAGCAGGGCGATGCCCTCCTTTATGGTCTCTTCCGCGTAGCCTGGGTCTGCGCCCAGCTCCATATTGCCCAGATCGCAGATGGCTAGCTCTGCCAGATCCACATCGTAATAGTGGTTATAGCTCTCGAAGTTAAAAGAGGCTAGACGGATGGCATCCGGCCCCTCCCGCGAACCTGAGCGAAAAGAGGCGGTGCAGTCGAAGGGCAGTCCTACTATTACATAGTCTGCATCCTGCAATTTTGCGCCGGCGTCGGCAAAGCCGCACCTTTGGAACATGTTATGGATTTAAAAAAGGTTTATTGTCGCAGGTCCAGCTTGCTCCTGCCCATGACGAAGAGATAGGGAACCTCTTTTCCTTCCTCGATCTTATCCTTCTGATCCGCCGTTATGGGAATGTCGACTGTGGCGTAGCTTCCCAGGTCCATGAGCTGCACCGAGGTGTCGCCGATCGATAGCACCTGGCCTGTCTTGCGCTCCACTGTGGGCACATAGATCTTGGTAGTAACCGGCTGGACGATGGACTTTTTCTGGTTGTCAAATATGCCTATCGCATCTACCCTGGCCTTGGCACTGCCATGTTTCCCTGGCTTGGAATGGGATATGCTCTTGATTATGCAGGGCTCTTCGTCGATGATAACGTATCTTCCTTCTTTCAGCTCTCTGACCTCAACCTGCTCCTTCATTTCATCACTCCTAGCGACGAATGCAACTCTCCTATTTAAAGGATGTCTTTCATGCGCCGCATTGCTTCCTCAAGCTGAGAGCGCGCCGCAGCATAAGAGATTCTAATGTGCTCTTTTCCGCCCGGCCCAAAAGCCGATCCGGGAACGACAATGACACCTGCTTTACCTAAGCGGGCAGCGACAGCGTCTCCGTCTCCCACACGGGGAAAGAGATAGAATGCACCCTCCGGCTCAATGAGATCCACTCCCATATCCCTGAAGCCATTTACCAGCAGATCCCGGCGCGCTTTGAATTCGTCCCTCATCCGGGCCACGCAGTCCTGCGGCCCGGTGATGGCCTCCAGGGCAGCGGCCTGAGAGATGGAGCTGGCACAGGCCTGCACATACTGGTGAATCTTGAGCAGTTGCTCCAGTGCGCCGCCTTTAGCCGCCAGATAGCCCAGCCTCCAGCCGGTCATGGCATAGGTCTTGGAGACGGCATTAACGGTGATAACGTTGTCCGAGAACTGGCCTGGGCTGGCATGCTCTCCTTTGTATATGAAATGCTCATAGACCTCATCGGAGAGCACAGCGATGTCTCTGTCTTCTGCAATTTCGGCAATGGCACGCATCTGCTGAGGCGTTGCCACCGATCCCGTGGGATTGGCGGGCGAATTGACTATTATCAGCCGGGTCTTGTCTGTTATCCTCTCCTCTATGGCCTCCGGAGCGAGCCTCAGGTTATCATCGAGAGGGACGCTCACCGGCCTGCCGCCTACCAGCTTGGTCAGTTCGGCATAGGACAGGAAGCTAGGATCGCCTATCAGGACCTCCTCGCCCCGGTCTACCAGCGCGGCTATAACCAGGAAGAGAGCCTCGCTGGCCCCGCTGGTCACCATGATCTCCTCCGGCGTGCACTCGATCCGGTTCTCAGAGCAAAACTTATCCGCGAGGGCACAGCGAAGGGCCGGCACTCCGCAGTTGGGGGTGTAGCCGCACAATCCCTTTTCAATAGCCACAATGGCCGCCTTCTTGATATGCTCCGGCGTGTCGAAGTCGGGCTGGCCCAGTCCCAAATTCACGGACCCGAGGGCCGCTCCCTCAAAACATTTCCTTATGCCTGATATCTCAATCTTTTCCGTGCAGCATGCAAATTTCATGGCTCCTCCCTCCTGCCAAAAGCTCCCACCGGCTCATCCTTATAAACTGAATTTTGTTTGCCAAAGCAATTGAGCCTGGACAGCTCCTCTTTCATAAGATTCATTCTGATTCTGCCCCCCCTCCAGTAGAGGGTGATCTTAACGTCCTCTTTCTCCGTCTCCTGGGAGATAGACTCCATAAACATCTCCAGCGCCCGGGTATTGGAGAACGGAACCACAAATATGGCCCTGTACTTCTCTTTCTTGCGGGCGTAGGAGGTGAGGATGTAGCCATTGTTCTCAAACTCGCTGATCTCCTCGAAAGGGCATAAGACCTCCTTTTCATGCTCCGCAGTTCCATCGACCTTGGAGATAATCAAGAGAATCTTGGCTATGAGTGACTTATCGAATTTTCTTCCGAACCAGATATTGATGGTGCCCTGGGTGAGAACAATGGATACCGCAGAGCCGCTCACCTCAATAGAGACCGGCTCCGGCCTATTGCCTGAGGAGCTGGGCATGTAGCTACTAGATCGAGCGGAGCAGATATAACCGTTTCGTGAATAATCCCAGGAGAGGAATGATGCTTTGGACCAATGTCTGGCAGCTTTAGAGAAGAACTTTGAAGAGGAGCCTTATGCCAAGATTTTCGGCATCAGGATTGTAGAACTTGAGGCGGGCCGCGCTCTTCTCAAGATGAGTACTACTGAGAATATGAACAACCTCTTTGGCATGACCCATGGCGGCGCCATCTATTCGCTGGTAGATGCCGCCTTCGAGCTGACCGTCAACTCGCACGGCACCGTAGCTGTGGCCTTGGGCGTGAATATGAATTATCTCAGCGCACCTCTTGCCGGTGAGACGCTGCTGGCCGAAGGGCGCGAGGTCAATCGCTCTCGAAAGATCTCAGCCTGCCAGATTTCTGTAACCGGCGAAGACGGGCGATTGATCGCGACCTGCCAGGCCCTGGCTTACCGAAAGAAGGACAAATTACCCATCCTTTGAAGCAGAGTTTATATTCCATCGCCGCCCTTAGCCCAGGCAATGAGACTAGCGTCCTGCATAAAAAAATACAAAGACGATACCCACCGGGCTCTGCCACCAGAGGAGACGCTAAAGCGTGCCGAGGCCAAATTGCCCGCCGCTGGGATCACCAGAGTGGCGGACATAACCAACCTGGACAGAATCGGTATCCCCGTCTTCTCCTCCATCCGGCCTATGGCCGATCGAGGTGCCATCTCCGTCTACAATGGCAAAGGAGCCACCCCCACCGAGGCCAAAGTATCGGCCATGATGGAGGGCCTGGAGCGCTACTCGGCTGAGGTGCGAGACCGAGAGCTCAAAATCGACTGCTTCTCCCATTTAGACGGGGCACTGGACCCACGCGAGCTGATCTTGCCTGCGGGTGCAGAGCCGGATGCTATGATACCCTGGACTGCAGGCTGGGACATAATGAACGATGAGGAGATTCTAATTCCGGCAAATGCGGTTTTTCATCCCCTGTCATCCGATTATAAACGCCTCTTTCGCACCAATACCAGTGGCTTGGCCTCGGGCAATGTGATTGAAGAGGCAATATTCCACGGCCTGGCCGAGGTTATAGAAAGAGATGCCTGGGCACTGGTGGAGACGACGCGCAAAGTCTGCCCCATAATCAGTGATGTGGAGGACGACCCGGCAAAAGGCCTCCTCGATAAATTCGCGGCAGCCGAGGTGGATGTCTATCTTAGAGATATCACCAGCGACATTGGCATTCCAACCTGCGCGGCCGCGGCCGATGATGTGCGGCTGCGCGATCCAACCCTTCTCACCACGGGCATGGGCACACACACCAGTGCCGGCGTGGCAGTGCTTCGCGCCCTCACTGAGGTGGCGCAAAGCCGCCTCACCCAGATCCACGGGGCGAGAGAGGATACAGTACTTGCCGATTTTAGGAAGCAGATCGGCTACGACAGGACCAAGAGGCTTAACAAGCACTGGTTTGAAGCAACCGACACGAAGAGCTTTGCCGATATTGCGTCTTTTGAGAGCGACGACTTCCTGCAGGACATAAAATATATGCTAAAGAAGCTAAAAGAGGCTGGCCTCGATCGCGTAGTGGTAGTTGACCTTTCTCGCGAGGAGATAGGCATTCCTGTGGTCAGGGTGATTGTGCCAGGACTTGAGATCGCGGGCGTGGATCCGGAAAGGGTGGGAAAAAGGTGCAAAGATGCCCGCAGAAATGCCAGGAATAGTCGTCTTCCTAGGGCCAAGCCTCTCCAGAGCTAGGGCGCAGCAGATTTTGGAGGCAGACTTCCGGCCTCCCGCCAAGAGAGGAGACATCTATCTGGCAGCCAAGGAGGGAGCAAGGATCATTCTGCTCATCGATGGCGTCTTCTTTCAGGAATGCTCCGTGGCTCATAAGGAGGTAATTTATGCCTTGGAGACGGGGGCAAAGGTCTTGGGCGCCTCCAGCATGGGAGCCTTGCGTGCCGCGGAGCTGGACATTTACGGCATGGAGGGCATAGGCAAAATTTACCAGGCTTACAAGAGTGGCCATCTGGTCTCGGATGACGAAGTGGCTCTCATCTTTGATCCTTTCTCCTGGGAGCCCAGGTCCGAGCCGCTGGTGAACATTCGCTTCAATTTGGATTTAGCCTGGCAGATGGGTGTAATTAGCGCTTCCTGCAAAGATCGGCTCTTTCATTGCGCAGAGGCCCGATACTTTCCAGAAAGGACCTATGAGCGCATGCTTTCGGATGCAGGAGCAATGGTGGCGGAAAAAGAGTTGCAGCGTTTTCGCGAATTCTTGGCCAGGGAGAAGCGGGACTTCAAGATGGAGGATGCATTGCAGGCCCTGGAGCAAGTTCGGAGAATGGCAGATGAAAGTTAAAGTCATTTCTTTTGCCGGCTTTCGCCATGTACTGGGAAAGGAAATGCAGGTCGAGCTGGGGGAAGAAGCAGGGGACATGACTGTATCGGATCTATTGGAGGCACTCTGTGCCTCTCGCCCTGCTCTTCGCCCATTGTTATTTAGCGGCGAGGATTTGCGGGAGGACGTAAATGTTTTTGTGGCGGGTAAAAACATCTCCAACCTGCGAGGTTTGCAGACCTTCCTGGTCGAAGGGAGTGAAGTGGCCCTTTTTCCCGCGGCCATCGGTGGATGAGTGTGGGCTCATACAATCAACATCTAAATCAATTTTGCTTTAATTGAGATAATAATATTAAGCGCATCTATTTAAAAAGGTTGAAATAATAGTTTCTCAGACAATTGTGCCAATTCTATGACTATGACAAAAGATATTCTCGCTTTAAAAGAGGAACGTCAGGCGACCATTCTGGCCCATAACTACCAGATGCCCGAAGTGCAGGATGTAGCCGACCTGGTGGGCGACTCCCTGGAGCTCTCCCGTGCAGCAGCCCGCCTGGATTCGGAGGTCATTATCTTTTGTGGAGTTGACTTCATGGCTGAGACCGCTGCCATCCTATCCCCGCAAAAAAGGGTCGTTTTGCCTGTGAAGGGTGCCTGGTGTCCCATGGCCCACATGATCACGCCCGAACAGCTTTGCGATCTCAAAAACCTCCATCCGGAAGCTGCCGTCGTTTGCTACGTAAACTCCACGGCAGAGATAAAAGCGGAAAGCGATGTTTGTTGCACTTCCGCCAATGGTGTGCAAGTGGTAAACTCACTGTCCGAGAAGGAGGTCATCTTTGTCCCGGACAGGAATCTGGCCGCCTACGTGGCCCGCCATACCGAGAAGAAGATCATTCCCTGGAACGGCTACTGCTATGTTCACGATAACCTCACAGCAGAAGAGGTGAGGGCCGCCCGGGCGGAGCATCCAAATGCGGAGGTGCTGGTACACCCGGAGTGCCGGCCAGATGTAATCGATCAGGCCGATTTCACCTACAGCACAGCCGGAATGGGCAAACATGCTAAAGCCAGCGCTGCCAGGGAGTTTATAATCGGCACGGAGGCGGGCATGATCTACCGGCTGAAGAAGGAGAATCCTGAGAAGGAGTTCTATCCACTGAGCAAGAACGCCATCTGCCAGAATATGAAGAAGACCGATCTGGTCAAGGTCTTGCAAGCGCTGCAGACCCTGCAGCCGCAGGTCACGGTGCCTGAGGAGATTGCGGTGAGAGCACGCCGGTCGATTGAGAGGATGCTGGCAGTCAAAAGCTGAGCGATGTTCTGCAGACGCTGGGCCGTCAGGAACGCGGCTGCGCATCGTGGGAGTAGCGAGCGGCCCCCGCAATCAGCGTTACTACTAAGAGCCGCGACTACATAGGCGAGCGCTGGTGGGCGAAGCCCAGCACGTGCGCTTGAGCGGGCGGGCCATGTTCAGGGAGGAGCTGCTGGCGGAACTGAGAAGGGTATGGGCTCGGATATCCCGGAGGCGCGCATCGCTGCTTATAATTAATGGTTGATAATAAAAACGCAGAGTCGCAGAGCGCACAGAGGACTCCTAAAAGACATTGATTCATGGTGAGCAGACTTCAAACCCTGCCATTCGAGACCGCGAAGAAGCTGAAAAGACCAGGCTGCAGACCGATGGGGCGGAAGACTCCCAGGCGGGTGCCCGGCTGTCCTTACGAATACTGTTAAATACTACTACTGCATGAGATTGGCTGCCTCTTTTGCGGGGGTTGCCAAGCCAGGTCAAAGGCGCTGGATTCAGGGTCCAGTCACGAAGGTGTTCGTGGGTTCGAATCCCATCCCCCGCACCTAACAAATCTTAAGATATCGATTTTTGTTTTAGACTGCCTTTAAGTTGTATTAGTGTAACGATGATACCCACATCCTCAGGCTAATTGAAATAGCATACTCCTGCTGAATCGTATCGTAGGCCCAGAGTTCTGTTTCAATCCCGTCAACCGAGCAGCCTCCAACGTCTTCTTGAACGATGATGCTGAAACATGAAGCATAGGCTCAACGATTAGTAGCTCACCGTTGGGTTTGAGAATGGTGGCAATCTCCTTGAGAAAAGCCTCTACATCAGGCATTT
>Ga0351866_10263_pt1 | contig 14735 bp, 15 predicted proteins | sample TotcelFGM3001L11_FD_206783 | JGI IMG/M metagenome (GOLD analysis project Ga0351866, IMG submission 206783) | Enriched cells from coal bed in the Powder River Basin, Montana, United States - Total cells FGM rep2 HSBNCT.FGM.300.1.L11 ...
TCCAAAGAGAGAACCGCCGGGACATCCAGGGGCAGTGACTCGATGTAATCGATGGGCAGGCTGGTCCGGTCGGGGTAAGGAAACTGATTCAGGTCCTGGATGAGTGGCCGGGAGGCGTTGTGGACGACCCCGCCGCCGTGACGCCAGACCAGGGATAAGACCGCGCCTGGATCATCAAGCCGGTTCAGGTAGTCCGGCAGCAGTTCTTCGCCCTCACCGACCCCCACGCAGTCGAGGTCGAGGCAGTCTTCGAGGATGCGGTCCGCATTCATGGTGGCAAAAGGGCCGCCGACGATGATGGGAATTTTCGGCGCGGCCGACTTAAGCTGCCGGGCCAGGCTCTTGAGTGCGGGGTAGGTGGTCGTCGACAGGCAGGAGAGGGCGATGACGCCGGGGGCCTCGGCCGCGGCCGCCTGGGCGATGTGCTCCGCCTGCATCCGGGGGTGACAGGTGTCAAACAGCCGCACCCGGTGTCCATGTTGGCGCAGGACCGGCGCCAGGGTCTGGATCCCCAGGGGAGGAAACGCCATCACCTGGAGGCGTTCAGGGTCAGATGAGGCTCTATGCAGTTTACGGGGCAGCAACCGGCAAAAGTTTGGGTCCCGGACGTAGACCATGAAAACATACATTGGGGGAATCCTTCCCCACCGGTCGATGGGTCAAACTGGACTGCATGAAGTGGCTGAAAACCGCGGCGGCCCTGAAGCCGCCGGTTGCAGGCTTGGGAGTCCCGGAGCCGGAAGCGGTTAGCGACCGCCTCCGTCCGCCGGACTTCCGGTTCTAGCGGTAACCGCCGCGACCGCCGCCGCCCCCAAAGGAGCCTTTTTGCTGCGGCTTGGCTTCGTTGACCGCCAGGGGGCGCCCGTCGACACTCCGCCCGTTAATCATGGAAATGGCCTTCTGGCCTTCCAATTTGGTTTCCATCTCGACAAAACCGAAGCCCCGGGGCTGACCCGTTTGCCGGTCGTTAATGATCTTGGCTGAGGCCACGTGGCCGGCTTCGGAAAAAAGGGTATTCAGCTCGTCTTCGGTCATCTGGTGGGGCAGGTTGCCCACATATAATTTCATACTCATTCGTTCTCCTCGTCAGTCTTGCCCTTACTGAGATGGGCTGGCCGGGTTTGCTGCCGGTCCCACCGTCTCTCCAGGCGCTCAGGTTCTCTCGGGTGCGGCCGCGGGCCTGACCGCGCCGATGGCGGCACGGTTTTGCCCCGGCTCAGGCTTAAAGTGACAGAACTCCGGGGTCCTAAGACCGCCGGAGTTCTGAACCTCAAACTTTAGGGTCTAAAGTTTGAATACGTTTTGGGCCTGGGGACCTTTGGGACCCTGGACCACTTCAAACTCCACGGTCTGTTCTTCGGCCAGAGAGCGAAAGCCTTCGCCCTGGATGGCGCTGTGATGCACAAACACATCCGGACCGCTTTCCCGGGTGATAAAGCCAAAGCCCTTGGAATCATTAAACCATTTTACCGTGCCAGTTTCCTTCATGGTGAAACCTCCTACAGGTGCTGCTTATGATATAACCCGCCAAAAAAGCAGGCCGCACAGCAGTCAGGCAAAAAAAAACCGGCGGGAGTAGCACCCCCGTCCGATTCTTGACCAGGACTTGCGGCCCTGCTTCAGTCTGACATGCTAAACTACGGTTATTTTACAAAAAAATTACTCAATGTCAAGGGAAATTAAAATAATTGTTTGCCGCGCCGGGCCGACTCCCGGGATACCCCACTGCCATCCAAGGGTTAGGCCCTTCTCCCGGCCCCCAAGAGTTTATCCCCTGCAAGGTTGACTTGCGCGGATGATCCCGGGGCTCAGACCTCCAGTGAGGTCAGGCCTTCTCGAATGGCATACTTGGTGAGTTCCGCCACGCTCCTGATATTCAACTTTTGCATGAGCTGCTGGCGATGGCTCTCCACGGTCTTGACGCTCACATGGAGTTGATCGGCGATTCTGGCGGTGGATTGGCCTTCAGACATGAGTTGAAGGACTTCCCGCTCCCGGGAGGTGAGAATCCCAAAAGCCGAAACTTCATGCAAGGGGGCCCCCATCTTACAATCCTTCACCAAAATATCGGTGACTCCGGAGCTGAGATAGGTCTTTTGCGCCAGCACCGCCCGGATGGCCCGGATCAGTTCCTCGAAGGCGCAATCCTTCAAGAGATAGCCCGAAGCCCCGGCCTGCAGCATGTTCACCACAAAGCGCCGGTCGGCATACATGGACAGGGCGATCACTTTGGTCGCCGGCGATTCGGTGACGATCTGGCGCGTGGCTTCGATGCCGTTGAGGTCCGGCATGGCGACATCCATAATGATCACCCCGGGGTTCAGTTCCCGGGCCAACCGCACCGTAGTCCGCCCATCCTCGGCCTCGGCCACCACTTTCAGATCGGACTCCTTCTCCAGCAAGAAACGGAGTCCCTGACGGACAATCTGGTGATCATCGGCGATCAGAATCTTTGTGACCATCTCCTCCCCCCATCATTGCTTCAATATTTCAGAGGCACCTGCAAGGTGACCCTGGTTCCCCAGCCCGGTTCAGATTCCACTTCCAGTTGACCGCCCAAATATCTCAACCGCTCCCGGATGCTGAAGAAGCCAAACCCAAAGGGGCCATTGGCGGCGTCGGCGGAAATCCCCATTCCCAGCCCGTCTTCTTCGATCTTGACCTGCAGGGTCGCATCCTCCCGGGCAATGAAGACACTGATATTCTTGGCATTGGCATGTTTGGCCAGGTTTACCAGTAATTCCCGCATGGTCTGGAAAAGGATGACGCGAATCTCGTCATTCATGGACTTGGGCGACCGATCCGTCTGGACCTTGACCGTAATGCCATGTTGTTCCTGAACCAATTCGGCCAGCCATTCCACCGCGGCTTCAAAGCCGAGATCATAGAGGATGGGCGGGCTCAGTTCGAAGCTCAATGACCTGGTGTATTGAATGGTTTGCTCAAGGAGGCGCCGGACCTCATCCATAGGCTCCACCAGGTAGGTGGAGGCGGCGGATTCCCGGATGGCCCCCAGCTTGATCTGGGCCAGGGCCAGAATCTGTCCTACGTGGTCATGGAGGTCAGTGGCCAGGCGCCGGCGTTCCTGCTCTTCCGTCAGGGACAATTCCGAGGCTACAGACCGGAGTTGTTCCTGATACGTGCGAATTTCTTTTTCAGCCTGTTTCTGGGCCGTGATATCTTCGATCATGCAGACGGCCAGGTGGTCTTCGACCCTGGCGCCCCGGATCAAGGAGACGTTCAGGCGGCCCCAGGCCGTTTGGCCATCCTTGCGGATATATTTTTTCTCGACTTGATAAGAGTCTTGTTTCCCCTGCACCAATTCCCGGAAGAGCGCCTTGCACCGGGAAGCATCCTCCGGCAAGATAATAACCGTGAACTCCTGGTTGACGAGCTCGGTCAGACTGTACCCCAGCATCCGCTGCAAGGCCGGATTGCCTTCGACCACGCGCCCATCTTTATTCAACAGGGCAATGCCGATGGTGGTTACTTCGAAAATAGTGCGAAAGTGCGCCTCACTGTCGCGCAAGGCCTCGATATAATCCTGGGCGACAATATCCGAGAGGCCGGGACTGAGGAAGGTCTTGGATGCCTGAACGGCACGGATAGCTTTGGTCAATTCTTCGAAAGCGCAGTCTTTCAGCAGGTAGCCCGAGGCGCCGGCTTTGAGGATATTGACCACAAAGCGCCGGTCGTCATAAATGGACAAGGCGATAATTTTGACCTGGGGGGATGCGGCCAGGATTTGGCGGATCGCCTCCACGCCGTGCAGCTCAGGCAGACCAAGATCCAGCAGGACGATATCCGGGGCCAGGTCTTGCACCTGGCGCACCACCGCCGGCCCTTTGGCGGCTTCTCCCACCACCTCCAGCCCGGTTTCTTTCTCCAATAACGCCCGGAGCCCCTGACGGACAATCTGATACTCGTCGGCAAGGAAAATTCTGGTCGTCATGGCAGGTTCCTGCACACTCTCTCCGTCCGGGTTAAGAAGATCAACAGTATGACGTTTAGCAACAATCATGAGTCACGTCAAACAATTTTATCAGTATTGATGGCCGCCACCCCTATCCTGACCAGATGGAGCCGCGACCGGGCGGAGGGGACCGCAATGTGAATCCCGCTGCCGTTGAGGATGGCGATATGAGTCTCCCTCTCATTCCTCCCGGCTTAGTGACCGCCAAAGAAGGCGGATCTGCTCATCTGGATGGCGGCGGGCCCCATTACCACCACAAAAATGGCGGGGAAAATAAACAGGAGGAGGGGAAACAGGATCTTTACCGGCAGTTTGGCGGCCCTTTCCTCAGCCGCTTGAGACCGCTGGACCCGGAGAAAGGAAGCATGGGTGCGAAGAGCCTGGACGATACTGGCGCCCATTTTATCCGATTGGATCATCAAGCCCACCAGAGCTTTCACATTCTGGACCCCGGTACGCTCCCCCAAATTCCTGAGCGCCACCTCGCGGTTGAGCCCGGTTCTTAACTCGGCATTAGTAAGCTGCAATTCTTTATACAGGTCCGTGGAAATGCTCTTAACTTCATCCGACACCCGATTGATGGTGGCCTGCAGGGACAACCCGGCCTCCATACAGACAATGAGCAGATCTAAGACATCCGGGAGGGCTTTATCAATGCGATCCTGACGCCGTCTGATGATAAATCTCAGCAAATAGGGGCCGGCATAAAATCCTGATCCGGCCAACAGGAAACAGAACAGGAGATTGCCCCGGCTCATAACGTTGTTCATTACATTGGCCAACAGGTAAAGCACCGGCAGCAGCAGAGCTAACAAAAACCGCAGGCCAAAATAAATGGCCGTCCCCTTGGGATGGCGAAACCCCGCCTGGATCAAGGACAGGCGCAGCTCGGAAGCGTCCTGTTTTTCATCTACGGCATAATACCCCAGAGACGATATCCAATGTAAAAACCGTTTTTTAAAGCCAGTGTCTGCTCCCCGGTAAACTAACGGCATCGAATCGTTGGAGACCGGTTTAAAGCGATCCCGCACCATCTTCCGGTTATGGCAGTAACTGAGGATGCCGTAAGTGAGGAAAGCGACCGTGGCGAAAGAGGCCGTGGCCATGACCCAAAAAAGGACCGTCATCCTCTGCTCCTTTAGACTTTAATGACTACCATTCTCTTCATGATGAAAATGCCGATGCTGATACTGCTCAGGGCGCCCGTTAACAAGGTGATCCCCAGAGGGTCCTTGAACAAGGTCATGACATAGTCCCGATTGAGGAAATAAAGCGCCAGGAAGGTTACAAAGGGCAAGAGGCTCAAGATCAAGGCCGAGAAACGTCCTTCGGCGGTGAGGCCCTTGACCTTCCCCTTCAGCTTGAGCCGGTCGCGAATAATTAACCCAATATTTTCTAAAATTTCCGATAGGTTGCCCCCGGTCTCCGACTGGATTATTACCGCGGTGACGAAAAAGCGCAGGTCCTGGCTGGCAACCCGGTCACCCATGCGCCGGAAAGCTTGCGGCATGCTCAAACCCAGTTTCTGCTCTTCGAAGGTAATGCGCATCTCGGCCCCCAGCGGGCCGGGGATCTCCTGGCTCACCAGGTCAAGGGTTCCCGATAAGGTGTGGCCGGCCCTCAGAGATCTGGCCAGCAACTCCATGGCGTCAGGCATGTAGCGCTCGATCTTGAGGGTTTTTCGCTTCCGCTTCCACCGCAGGAACATGATGGGAAGCATCCCCAGCAAGAAAGATAAACCCAGGGACCAGGTCCAGCTTCCCACCAGCCACCCGATCAGAAAACCCAGGCCTGACAGGAGGATGGCGAGACAAATAAAGGTGTTCGGAGCCAGGAAGATATCCGCCTGGAGCAATTGACGCTGAAAATTTTCCACCTTCCCCCAGCCAAAATAGCGCTCCGCCAGGTTCAAGACCACGCTTTCCTTGGTTTCCTGGAAGGTCTTGAAAACCTGGGCCCGAATCTCCTGTTCCCGCTTATTCCCTCGCAGGCGTTGATTGATGAGACGCCGCTTGCGGATGGGTTCCACCAGGCCATACTGAATGGCGGCAATTAAAAGAATCACCCCCAGGAACAGACCTATCAGTCCCAGGGCATATTGGAATTCCATCCCAGCCAGGTTGAAGTTTGTCAGGAAGTGCATAATCTCCGTCTCCTCGCCGGTAGGAGGGCGTTATACCAAGTTGCCGTCAAACAAGTAATAATCCTAATCGTAGGGGCGGTTCGCGAACCGCCCCTACGGCTGGTGCGACCATAAAGCCAGAATTACCTCTATGACGGCAACTAGGCGTTAGGGGCGCCCTGCGGGTCGCTTCGGCGGCGTAAAAATGCCATCCGGCAGCGGCGCGCCAAAGAGCCGGCAGCGCTCGACGAAGCGGGGCCGTATCCCGGTGGCGACAAAGCGCCCCAAAATCTTTCCTTGTTCATCCAGCCCCTGCCGCTCAAACACAAAGATATCTTGCATGCTGATGACGCCGCTTTCCATGCCGGTGATTTCCGACAGGGCCATCATGCGCCTGACCCCATCACTGAGCCGGACTAATTGGATGACCACATCGATGGACGAGCTGATCATCTGGCGCATGGCCTTCTCCTGGATGGTAACCCCGGAGAGCGAAATCATGGTCTCCAGGCGGAGAAGCGCATCCCGGGCGGTGTTGGCATGAACCGTAGTCATGGAGCCTTCATGCCCGGTATTCATGGCCGTGAGCATGTCAATAACCTCGGCGCCCCGGACCTCACCCACGATGACCCGGTCCGGCCTCATCCTCAAGCAGTTCTTCACTAAGTCTCTCTGGCTGACCTCGCCCTTGCCCTCGATGTTGGCCGGCCGCGTCTCCAGCCGGCATACATGCTCCTGCTGCAATTGCAGTTCCGCGGAATCTTCGATGGTGATGATGCGCTCCGTGGCGGGAATGTAACCCGAGAGGATGTTAAGCAGGGTGGTTTTCCCGGCGCCGGTCCCCCCGGAGATGAGCACGTTTAATTTGCTGACGGCGATGGCCTTGAGGGTTTCGCCGATCTCCGCGGTAAGGCTGCCCTTCTCGATTAAATCTTCCAGGCTGGGCCGTTGGACGGAAAACCGGCGGATGGAAAGCATGGGACCGTCCAGGGTCAGAGGGGAAATGATGGCGTTGACCCGGGAGCCATCCGGCAGCCGTGCATCAACCATAGGGACCGATTCGTCTATCCGCCGGCCCACATTGCTGACTATCTTATTGATAATTTTCAATAAATGTTCGTTATCTTGAAACCGTACGTCCGTCAGTTCCAAACAGCCTTTCCGTTCGACATAAACTTGATTGTAGCGGTTGACCAGGATGTCTGAAATGGCGGGATCCAGCAGCAGCGGCTCCAGCGGGCCCAACCCCAGGATTTCGAATTCCATCTCCCGAGCCAGCCGCGCCCTCTCCCGCATATTCAGGGGTTCTTTCTCTTCTTCCAGCAGCATACTGATGGCCTGCCGGATTTCTTTGGCCCTCAGTTTCTCATCCAGTTCCTCCAACTGGCTGAGATCCAAACGCTCCAGCAGGCAATGATGCACCCGTTTCTTGACTTCATAGAGGCGAGTTTCACGACCCTCATCTTGCGTGGTCGGCACCACCGCGAGCGTCTGGGATTCCTTGGGGACCAGATTAGGCCCCTTCAGGGTTTTGTTGATTTTTTTATTATATTCCAGCCAGCTCATCTATCTGATCCCGTTAAAATAGCCAGAATTTCTTTCTGGGTGCGGCCGCGCCGTTAGCCTCGTGCTCATCGTCCCCGGTTTCCGCTAAAATCCGCGACGTCATTTCTTTGATGCCTTGCCAGACCTTGGAACGCGGCGCCGCGCCCATCAGGGGCGATCCCTGGTTCAGGCATTGCATCATGGCCGGATAGTCGCTGGGCAACGTCGCGAAGGTAGGGTGCTGCAGGATATTTTCCAGGTCCCGCAACTGTAAACCGCAATTGTTATCATACCGGTTCACCACAATCTTAATCTTGCGCTTATCTTGGTGCCACTCCATGGTATAGGGCCAGAGTTTTTTCAAGTTCCTGAGGTCAGGAACGGTAAGCCCGGTCAGCATCAGCACCATATCGGCCTCGGTCAGTATCCTGATGAAGAATTCGTCCAGCCAATGACTGAGATCGATGACGATGAAACTATACATCTGGCGCAGAATGGCAAAGATCGGCTCCAGGCTCTCCAGTTCGATGTTGTCCTGCTCTCTAAAATCAGAGACCCCGTGCAGGATTGACAGTCTGGCGCCATAAGGCTGCATGATTCTCTGGATGAAAGATTTATCGAGATTGGCAACATTCTGGATCATGTCCACGATGGAATAATTTGATTCCTGGTCCAGGAAAGTTCCCACGTCTGGGAACGGCCGCCCCAAGTCTATCAGGGCCAGCCGGCCGGTGGTCGATTCCGCCAGAGCCTGTGCCAGGTTTACCGCGATCGTGGTGCTTCCTACCCCACCCTTGTGGCCGGTAACCACGATGATCTTACCATGCCGGTTGTCTGCGGGGACCAACTGCCTTCTGGCCACCCGCACCCGGTTTAAAGCACTCTCCAGGTCGCTTTGGATCAGGGGCAGGGGTAAAAATTCCCGGATTCCCACTTGCATGGCCCGGATCAAAAAATCAGGTTCCCGATTATAAGAACAGACCAGGACATGCGTGTGAGGCATCTCCTGGGGCAGATTCTCCAGCCACTCGGGGACCCGGCTCTCCCCATTCATTTCCACCAGGACTACATCCGGTGACAAACCCGTATGTTGGCCGACAAAGCTCTGGGGATCAGTGGTCTGGTCCAGCAGCTTCAGTTGGGGAAGCTTGTCCAACACCGCCCCGATTTCCGGACGCTGGATCCCGGTCCCAAAGAGGATTGAAATGGTCAACTGGTCGAGATGCACGCCTCGGTCTCCCTGGTGATGCGGCGAGTACGATTTAATCCATTTGTATCGTTATACCCCACCCAAACTTCTCCCCTCGAGAAAGAGGGGGAATAAATCGGCAATTCTTAAATAACCGGGTAACCACCTCCCGGCGCCACGTTCGGCGCGGTAATAAGCCCCCAAGGCTGCTAAAGCTTGGCATCCGACCGTTCCAGGCCCTTGATAACCTCAATATTTTTCTCTGCCCGGGCGACGGGGCCCGCGACGGCGGCGGGTTCTTTCTTTTTGGTTACGCCGTTGAGAAGAAATGAAGTGGTCACACCCTCGGTTTGGGCAATGGTCTTATTGTTCCGGTTTCTGAGCGCCAGCCTGATCTTGCCTTGGTTGCTGGCCAGATTGAGTACCTCGGACTCGTGGGGAGACACCTCCAAGGTAACGGTATTAACCAAAATCGGTTTGTTATCGTCGCCCTTCGGCTGCCAAATCTGCCCTGTGGTCAAAACCGAGATATCGTGCAGGATGGTCTTGGAAAAGTGTTCATGGGTGTTCCCAACGGCCAGATCCACCAGTACATCCACGTGGTCCCCGGGATGGATGAAGCCGCCCACTCCTGCAACTTCGTCCACCTTGACGGTGAGGGCGCGCTTCCCATCAGGCAAGATACCGCTCAACCCGGCGGCAGTGCCCTCCGGGGCCAGCATGGAGAAGAGAATGGGGTTCCCCTGAGGAATAGGCACCATGACCACCCGGCCATTAATTTCTCGCAAAGAAGACGCGGACTTGGGCGGTACCACGGCTTGGGGCCAGGTAACCGCCTTCACCGCCGCCCCGGAAAGGGCCGTCCCGGGAGAAATGTCTGCGGTCGCGATGAAAACCTGTTGGGTTGCCGCTACCGGAACCCTGGTCTTGATGCTGACGTAGCGGTGGATGGCAAAGGTAGCCACCAACCCCGCCACCACGGACGCGACAATAAAGATTGTTCCTCTGGGCAGATTCAATTGCATGGCAGTCACTCACAGTTCATAATGGTTTAGGCCGTAAACGTGATGCCGGCCAGACTCGGGATTAAGCCGCTTAAAAGGTCCATCCGGTTCGTGCAGGTCACCGTAACCATAGCTAACCTCCCACCCCCACCAGGACGATCATGCCCACGGCGATCGCGACCCCATACGGTATCCCATCGGTTAAGAGGGCCGGAGACGGAGGACGAGGGGCGCCGGCCGGCCGGCACAGGATCAGATTGTGCAAGAAGACCCACCCCTCCTTGATTTTTTGCCACAGGGCGCCTTGCCACACCAGATACCCCAGGGCGATGACCCCGCCGGCGATCCCCATGTAGCAGAACAGAAAGACGGTGAGCTTGGGACCCAGCCAGGCCCCCAGGGCGGCCAGGGCCTTGACGTCTCCGGCCCCCATGCCGCCCCAGAGATAGGGCAGGATGAGGCAGGCGAATCCCAGGAGCAGCCCCAGAAAACCGTCTGCCAGGCCGGAGAGGCCATGGCTCATGAAGTTGTAAGCTAATCCCGCCACCGCGGTCCCTAAGGTAAGATAGTTGGGAATCCGCCGGGTCCTCAGATCCCCCCAGGCGATCCACAAGGTAAGGGCCAGGGGGATGAGCAGATGCCCCCGGGGACTCATCCAACCGATAGCTTCTGCAAAAGAACCGGCCACGGGCATCGTCCTCTCATCCTCAAACGTAAATTTCGGGGTTGGGGGCCTAAACCCACCGCCCCATGAGCAAGAAGCTCATGACTGCCAACCCCAACGCTAACAGCGCCACTGTGGTCTGTAAGACCATCTCGCTGGTTGTTTCATTCTTCATGGCGCGATCCTTTTTCCAGGCTTCCAATAGTCGGAAGACCATCAAACCAAAATAAAGACCTTCCGGATGGAACGGGGCCTGGTGAATACCCATCCCCACCAGGCCCCTGCGAGCTTACTAGCTGCCAATAGCAGTCGAAGCCGTGCCAAACGTGGTGGTGAGACTTCCCCCCAACGCCGTAACCGCCCCAATGATCGCCACCGCGATCAACGTAACCAGCAGGCCGTATTCCACTGCGCTCGCACCAGACTCATCTTTGAAAAAATTCTTGATCCGTTCCATTTTTTTATCCCCTTTTTGGTTATTGGTTTTTTGTGATTATGGGTTGCCCCGGTTAACAAGCTTTTGAACTTTGGCCTCTGGTATTCCTACTAGGTTCCTTTGGCTCATCACCTCCTGGCTGTTGACTTCAATTTTTCTCAACCACTTTTTAGGATTGCTTAATGTGAATGGAATATGCTTGAAATCACTCTGCCCGTAAATAAGGCCGCCCCTCATTCTTCACTTCCAAACCCCTGATTTAGATCAGCGGGAAATTCCTGACTCGTATCGGGAAAAATCGGTGATTACCGGGGAGAAAAACCTTAGGGAAACGGTTCGGCAGGAGGACCTTAATTTATAACTAATTGATATGGTTGTTTTTATAAATTATTGCCGCCCAAGCTAAACCTTGTCGCCTCGATCCCTGGGAATAAGACTTGCCAGAGGGTTTTCCCCCACTAAAAGACTCCACTGCGATCCCATAAATTCGGAATCGGCTAATACCAAGTTGCCGTCAGACAAGTAATAATCCTCATTGTAGGGGCGGTTCGCGAACCGCCCCTACGGTGGATGTGACCATAAAGACAGAATTCCCTCTATGACGGCAACGTGGTATAAGTCCTTTTTCCCCCCGGCAAGCGCCCTCAAGGCGAAGAGGGCCAGGCTGAGGGGGCAGTAATCTTCGCCGCTTAAGAAATGCGTGGGCAAATTGAGACCTCTGCGAAAGTCTCATGTAGGATAGTCGCCCTCGGCTGTCCATACTGTATTTGGGCACAGGCGAGGGCGCCTACGCTACATTTTGATTCGGAGGGATAGAGTTAGAGACTTTCGCAGAGGTCTCAAATTGATAGACCGTTGTGCTGAGGATAACGGCCCTCCTCTTATACAAAAATCTTCCTGGACCCAGCGGCAAACCAGCTGACTATAATAATGTTTGACGTCATGAAAAATTGTTGCTACATCATTTTAGGCTGATGATAGCTTCATCAGGCATAATCGATTGTTGAGAACGCCGCTTCGGAAAACCAACCAGAGTAGCGGCTCATTTGTGATTTTATGGTGGAAGATCTAATTTCTTTTTTGGTTAATCAATTGAAAGACCGGGGCCTGCCGGATGGCGGGTTCTCGCCGCAGCCCCGCGGCCGGTACCGAGCGGATGCAACCGGTTGGGCGATAATGGCCCTGGCGGGTGACCCTGCCAGCCGCGACCTGCTCGCCCGGGCCCGTTCCCGTCTGGCGGCAGACCAGTTACCCGATGGCAGGGTGTGCATCTCTCCGGATCACCCCGAGGCGGCTTGGCCCACCTCCTTGGCGGTCTTTGCCTGGCACCAGTCGCCCGAGCACCGGGAAAATCAGGTTCGAGCGGCGGATTTCCTGATTGCCAGCAGCGGCCGGCATTGGCCCCGAACCGCAGACGCTCCCTCAGCCCACGATACCGATATTAAGGGTTGGTCCTGGATCGCCGATACGCACTCATGGGCCGAACCCACGGCCCTGGCGATGCTGGCCCTCAAAATTGCCGGATATGGCGGCCATCAACGGGTCAAGGAAGCTACCCGCCTGCTCCTGGACCGGCAATTGCCCCAGGGCGGCTGGAACTATGGGAATGCTTTGGTCTTTGACCAGGAATTGCGGCCCATGCCTCTGAGCACGGGGCTGGTTCTTAATGCGCTCCAAGACCAAACCTCGTTGGCAACCATCCGACGCAGCCTCACCTATTTGCACTCCAGGGTGCTCAGCTTACCCACCCCGCGTTCATTGGGGTGGAGTCTTTTGGGACTCGGCGCCTGGCGAGCCCGCCCGGAGTCGTCCCCAAACATGATCGATGCCTGCCTGAAGAACCAGGCCAGGTATGGCGGTTATGACACCGCCTCCCTCTCCCTGCTCCTGGTGGCCTTAAAAACGCCCGGCGGGCTTGAAGAGATTTTCTCAGACCCGGGGAAGTCATGAACGAGGACCGGCATGGGCCTGGAACCCTGAACCCCAAAGGCTTTACCCGACGCGGCTTCTTATTCGCCGGTCTGGGAGGGGTGGCTTTGGCCGCGGCCGGGCTGTACCTGTGGCCGAAGATATTCCGGCGGCAATGGCGGGAACCGGCTTTTATTGCCAAGGTGCCGAACTATGGCGCCGATATTGCCGGAGCCATCCTCTCGGGCTTCAAGGAGTTGGGAGTTTCCCCCGAGGAAATCAGGGGCAAACGAATTTTATTGAAGCCCAACCTGGTGGAGACCGATCCCGGCGCCATTCATATCAATACCCATCCCGCGGTGGTCTATGGCGCCGCCCAGGCTTTTCTCAGGCTTGGGGCGGGGCGCGTCATCGTTGCCGAAGGGCCGGGGCATTGCCGGGATACCTTGCTGTTGCTGGAAGAATCCGGCCTGGCCGAAATGCTGTGGCAGGATCGGATTCCGTTTATTGATTTGAACTATGACCAGGGTTATTTCACCGGGAATATCGGCCGCTATTCGTCCCTGAGCAGGCTGACGTTTCCCGAGACCGTGCGGCAGGTGGATTGGGTGGTTTCCCTGGCCAAACTCAAGACCCACCATTGGGCCGGAATCACCCTGTCCATGAAGAATTTATTTGGCGTCATGCCGGGGAGTTACTACGGCTGGCCTAAAAATGTCCTCCATTATGCGGGCATCGATGCCGCGATCCTGGATATTGTCTCGGCCCTCAAGCCGCATTTCGCCATTGTGGACGGCATTGTCGGCATGGAAGGCGACGGCCCGATCATGGGAACTCCGAAGCCGGCCGGCGTCCTGGTGATGGGGCGCAATCTGCCTGCGGTGGATGCCACCTGCGCCCGCATCATGGGAATCGATCCCCACCGGGTGCGCTACCTGGCGGAAGCCGGCCGCCGCCTGGGGCCGGTCCATGCTGCGGAAATTATTCAGGTCGGGGAACCGGTTGCCTCGGTCCGGACGGATTTTGAGCTCCTGGACAAGATCCCGGCGCACCGGGGCCTGCGGTTGTAGTCCACCCTATCTTCGCGGATCTATCTGACCAGCCACCGGGGCAGCCAGATAGTCACTTCGGTGCCTTGCCCGGGAACGGATTTGATCTGGATTTCCCCCCGATGATCACTGATGACCTGGTGGACTTTGGTCAGGCCCATACCGGTGCCGTCGGGTTTGGAGGAGAAAAAGGGGTCGAAGAGATAGGGCAGGTCCTCGGGCGGAATGCCGACCCCGGTGTCCCTCAGGGCCAGGCGCACCCCCTTGGGCTCCGGCGTCACTTCCAGCCCCAGCCGGCCGCCGTTGGGCATGGCCTCCATGGCATTGTCGATGAGGTGACCCAGGGCCTGGCCCATGAGGTGCTCGTCCAGCGGAATCCGGGGCAGATCCGGGTGAATCCGGCGCTCTAGGACAATCTGCCGCTGGGCCAGGGCCCCGGCGTTGGCCGCCAGAACCTGGTCCACCACCCGGGCCAGGTCCCGGGGCTTGATGTCCGGCTCTAGCAGGACCGTAAAGGCTTCGATCTCGGCCACCATCTGCTCCAGCCGGTGAAGTTCATGGAGGATGGGGGCGATCATCTCCTGGACCGGATCGTCGGCGGGCAGGCGCTTCTGGAGACGCCGGGTAAAGCCCCCGATAATCATGACCGGATTCCGCACCTCGTGGGCCACCCCCCGGGAGAGTTTTCCCAGGGCCGCGAGACGCTCGGTTTGCAGCAGCTTGTTTTCCACCACCTTCAACTCTTCCCGGGTGAGGGAGAGCTTTTCTTTCAGCCGGCTGTAAAGCTGGGCATTTTCCAGGGCGGGACCGATCATGTTCCCCAGCATGGTGAGAATTTCCAGGTC
>Ga0351866_10264_pt1 | contig 14599 bp, 11 predicted proteins | sample TotcelFGM3001L11_FD_206783 | JGI IMG/M metagenome (GOLD analysis project Ga0351866, IMG submission 206783) | Enriched cells from coal bed in the Powder River Basin, Montana, United States - Total cells FGM rep2 HSBNCT.FGM.300.1.L11 ...
ACAGGAGCTTTTTATGGTGCTCCAGATGATACAGCAGGGAAACGAGCTGGTTTATGGTGGCGGTCAATTCCGCCTGGACCGGCACCTCCAGATAAAGTCCCGCTTCCCGGGGCGGGAGGACCTTGGCGCTGGTCATCTGGACCCCCTGCTCCTTGGCCAGATTTTTCAGAATCTCCTGGAGTTCAGCGGAAGCCACCGCGGGGTTGGACCCGGAAAGAAACTGGCCTTCCGTCCGGGCCAGGGCGGCCTTCATGGCCTTGTTGGCCGCAATCACCCGATCCTTGCTTTTGAGGAGGCTTTGATATTTGTTTAAAACCTTGCTCTGGTTAACCAGTTCCTGGCTCCATGAATCCTCCAGGCTCAGGAGGGGATTCACCACCGCCAGGTATAAAAAAATCAGCAGGAAGCCTCCGCCCCCAAGCCAGACCAGACGACGCTGGGGCGGTGAGAGCCGCTCAAGGGCGCGGTTCCAGGCCTTAAAATTCTGCTTTAATTTTGAAATGCTCGAGTTTGTTGGCATCGGTTACAATGGGTGACGCGAATTCGGTTTTTTTGAGCAACCCTGACTTATCCAGCAGGGGAATAAGGTCCGAGGCGGCGCTCGACAGGCCGCTGAGGTTCACATGCTGTTTGCTGAGCCGCAGATTGAACAGCCAGGTATTACTGGGAATGAGCTGGGTCAATTCTTTGAGAATCGCCAGCTTATCCGGAGATTGGGCGATTTTATGCAAGCTCTCCATCTGCTGGGCCAGGGCCCGGCTCTCTTTCAGGAAGCCCTCGACCTCCTTGGCTTCCTGGCTCAATGCGGCTATCTGCCGGTTGACCCGGAAGAGTTCGACGCGGGTGTGGATAAAAGCGCTGGTCCCCCAGAGGCAGCTAAGGCCCAGAAAGACCAGGAGCAGTATAATGGTGAAAGAAAATCGTCCCAGCCGGATAGCCGCCCTCGCCGCCGGGGGCAGGAGATTGACCCCCAGGGCCGCCGGTCCGAAGCAGGAAAGGCCGGCGCCCACCGCCGGCAGGACCTCGCCCAGGTTCATCTCCGGGGCGAGACCCGGGATGGGCAGGTGGCTGGGATAGATCACCTCCAGTTCATGCTTCTGGAGGGGGCCGGTCTTGAAATCAGCCCCGCCGCGGCCATAGATACCCAACGCCTTGGGTTCCGGCCGCGCCGCCGCCAGGTCATCGACCTGGGCCAGGATAGCCCGGGATAAGTCCTGACCCTTAAGGTTACGGGCCTGGGCGAAGGCTTTCACCTTGCCGCCTTGAAGGTGAGTGAGCTCAAAGGAGTCGTCCGCATGGAGCAACAGCAGCCAGGAAGGCGGCAGGGGTCTGGCTGACAGGGCAAAGACCTTGGCGGCCGCCACCGGCGCCAACTCAACCGCAACGGGTCTCAGGGTGGCCTCCGTGAGCAGACGCAGGCAATTCTCGATCTGTTCCCGGGGCACGGCCATCAACATGAGGCGGATTTCGGTTTCCGTTTCGGCCAGCACCTGAAAACCATACAAGAGGTTGTCGGCCGGCAAGGGCAGAAACCGGTCCAGTTCATAAGCCACCACCCGGGCCAGATTTTCTGACGCGGCCCGGGGCAGGGAGGCCTGGCGGAAGAAGGCCAGGTGAGGGGAGACCGCCAGGCTTACGGGGGATGATTCCAAACCCCAGGCCGACACGGTTTCCGGCAGGATGAGGCCCAACTCCTCCATCTTCCCGGGTTCAAAAGGAAAGGTGGACCACCGTACCACCTGGATTCCCGACAGGCTCTTGCGGACCTGGACCAGCGTCAGCCCCTCTCCTCCCAGATAGGCGCCCAGGCCGTCCATGCCGGTCAGCGCCGAGGCCTTCAGGGCATTCCACCACTGGCTGACGTTAGCCCTCCTATCCCAGTTCCATTTTAGATTGAGGTTCATCCCGGAAACCCGCTATACCAGGAGGTAATCATCCAGGGAACCCGCTGGTTGGTGTCCAGGCGCACGATGGCCCGCATGGTTTGCCGGCTCCTGTTTTTCTTTACCATACCTGTGGAGGTAATCGTAAAAAAAGGCGAGGATCGGAAAGACATTTGTACACTCTGGCCCAACGCCGGATTCGCACCTGTCGGGGCCATCCCTTGAAAATTTTGCAACGGCATCGCCTGCCGGGTAGAAATGATCGTCAAGGCGGTTTCCCGGGGAAATCCCATGGCCAACAACACCTCCAAAGGGGCGGTATTAAGGTTGATCCCGCCGCCGGTTCCCTTCACGGTCAGCCACCGGCTCAGTTGGGGAATCAAGGGGCTGGCCTCGAAACCGCGCACCCAGGCGAGTTCCTCCACCGTCTCGAACCTGCTGTTCTTGGAGACATAAGGAGGATTCAGGTTCAAGTAGTAATCGCTTTTGGCCCCGTAAAGACGCGGGTTGCTCCCCTTCACGCGCCAGTCCTGAATGGAATCCACCATGATGCGGACTTGGGGTTCCGGAAGGCCCAGCACGGTAAAAAAGCTGTACAGCAGCGGCTCAGCGGCCGCGTTAAGGTTAATCTTGCCGCCTTCGTCGGCGATCCTGACCTCCACAATGCCATCCGGCAGTTCCAGGGCATGGGGCTGCTGGTCTCCCTTCCAGAGGGCGCCGGAGTCTCCCCGGGCCTGGGGGGAAAAGGGGTTCATCCCACTGGTCTCCGCAGTCTTGGCGGTCACCATCTTCCCCAGGGCATAATAAATCCCTGCCTCGGCCAACCGTTGGCATTTATGGGCTTCGGCGAAGTTGCTGGCCAGCTTGAGTTCGGTACGCCATTCCTGGGCCCAGCTCAAGACCAGAACGCTGATCAGCGTCAAGATCAGGATGACCAGAAGGAGCACCGAGCCTGCCTCCCTGGCGGTCACGGCCCTGGAATTAGAACGATCTGCCGTCATTCCTCGTATCCGATGCATGCAGGTGGATAAACCAGACCAGGGGGGCCTGCCCTTTCTGGGTCAGATAGACCCTGATCCATTGAGGTAAACCCCTGGCCTTGACGGCATCCCAGGTCTGAAATTCCTCAGCGCCCTGGCCATAAGTGAAACGGAGGGAGGTCAGATTCCCTATGATTATCTGCCTGATTTCCACTCCTTCCGGGTCCCGGAACCAGTTGATGTTCTTGGTTTGTTCCACGGCCAGCACCAGTTGGTCCGACTCATCCCGGCCCGCCAACACCCGCCAGTAATAAATACCGCCCATATTGTGAGCTTCCAGGGGCACCGGGGTGAAAAACCGCATTTCCGCGGCATTGCCGAGAAAGTAGTGGCGCCGGTCGAGAGAACCGCTGACGGCGGAAGAAAGAGAGCGCGCCAGGATGGTTTGGGCCACCCGGAGTTCCTGGACCTGCTCGGCGGCCGCCTGCCCATGTTGCATAGCCTTGAGGCTGAGACTGAGTGTACCGTAGGCGACCATTGACAGCAGGCTGGTGAGCCCCAGAGCGATCATCAGCTCCAGCAGGGTAAAACCGGCACTCCCCGCAGATTTTCCCGTCTGAGCCATGTATCACATTTCCTTCTGCGCCACGGTCCTGATGGTCTGGAGTTCCAGGGTCTTGCGCCGGCCCCACTCCTGCCAGGTCAACGTCACCTGGATCAGGGAGCACAGGATGCGTTTGTCGGCGAACGGGTCGGCTAACTCGTACTGGGGCGTGACCTGCACCACATAATCATACTGGCCGTCCCGCCCCTGAGAGGTTCCCCTTGCCAGGCTGTGGATCTCACAGTTTTCCTGCAAGATCTTTTCGGCTACCAGCACCGCCTGAGTGTGGCCATAGGAAGCCTTCTGGGCCCGCAGGGCCGAGGTCAAAACCTGGAGGAGAACCACCAGCACCATACCCATTATGGCGGTGGCCACCAGAACTTCCAGGAGACTGAAACCCTCAGCTGCGGGCGGCCGGGGAGCCGGGGGCGCCGGACCCGGAAGCGGGCTATCCGTATATCTGGTTTGCGCCATGTTCTAGTTGACGTTGCTCCGCAAGGAGACTTTGCCGGTTATGGGCTCCACTTCCAGGAGATACCGGCGTCCGGTGGCCTCCGCCAGCGCCAGCTTACCGCCGCTGGTGCTGCCGTCCCCGTAGAAGGCGATATATCCCTGGCTCTTCTCCGGGTTCTGCCATACCAGCTGGGCGTCGGTGAGGCGCACTCCCTTTAAGGCGCCTTCCCGGGTTGATCCTTCCAGCCGATAGCGGCCGGTCTTGAGGTTGAGAAACAACCGCACCTTATATCCCCTGGTGACCGCTTCGCTCCTGGCGGTTCTGAGGGTGGTGGTAAACTCCCGTATGGTGGCGCGGTTCGATTCCCGCTCCCAACTGTTGATGAGGCCGGGCAGCACCAGACCCAGGAGGAGGCCCATCAGGGCCAGTACCGCCATAAGCTCCAGCATGGAAAACCCGGCCTGGGCCCGGTGGGTGTCCCCGCTGGCTCCCGGTCTTGGGGAGCTGAAAAAAATCTTCGCCGGTTTCATCCGGGGATCACCATTGCCAGCCGCACCGCAGCCCCTGAAATCGGGGGAACAAACAAAGGTAAATCCTCAGGGGGAGGTTTGCCAGTTCGTGATGTCTTGATTTTCTCCTTCGCCCCCTTCGGCGCCGTCGGCTCCCAGGGAATAGAGATCATAGGGGCCATGTTCGCCGGGAAATTTGTAAAGGTAAGGCCTGCTCCAGGGGTCTTTGGGGACCGGCTTATCCAGGTAGGGCCCACCCCAGGCCGGCAGGTTGTCCACTTTCTCCCGGAGAGCCCTCAACCCCTCTTCCTCAGTGGGATAACGCCCCACATCCAGATGAAACAGGTCCAGGGTCGTAGCCAGGAGCTGTATCTGGGTCTGGGCCGTCTTCTGTTTGGCTTTCCCCACCCGGCCCATGAGTCTGGGAGCGACCAGGGCCGCCAGGAGGCCGAGAATGAACAGGACAATCATTAATTCGATGAGGGTGAAACCCTCATTGCGTCGTTCTTTCCTGGTCAATGACACAATTCCTCCCCTTTAAAATTGAATCTCATAGAGATTGAGTATGGGCAAGAGGAGCGAGACGATGATAAACGCCACCACCAGTGACGTCACCAGGATCAATACCGGCTCCAGCAAGGCCAGAAGCCGCCGCACGGCCCCCCTGGCATCATTTTCCAGAGAATCGGCGGCGGATAGCAACATGTCGGCCAGATGCCCGGTCTCTTCGCCGATGGCCGTCATTTGCAGGAAGAGTTCCGGGAACATGCCCACTTTTTTGAGCAGGCCTGAAAGCTGCTGGCCCTTTTCCACATTTCCCAAAACCCCCTTCAGGGATTTTGCCATGAAACGGTTGTTCACCGAGGCGATCACCACCCTCAGAGACGAGACCATCGGAACGCCGTTGGCCAGCAAGGTCCCGAGAGTTTTGGCAAAAAAGACCGCCGCGACCCGGCGGCTCAAGTCCCCTAAAAGGGGGGCCTTCATCTTGAAACGATCGATCTGAAACTGGCCTTCCGAGCTCTTGACCAAGAGCCTCAGCCCTACGAGCGCCGCGAAGGCCAGCAGCAGCCCTAACCACCAGTAAGATCGCAGCGCCTGGCTGAGGGCGATTAACAGGCTGGTGCTCCAAAAGAGATTCTGCCCCATGTCCTTAAAGAAAGACTCGAACCGCGGCACCACATAGAGGAGCATGAGGATCAGGGACAGACCGCCCACTCCGGCCAGAATCATGGGGTAGATCAAGGCGGTGAGGAGATAGCTGCGAAATTCGCTCACCGTCTTTAAATAGTCCCCCAGGCGATCCAGGGCCTCTTCCAGGAAGCCCCCGGTTTCCCCAGCCAGGACCAGGCTGACATAGAGGGGGGAAAAGATGCGATGCCGGCTCAAGGCGTCCCCCAGGGTCTTACCTTCCTGCAAATCACGGAGCACCTGGGCAAGGACTGCCTTCATGGCCGTCCGGGAGGTCACCTGCTCCAGGGCCTGGAGGCTGCGGTCCAGGGGGAGGCCGGCCTTCAAGAGGGCCGCCAGTTCCTGGGTGAAGTTCACCACTTCCCGGTTGGGAATCCGGCCCCGGCGCAGCGGCAGCTTATCCTGCCACCGGGTGGCCGCCTCGGCCTGGTTGATGCGCAAGGGAATCAGGCCCCCCTGCTGGAGGTGCGCCACCACCTGACGCTCCTCCCTGGCCTCCAGGGTGCCCTGAATGACATTCCCGGCAGCATCGGCGGCCCGGTAGGAAAACATCGCCATGCCTTACTCCTGGGTGACTCGCAGGACTTCCTCGACGGTGGTGACGCCTTGGGCCACCTTACGCCAGCCGTCCGCCGCCAGGGTCTTCATGCCTTGACCGACGGCCGCCTGCTGTATAGTGCTGGCATCAGCCCGCTGGAGGATAAACGGCCGAATCACATCATCGACGGTGAGGAACTCATAAATACCCGTGCGGCCTTGATAACCGGTGTGGGCGCAGGCGGGACATCCCTGCCCGTGGAAGAGCTGGTCGGTTTTTTTGATCTCGCCCATCCCGACCTGCATCCGGCGCCGTTCTTCCACCTCATAATCCAGCGGTAAGGCGGTCCGGCACTCCGGGCAGATGACGCGTACCAGCCGCTGGGCTAATATCCCCAGGATCGCCGAGGCCAGCAGGAACTCCTCAATACCCATTTCCAGCAGACGGGTGACCGCCCCGGAGGCGTCATTGGTGTGGAGGGTGCTAAACACCAGATGGCCGGTAAGGGCGGCGTGGATGGCGATCTCGGCGGTCTCCCGGTCGCGGATTTCGCCCACCAGCACCACATCCGGGTCCTGACGCACGATATGACGCAACGCCCGGGCAAAGGTCAGCCCAATGGAAGATTTTACCTGCATCTGGGTCACACCCGACAGCCGGTATTCCACCGGGTCTTCAATGGTGATAATCTTTTTTTCCGAGGAGTTGATCCGTTCCAAAGCGGCATACAGGGTGGTGGTCTTGCCGCTCCCGGTGGGGCCGGTGACCAGGATCATACCGTAGGGCTTGTGGATCATCTGGTCAAATTGCTCCAGTTCACGGGGCGGAAACCCCAGGCCGTGGAGATTGAGGATCACCTTTTCCCGGTCCAGGATGCGGATAACCATGCTCTCACCCATGAGCGTGGGCAGGGTAGACACCCGGAAATCGATATCGTGCCCCTGGACCTTGAGGCGGAAGCGGCCGTCCTGCGGCAGCCGGCGCTCGGCAATATCCAGACGGGCCATGATCTTTAAGCGAGACAGGACTGCAGCCTGTAAGCCTTTGGGGGGCGACTCGGCCTCATAGAGAATACCGTCTTTGCGATACCGGACCCGGAAGGCTTCCTCAAAAGGTTCCAGGTGGATATCGCTGGCCCCCAACTGGATCGCCCGCAGCACCAGGAGGTTGACCAACTGGATGATGGGGGCTTCACGGGCCATATCCCGGAGATGGCCGATTTCCGTGGTCTCTTCCGTTTCGACATCCAGTTCTTCGGCTTCCAAATCGCCCACCAACCGGGACATGGGGCCGCCCGGCTCATAGGCCGTCTGGATAAACTCCAAGATCTCGGACTCGGCAGCCTTAACGGGAACCACCGGAACTTTGAGAGCGACCTCCATCGCGGCCTGCAGTTCCCGGTCTTCAGGTTGGGCCATGGCCAGGAGAACGTGGTTATCTTCCCGTTTCAAAGGGAAAACCAGGTTCTCCCGTAAGTAGCGCACCGAAAGTCCAGGAAAGGACTCGAAAGCGGCCAGGTCTTTCAGGTTCGTGGAGGTGTCCATCCCGTTGCCCTGCCTTTACGGCTCGAAGGTCAGCAAGTAAAAAACGAATGTTCTCTTATTATAATCTTTTTTCTGGCCCTTGACGAGGTCTCGGGGCATCCCCCTGGGCAGCAGTTTTCGTGATGGAGGAGAGGGGCCGAATTCCGTGGGATAGATCAGCGGGGCTAGAGACCAGCAGCATGTTTTTCCAGGAGACAATAGAGCCCCATGACCTGGGTGACGAATTCCTGGGTCTCTTTGATGGCGGGAACCTGACAACCCGCCGAGATCACCCGGTTATACCCGGCATTGTACCCGGCCAGGGCCAGGGGCACGTTGCCCTGAAAGTAATCCAGCAACTGCCGGAAATAGCGGCACCCCGCCAGGATATTTTCCCGGGGGTCGAAGGGGTCTCGCACCCCTAAAGAAGCCGCGGTTCCCGGCATGAGCTGCATCAGCCCCATGGCTCCCTTGGGAGACACGGCCTGATGGGCAAAATTGGATTCCTGCCGGATGAGAGCCAGGACCAAAGGAACCGGCAGCCGATACAACTCAGCCGCCTCGACGATGCAGGATTGCAGGGCCGGAGAAACTCGCCCTAAAAAATTCACCGGGCTATTCCGGTCCGGCCTGACTTCAGCCGCCGTATGGGTAAAAATATGCACCACGCCGCGGTGGTCTCGCTGAGCGACCACCATCGGGGCCGAACCGGATGGCGGCTTGACCAACCCCGGTCCCCAGGCCATGGGCGGAGAAGTTGGGGTCACCGGAGGGTCATGGGCGGCCGCCGGCACCGCGATGGCCCCGGCGGATGCCATTATCGGCGCCTCGGGTGTCTGCAAGTCCGGGGCCGGGGCGTTGACAATCTGCCAGACGCCTTGGGAGTCGCGGTAGCGGTGAACGGTTTTGCCGACCCAGGCCGGGGAGTGGCTCAGGAGCTTGGCTTCAAGGTAGGCCGCCACCTCCGGTCCCAACTCCGGGCACGACACCGTATGCACGGCCGGAAGAATCAGTGCGGGGGTGCGCGCCTGCTTCTGAACCGGCGGGGCCGGGGCCGCCGGCGCCATCAGCGGCGCCTTGTCCGACCCCACATTCGTGATGTGAATTACCCCCTGGCGGTCCCGGCGAACGACAATATTGCCGTCGGAGGATGGTATGACCGGCTGAGATGGAGAGTAGGATACCCGCTGAAGAGGAACGGCGGGAGTCTCGGCCGCCGCTCCCGGCCCCGCTTGGTTCCCGGTCCGGCCGGCCAACGGCATCACCCGGTCCGAACCTTCTGGATGGGAACCGGATTGGGGATTAACCGGAACCAGTCCGGCCGGAGCCGCCCTGGGCTCGGAAACCGGGGCCTGAGCCTTCGGGTTGGGGGCAGGGGCTTGAGCCTGGGGAGCAGCCTCTCTGTCGGGCGAGGCGATGGGAGCTTTTCCGGGGAAGCTGCTGGGACGAGGAGTTGCTACGGGGCTGGGAGGAGTTTCAGGGCTGCCCTGCTGCTTGGACCCGGTGTTGCTTATGTGCAGGGTGCCCTGACTATCAGTAAAGCTTTCAATGTCGCGGGCCTGGGCAACGAGGGCAAGCTGCATCATCCCCAAAACGATAATGAGCCCCTTCCCCCAGTTCATATCGCCACCCGCACTTCTTAGGAAATCTCTCCCAAGTCTGTCTCGGTTACAAAATGGTTGTTAAGACCTCTAAGCCTGGTAACTCCCCCCCCAACTATCTGCTCGTACAGCCGAATTTTCTCGTCAACGGCATCATACCACAAATTTTCCGGAAGAAGAACTTTTTTGTGTGATATTTGGGCATACTACAGCCTTGGAGGCCAGCTCTTAAATCAAAGCATGAGGGCGAAAATCCGAGGTTGGGAAATCTCGGAGGAGAAAGGCGGGTTGCCCCTAACCCGGAGGGGACCAGATCAGGGCAATGGTTTCTGCCACCCCTATCGGAGCCGCGGATGGAGCGGTTTTTTTCTTAGGGCGGAGAACCCCGCCCGGATCGCTCAGGACGGGGATTTTCCGTTATCCTCGGCCAGCAACCTGGTGAGGACGGGCAGAAGTTCCGTTTGGACCTTGCGCTTGGGCACATAGGCGCTGACCCCGGCCGCGGCCGCATCAGCCCTATGGGCCTCATCGTCATAAATGGTGAGCAGCACCACCCGGGTGGCGGGCAGCGCCGTTTTGATGCCCTGGGCGGCCTCGATGCCGCTTATCCCGGGAAGGCCGATATCCATGATGACCAGGCAGGGAGACATGGTTTGGGCCACGGTGATCGCTTCCTCGCCGCTGACGGCTTCCAGCAACTGGTAGTGCGGGAACGATAGTTCCAGCCATTCCCGCAGCGATTGGCGCACACCTTGGTGATCCTCCACAATCAGGATGTGAGGGCTCATATTTTTCCCTTATTTTTCAGAGATTTTATCGTTCAAGTAATTCATGGGCCTTCGGTCCGCTCGTAAGGCATGAAAAGTCCGTGGGGCGGGCGTCCTCGCCCGCCGTTCGGTAGCTGTAGGCCTCTGCCGAGTGACGGCGGCCACAGGCCGCCCTATAACTTTGTTACCACCTGAGATAGCGAGCGGGCCTCCATGCCGGCCGCCTTTGGCGGCACAGGTTTTCAACCTGTGCGCCTCCTCCGGTGAGCCATATCAGGGTGCACACTGCGCACCTTCATCCTGCACAGGCGAGACGCCTGTGCCACCGGGAAGTTCATCGGCTCAACTCCACCACCACCCGGGTGCCCTGGCCGGGCTGGGACTCGATACGGCAGCGGCCGCCGACTGCCGCGGCCCGCTCGCTCATGGTCATGAGGCCCCAGAGGTGGCGGCCCTCCGGCTGGCCCAGCCGCTCCTGGTCGAAGCCGACGCCGTTGTCGGTGACGCCCAGGCGAACCGTGCCGTTGTCCTCCACCTCGGTCAGGAGTATCTTCGTGGCCCGGGCGTGCTTGGCTACATTGGTCATGGCTTCCTGGACGACGCGGAACAGGGCCAGTTCCACCGGCGCGGCCAGGCGAGGGACCGCCTCCTGACCCTGGACGTCCACGCCGATGCCCGTCTTTTTGGAGAATTCGGTTCCGTACCAGTGCAGCGCCGACAGCAGCCCGTAGTCGTCTAACATGGGGGGCCGCAAATCGGCCATCACGTCCCGGATGGTCTCCCCGATTTGCTCCACCAGGGCCACGGCCCCGGCCATCCGGCCCCGAAGCTTGGCCGCCGCCTTCGGGGGCATCTGGGTCTGGAGCAGGGTCAGAGTGAGGCTCAGAGCGGTGAGGCTCTGGCACACCTGGTCGTGCAACTCCCGGGCCAGGTGCTCCCGCCCCGTTTCTTCAACATCCGCCAGCCGGGCCGCCAGGGCCCGGAGCTGGCCGCTTTGCCGGACAATCTCCGCCTCGGCCCGCTTGCGCTCGGTGATATCCTGCAAGATCACCAGGTTCTGGTCCCCGATCCGGGTGCCGAATATTTCGACGATGCGCACGGTGCCATCCTTGCAGCTCACCCGGGATTCGGACGGTTCAAAGTCCGTATGCTCCCGGGCCGTCTTTTCAATGGCCCCCTTCCAGTCGGCCATGCCTTTGAGGCGATGGTGCTCGTCGGGATAGGCGCATCGCCACCAGGCCTCCATGCTCGGAATATCGTCAAGGTTATAGCCATAAGTTGTCAGGAAACGGTCGTTTAAATACTCAACATCACCCCACAGGTTGATAATGATGATAGGGACCGGAGATAGCTTGGTCAGTCGCCGGAAATGTTCTTCGCTCTGGCGCAAGGCGGCCTCGATCCGCTGCTGCTCGGACATCGCTTTGGCCAGCATGAGGTTGCTATAGCTCAGTTTGGAAACCAAGGCCGAGAATTTTGTCAGGAAATCCATCAGGGGCTTGACCCGCGCCCGGCTGATACGTGGCACCCGGTGCAGCGCTGACAGATATTGTTCCTGGTCAAAGCCATATTTGGCCGCCTGATCGATGAACAGCTGCTCATCAACGAGTTCATCGTCGTAGAAGAACTGACCGGTGTAAACATTGCCGGCGTGCTTGCCGCCGATGAACAGGGGGGTCGCCACATCCCAGAGGTGGTTCTGGCATTTGTAGGCCGCATACTCGCCCGGCCGCAAATTCCGGGATAGAAAGAGATCACTTTCGGTGCAGTTTTCCGCCGCCTGGGGATGGACCCGGTGGAATTGGGTGCAGATGTCTTGCCAGCCGGTGGCCACCAGCACCTTCCCCTGGAGATCGACAATCGCCATGGCCATGCCCGTCAGCCTGGTAAAGTCCTCCATCAGGGCTTGAACCGCCGGGGTATCGAGAATGTTGCTTAAATCCTCATCGATGATCGCGGCATCCGGAGAGAGAATGGAATCCAGCTTCAGCCGCAACCGTTCTTCCGTGGCCCGTAAGGATTCTTCGGCCCGCTTGCGAGCCGTCATATCCTGGAACATGCAGTGGGTCCGCACAAACCGGCCCTGGTCGTCAACTGAGACCCGCGCGTAAAAAGAGACGGTGATCTGGGCGCCGTCTTTGCGCACCATCTCAAATTCTAAATTGCACACATCCCCGTTACCCTTAAGGCAGGCAAAGCGCTCGGGAAACCGCTCAAAATAATCCGGCGGGAGAAAGTCGCCGAACCAGCGGCCGATCATCTCTTGCCGGGAGTATCCCAGGAGGTCCAGCCAGACCTGGTTGACCTCCCGGATAATGCCGTTTTCGTCCAGGGATTGGTAGCCCAGAGGGGCTTTGTCAAACAGCAGGCGGAACTTTTCTTCACTGTGGCGCAGGTCATCTTCGGCTTTTCGGCGCCGGGTGATGTCGGTGATGGCCATGCGATACTGGATAACTTTGCCCCCGGCCTCGACCATCGCCAGACTCTCCAGGGAAATGGTGTAGGGAGGGCCTTGTTGGGGATTGATTTCCAGTTCCGAGGACTGGGGGGCGGCGCCGGCTGGCAGGCGTCTGAGATAGGCATGGAAGGCCTGGCGGTCTCCGGGAGTGACAAACAGGATGAAAGGCTTATGAAGTAAAGTGTCCCGGGGCGCCCCCAATAACCTGGCCCCCGTGAGGTTGATTTCATTGATGAGCCCTTGCGGGTCCAGGGTGACATATCCCACCGGTGCGAAGTCATAGAGATCGGCATACCGGTTCCCGGTCTCGGTGATGGTTTCCTGAGCCCGGAGCAGTTCCTCGTTCTGCATCTCCAGTTCGATCTGGTATACCTTAAGTTCGTGTACCAGGAGGAGAACATCATCCGGGGGCAACTGTTGCAAGCCCAGCCCGCCAGCCGCCAGCAATTGCTCGGCCCGGACCCGCAAGTTGCCGGGAACGTTGGCAGGGGAACGCTTCTTGGTCATGAAGTCTCTCTCATAAGCGCGGTTCGGGGGCCGGTGCGCCCCGCTCTATGGCTAAAGGCCCATATGAGGCCAGCCCATCTTCTTTTTGTATCGGCAAGTTTCGGTTAATCCTAAAAAACCTTGTCATACTCCGCCTCTCTCCCCCCTGCCGGTCCACAGCTCTTCGGCGATACGTTTCTCTGATGTATCACCAGGTCTTGCACCAGGAGCATCGCCGGCCATTAAGGTCATTTCCACCGCCGGCCCCGCACCTTGCACGAACCACGGGGAAATTTTTAAAAAAATGACCTCAAGAGATTGACATTGGCTATTTTTCTGATATAATTATTTTCAAGTTTTTAAGCCCCGCTGCGTGCGGGGTTTTTTTATTCCCAACGCCTCCAGCCCGGATCAGTCAATTTTAGCGGTAAGGAGAGGCTGGGATAAAAAAATCGCCTTTCCATTTGCCCATCCCTGCTTTATCATCGCAGTATCGAGAATCATGAATTATCCTCCAGGAGGCCCCATGGATATCCTTGCCAGCCTTACCCCCATTTTCAAGCCCGGAAGCGTTGCGGTCATCGGCGCTTCCACCGCCCCCGGCAAACTGGGCCACGACATTCTGGCCAATCTTAAAAACGGCGGCTTCCCCGGGGCGCTGTATCCCATCAACCCCAAGGCCGACGAGATCTTGGGCCTCAAGGTCTATAAAAGTATCGGTGAGACCCCAACGGTCCCGGATCTGGCGGTGGTGGTAATTCCGGCCCGGATAGTCGCCGCCACCCTTTCGCAGTGCGCCGAAAAAGGCGTCAAGGCCGCCATCGTCATCACCGGCGGCTTTGCCGAGGCCGGTCCCGACGGCGAGCGCCTCCAGGACGAACTGGCCCAGGTTATCCGTCAGACCGGGATTCGGGTCATTGGGCCCAATTGTCAGGGGGTCAACATGCCCCATGAACTGATGTGCGCCTCCTGGCCGCTGATCACCACCCGGGGCCGGATCGCCTTCGCCTCGCAATCCGGCACCGTGGGCGCCGCCTTCCTGGATATGGCCGCGGCCGAACACTTGGGCGTCAGCGGCTTCGTATCCCTGGGCAACCGGGTGGACGTGGATGAGGCCGAGGTGCTCATGTACTTCAACCAGGACCCCCACACCCAGGTCATCGCCCTCTATCTCGAAGGGGTCAAACGGGCCTCCTATTTCCTCGACGCCCTCCGGGAGGCGGAAAAACCGGTGGTTATCCTCAAGGCCGGCCGCACCCTTCAGGGGAGCCGGGCCGCCGAATCCCACACCAAGTCCATGGCCGGGACCGACGCCATCTATGAGGCCCTGTTCCGCAAGTACCGGGTCCACCGGGCCGACACCCTGGAGGAACTCTTCGACTTTGCCAAGGCCCTGGCCTATCTTCCCAAGCCCAAGGGCCGGAAGCTCATGATCAGCACCTCCTCCGGCGGGGCGGCGATTCTGGCCATCGACGAGGCCGAAAAACATGGCCTTTTGGTCCCGGAACCCAATCCCATCCTCAAAGAACGGCTGCGGGAGATGCTGCCGGCCCACTGCGCCGTGGGCAACCCGGTGGATCTGACCGGCGACGCCATCAGCGCCCC
>Ga0351866_10266_pt1 | contig 14565 bp, 8 predicted proteins | sample TotcelFGM3001L11_FD_206783 | JGI IMG/M metagenome (GOLD analysis project Ga0351866, IMG submission 206783) | Enriched cells from coal bed in the Powder River Basin, Montana, United States - Total cells FGM rep2 HSBNCT.FGM.300.1.L11 ...
TGATCCCCCCGACGGCAAGTTTGTCATTGAGCACGTCGATGGTTGCCTTGTCGGAGCCGAAATAGACGATGTCGTCGAAGCTTTCGTCGGCCAGGTCGGCGACGGCGCTGGGCAGCAGCGTCTGCACTTCCGCCGGTTCGCCGTCCGGCGAAAAGCACTCGTTCACGCCTTTCGCCTGGCGCCCCTCGGCCACGACGACCAGCAACCTGCCGCCGGCCTTGACGGTGTTCCGTTCACGGGTGACGTAGGAAGCTTCGACGCAGGCCCACGGTTCGACCAGCGCCACTGCCGAGGCGCTCTTGTCCTCGCCCACCGGAATCAGAAAACGATCTCCGTCCGGCGCGATGACCACGCGTTCGTCGAGCAGCGTGTACTCCTGCAAGCCGCCCTCGAAGTTGTATCCAAACGCCGCGTTGGAGCCGCCTGCTGTAGGCAACTGGCGATAGTCGGTCTGCACGAGGCAGCGCTGGCCAACCTGGTGCTGTTTCACCTGATCACCGATGGCCACGATCCGGCAGACAAGTTCGTGTCCCGGCACGGTAGGCAAGCCGCCGGGCTGATAGCTTTGGATGCCTTTGAGAACCTCCGGCTCGATTCCGCCGATGATCTCGGTCTTGCGCGCGTGTTTGTCGAACTGCTTGAGCAGCTTCAAATCGGAAAAACACAGCCCCACCGCCTCGACCTTGACCAGGATCTCATGCGGCCCGGGCGTCGGCACCGGTTTCGACGTGTTCAGTCTCAACGCGTCCGGACCGACTAGTTGGACTGCGTACTGGGTTTCTGGAAGGCTTGCTGCCATGTTATGCACACCCCGTGTTTGGGATCAATGATCCGCCAGACTGCTAGAGCAAGAAGAATACCCGAGCGGGTGCCAAACGGCGAAGGTTGTCAACGGGAGCTGTCCCCTTCGTCTTTCGAGTTATCACCCACAAGTCATCACCCACCTTTTTCCGTCATCCCCGGTCATGTTCAACTCAACATGACCTGCCCACCCGTCACGGGCAAAGCCTGGCCTGTTTCGTATTGCTGCTCGATCAGATAGAAGATCGCCTTCATCACGTCGGCCGTCGTGCAGCCGCGGCCGATCGGCACTTTGGCTTCGTAGGCCCGCCGCACGTCCTCGGTGGTTTTCGCGTCCGGCACTTTGCCGGCTCGCAGGTACTGGACGAACAAACCGTTTTCCGGGTCGGACCACAACGGGCCGTCGAAGAAATTGCCGGGGCAGATGGAATTGACTTTGATGCCGTCGGCTATCAGTTCCAGCGCGAACGACTGGGTCAGACCAAGCCCGCCGAACTTGCTGCCGGCGTACGCTGCGTTGCGGCTGGAACCGACAAGGCCCGATTTGGAATTGATCTGAATGATGTCACTCAGGTAACCGGGCTTGGCTTTGTGCTGGGTGGCGAGAATCGGCGCGGCTTTCTGAACACAGAGGAAATAGCCCTTGTAGTTCACATCCGTCACGAAGGCGAAATCCTTTTCGGGTTGCGTCTTGACGGATTCGGCCTTCAACACGCCCGCGTTGGAAATGAACAGGTCAAATCCGCCGTAGCTACGCACGACTTGATCGATGCACTCCGCGATCGATTCGCCGTTGGTGACGTTAATCGGCAGACTGATCACGCGACCGATGCCGTACACCTCACACAGGGCATGGGCCGCGGTGGCGGCGCCCTGCTGGTTGATATCCGTCAACGCAACGTGAGCGCCCTGGGCGGCGAGACCTTGAGCGATCTCGAGTCCGAACCCCTGAGCGGCCCCGGTCACGATGGCGATCCTGCCCTTCAGGCGACCGGCTGCAGCGCCGCTCGCCGCGGCGACTTTCTTGCGGTATACCTCGAATTCCCAGTCTTCGATGAACAGCCGCTGGCGATCCGTCAGGTAACTAACGCCCCCGGGACCGCCGCCCAGTCGCGTCGCGCCGGCCATCACCTTGATCGCGTCGAGATACACCTCGCAGACGGTCTTGGCCGCTTTGAAATCGTCGCCGACAGCGAACAGCCCCACGCCCTGCACCAACACCACCTTGGGCGGAAATCGGGTTTTCTTGGCGTGTTGCTCGATCGCCCCGCGCAACCGCGCGATCAGTGCGTCCTCGTCTTCACCGGCTTCCGGTTGGAACCACATCGGGTAGCTGTTGCAGTACACGATCTGATCGGGGGTCAGCGGTCCGGCAGATGCCATCGCTTGGCCCGCTTTGCTTCCGATCAGGCCCAGGGCGATGTCCGAATCGTCGCAGGTAACCACCTTCAACGGCTCGGCGGGATCTTCGGCCAACAGCGCTCGCAACGCGGGCCCGATCCTTCGCACGAACCCGGTGGCGTCATCGATCCGCGTAACGGCGCCGATCGATCGGGTCTGCCAGTCGTCACCAAGCCGCGCAGCGATCTTCTGCAAAACCTCGTCGGTATTGGCGCGGATCGCTGACGGCTCGTCGCCGGCAACGATCAGGCCGTGGTTGGCCATCAGGATCGCGTGGGGCAGTTCGCGACCCGTGCGGGCACGGTAGTTTTCGAGCGCCTGCTTCAATGTCTGCGCGAGGATGAACCCGGGATCGACATACGGCACCCACAGAATATCGTCCCCAAAGATCTCCTTGGCCAGCGTTTCCCCGCCGGTGTGACACGTCAGCGTGTTCGCGATCGTGGCATGGCTGTGCACGACGTACCTGGCCGAGACGAGGTGATGCAGCAACGCTTCGACCGACGGGCGCTGACCCCTTTCGGGTTCGCATTGTGCGGCGGTGACCCAATCCTTGAATTCCGCTTCGCGCACTTTGGGATCTTCGTCCAGCGTCGCGTTGGCCAGTTCGCTCAGCTGCCTACGATCCATTTTCACAAAGCCATCGCGCGTCATCGTGGCCAGCGCCGTCCCGCTGCCTTTGACATAGAGGAAGTCCGCGTCCTTGCAGGAAGTATTGCCGCCGCCGGCGAGCACAATGGACGGGTCGGAACCGTAGAAACGCGACAGCTTGACAATCACGTCGAGCGGATCGTCGCTGGAGAGGAACGTGGGCCAGACGCTGGTGGTGGTCATGATAGTCAAAATGGCTTCCTCAGGTCGTCGATCAGAGATCCAAGATGGGGGACGTGAGATTCAATTCCCTCCGTACGCTTCGTGATATCGCCGTATCACCGCCGCGCCGATTCTCGCCAAGGCTTGGATGCGTGCATCCGCCGAAGCATAATCCGGATTCGGATTCCCTTCCCCATCCACAAACCCACACTCGCCGTGCAACGTCAGAAACTGGTGCCCCGCCACCACGCAGGCGCCCTCCCAGAAGAGCGCTCGCATGTCGCCGGGCACGTCACCATCCTGACAGAACGGGTCCAACGGGATCAGGTCCAACGTATTATGTTCCGTGCCGGCGGTGATCACCAGGCCGGCCTCGCGCATCCTGTTGGCATACTCGCACAACACGTCGATCTTGTTGCGAATCGGGATCCACTCGGCAGCGTGGATATTCCGGCCCTGGATTTCGGCGATCAACTTGTCCGGCGATTGTTCGAACTGACAAAACGGCGAGGCGCCATCGGCGATCGTTGGGTAGCAGGGAATGCCCCCGAGTTCCCGCACCAAACGATACGCGTCCTCAAAGCTCACAAACGTTTCTTCGACGAACGCCGGCTTGCCGGCCTTCATCAGATGCGAGCGGATGTCGTTTTGCATGGCGACAAAGTCGGCGGGATGGTGGGCCTTTGTCTTGGCGTCCAAGATCCGGTTCAGTCGCTCGATTCGCTCTTCCGGCTGAACGTGCTCGAACAACGCCTCCTGAAATGCCTGGCAGACATGCCGCTCTTGCAAATAGACCGTGTTGCGAGCGCTCCCGTGGCGGCGAACGATCATCTCCACGACGGCATTTTCATCGATTTCCGTCTTCAGGCCGCGCTCGGTGAACAGACGTTCCATCCGCTCGACCATCTGCGCCATGCGCGTCGAATCATTACGGCGAATGATGCCGAGCAGCCGAGTTGCTGCGGGCGTCATTTCGTCGAAACGCGTGATGCCCTTGCCGCAGAAGTAAAACTTGCCGGGATTGCCCGGATCGTTGATCTTGATCCCCGCGTCCCGCAAGGCATCATCCATGCAGATGATCTCGGTCCCGAACAAGGGAAAGATGCCTTTGTGGCGAGCACAATGCACGAAATCGCCATAGACGTCATAGTCGTAATAGTTGCTGACGCCCAGGGCGGCGAGGCCCTGGTCGGCGGCAAGATTCACCGCCTGCTCGACGCTTTCGAAAGCGGAAAAGTTTGGCGGCAGATGCACGTGGGCGTTGATGGGCGGCAAGGGGCGCGGACTGCAGTCCTGTTGCGCCAGCACTCGCATCTCGTCCGGTGTTCCAAGGTTACGCAACGCATCCAGCGCTTCGGCGACTTGTCGGCCCATTTCTGGTTCCCTCGGGAGAGGTTCCCGTACTGCGATGTCAGGAGCGGCGAATGCGGCGCCCCCATGGTGCTGTTGAACCCGCGAAACCTCAACTGCCAACCGATTTGCGAATGATCTTCCGCGGCGGCAGGTGCAGGCCCATGCCGAGCGCATCCTCGGCCGATTCCTTGATCGCTTCGCCGATCGTGGGGTGAGCCCAGACGGTTTCCGCAACGTCATGCATCGACACGTTCTGATGCAGCAGGGCCGTTGTCGCCGCGATGCATTCCGTGGCGTTTTGACCGATCATGTGAGCGCCGAGCAACTGGCCGGTCTCACGATGGCGAATCATTTTGACAAAACCTTCCGGATGCCGAACGGCCATGGCTTTGCCAAGGTGTCCGATGGGAAATCGGCCGATGGCGATCGGCAGCCCCTGATCCCGCGCTTCCTGCTCGCTGAGCCCCACCGCAGCGACTTCGGGAAACGTGTACACCGCAGACGGAATCGGCGACTGAAACGGCTTGGCCCGCCCCAAGGCGTTTTCCACAGCAGCCACGGCGTGAGCCGAGGCGGCGTGCGCCAGCATGCACAGGCCGTTTGCATCGCCGATACAGTAGTGGCCCGACACCGTGGTTTCCAGATGATCGTTCACCGGGACAAAACCGCGCTTGTCCGCTTGAATTCCGGCACTGTTCAGCTCTAACTTGTCCGTATTCGGACGTCGGCCTGTGGCCACAAGGACGCGATCGAATTCACTCGACCTGCCGCCAGACATCCGCGTCTTGATCGAGTCGCCCGCGGACGCCACGTCGAGACTCTCGACTTTGGTATCCAGGTAACACGTGATCCCGCGGCCCTTGAAGATCGCCAACAGCGCCTTGCCAAGATCGTGATCGAGCGTCGGCAACAGGCGGGGCAGCATCTCGACGACGGTTACCTCGACACCGAACGCCTGCATCATGCACGCGAACTCGCAACCAATCACACCGCCACCGACGATCAGCAGCTTCCTGGGCAGGGTCGTCCAGTGAACCGCCTGGTCCGACGTGCATACCGCCTCGGGATCGGTCGGCCAGCCGGGGATGCGGATGGGGACGGAACCCGTCGCGATGATCACTTTGCCGGCAGTTACCACGCGAGGCGGACCGTCGCTTGGTGTCACCACCACACGCCCCGCCCCATCGAAACTGGCGTGTCCCGTCAGCTGCGTGACCCCCCGCCCCTTGAACAAATTGGCGATGCCGCCGCGAAGCTGGCGAAGAATCTTGTTCTTGTGCTGGGTGATCTCTTGCCAGTCGAAACCGATCTCGCCGTTGACGGTGATACCCCACTGTCGCGCGTTCTGGATGCCGTGCAGCATTTCGGCAGAGGACAACAGGGCCTTGGACGGAATACAGCCGAAATTCAAGCAGGTACCGCCGAGTTGGCCTTGTTCGACGACAGCCGTCCTCGCGCCCATTTGCGCCGCCTTCAGCGCGGCAATGTATCCGCCGGGGCCGGTTCCGATGACGAAGATGTCGAAGTGGTCAGTGGTCATTGGTCAGTTGTCAGTGGTCAGTGGTCGGTGAACTTATCGTTAACTCAACTCTTTGCTGGGGTTCTCCAGAACCTCTTTCAGACGCCCGAGGAACTTGGCGGCAAGGAGGCCATCGACGAGCCGGTGGTCGGCGCTGAGTGTCATCGTCATCACACGGCCCGGACGCATCGCGCCGTTTTCGACAATCACCGTTTCCCGCACGGCACTCACCGCGAGGATTCCTGATTCGGGCGGGTTGATGATCGCCCCGAACTCCTCGATGCCGAACATGCCGAGGTTGGTAATGGTGAAGTTGCCCTGCCCGATGTTCTCCAGCTTGCCGTTGCGAGCATTCTCGACAACACGTTTGGCTTCGGTCGCAAGCTGAGCGAGCGTCAGCGTGTCGACATTCCGCACCACTGGTACGACGAGCCCGTCATCCACCCCGACGGCGATACCGATGTTGGCGTGCGGGAATTCCACGATCTCGTCGCCCTGGATTTGGCTGCGCACGCCAGGGGATTCCGCCATCGCTCGGCCGACGGCCAACACCACACAATCGTTCAGCGTACAGTTGGTCCGCGGTTTATGTTCGCGATAGTAAGCGAACAGCGGCTCCGCATGGATGGTCATGCGCACGTAGAAGTGCGGTATCGTCTGCTTCGATTTCTGCAGGTTCAACCCAATTGCGCGGCGCATTTTCCGCATGGGGCGGCGAATCGGTTGTCCGTCGGCCGACACGCTTGGTGCAATTCTCGCTCGTTCGACGTCGCTGGAAAGGAGCCGCCCACCGGGACCACTACCCGCGCCGAGTAACGCCAGGTTGATTCCGCGTTCGGCTGCGAGCTTGCGGGCCGCGGGCGAAGCCTTGATACGACCTTCGGCGGTGACGGGCGAGGGGCCTGTGCTCGTACGCGACTCAGCCGCAACGGCCGTCGCGTTGGCCGCCGAGGCGACCGGGGCGCCTGCCGCTGAGGCAGTTGCACCCGCTGCCGATGTGCCCATCGCCGCCAGATACGCCTCGACATCGGCATCGTGGTCGGCAAGCAGGGCGATCGGCTGTTTGATGGGGACTGTTTCCTGTTCCTGGGCCACAATACGAGCAAGACGACCAGCTTCGGGCGATTCGTACTCAATCGTCGCCTTGTCGGTCTCGATCTCGCAGATGATCTGACCGACCTGGATCTGGTCACCTTCGGTCACCTTCCACGCGACGAGGATGCCTTCTTCCATCGTGTTGCCGGCTTGCGGCATCAGAATGGGCGTGACGTTTCCGGGGGTTCCCGGGGCAGCGGAAGCAGGGGCGTCGGAAGGTTGTTGCGTCACGGTCGTCTCCGGCTTGGACTGCGGCGCTGGCTTGGCCTGCGTCACTGGCTTGGACTGCGTCACTGGCTTGGACTGCGTCACTGGCTTGGACTGCGTCACTGGCTTGGCCTGCGGCACTGGCGCGGCCTGCGGCATTGGCTTGGCCTGCGTCACTGGCGCGGTGGTCGCCTTGATTTGAGCTGGTTCCGCTTGCGCCGGTTCAACTTGAGCCAGTTCTGCGCCGACTTTGGCCGTCTGGCGCGGCTGAGCAAGCACCCGCGCAAGCGTACCCGACTGCGCTGCCTCGAGGTGTACCAGCGCGTCCTCGATCTCTAATTCCACCAGGGCATCGCCCGCGCAAAACCTATCACCGGGCTGTTTCAGCCAGCGAACCACGGTGGCAGCGGTCACGCTATCGGCCAGTTGGGGAAGAGTGATCGATTGCATACTCATGTCCTCGGATCGCTTCTTGCCTGACATTCAAAGCAGGGACCGATCCACAATATGGTGAAGAGGTTAAAGACTTTTTTTCACAAGTCAACCTAGCTTGCTCAGAATTCTGATCCGCCTATTGATTTTTCTGTCGATTGCGTGTTAACTGTGCCCAATCAGGTGCGGAAGTCAAGGTAACGCGAGGTCCGCCGTGAGTCAAGCCACGGAAGAACGCCGCCAGCAGGCCATGGCGCAACTCCCTGATAGACAGCATCTTGCGAACAACCAGCAAAACAGAATGGACGAGTGCCGTGGACGATCTTGTTCGGCCGTGGGGATACGCGGTTGAACAGCATCCGCCGTGGCGCCGCGTCGAGAGGAGATCTTGGTCATGCCCAAACACCTGATGATCAACCCGGCGGAGATGCGTGCGAAAAGCTCTGTCGACTTTACGCCGATCCCCATCAATCAGTACCAGCGATCGGTGGCCGACGAACTGGCGGCAGGCAGTCTTGGCAAAGACGATGTCCTCCGCATCCAGCGCGACATGATGCTCATTCGCGCGTTCGAAAACATGCTCGATTCGGTGAAGAAGCAGGGGCATTACAAGGACATTCAATACGATCATCGCGGGCCGGCGCACCTGTCGATGGGTCAGGAAGCCGCGGCCGTCGGTCAGGCATACCTGCTGGGAATCGACGACCATATCTACGGATCGCACCGTTCGCACGGCGAGATTCTCGCCAAAGGTTTGTCCGCGATTCAGAAGCTCGATGACCAGTCGCTGATGACCATCATGCGGGATTATTTTGACGGCGATTGTCTGCGCGTCGTCGAAAAGGACGCGACGGGCGATGTCAAGTCGCTGGCGACGGACTACTTGGTGTACGGAGCGCTTGCGGAGATTTTTGCCCGTGAGGCAGGCTTTAACAAAGGCCTCGGCGGCTCGATGCACGCGTTCTTTCCGCCCTTTGGGATCTATCCGAACAACGCGATTGTCGGCGGTTCAGCCGACATTTCGGTGGGTGCCGCGCTGTTCAAGCATGTGAACAAGAGACCGGGTATTGTGATCGGGAACATCGGGGACGCGTCTGCCGGCTGCGGCCCCACGTGGGAAGCGTTGTGCTTTGCCACGATGGATCAGTTCAAGGAACTGTGGGAAGAAAGCCATCGTGGCGGTTTGCCCTTCATCATGAACTTTGTGAACAATTTCTACGGCATGGGTGGTCAGCCCGTTGGGGAAACGATGGGCTTCAAGGTGCTGGCGCGCGTGGGCGCTGGACTGACGCCCGATCAGATGCACGCCGAACGGATCGACGGATTCAACCCGCTGGCGGTGATCGACGCCATTCGCCGCAAGAAGGAAATCATTGCCCGCGGGGATGGCCCGGTACTGCTGGACACCGTGACCTATCGTTTTGGGGGTCATTCGCCATCGGATGCCAGCTCGTATCGCGAACGCGACGAGGTCGAGGCATGGCAGAAACTCGATCCGATCAAGACGTTCGCCGCCAACATCGTGAAGGCCGGCATATGCACGGCGGATGACATCGACGGGATGCAGGCGTGGGTCGACGAGATCATCCTGAAAGCCTACAAAAAGGCCATCGACCTCAGCCTCTCGCCGCATGCCGATCTGAAGAAGAAGGCTTGCTTGCTCGAACGGGTGATGTTCTCCGACACCCGCGTCGAGAAGCTGGGGGACGGTGTGTCGGACGTGCGCATGCCCCTCGAAGAAAATCCGCGCGTGAAGCAGCTCGCCGGGCGCAGCCGCAGCGGTCTGGACGAAAACGGTAAACCGCTGCCGAAGCAACGCTGCATCGCCATCCGCGATGCCTTGTTCGAGGCGATCATCGATCGTTTCTATGCCGATCCGACGCTGGTGGCGTACGGCGAGGAGAACCGTGACTGGGGCGGCGCGTTTGCCGTGTATCGCGGGTTGACCGAAGCGCTGCCGTACCATCGGCTGTTCAATTCGCCGATCAGTGAAGCCGCCATCGTCGGCACCGCGGTCGGCTATGCGTTGGAAGGCGGCCGGGCGCTGGTAGAACTGATGTACTGCGACTTTCTGGGCCGCTCCGGGGACGAAGTCTTCAATCAACTCGCCAAGTGGCAGTCGATGTCCGGTGGCTTGCTGAAGATGCCCGTCGTGTTGCGGGTTTCGGTCGGCTCGAAGTATGGTGCGCAGCACAGCCAAGACTGGACCAGTATGTGTGCGCATATCCCCGGGCTGAAGGTCGTATTCCCGGCGACGCCGTACGATGCCAAGGGGCTGATGTATTCGGCTCTGCTGGGTACCGATCCGGTCGTGTTCTTCGAAAGCCAACGGCTGTACGACATGCCCGAACTATTCCACGAAGGCGGCGTGCCAGCCGCCGCGTACGAAATCCCCTTCGGGGAACCGGACATCAAACAGATCGGCAACGACGTCACCATCCTCTCGATCGGAGCGACGCTGTATCGCGCGATCGACGCCGCCCGGGAACTGCAAGAAAAGTACGGCGTCTCCTGCGAGATCATCGACGCCCGCAGCATCGTGCCGTTTAACTATGAGAAGGTGATCGAGTCGGTGAAGAAGACGCGCAAGATCCTGTTGACATCCGACGCGTGCGAACGCGGCAGCGCGCTGCAAACGTTCGCTGCCAAGATCACCCAATTCGCCTTCGACGACCTCGATGCCCCCCCCGTGGTGGTGGGTAGTCGCAACTGGATCACTCCGGCCGACGAAGTCGAGGACGCGTTCTTCCCGCAACCGTCGGACATCATCGACGCGGTGCATGAATTCCTTTTGCCGCTCAAGGGCTACACGTCCGTGCGCGAATGCTCGCTGTCCGACCTCATGCGTCGCAGCGCTGAAGGCGTTTGATTCCGGTCTCGGGATTTGGGATGGGGTGACGGTCGCAATACGGCTCGGCCCGATAACTGCTATCGAGCCACGGGTTTGACATTGGCGCCGAGGGGCCGACGTGACGAGGGAGCGTGAGCCTTCGGCGATGAACCGCGCCGGCCCCTCTGGTCACTGCCGTCGGCGACGATCGTCAACTTTCCAGCGTCGACGAAACGTTATCCGACGTCACCGAAGGGGGCGGCCAGACGACTTCCAAGTCCAGCGTGATCGAAGGATTTGGCCGGCCCGGCGGCATCACCTCCCGGAATTCCGCGACAGCCGCCTGGGCCAGTTGCCACGCGTAATACGAATCGCTACGGCCGTACACGACCAATTGGTCCCCGTCTCGCTCGACTCGCAGGCCACGAATTCGGCCGCCGGTCCAGTGGCGAATCCGATCCGCCAGCTGACGTTGGTCAACGGAAGTTGCGTTCAGCTCGGGGGCTGCGGCCGTGGCCCCGCCGCCTCGCCGCAACGGTGGTCCCGTGCCGACCCGCCCGTCGCGGGGAGGGGGCGGGTTTTCGTTTTTTTCCTCACCGCGAATCCGCTCCCAGATCTCCTGCCGATGCACGCGCTGTTCGGCCGGCGCGGTGACGCCCAAGCGAACGCGATTCTCCGAAATTCCCAAGACCGTGACCAAGACTCCGGAGTCGGGCAACACAATCTGTTCGCCAAGTTTTCGGGTCAACACCAACATCGTCAGACTCCTTCCCTGCAAAGGGTGTTATGCCGTCCTTCATTCGTCCCCGTCGGCGGGCGGAAGCCCCAGCCGGTAAGGCCGGCGCTGCCGCCGGGCGGTCAGGGCGGCGAGAATCACGCGTTTCAACTCGCTCAAGTCCTCGGACTTCTCGACGCAGGCCGTCGCCAACCGGCTGCGCCGGTCCGTCAGGCAGGCATCGTCGCAGGCCGTGAAGAAGATCACGGGCAGCTCCGGATCGAGGTTCCGGATGTGCTCGACCGCGGTCAGCCCGTCCATCGCGGGCATCGCGATATCGAGAATCGCCGCATCGGGTCGGTCGCAGCGGACTCGACGGCAGGCTTCCACTCCGTCTCGGGCAAGCAAGACGCAGTAACCGTCGTCCTCCAACTCGAGACGGCAGTACTCGCGAATCGAGCGGTTGTCGTCAGCAACGAGGATGGTCGTCATGGGCGGTCCTTTCCGTCGAGAGCATGTCTCGGAGATGGAGTGCCAAGCGGTTCTCTGCAAGTCCTTGAGGGCTGCGGAACTGCAATCCGTGTGCCGTACGCGAAATTCGTGGGCCAGGTACTGCCCAGCACCCCCTGCGACGGTGCGAGGCGCCAGGGATTGGGGCGGATCGAGCCTTGGGCGGAGTTCCCGCGTTCGCGGGTCGGGCGAGCTCTGTCGGCCGGAGGACACACGCCCGAGCGTGAACTCTGTCAGCGGGAGGACAGGCGTGTCGGGAAACGGACCGGAGAGTTTTGCCGGCCGGCGAGGCTGTGAAAAAACCGGGACAGGCACCTCGCGGCCAGCCAAATTCGGCCTGTGTTCGCGGTGTCTGTTCGGATCCCGCCCCATCTTCTGCACCGCCTCGGAGCGTGGACGATCGATTTACAGGCCATGTTTCCGCAGGCGGGCGTGCAGGGTCGGCCGCGGGATTCCCAGCAGTCGGGCTGCCTGGGACTGGTTGCCCTCGCAGCGTCCCAACACTTCGGTCAACACCAACCGTTCGACGGTCTCGAGCAGTTCGTCCAGCGGTCGCTGGCTGCCGCTATGTTCCAGAAACGACCGCACGCTGTGGGCAAGTTGCTGCAGATCAAAGCGTTCGCCGGGCTGCGGCGTAGGCCCATCGGAGCCGAGCAGGGCGATCAGATCCGCCGCCTGGATCGGGTGTCCACGGGCAAAAATCAGCGCCCGGTGAATGCAGTGCTCCAGTTCGCGGACGTTGCCGGGCCAGTCGTACTGGCACAGCGGCTCGAGCGCCGTCTCGGCCACCAGCGGGTTGACAATCTGCAGTTCGGCGGCAAAGCGGTTCAAAAAGTAGGCGACCAACAGAGGGATGTCTTCGCGGCGTTCGCGGAGCGGCGGCACCCAAACGCTGACCACATTCAACCGGTGATACAGGTCTTCGCGGAAATCGCCTGCAACGATAGCCTTGGACAAATCGCGATTGGTGGCAGCCAGCACGCGGACGTTGACTTGGATCGTTTGATTGCCGCCCAATCGCTCGAATGTTTTCTCCTGCAGTACGCGCAGGATCTTGGCCTGGAGTCCCAGGGGGATATCCCCGATCTCGTCCAGGAAGACGGTGCCTTCGTCGGCCTGCTCGAACTTGCCCACGCGCCGCGCGGTGGCTCCGGTGAACGCCCCCCGTTCGTGCCCGTACAGCTCGCTTTCCAGCAGCGCTTCCGGAATCGCCGCACAGTTGATGATCAACAGCGGGCGGTGGCTCCGCGCACTGTGCTGGTAGAGCGCCCGAGCCACCAACTCTTTGCCGGTGCCCGATTCGCCGCGGATCAGCACCGACGCGTCGGTCGGGGCCACGCGGCCAATGGTCTTGTAGACCTGCTGCATCGCCTCACTGCGGCCGATGATCGCATCGCCGTCGGCCGTGACCTGACTGTCCGGTCCCATGGCGACCTGCCGTCTCGTCAGCCTAGCCGCTTCCAGAGCCCGCTCGACGGTGACCATCAAGGCCGCCGGATCGAGCGGCTTGAGGTGATAGTCGAAGGCGCCTCGCTTGGTCGCTTCGATCGCCGTTTGCATGGTTCCGAATCCCGTCATGACGATGACCGGAAGCTTGGGCTCCAGCCGCCGGATCTGCTCCAAGACTTCCAATCCGCTCATGCCCGGCAGGCAGACGTCGGTGATGACCAAATCGATCGACTCGCCGGCGAGCTTGGGCAGGGCCGCCTCGGCGGACCCGGTGTCCACGACGTGGTGCCCCTCGGCGCTCAGGACCTCGACAAAGGCTGCGCGGATGCTCGGTTCGTCGTCGATCACCAGAATGCGGCTCATGCGGTTCGACCCTCTCCCGCCGCCGGAACCCACACGGCGAACGTCGTCCCGGATTCGTTGCTGGACTCCAGCAACAACCGCCCGCCATGATCGGCCATGATCCGGGCCGCGATGCACAGTCCCAGGCCCGTCCCGTCATCTTTGGTCGAATAGAACGGCTCGAAGATTCGCGTTCGAACCTCGTCCGCGATCCCAGGGCCCGTGTCGCTGATGCGGACCACGATCATCGCACTGCCTCTGGCGTCCGATTCCATCCCCGTGGACACGCGGATGCAGCCGCCGACGGGCGTCGCCTCCTGAGCATTGACGAGCAGATTGAGCAACACCTGGCGGAATTGTTCCGGGTCCGCTAGCGCAGGCGGCAGATCGGGGGGCGGTTGCCAGACCAACGCGATCTGCTTCTGGTTGAGCCGCGGTCCCAGGAATTCCAGCGTGCCGGCGATCAGGCGGACCAACGGCTCCGGCGTCAGCTTTAGCCGCGGCGGCCGGGCGAAATCGAGCAAATTTCTGACGATGTTCTCCAGCCGAGAGATCTCCTCGGCAATCAAGGTGAACTTGCGGTCGGTTTGCGGATCTCCATTCAGATCGCGGTGTAGGGAAAACAGCCACATTTTGATCGCCGTGAGCGGATTGCGAATTTCGTGCGCGACGCTTGCAGCCAACTTGCCCACCACCGCCAGTCTTTCCGCATTGACCAGCCGGTGGCGGCTTTGTTCCAGCGAGCTGCGCGTATCGCTCACGTCGGACATCAGGGTTCGCAGATGAACTCCAATCGCCGCCAATTCGTCGCCCGCCCCGACGGACTGGCCGGTGAACTCGCGAGCATGGGCCGACATCCGCCGCAAGGGCAAGAGCACGCGGGCAACCAAGAGCCAGAAGATCGCCCCCCCGAGGCATGTCGCACAGATGACGCAGACGGCCCCGATCCCCGTGACCCAACGCATCTGCTTGCGTGACTCGGCGGCACGCCGCTCGATGAATTGTTTGTTGGCCTCGATGAATTCTTCGCACATGTTGAAACATTCGAGAAATTCATTCGCCACGTCTCGCAGCAACAGTTCCTTGGCCCGATCGATT
>Ga0351866_10267_pt1 | contig 14491 bp, 9 predicted proteins | sample TotcelFGM3001L11_FD_206783 | JGI IMG/M metagenome (GOLD analysis project Ga0351866, IMG submission 206783) | Enriched cells from coal bed in the Powder River Basin, Montana, United States - Total cells FGM rep2 HSBNCT.FGM.300.1.L11 ...
AGTCCTGCCCTGACGCTGAGGGTGACGGGCTCTTCTGGACGGTCTTGTCCTGGGCTTTGCGGCCCCGATCTTTCTTCCCGTGGGAGGAAAAGATCTCCTGCAGACGCATGCGTACCCCGAGAGCCGTGAGATGTTCTTGCTCCAGCAAGCGCTGGATGGCCTTAATCCGATCCAGATCCTCGATGGTGTACTCCCGCCGGTTGGAGTGGGTGCGGGCGGGTTTTAAAAAATCATCAAAGGATTTTTCCCAATAACGCAGGGTGGACTTGCGAATCCCGGTTATCTGGGAAATTTGATCGATGGTGAGCATTAAGTTGTGAGTAAAGCTGGTGTTGTCCATAACTCTCCTTTCTCTTGGTAGCCCGGCGGTGGCGCCAGATTATTCATTGTCCCCTCCCCCGCTCAGGATAATTTTGTTCCTGGCTGGATAGACCCCTGGTTCTTCTATGAGGCAGAAGCACCGCCTATTCCTCCCCTCAAGGCAGCGATCCTCAGGGGCGGCGCCTGTGCCCCTGGATTATTCCACTTCTGGGGGTCTGAAGTTATTTGCGAAATCCCCACCTCCCTCGGTTCAGTAAACGACTGGTTGCACCCCCTCCCTTTTGTTCCGGCCGGATTCTCTTCTGGGGTCTGATTCAACTTCGTTACCGCTCTCATGATCCATGTATTCTTCTTTTCGAACCTTCCGGAGAAAAACTTTAGAAAAATTTCTGGATTAGGTTACCCCGGTTATTATGAGGGTCCGGTTGACTTAAGAAGGAAGTGGAGACTGCTCCCCTTGGGGCTGAGACCTGAAGCTCAGTGACTATCTGGTCTCAGGGGGTGAGCAGGAAACGCCGCCAGATTGATCCGGAGACCAGGTTGGCGGCAGTTGTGGAAGGGTTCATCGGCGAGAGTTCCATGGAATATTAACAACTTATGCTCGCGTTAGCTAACTTTGGATAAATCGGTGCACGTAATGAGCACGTCAGCCCGAAAAGGAAAAGGCAAGTTCAGGGAAACCGCCTGCAACTTGCCTTACTTCTTGTCTTAATTATGGTCGGGACGAGAGGATTTGAACCTCCGACCCCCTGAACTACATTCCGTTTCACATCCCTTTTCTTATTTTTCCTGCCTTAGGATATTTCTTGACATTCCCTGTTAAATAAGCGTATTATCATCATAGGGTTTATGATGCTTTTTCCTAATTGGTGATAGCTTAATCTGTTTTCACGCACAGGACACGCACAGGGAAATTTGAAGGAGAAAGGCCATGGCGATCACCAGCTACTGCGAAGATTGCTACCAGGGAAGCAGCCTGGACGCTAAGGTGTGCTCAAACGCCAAATGCGGCACTCCCCTTGGCCGGAATCGGCGGTATCGGGTTAAGGTCTATAAGAATGCACGGCCAGTCTTTACTAAGGTGGTGGATAACCTCACCATCGCCAGGGAGCTTGAGGCTACTGTTAAAGCTGACATTCTCCGGGGTGATTTTGACATTAACCAAAAGCCGAACCCGATCCCTCCTCTAAACGAAGTCTGGAATAAATACCTATTGTGGGCCAGGGTTAATAAACCTGCGACCTGGGACGATGATCTGTTCAACTACCGGAAGCACCTTGAACCCCGTTTCGGTAAGAAACGGTTGGACGTTATCTCTGGCATGGACGTTAACCGGATGAAACTGGAAATGACTAAAGGTGAGACGAAAGACGGTAAGCCGTGCCTTAGTAAGCAGGGTAGGCTATATTCGGCATCCACAATCAAACATCAGTTAGTCTTGCTGAAGCACCTATACAAATTCGCACGTGGGCGGGAATTCAAATACAGGGGAGAAACCCCTTTTGATGACGATCAAGTGAGAATGCCCCATTTAGATAACAAACGCACCCCGCAGTTAGGGGACACTCAACTTGCGGCACTGTGGGATACTCTGGACATCTGGCCCAATCAACTGCAATCAGGATTCATCAAACTGGCCTTGCTTACCGGAGTGCGCCGATCCACGCTATTTACCTTCAAGTGGGAGGACGTGGATTTTGAAACGGGTATGATAACGCTGCTTATCTCCCACCGGCGCAAGGGAACCGAAACAGTGAAGAAGACGGTTGCTCCGGCGGTTATGGACGTGCTTAGGAACCTACCCCGAACTGAGTCACCTTATGTGTTTCCAGGGAAGGGCGGTCAGCAAAGGACAGACTTCAAGGGGCCATGGCTTAGAATCCGCAAGGCGGCGGGGTTGCCGGAAGATTTTCGCTTTCACGATTTGCGACATAATTTCGCCAGCTATCACGCCAGCAACGGGACGGACTTGCAAGTCATTCAACAGTTAATGAACCATCGGGACTACAGGACCACTTTGAAGTATGCCCACCTATCAGAAAGTGTGGTAAACGGGGCGGCCTTAAAAAGCGGGGAACTGCTGACCCCGAAACCTAAATTAAATGTGATTAAAATGGGTGAGTAAAACAATTTCGGGGATAGGGTAGGCCACCCGAAAAGCGTTTTTCCAGGAACGCCTTCCCCGGATTCACCCCCAGGACCGCAACAGGAGGCGGGGGCATGGACGATAACGAAGGGGGCTGGAAGGCTTTAAAGAGAGCCAAGGCAAAAAAGCAAACCGAAGCTGAACGGCTTTTCCATCAATACTGTGACCCAAAACTCCCGGGTTGGGAAGACCGGGAGTGGGAGATTCTAAAAGAGGCCGCTCTTAAAATTCTAAGTTCTGAATTCGCTGAATTCATCGAGGAGAACGGGCTAAAGGGTCATCCGCTACACAAGAAAATCTATCAAGCTGACGTAGGGCAATTAATTATTGCCTTGGTCGAATATGCTCATTTTAATCGTATTGTCAATCTTCCCTATTTTCCTCCTGATGTTATTAGGGCGGAAATTATCAAGGAATTCGACGAACATTTTCGTTGGGTGTCCGAAATATTGCAGATAGCTGGTGTCCGAAAAGATGGAATCCAAAGAAAGGGGCAGGAATGGCGAAAAAAATTATCTACACAGGTCGTTGCAGGTAAATTCCCCACCTACTGGCGCGAGGCCATTTGGGAGAAGATATGGCCTGGGCACGGTAATGTCCCCCCAAAACAATCCACCCATACACTTGCTGCCCAAGCGTTTGCTGATGTGTTTGTAGGATATGTCCCTGAGGTTCTACCCGCAGAATGGTCGAATGGGTGAACATCATCCTTAAATCTTTGGGGCGGGCTACGGTAAGTAAATCCAGTCTAAACGCCTATATTTCTATTTCTAAGAAACAGCAACCGAAAATCCCTATGTCAATTACAGAATAATCATCAAATATCATATCCTTAAATCTCCCCTTCCTTTCCCTCTGTTCTACTTTCCGAAAATTGCCCCTCAAACGGGGCTTTTGTTATCCGATATCGGAAAGTAAAGCCTACCTTCCGAAATTATATTATAAACCCCACCCTTATTAGGTTATTTACAGAAAGTAAGCAGTATTGACATCCTTATTACTGGATAGGATAATCAGTCATTGCTTAGGCAATATCTTTATTCATTCTATCAAGAGGTAATGTGATGCAAAACTTAGTAAGGGTTTCAAAAGCCGAAAACTTACCATTTAAGAAACAGACATTTTATAAATGGTGGCACCTCAAAAAACACCCAGAAATTTTCATTAAATTTTCTGGGGCTCTGTTTGTTGACCTTGCCGCTCTTGAACGGGTCATGGAAAAAGCTCGGCTGCGTGGCAACGGCGATGGGAAATAACTTCAACATCGAGCCCATTGTGGCGGCGGCCTCCTGTGGCGGCCCGGCCCAAGACCCCAGACCGGTCGGCGACTGCATGGCGGAGGCTTTGGACCTCGATAAAATTCCGCCGGAGTTGAAGGCTCGGCCGTGACAGAAAAATCCGGACAGTCAGAGAATTTCGAGCAGATCAAGGAGAAGGCCAAAGCCCGGATCGAGGAGGAGCGCCAGACATTCTCGAATGAAGGGCCCAGGAGCAATAACGCCTCACCCATGACAGATTTCCTCCTTGACTGCGCCAAAACAGGTCAGATAGGTGATGCCCGGGCCTATATTTCTTTGATGAAGGGGCACCATTGCTATGACCATGCCGCAGCGCGCTGGTATCAATACCAAGGACATTACTGGTCTGAGGATGCGGTTTCAAATGTTGTCGCTGGTGTTGATCAACTCATCGAAGTTTACGAAGAAGAAGCAAAAAGATGGTTCTGGCGGCGGATCAAAGCGAAAAAGCAGAATGATGAAAACGCTGCTAAAGAAGCGGAGAAAAATGAAGCAATTTACCTAAAAAAAATTGCCAAACTTCAAGATAAGACTTACCGACTCAATGTCCTCTATCTCTCTGCTGCTGGAGAAAATTCCCTCGGAATCAGCGGTGAAGGGTGGGATCGCAATCCCTACCTCATTGCCTGTCCCAATGGCGTGATCGATCTCGAAAAAGGAGAGTTCAGGCCCGGACGCCCGGAAGACTATATAAAGACCTCATGTCCGACAGAATGGCTCGGGGAAGATGAACCAGCACCCCGCTGGTCCAGATTGCTTGAAGAAGTTTTTGGCGGCGATTCAGAGCTTATTGCATACGTCAAAAGGCTATTGGGATATGGGATCACTGGCCTCGTAATCCATCATATTTTGATTATCCTCTGGGGGATCGGCAGAAATGGCAAAGGGACCCTGCTTGAGATTTTGCATTTCGTCCTGGGTCCGCTTGTCGGTCCCATTCAAGCAGAATTGCTCCTGGAGCAACGCAACCCTCGGTCCAGCGCCGGGCCTTCTCCAGACATCATGGCCCTTCAAGGAAAACGCATCGTCTGGGCCAGTGAGACCGAGGAAGGACGCAAGCTCAACACAGGAAAAGTGAAGTGGCTGACCGGCGGCGACACCCTTGTAGGCCGTGTCCCTTATGGAAAGCGAGAGGTTCCATTTCCACCATCACATCTCTTGTTCTTATTAACGAATTTCAAACCAAGGGTGAATGCCGCCGATTTTGCTATGTGGCAGCGGATTCACCTTATCCCATTCAAATTCAGCGGGGATTGTATCCAATTCCTGATAGATTACCGGAAAATGGGATTCAGAGATGCCTGCCAATATGTGGGCAGGGAGGTTACCAGCCCCACTCATTCTTTGTCCGGCAGAAAGGCGACCCGCAGCCACTGGGTCCCCCGGAAAACCACAGCCCCCACTGACCTCTGGCAGGAAAGAGCAAGGAGGCTGGTCGAAGAAAGTGAAAACTGGCTGTTTCAACCCTCCACCCTTGGCCAGAAAATGCTGGGGTGGCTTAAAGAACGTCGGGGGCTGTCCGAAGAAACTATCAAGAAGTACCGGCTTGGCCTAATCCCCATCAACCGATGGGAAGGCCATGAACAGTGGGGGCTTGAGCCGGACCTGAAAGAGGACGGGACCCCGAAGAAGATTTGGCTACCCCGGGGCTTGACCATTCCCCTTTGCCTGGATGGAAATATCCTCCGTATTCGGATCAGGCGCCCCAAGATGGACCTCAAATCAGGGGATGACCGCCGGTATCAAACGATAAGGGGGGCGGATTCCAGGGCAATGCTGTTGGAGCCGTACCGGGATATTCAGGTGGTAGTGGAAAGTGACCTTGATGCCATCCTGGTGGTCCAGGAGGCGCAGGGCCTCGTAGGTGCTGTGTCCTTGGGGACTGCCGGGAAAACGCCCGATGAGGAAGCGGTTGCAGTGTTCCGCCGCAGTCGGCTAATTTTGGTCTCCCTTGACAGCGATGACGCCGGGGCCAAGGCAGCATGGCGGTGGTGGCTGAATCATTTTCCCCAGGCGCGGCGGTGGCCACCAGTGGGCGGTAAAGACCCAGGGGATATGCTCCTGGCAGGGATCAATTTAAGAACTTGGATTGAAGCCGGGATAGATGAATATGGTGAAGGCTCCGGCGATCTTGCTCACGCCCAGGCGATGGAAGCGGAGCCCTTGCCTCTGCCGGCACAAGAGAAAGACACTGAACCTGAACGTGAACAGGCGTTTCAGGCGCCACAGGATAGCGCCTCAACCTGTTTTGGGTGCTTCCACTTTCCCCGTGCCATTCATCTTTTTTTCCGCATTTCACCACATCTCCACCCCAAAACAAGATTAGCTGAAATATAGAGTGGTTTCATTAAGATAACCTCCGTTTGTCTGCGCTTTCCCCTATGCCCTTCCGGTTAATTAATTCTGGCAGTTTCACCGTCTCTGACAAGCGGCCCTGTTGAAAATCGTTCCGGCCATGTAATTTGTCGGCTCAAACTCCCTAAAAATTCTTAACCATTTCCTCTTTTTTGAATCCCGTCGAAACTTGTCTCCAGGAACTTACCGAAAAGCAGCGTTTTTTCTTGCAAACCGGCTGGGCATTCGACCCGGCCACCCATCTTCCCCTGAAGCCGTGATTCCCGGCTTTTTGCATGTGACCAGTATCAGCCCGGCCGGAACCTTACCCAGGGTGGGCCCAGCACCCCCACAACCTCTCTGAGAGCGCCTGAGATCGCCCAGGATGAACGCTCGGGGCTAACCCGGCCTTTACCCCTCCTTTCCCCCCGACTTGAGCCCAGCGGTTCACCCCCACTGGAGTGGAAACAACGAAAGCAAAAAACGACGGCGGGGCTGGCCAACAAAGAGCATATATGGATAGAGTATCTAAGCATTTATGCAAGACGCAAAAGAGCGGATATAGGACAGTTATTTAGTATCAATGAGAATAGAAAATCTTATTTCAGTACCATTCCCTTTTTGACTCGATAAATTGAGGTATGCTCCGATCAGTTGAAGTCGTTATTCAATAGCAGCAAGCTCCATATCTCTATAGACTATTTTTTCACTCGAAACTTGTTCAAGATCGAACCAACACCATTGTCATTAATGCAAAAGCTTACACTACCAAGTTGCTTTTTGATGTTGACTGAGACTTGAGCGGCTATGCAGCATCCGGGTGAGGTTAGGTAGAAGAGAATCTGATAGCTCGGGAAGACTTTGGGCCAGGAGAGCTTTGTCAAACAATTTTATGGAACCCACTGCCTGACCGCATGACAGTTGAGGTGGCAAATTGGTGGCGTTCATAATAAACATCTAAAGTAATCTGCAAGAAATCATAGGGGCGTTCACCGGCGGCGCCCCAGGCGATTATGCAATGCCAAGATGAATAAAGCTGCCTGGGCCGGAATTAACAGCCGGCTCAGGGCACTCAGCAATTGCCCTCCGGGGGAAGCAGGGGAGGCCCAATCGGGATGGATTAAGGTGGTTTGCTGTAAAAGGAAGATCAGGGCGTTGCCGAATCCGACGTCATCACCCTGGGGATTCTTTAATCCCAGCGCAGTCAGCAGAAGGGCCATGCCGTTCAATAAGGCCAGCAGACACAGGAAGGCGCGGAAGGGCCTTTCGCCATATCCGCTCAGGGCCCAATAGAGATTGTACCAGGAGAGGGGAAACCACCGGCGCCAGGGGCTGGCCCGGCGGTGCATTTCCATCTCACCGTAATGGAAGTCCCCGGCCTGCTTCTGGTCACCCTCCTGCTCATAGTTGAGCTTGAGGTAGCGGTAGAGTTCCTCCACCCGGGCGCAGAGCCCTTCGTAGGAAAGACCATGCTCCCTCAAGGGATTGAAGCTAAGGACGTAAGGGCCGCCTTTTCCCCTCAACAAAATCTCATCATAAATCACTTGGCGGCCGCGGAAAATGTACCAGCGGACGTTGTGAAATTCCAACCGCCGCATATCGGTGCCCAGGAAGCTCACCAAGCCGAGGGAAAGGTCTTGAAACCGGATGTGCCCTTCAGAGCCAAAGGTGAGATACTGAAAATAGGCAATGAGGGGTAGATGGCCGGAACTTTCCCTGCGTTCGTTTAGGTTTTGAAATATAGCCGGACCATCGAAGGTGGTGCTGCGAAAATCGGCTTCTCCTGCGATTTCCACGCCCTTAAACAGAACCTGGCCGGCGAACCTGGCTTTTTCAAAAAGCGCCGCTTGCGCGAACCTGGAAGAGGAGAAATCGGCCCCTTCAAGAAATTCCGCCTCTCGGAAATCTCCCCACCCGGAAAATTTAACTCCATGGAAATCAGCCGATTTCTTAAATTTCTGCCGGGCAAAAGAAACGGGGCCGGGAAAATACACCTCCCTAAAGTTGAAATCTTCCTGGGCCAGTTTGGCTTGCAGGGCCTGGTCAAAGGCGGCTTTATCTTTTTCAGACACTAAGGAATGAAGAATGCACAAACCCTCGGGATCCGACTCCCACGCGAGGTTTTCACAATAATGCCCTTCCCAGGAATACTTCATCCAAGCCTTGCAAGTGGTCATGTTTTTTTCTGTGAGAATCCGACTCAGTTCTAAAGGCTTTTTTCCAGATACTTTACGCAGGGGGTCCATGATCGCAGCGGTCGCTTGCAGCCCTTGCAGGAGGTCTCCCCCTGGCGTTGCTTGCAGTAGCTGTTGACCACATACTCAAATATCCTGGCATTGCGAATGGCAAAGGCGACTTCTTCAGCGATCGAATCCAAAAGCAGGCGCTCCTCGTCCGTAAAGGGCTCGCCACCGGATTTATTAAGGACTTCCATCACGCCGATTTTTTCCTCTCCCGCGGTCAGGGGAATGGCGATCAGGTTTTGGGTGGAAAAACCATGTTCGGAGTCGATCTCCCCAAAGAAGCGTGGGTCGGAATGCACATCGTTGACGACCTCCGACCTCTGGGTTTGCAGGACGGAACCTGCTATCCCTTTGTCGGCGGGAAAGGTCGCGGCCATGAGGCACTGCTTGGCAGGGCCCTCGATGCTATAGAAGCGGAAATTCGCCTGATCCTCGTCCAGGAGAAGAACAGAAGCTCCTTCCGCAGACACGGTTTCCATGATGACGTTCAAAACCGCCTCCAGGAGTTCGTGGGGATCCAGGCATTGGGCCACCATGGAGCTAACCGTCAGGTAGGTATTGAGGTACCTGGTCTGGTTCAGAAGTTGCCGGTTCGAGGCGTCCAGGCGTAAGCGACTCTCTCTGAGACGCTGTAAAATAAAGCCTATGAAACCCCAAACTATCGCGCCAAACCCGGCGAAGATGAGCGACATGGGCCACATATGCCAATGAAAGCTGTGGGAGAAGGCTCCCCATATATCCAACGGGGCGCCCGAACCCATAGAATTGTAAAATTCATGCGCCAGCATCGACAGTGGGTGGCCGATGAAGATTCCCACCGCAATGCCAAACAGGATGCCTATCCAGGGATATACCCAGGTTCTCTCTTTTCGGATCGGCTCGCACTGCTCAGGATTCATGTCTGCCCCCATCTTCTGATGCCAGCACTCTGAAACTTGCTCCTTCCAATAAATTAACGAATTTTTGCTGGGTTTTTAGGGAACTCAAGAATAAATTTGGCCCCGGCCCCGGGTCTACTCCAGGCCAGCAGGCGGCCGCCGTATTTCTCCAAGAGATGAAGGCTCACTTTTATTCCCAAATGGGAGCTTTCGGCTTCCCGGCGATCACCCGGAACCAGCAGATGCTGCCTGAATTTTTCCACGTCCAAACCGGGGCCGTTGTCTGCCACTTCAACGGCCACCTTGCTACCTCTTTCCTCCACCCTTATCTGCATACGATCGGCATATTTCATGGCGTTGCCAATAATATTCTGTAAGATCACCTCCATGGTGTAAGGTTCAAAAGGGAACACCAAAGAAGATTTACATTCTTCGAAACTGCATCCATTAATTACCACTTGGATTTCTTTATCCTTGAACCGAAGTCCTTTCAATTCTCCGATGCAGTGGATAAGGACGGGGTAAAAGTCCCTGGGCGTGAGGGCCAAAGTATCGCTGGTTAGCGCTTTGAGGAATAGGACCTCCTCCCCGAGGGTGTGGGTCAGGCGTTGGGCGGCATCTTCCACGACGGTGAAGTTACTTGCCAGTGATTCGAATTGTGGGTGTAATTCTTCATAAGATGGACAAGTGCCCTGGGAGAGGCACTGGCTGAACGTTTCATCCAAATTGGTTATCTTCCGTTTGATTCTACCTGAGAAACCGTGAATGCCCAGGGCCAGGTTTTTATAATGGTGCCTTAGGGTGGCCACCTGGAACTCGAACTCCTGGTGCAAGGTATCCAGACGCAGGCGGTTATCTCTGAGACGCTTTAATACGAAACCTAAAATTCCCCAGGATACCCCGCCGAAGACGGAGAAGAGAAGCATCATGGGCCACATATGGGAGGCGAAGCTATGAAAAAGGGCCCCGCTCACATCACAAGTGGTCCCTGACATCAAACATTCGTGAAAGTTATACGCCAGCATGGCAAGGGGATGCCCGATCAGGATGCCGACGGCCACGCCGAGCACGACGCCTATCCAGGGATAGAACCAGGTTTTCTCTTTGTGGGTAGGGGCTTTCAGAACCACCGGATTGATGGGTTCATCGTTCATGGGACATCCTTCGGAGACTCGAAAGCCTCCAGCCGGGCTTTGAGTTCTTGACTCAGGTCGATCATCTTGGTTTCCCAGGCACCGATATATTGGGTCCTGTCAATTTGCGAGAGGCTTTCCAGGGACGCGATTATTGCCTCGATTTCCAGAGAAGCTTGCCGGATCAGTTTAATTTGCCGCTGCATTTCCGGGTCTTCGGTGTTTTTCAAAATGCGGGCGCTGAATCCGCCGATAACCACGTTGGCGTTGCGGATATGGTGGGCCAGGGTGACCATCAATTCCCTCAAGGTCTCCATAGCGGCCAAGCGCCGCTGAGATTCCAGGTTTTCCGCCACCCAGCGCTCTTTCTGGACGTACCACAGCCCCAGGCAAAGGCCGGCTGCCCCCCCCCATGAATGCGAAGGCTACGCCCATGATCATCATTTCCGGGCCGAAAGAGGTGCGGAGATGATGGCCCCAAAAGGAGAAATCCATAGGTAGATGAGGCAATCGCGGGCCAAGGCTATATGCCAGCATAGCGAAAGGGTGCACCAGGAGGTACCCCACCACCATGCCGGCAAGGGTGAACCATAGCCACGCCATCCTGCCTTTGGATACCGGGATGGGCGTGGTTTTGGTATGCAGAGGAAGCGGACTTCGCTCCAAGGCCCGCATGGCTCACACCCCCAATCTCTCTATTAGTGCTTGTGCTCTTCCTGCTTCGGCTTCGCCCCCGGAGGCGGCGTTGGCATCTGGCTTTTCATGGCATTTATTTAACTTATGTACTTATTTAGCTTTTTCAAGGGGATTGGGGACCATCCCGGTCTGTCCAAGGCATTACGCCTGCATTCCACTCTGGGCGCCTGTTAGATCTTTCTTTTTCATCTCAAAATGCCACTTCCAGACGATGAAAACCGCCGGGTAAATCAGCAGTTCCAGCATGAGGGAGGAGAAGACTCCCCCCACCATGGGCGCGGCGAAGCGCTTGGCCACCTCCGCGCCGGCGCCGACGCTCACCATCACCGGGAGCAAACCGAAAAAGTTGGCCATGGAGGTCATGAGCACGGGCCTGAGGCGTAGGACCGCGCCGTTCATCACCGCTTTCGTGAGGTCCTCCAGGGTGTTCATACGGCCTTCCCGGATACCTTCCTCATAGGCCAGGTTGAGAAAGAGGAGCATGATGATTCCAGTTTCCACGTCCACCCCGGCCATAGCAATGAACCCCACCACCACGCCGATGCTGATGTTGTAGCCCAGAAGGTAACAGAGCCATAACCCGCCCATGATGGAGAAGGGCAAGGAAAGCAGGATGATGCTCAACTGCACGATAGAGCCGGATTCGAAGTACAGGAGCAGGAAGACCAGGGCCAGGGTAACGGGCACCACCACCATTAATTTCTCTTTGGCCCGCTCCAGGTATTCGAACTGTCCGCTCCACGTGATGGTATAACCCGGGGGCAGTTGCAGCTTGGCCTTGATGGCTTCCTTGGCCCGGGCGATGTAGGTCCCCAGGTCGATGTCCCGGATGTCCACGAAAATCCAGGAGGTGCGCCGGGCATCCTCGCTTTTGATCATGTCCGGCCCCTGGTGAATGTCTATGGCGGCCAACTGCCCCATGGGCACCTGGGCGCCGGTGGGCGTGGGAATGAGCACCCGGTTCAGAGCGGGGAGGTTGTCGCGATAATCCTGAAAATAGCGCAGGTTCACGGGATAGCGTTCCAGGCCTTCCACCGTCTGGGTGATGGTCATGCCCCCCAGGGCGCTCAAAATTACGTCCTGGACTTCCCCCACGGTGAGGCCATAGCGGCCCGCTTCCTTGCGGTTGATTTTGAAATCCAGGTAGTAGCCACCGGTGGTGCGTTCCCCGTAAACGCTGGCAGTGCCCGGCACGGTTCGAAAAATGTTTTCCGCGTCTTCCGCCAGGGTATTCAAGACCCCCAGGTCCGGGCCCAGGATTTTCAGGCCCACCGGAGACCGGATGCCGGTGGAGAGCATGTCGATGCGCACCCGGATGGGAAAGCCCCAAGTATTGGCAAGGCCCGGAAATTTGACCGCCTCGTCCAATTCGCGAATAAGCCGCGGGGTGTCATATCCCGGACGCCACATTTTGGGGTCCTTGAGCTTGATGGTGGTTTCAATCATGTTCAGGGGCGCCGGGTCCGTGGCCGTCTCGGCCCGGCCGGCCTTCCCGAAGACATACTCCACCTCCGGGAAGGTGCGGATGATGCGGTCGGTCTGCTGGAGCACCGCCTTGGCTTCGGTGACCCCCAATCCCGGCATACTGCTGGGCATATAGAGAAGATCCCCTTCGTCCAGGGGCGGCATAAACTCCGTGCCCAGCATCAAGAGGGGGAACAGACTGATGAGCAAGAAAGACACCGCGATCAGGATAGCGGTCTTAGGGTATCGACAGGTTACGTGCAAAATGGGTCGGTAAACCGCAGTGGACCAGCGCACCAGGGGAATCTTTTCTTCCGGGCGAATCTTCCCCCAGACGAAGTAGTACATCAGGACGGGGATCAGGGTGATAGCCAGGATGGAAGCCCCGGCCATGGCAAAGGTCTTGGTGAAGGCCAGGGGCCGAAAGAGCCTGCCGCTCTCCCCCGTCAAGGCAAAAATGGGAAGAAAGGAGACCGTGATGACCAGGAGGGAGAAAAACAGGGACGGCCCCACCTCCTGGGCCACTTTCAGGATAATGGACTCCCGGTCGGCTTCCGGGCCGCCGGCGTGGAGGCGCTTGTGGGCGTCTTCCACCATGATGACCGCGGCGTCCACCATGTCGCCGATGGCCAGGGCCAGCCCGGAAAGGCTCAAAATGTTGGCGGTGATGTTAAGTTGATGCTGCAAAATAAAGGAGATCAAGATCCCCAAAGGGAGGCTGATTATGACGACGATGGCGCTCCGGAAGTGATACAAAAAGAGGCCGCACATCAGGGAGACGATAATCAATTCTTCCGTCAGGGCCTCTTTCAGGGTGTCTACGCAACGCTCGATGAGCCCGGAGCGGTCATAGGCTGTGACCAGTTGGACCCCTTCCGGCAGTCCGGCCTTCAGTTCCTCCAGCTTGACCTTAACCCGGTCGATGACCACCCGGGCGTTTTCCCCAAAGCGCATCACCACGATGCCGCCCACCACTTCGCCCTTACCGTTGGCCTCCGCCAGGCCTCGCCGCATGTCCGGCCCCAGGCGCACCTCGGCCACGTCCTTGATGCGGATAGGGGTCCCTTTGTCGACGCCCACCGCGATATCTTCCACATCCTCCAAGCTTTTGATGTAACCCAGGCCCCGCACCATGTATTCGGTCTCGGCCATCTCGATGACCCGGCCGCCCACGTCCTGGTTGGACATGCGGATTGCGTCTTTCAATTTAGACAGGGGAAGATTATAAGACGCCAGTTTGTTGGGGTCCACCAGCACCTGGTACTGCTTGACGAATCCCCCGATGCTGGCCACTTCCGCCACCCCCGGCACCCGCTGGACCTGGTAGCGCAGGTACCAGTCCTGGATGGAGCGCAGGTGGGCCAGGTCATGTTTGCCAGTGGTGTCTTCCAGCGTATAGATATAGACCCAACCCACACCGGTGGCGTCGGGACCCAGGGCCGGATTGGTACCCTCCGGGAGCCTCCCCCGGACGTAATTGAGGTACTCCAGCACCCGGGAACGGGCCCAGTAAATATCGGTGCCGTCCTCGAAGATGACGTAGACCAGGGACAGGCCGAACTGGGAATAGCCCCGCACCACCTTGGAGCGGGGGACCGCCAGCATGGTGGTGGTCAGGGGATAGGTCACCTGGTCTTCCACTACCTGGGGAGCCTGCTCGGCAAATTCGGTGCGGATAATCACCTGTACGTCGGAAAGATCAGGAATGGCGTCGATGGGGAGGTTATAGGTAGCGTAAAGCCCCCAGACTAGAATGAGGCTCCAGATGACCAGGACCAGGAAGCGATTTCGATAGCAGGCTTCAATAAACCGGGCGATCATAACAAAGGAGCTCCATCATGAAAAAGGAAACGTGATCATCAGTGGCGGTGGACAGGCGGCTTGGCTGCCGGCGGCGGGGCCCCAGGCGGGGGAGCACCGGGTGCAGGAGCCCCTTCCATCTTGGGGGGCTGCAGCATCTTGGTTGCCGCCTCCCGGA
>Ga0351866_10274_pt1 | contig 13789 bp, 13 predicted proteins | sample TotcelFGM3001L11_FD_206783 | JGI IMG/M metagenome (GOLD analysis project Ga0351866, IMG submission 206783) | Enriched cells from coal bed in the Powder River Basin, Montana, United States - Total cells FGM rep2 HSBNCT.FGM.300.1.L11 ...
GCTCAAGCCGGGGGACGATATTGTCGCCTATTGCCGGATCGGCGAACGGTCGAGCCACACGTGGTTCGTGCTCAAGTATCTGCTGGGTTATGACAAGGTGCGGAATTACGATGGATCGTGGACGGAGTGGGGCAACCGGGTGCGCGCGCCGATCGAGAGGGGCGCGCAGCCGTTTTCGCGATGAGCTATCCGCCGAAGCTGCAGCAAATTGTCGATCTGTTTGAGATGCTTCCCGATCCGGAGAAGCGCGAGACGCTGATCACTTATGCGGATCAGGCCATGAAGCAGGGGCCGCGGGAGGGCGAGACGTTCGACCTGGAGGATGTGCGCAAGGATGAGGAATGCACGGACACGGTCGGCGTGTTTTTGAAGGTCGAGGAGGGGCAGCGGGCGCATTTTCGGATCACGCTGGGGCCGCAGGTGCAGACGCTGACGAAGGCGATGACGGCCATCCTTTGCAAGGGACTGGAGGGGGCGCCGATTCCGGAGATTCTGGAGGTGCCCGCGGATTTTGTGCCGAAGATCGTCGGCGCGGATCTGGTGCGGCAGCGGAGCCAGACGGTGTATTACATTCTCACGCGAATGAAGAGTGTGGCGACAGTGTGGCGGAACCGGCAGCGGGCTGCCGAGGCCGGGGCCGGGGCCTGGCAGAGGGCGGAACTCCCAAGTCCGTAATTTATTGCCCGAAAGGATGGGATTAAAACGGGGTGAGGAGGAGAGAGAAACCCGGTTGATGGAGAAGCTGAGGCAGCGGCGCTGCCTGAAAAGCTTCTGCCTGAAAAGCTTCTTGACCTGTCCGGGCTCAGGCGGGATAGTCTCCGTTCCTCAAATTCAAAGAAAACGATTGTTATGGCTAGAGAGTGTCAAATTACGGGAGCCAAGGTATCCCGCGGATCCAGGATTCACCGCCGCGGTTTGGCGAAGAAAAAGGGCGGCATCGGCATGCATGTCACCAAGGTGGTGTCGCGTGAATTCGCTCCCAATCTTCAGAAAAAGCGTGTATGGGTGCCTGAACTTGGCAAATATGTGACGGTGAAAGCGACGGCGCGGGCGTTCAAGACGATCTCCAAGAATGGAGCTTATCGGACCTTGAAAAAGGCGGCGCTGATCTAGCTTTTATCATCCCCAGAATCACCTCAAACTCACCCCACCATGGCATTCACAGTCGTTAGCAAGAAGTCGGGCAAGACGTATCACCTCCATCATCGCGTGCAAAAGTTGCGCGGCGGACAGGAAGTTACTCTCTATTATTTCGCTGGAAACCCGGGCGAAGGCGCGCTCGACGCTCTTCCTGCCGGATACGAGGTTTCCGAGAACCAGAAAACGGGCCTGCCGCTTCTCAAGAAGATCCGTTAGGTTCCTTCGACCCGATCGAATTTTAAGCAGCGGCTCCCGAAGTTGATTCGGGGGCCGCTTTTATTTTGGGATGGAGTTGCTGTGTTCGGAGGTCCCGGAAGATTCGGGGCCGCGAATCTACGCGCGAGGATGCGAGGCTTTATAGACTTTTTGGAGCCGTTCGGTGGTGACGTGAGTGTAGATCTGGGTCGTGGAGAGGCTGGCATGGCCGAGCAGGGTTTGCAGGCTTCGAAGATCGGCGCCGTTATCGAGCAGGTGGGTGGCGAAGCTGTGCCGGAGCTTGTGCGGGCTGGTGGTGGCGGGGAGCCCGGTCTGCCGGATGTATTTTTTCATTCCCATCCAGATGGAGCGCGCCGACATGCGGCGGCGGGATTTGTTGAGGAAGAGCGGGCCGCTTTGGACGCGGGCGGCGTGGCGATATTTCGAGATGGCTTCGAGCGCCGGCCCGCCAACGGGACAGACCCGTTCCTTGGAGCCTTTGCCGATGACTCGCAGGGTTTCAGAGTAGGGATCGATATCGCTCACGTTGAGTGATGCGAGTTCCGCGAGGCGGATGCCCGTGGAGTAGAAGAGTTCGATGATTGCGGTGTCGCGCGCCGGAGCCCAGGCGGGCGCCTGTTTTTCCACCGGGGCATTCCCGGGGGCCGCGAGGAGGTCGGCGACCTGCTTGAGCGTGAGAAAGGTGGGCAGGCGCTTCCCGGCTTTGGGAATGGAGACGGATTTGAGGACGTTGACGGGGAGATTTTTGCGCTCGCTGAGAAATTTATAAAAGCTCCGGAGGGCGGAGAAGGTGAGGCGGGTGTAGGAGCGCGCCCGTTCCCGCTTCATCAATTCCAGGAGGAAGGCCCGAAAATCGCCGGCCCGGGCGGCCCGCCAGGTGAGATCGGGGCGAAAGGCGCGGAACTCTGCCAGCGCGTGACGGTAGGCGGTGAGGGTGCGCGGCGAGGCATTGCGTTCCCCCTCGAGGTAGGTGAAAAAGGCTTCCGTCAGGGGATCGCGGACCGCTTTCATGTTCGGGCAATCGTTTGCCGTTTGGGCGGTGACGTCAAGATCCGGGCGGGGTTTGGCACCCAATCAGCGGAGAATCCCTGTGAGACTTGAGGGATCGGGGAGGCGCCAGGGTTTCCAGAGCTGTAGATAAGCCTCCCGCGGCAGCAGCACGTAGTGGGGGTGGTCCTCCTCCCGGAGCCATCGGATGAGTGCGACGATGGCGGGCTCGGCCATGGTGGTGCATCCGGCGGTTTTGCGGTCAGGCCCGCGCCGGATGTGGAAAAAAATGGCGCTGCCCGCTCCGGGGATGGGGGGATCCGCGTTGTGCCGGATTTCGATGAGCCAGCGGTGAGGCGGGTCGTTGTGCCGCATTTTCTGGCTCTCGAACCAGGATGGCGGATCGGCGGGATCGATGACGATGTGGCGGTTGTAGAGCGGATTATTAGGGTCGTCGATCCAGGCATCGGCGGTGGTGACCTGGTGGAATGGATAGTGCGCTCCGCCGGGCAGGACGGGGTCGAAGGTGTAGATCTTTCCGATTTGAAACAGGCCGGCAGGGGCGCGGGCGTCGCTTTCGCGCTTTGCGAGTCCCGCCTGTTCCTGTCCGGCGACGCCCCGTCCCCAGGCGAGTCCGTTTTTTCCAAGGAGCACGGAAACCGGCGCGGAGGCCGGACTCCAGGTTCCGCCCTCGCGCTGGAAAAGCTGCATCCGGGCGGTCGAGGAATCCCATTCGTCGGCAATGGCGATCACGAGCTGCCGACTGGAGTCGGGAAGTGGAGAGGCGGCGAGCGGGGACGCCGAAATCAGTGCGGCGAGGAGGATGAAACGCATCGGGAGACGTTGCGGCGAGCGGGCGTGGATTGCAACCTGGGATCGTGGACGGCTGAAGGGGGCTCAGCTTCCGTCGTCGGAAAAGCGCAATCGAAAGATGGAGCCCGCCGGGGATCGGGTCTGGTATTCGAGGTCACCATCCATGCCGATCATCATTTTGCTAGCAGCCTCCGCATGCGGCTCCCCGTGGCTCCAGCTTTTTCCCGGCGCTTCGACACTTTACGAATCGAAAGAGGAAAGCCATGGGGATCGCCCGGCAGGAACTGGGTCGCGCATTGACCCTCTCCGGCGCGGGTGATACTTAGACGCGCTTCGCGATGAGTAGTTACAAAAATACCCTGAATCTCCCCAAGACCGATTTTCCGATGAAAGCCGGACTGATCGAGCGGGAGCCGAAAATGCTCGCCCGGTGGGAGGATGAGGGGCTTTATGAGAAAATCCAGCGTTCGCGGGCCGATGCTCCGCTCTTCGTGCTGCACGACGGGCCGCCGTTTGCGAATGGCGATGTCCACATGGGCACGGCGCTGAACAAGGTGCTGAAGGATTTTATCGTCAAATCGCGGACGATGCTCGGGTTTCGCGCGCCGTATGTGCCGGGCTGGGATTGCCACGGGCTGCCGATCGAATTCAAGGTCGTGAAGGAATCCGCCGGCTTGCCGCCCGTCGAGATCCGGAAGCGGTCGGAGGCGTATGCCCGCAAGTTCGTCGATATTCAGAAAGCGCAGTTTCGCCGGCTGGGCGTGCTGGGAGATTGGGAAAATCCGTACCTGACGCTGGATCCGGGCTACGAAGCGGACATTCTCCGGGCGTTTGGCCGGTTCGTCGAAAATGGGCTGGTTTATCAAAGCAAGAAGCCGGTGTTGTGGAGCACGGGGGCGCAGACGGCGCTTGCGGAGGCGGAGGTCGAATATGCGGTGCGCACCGATCCGGCGATTTATGTGAAATTCCTCCTGAATGGCGGCGGCGCTCTCGCGGATGCTTCGATGGTGATCTGGACGACGACGCCGTGGACGCTGCCTGCAAATGTGGCGATCGCGGTGGATCCCCGGGCGGAGTATGTGGTGGGGGATTTCGGCGGGTCGAAATACGTGATTGCGCGGGCGCTGCTGGAAGCGTTTTGCGCGGCGACCGGTCTTGCCTTGACGTCCGAAGCCGCCGTGGTGAAGGGCGAGGAGCTTGCCGGTCTTGAAGCGCGGCATCCCTTTTTGCCCCGGATGTCGCGGGTGATCACGGCGGGGTTTGTGACGATGGAAACGGGGACGGGGCAGGTCCACATCGCGCCGGGACACGGCAAGGACGATTACATCGCGGGTCAGCAGAACGGGCTGCCGGTCCTGTCGCCGGTGGATGATCACGGAAAGCTCACCGAGGATTGCGGCGTTCCGGAATGGGTGGGCAAATATGTCTTTGCCGCCAACAAGGAGATCGTGGAGTTCCTGCGGGAGCGCGGGGTGTTGCTCGGGGTCTCGGATTACACGCACGATTATCCGCATTGCTGGCGCTCGAAGACGCCCGTCGTTTTCCGCGCGGTGGAACAATTTTTCATTCGGGTCGATGACCTGCGTGAGCCCGCACTCGAAGCCATCGCGGAGACGGCATGGCATCCGAGTTGGGGGAGAAACCGCATTTCCGGCACGGTCGAATCGCGGCCCGACTGGTGCATTTCGCGCCAGCGGACGTGGGGAGTGCCGTTGCCGGTATTCTTCGACGCGGAGGGAACTCCGGTGCTCGATCCCGCGGTAATCGCGAAGGTGGCCGATCTCGTCGGCGAACATGGGACAAATTTGTGGTTCGACCGGGACGATGCCTGGTGGGCGGATGCGGTGGGGCTGCCCGCGAATACCACGCGCAGAAACGATACGCTCGATGTCTGGATCGATTCCGGGGTTTCCCACGAGGCGGTTCTGCGCCGGCGGCCGGAGCTGGCATTTCCCGCGGATGTCTATCTGGAGGCCACTGATCAGCATCGGGGATGGTTCCAGAGTTCGCTCATGACCTCGGTGGGACTGAACGGCTGTGCCCCGTATCGCACGGTCATCACGCACGGCTTTGTCGTGGACAGGGACGGGAAGAAAATTTCCAAATCCGCCGAATACAAAAAGCCCACGAACGCCCAGCATTTTGTGGATCAATATGGGGCGGACATTCTGCGCCTCTGGGTTTCCTCGGTGCAATACACCGACGAGGTGCCGTTCGGCGAAGAGGTCTTCAAACAGGTCGCCGAGCGCTATCGGGGATTTCGGAATGTGTTGCGCATCCTGCTGGCGAACCTCGATGGCTTTACGCCCGGGACGGCAGGTCTCGACGGCGCGACCACGATCGACCGGTGGATGTTGAGCCGGCTGCAGGACGTCATCGCCCGTTGCCGGGCGGCGTACGAAAGTTATGATTTCCGCGCGGTCTTCGAGGCGCTGAATCAATTTTGCACCGTGGATATCAGCGCGCTTTATGTCGATATCACCAAGGATCGCCTGTATTGCGACGCGACGGACAGCCCGCGGTGCCGCGCGACGCAGGCCGTGATGAGCGCGTGTTTCGACGCGATCGTGCGTCTGCTGGCGCCGATCCTTGCCTTCACGGCGGATGAGGCCTGGGGATATGCGGGCAGGCCGGGCAGCGTGCATCGGGAGCACTTCCCGACACCGGATCCGGGTCTTCGAAGTCCGGAAGTGGAGCAGCAGGTGGAAGACTGGCTCAAACTGCGGGCGCCTGTGTATCAGCAGGCCATCGAGCCGGCACGGCAGGCAAAGACGATCGCGAAATCGCTGGAGGCTTCGGTGACGCTGGAGGTTCCCGGGGATCAGGTCGCCGGCTTCGAGGCGGTTCGCGCGGAGCTGGAGGAGTTTTTCATCGTGAGCGAGCTGCGGTTGGTGGCCGCCGAAGGCGGGGTGACCGCCCGATTGGAGCGCTGCGGCTCCGCCGGGTGTGCGCGGTGCTGGCGTTATCTGCCGAGCGTGGGGGCGGATCCGGCGCACCCGGACTTGTGCGACCGGTGTGCCGGGGCCGTCGCGGGGTTGCCGGGAGGGCTTTGAAATCGTGAGACGCCCTCTGCTTTTCCTGACGGCGCCATTTCTGGTGCTGGATCAGCTCACGAAATGGCTGGTGCTGCGAAATATCGGCATTGGCGATGTGGTGACGGTGATCCCGGATTTTTTCTTCCTCGTGCAGGTGCATAACACCGGGGCGGCGTTTGGGATGCTGCGCGACAATAATCTATTTTTCATCGGTTTGTCGGCCGTCGCGATGGTGGCGATGGGTATTTTTGCCTGGCGGGGCGCTTTTCGTGATTCCTGGCTGGCGGGTGCGGCGGGGCTGCTGCTGGCCGGAATCCTGGGAAATCTGGCGGACCGCATCGCGCACGGGTATGTGGTGGATTTCCTGATGTTCGATCTGCACGTGCCGTTTGCAAATCCCTGGCCGTCCTTCAACGTGGCGGATAGCTGCATTTTCGTGGCGGCATTCGTTTTTGTAATCCGGTCGTTTTCCTCAAGCGCGAAGAAAGCGTAGTCAAATCGAGCTTGCGAACTGCGGGCGGCTCTCCAAGACTTCCGGGATGAAAGTTCCCAAGTCTCCCTATGAGTCCATCCAGGGCATCGTCTATTTTCCTCGGATGCTGGACAAGATCCGGCTGCATCGGGCGGGCGGGCTTCGCGAGGATTTGCATGAGAATCTCGGGAAAGGATTCGATGCCCGGTGCGTGCGGTTTTTGAAGGTGGCTTACGACGACATTGCCGCACAGGTGGCGGAGGGCGCGGACGACGAAACCGTGCTTGCGTGGTGTTTCGAGACGGGCTGGCGTCCGGATGCGGAGGCGGTCGAGGTCTGGAGCACGTTTATGCGCAAGGTCGGCTGGAAGGACGGAATTTCGGAACGGCTCGCCGGACGCAAGGCGGAAGGCGGTTGGGCGAACCGCGACGATATCGAGACGATCTTCGACTACATCGATCTGGACGAAGGACGCCCGAAGCGGGAGTGACGGGGTCGCCATCCCACAGGGCTGGATATGCGGGGGCGGGGAGCGGGTTAGGCGCTTTTTCCTGACCTGTTTTTAGGCACACCCGTGTTTTTGCGGGTTTATGGTCAACACTTGACCACTGTAGGACACACCTGCATAGTGTCTGATCCGCCATATCGGCGGTCCTATTTTTACCTACCAAGACCAACTTTCCTGTATGAACGCCTCAGAATTGCTCACCATGCTCGACTATCTCGAGCGCGAAAAGGGAATCAGTCGTGATGTACTGGTGGATGCCATTTCGAATGCGCTGCTGACGGCTTCGAAAAAATCCTTTGCGACGGCTCGCGAGCTTCGGATCGATATTAACCAGAAAACCGGCCAGATCCGGGCGTTTGCCAAACCGATCGTCGTCGAGAAGGTGGAGAATCAGCACGACGAGATTTCCCTGGCGAAGGCGCGCCAGATCAAGCCGGATGCCCAGGTCGGCGAGGAGATCGAGATGGAGGTGACGCCCCGTGACTTCGGCCGCATTGCGGCGCAGACGGCCCGGCAGGCGATCATGCAGCGGATCCGGCAGATCGAGAAGGACATGATCTACGAGGAATTCAAGGATCGCGCCGGGGAGATCGTCAGTGGAACCGTGCGGCGCTTTGAGCGGTCGGATGTGATCGTGGATCTTGGAAAATTCGAGGCGATCATGCCGTCGCGCGAGCGGGTTCCCACCGAGGAATACAGCTCCGGAGATCGGATCCGCGCTTATGTCGTGGCGGTCGAAAATGGAAGCCGCGGACCGGAGATCATCCTTTCGCGAAGCCATCCGAATTTTGTGCGCCGGCTTTTTGAAGTCGAGGTGAGCGAGATCGGGGATCGCACGGTGGAACTAAAAGCCATCGCTCGCGAAGCGGGGGCCCGGACGAAGGTGGCGGTTTACAGTTCCGACGACAAAGTCGATCCGGTCGGCGCCTGCGTCGGCATGCGCGGGGCGCGGGTGAAGAATATCGTTCGCGAACTCAATAACGAGAAGGTGGACATCATCCGCTGGTACGACGATCCGTCCGAGCTCGTGAGGGAAGCCCTCAAGCCGGCAAAGATTCACGGGATTCGTCTCGATGAGGCCGAGAAGAAAATTTACGTTTCGGTGGGCAAGGAAGAGCTTTCCCAAGCCATCGGCCGGAAGGGACAGAACGCCCGTCTCACCGCAAGGTTGACCGGATGGGATATCGATATTCGCGAAGACAAGAGCGCCGAGGAGGCGTTTGAAAACCAGAAGGCCCAGGCAGCGCATTCGCTTGCGGATCAATTGGGCATCACTCAAGAAGAAGCCGACCGGCTTACAGCGGGCGGCATGAATGCGGTGGATGTGATCGTAATGGCAGATGCCGATGACATTTCCGAAATGCTGGGTTGCGATCTCGCGACCGGCGAACGCATCCTTGCGGCGGCAAAGTCGCACACGTCTGAGACCCCGACAGCGGTCGTTTAGTCAGACTGCCATGAAAGCCCGACCGCACACGAAAGATTTAAATGGCATCCAAAGTCAGCACACAAAAACCCGGCAGCAAATCGCCGATCAGCAAACGTCCGGCGTCCGCACCGGCTCAGTCCGGCGCCGCGTCCGATTCGGAAAAGAGTCCGGGATTTACTGAACCCAAATTGCCGGCGGAGGCAATTTCGCTCATCGAGCCAAAGACCAAGAAGGTTCGAAAAACCACGGGCGCCAAGGCCCGCGCGCTTCCGCCGATCAGCAAGATCGCGGCTCCTCCCGTGGAGAAGAAGCAGCCGGAACCCGAGCCGGAGCCGGAAGCCGCTGCCGCTCCGGTGGAAGAGATCGTTGTCGCGAAAGGCGAGCCGGAGGGCGCGGAGACGGCGGTTACCGGGGAGGATGGACGCAGGATCGTTCACATCAAACCGCCGATCATCGTGAAGGAGCTGGCGGAGCATCTGGAATTGAAGCCGTTCCAGCTCATTGCCGACCTGATGGAGTTGAATATTTTTGCGGCGATCAACCAGGCGATCGAGCCGGATATTGCGGCGAAGGTCTGTGAGAAGCACGGGGCTGTTTTCGAGCGGGACAAGCGCAAGTCGGGCGAGGGCGTGCATAAGCAGGAGGTTGTCGTGGTCGAGCCGCCGCCGCCGCCGAAGGTGGAGAAGACCGCCGATCTCGATACGCGGGCGCCGATCATCACGTTCATGGGGCACGTGGACCATGGCAAGACCTCGCTGCTCGATTCCATCCGGAAGAGCCGCGTCGTCGCTGGCGAGGCGGGTGGCATCACCCAGCACATCGGCGCCTACAGTGTCGAGCATGGCGGGCAACGGATTACTTTCCTCGACACGCCGGGTCACGCGGCTTTTACCGCGATGCGGGCGCGTGGGGCGAATGTGACGGATATTGCGGTGATCGTGGTCGCGGCGGATGACGGCTTAATGCCGCAGACGGTCGAGGCGATCAATCATGCCAAGGCGGCGAGGGTCACGATTCTGGTCGCGATCAACAAGATCGATCTTCCCGCGGCCAATCCGGACCGCGTGAAGGGCCAGCTTCAGGAGAAGGGCCTGACGCCGGAGGATTGGGGCGGCGACACGATCTGCTGCGAGGTCTCGGCGACCAAGGGAACCGGGATCGACCGTCTCCTCGAGAACATGCTTCTTCAGGCCGAAGTCCTCGAACTCAAGGCCAACCCGGACGCCGACGCGCGTTGCACGGTGATCGAGGCGCAGCTCGAACCGGGCCGCGGGCCGACCGGGACCGTCATTGTGACGACGGGCACGCTGCGCGTGGGACAGCCGTTTATTTGCGGAAACAGTTGGGGCAAGGTCAAGCAGCTCATCGACGACCAAGGCAAAGCCGTGAAGGAAGCGGGTCCGGCCACTCCGGTGAAGGTGCTGGGATGCTCCGCATTGCCACAGGCTGGTGACGAACTCCTGGTGATGGATTCGGAGAAGGCCGCCCGCACGCTCAGTGAAGAGCGGGTTGCGGAGCAGCGGACCGAGAAGCTCAAGGCTCCTCAACGGGCCACGCTGGAAAATCTCTTTGAGACGCTTTCCGATGAGGCGAAGAAGGCGCTCAAGATCGTGCTTAAGGCCGACGTGCAGGGCTCGCTGGAAGCCACGATTACCTCGCTGCGCGATATCAAGACGGAGAAGATCAATCTCGACATCATCCACTCCGGGGTCGGTCCGATTACGGATTCCGATGTGTTGCTGGCCAGCGCGTCGGATGCGGTGATCATCGGCTTCGGAATCAAGGTGGAGGGCAGCGCATCCGTTACGTCGAAACGCGAAGGCGTGCAGATCAAGCTCTTCAGCATCATCTATGAGTTGATTGACCAGGTGAAGGAGTCGATGACCGGCATGCTCGACCCCGAGCTGCGCGAGTCGATTGTCGGCCATGCCGAGGTCAAGCAGGTGTTTTCTCTTTCCCGGGGCAAGGTCGCGGGCTGCCAGGTTACGGACGGAAGAATCCCCCGGAATGCCCGGGCGCGTGTGCTTCGCAAGAAACAGCCGATTTACGATGGCGGCCTCGCGACGCTCCGCCGATTCCAGGACGAGGTCAAGGAGGTCCGCGCGGGTCTCGAATGCGGCATTCGTCTTGGGGATTTCCACGAGTACGAAGTGGGGGATATTATTCAGGCCTACAATCTCGATAAGGTCCCGCAGCAGCTCTGAGGGGCTGGCGCGAGGAACTTATCGTCATCGTCAGAGAGAGAATCGCCGACAATGAAACACCGTCTTGATCGCGTCCGCGAGTTGTTGAAGCGCGAGCTCGGCAGCATCATTGTGCGCGATCTGAAGTTCGACGCGCCGCTGGTGACGATCAGCGGGGTGGACATTACGCCGGATCTCAAGCAGGCGCATGTGTTTGTGAGCGCGCTGGGGACCGAGGGGCAGCGGCGGGAGGCGATCCTTCTGCTGGAGCATCACCGGGCGGCCTTGCAGGCGGAGATGGCGAAGCGGGTGGTGCTTAAGAATACGCCGTACTTAAATTTCAAGCTCGATGATTCCATCGAACGGGGAACGCGTGTGATTTCCTTGATGGATGAAATGGGTCTGGAGGAGCTGCCGCCGGAGGAGCTTGAGGAGGACGATGACGGATCCGGCAACTAACGCGAGTTTCGCGGAGATCGCCGGGGCGCTGGAGGGCGCGCAATCGATCCTGGTGGCGAGCCATTTGCGGCCGGATGGGGACGCGCTCGGATCGACCACGGCTTTTGCGCTGTGGCTCCGGTCGCAGGGCAGGGATGTGACGGCATGGAACGAGAATGGGATGCCGGAGAAATTTGGATTTCTGCCGGAGAACGGGCTCGTGGGACTGCCGGAGGCCGGGCGGAAGTTTGACGCTCTGGTGGCGCTCGACACTTCGGTGAAGAATCGGCTCGGCACGGTCCTGAAGGCGATCGAGGCGCCAGCGATTTTCATCAATATCGACCATCATGTGAGCAATGAGCGGTATGGCACGTTAAATTATGTCGATCCGGCTTCGCCGGCGACGGGGCAGATCGTTTTTGAATTCCTGCGGGATCGCGGGGCGGAGATCACGCCGGAGATCGCGGGCAATCTTTTCGCGGCGATCTCGACGGACACGGGATCGTTTCAATACACGAACACGACGGCTCGGACGTTTGAGGTGGCGGCGGAGCTGGTGAAAGCGGGCGTGAACGTCGGGGAGCTGTCGTGCGCGATCTACGATACGCAGCCCAGGCGGCGATTTGAGTTGTTGAAACTGGCGGTGAATTCCGCGCGATTTTTGTGCGGCGGCCAGGTGGCCTGTTTTTCACTGAAGCGGGCGGATGTCGAGCGGCTGGGGTTGACGCCCGAGGATAGCGAGGGCGTGATCGACCATTTGCGGGCGGTGGACTCGGTGGTCGCGGCGGTCTTTTTCGAGGAGATGGAGGACGGGAAGACCCGGGTGAGCGCGCGATCGAAGGATTTGCGGGTCGATATTTGCAAAGTCTGCCAGCTTTTTGGCGGAGGCGGCCATCCGCTGGCCGCGGGCGCCCGAATGGCGGGGCCGATCGAAGTGGCGGAGGAGAAGTTTTTGAAAGCGGTTTGTGATGAAGTTGGGAAATGCGATTGATGGCGTTCTGCTTGTTGATAAAGCCCCTGGAATGACGTCGCATGACGTCGTGGGGATCACGCGGCGTTCGCTGGGGATGAAGAAGGTCGGGCATTGCGGCACGCTCGATCCGCTGGCGACGGGCCTGCTGCTCATCACGATCGGGCGCGGGACGAAGATCCAGGATCTGCTGATGAGCGAGGACAAGGAGTATGTCGGGACGCTCAAGCTCGGTGTGGAAACGGCGAGCCAGGATTCCGACGGCGAAGTGGTGGCCACGAAAGAGGTGCCGGAGCTGGAGGCCGCGGCGGTCGATGCGGCATTTCGCGAGTTCCACGGGGATTTTTACCAGATGCCGCCGATGGTGAGCGCCATCAAGAAGGATGGGGTGCCGCTGTACAAACTGGCGCGGCAGGGCAAGACGGTCGAGCGCGAGCCGCGGTTTGTGCATGTGTATGCGCACGAAATCCTGAAGCTCCGGCTGCCGGAGATCGATTTTCGCGTGGTGTGCAGCAAGGGGTTTTACGTGCGGACATATGCGCATGATATCGGGCAGAAGCTGGAGTGCGGGGCGCATTTGACCGCATTGCGGCGGACGAAATCGGGACGGTTCAGCGTGGACGGGGCCGTGACGATCGAGGAGCTCAAGACGCTGCCGCTTTCGGAACTGGAGCGGCGGGTGCTGAGCCTGCCGGAGGTTTCGCGGTTGCGCGGGGCGTAGAGAATGGGGATTCGACGCGGAGAAGGGGAGACGCGGGGACGCGGCGAGCGGGGATGAGGCTTTTGCATTCCATCGCCGGGCTGCGGAGGTTGGATGGGCCGGTGGTGTTCGCCATCGGAGTTTTCGACGGGGTCCATCTCGGGCACCAGGCGGTGATCGAACGCGCGTTGACGGACGCGGAGGCTTTCGGCGGAACGGCGGTCGCGCTGACTTTTCATCCGCATCCGATCCGGGTGCTGCGGCCGGATCTGGCGCCGCGCCTGCTGACTTCCACGGCGCATAAGATCCGATTGATCGAGGCGCTGGGGATCGGCTGGCTGTTGACGGTGGGTTTTGATGCGGCCTTCGCGGCGCAGAGTCCGGAGGTTTTTATCGGCCAGCTCGTCGATGCCTGCGAAATGCGGGAGATCTGCGTGGGGACGGATTGGGCGTTTGGGAAGGACCGCGTGGGCGATGTGGCTTTTCTGCGAAGGATCGGGGCGGAGAGGAATTTTGTCGTGGCGGATGTGCCGTCGGTGACGCTGGACGGGGAGGCGGTGAGCAGCACGCGCATCCGGCATGCGGTGCGGGCGGGAGATTTGGAAACCGCGCGGCGCTGCCTGGGGCGGGATTTTACGATTCTGGGAACGGTCGGGCGCGGGCGGCAGGTCGGGCGGGAGATTGGATTTCCGACGGCGAACCTGCGCGCGCACAATGAGAAATTTCCGCCGGACGGGGTGTATGCGATTCGGGCGACGCTGGAAGGGCGGGTTTTAACCGGGGTGGCAAATATCGGGTATCGCCCGACGGTGGGGAGCGATTCCGAACGGACGCTGGAGGTGCATTTTTTCGATTTCGCGGAGGAAATCTACGGGCGGGATGTCGAGGTGACGTTCGT
>Ga0351866_10279_pt1 | contig 13526 bp, 14 predicted proteins | sample TotcelFGM3001L11_FD_206783 | JGI IMG/M metagenome (GOLD analysis project Ga0351866, IMG submission 206783) | Enriched cells from coal bed in the Powder River Basin, Montana, United States - Total cells FGM rep2 HSBNCT.FGM.300.1.L11 ...
AGAATCATTGACCTGATTACGAAGGGATTGCGACGCAAGGATGATATGGGAGAGGTTTACATTTACCTTGGGTAGAATCATTGACCTGATTACGAAGGGATTGCGACCAAACCGTAGATTGATTAGCAGATATGCGCTTATGAGTAGAATCATTGACCTGATTACGAAGGGATTGCGACTTTCTTGCTTGCAATTAGAACACAAGCAAGTTAATCTGGTAGAATCATTGACCTGATTACGAAGGGATTGCGACTTAATTGGTGCACTTGCCACTACAGTTCGTGGCAATATGGTAGAATCATTGACCTGATTACGAAGGGATTGCGACTACATTTTCCCGGTTACCCGGTGACCGAACGGATCAACGTAGAATCATTGACCTGATTACGAAGGGATTGCGACTATATAATTGATCACAGGGGGGGAGAAGACGGCAGCATTTTAAGGTAACGACAAATTTTTACTGATCGGTAGTGGTGAGCCAGAGGAAAAGCCGAAGCCACATGCACATACCACCGCCGGGCTTGGTAAGAAACCGTGGCGCCCATTTAGAACAAAAGATCGGTTAGACAGGCTGGGGAGGAGGTTTGCTTTGCTGCCCTCTATCCGCAACGCATTGCCAAAAAAAATTGTTGCGATATTCTTTCGTTAGCTGGCGTTTCGATCCCGCCAGGGAATCATGTATTCTCATCATGGATTCTCCCAAATGCACAGGCATGTATCCGCACCTGGCCAAAATGGTGACGTTGGAATTGCGGTAACCTTTGTCTATTCCCAGGGATTATCATGGGTCTCGGGGGTCATTTCTTCAGATCCCCCGGCTTAACCCCAAACTCACCCATAAGCGTGCCGGCCGCTTGTTTCTTCAAGACGTTGTCGGCCAGGTGGTTCAGCGTGCCATCTGGCAAGATGACGCCGTTACCCTTCAAAACTTGCCAGCCGTTAATAACCTGGAGAGCATCTACCTGGGCCAGTTCCGCCCACCCCTGGAAGTCTACCTTGGTTTTCTGCCAGAGGGCTTCCAGGTCCACCTCCTGGCCCGGGGGCGGGGCGTCCGGGAGCTGTCGCTTCACCTTGGGCCACGCCGCGGCCAGGCTCATAAGTATGGGGTCACGGACCATGAGGGCCACACCTTGGTAGTTCTCGGCGGCCCGGTGGATTAGGAGGGCATCAGACCAGCTCATATGACCTTCTCATTTTGGATGCGATTTCAAACCACGTGCAGCGATATGTCGAACTCCTTGTAAATGAGCCCCTCCTGGCTGGGCTGGAAACACAGCATCTCGCAGAGCCAGGTATCCCGAGAAACTTTGCGCTTTTCCGAGATGGCGTCCTCGATGCTGTAAAAGCCGTCGGCTTGTTTCGCTTTGCCCTGGCAGTCCTCCCAGAGCTCACAAGTCTCGCAATCCCGGCCCTCGCATCGTTCCAAGACATCGAAGACGCACCACTTATAGACCTTGTAGCCGCTTTGGCCCGCCTCAGTGATGACTTGGTTCATCAAGCCGTAAGCCTTATGCATGGTCGAGTAAATCTGGACGCTGGCCTTGATGCCCCGCTTGGTTTTAGGGATCAGCAGGGCCGCCTCATAAATCTCGGGGTCCATTTCGTCCACCTCGTCCAATTTGAGTTTCTGGGGATGGGGGCCGCGCACCGACTTGGAGGAGGCGGTCAAGATATTAATGCTGGAGTTGTTCACCAGCGTTGTCTGCCCCGCCAGCATCTCCCCTTTGATCAGATGCCCAAAGTTTTTGGTTGCCAGGCCCCAGCCGTCCCCTCCACCGGTCAGGTGTTGGTACATCTTCTTGCTCTGCTCCAAAGAACCCCCCAGGATCTTTGTCGCGCAGTTGCTTTTGAAGACCGTATCCAGCCAGGTTGACAGGGCCCCCAGGAGGGTCTTGCCGCCGCCTCGGTTGGCCCAGCACACCGAGTCCTGGACCGTTTCGAAGAAGCTGTCCACGATGTATGCGGCCGGCGGGGTGTGCTCCGGGCAGACCTGGACCTGCGGGATCCGCAGTCCCCAAAAGGCCTCAATGAAGGTTAGCAGCTCCTCCGGGCTGTCGAACCCCTCAGCCTGGTGATGTGAAATCCACTGAGCAAGCGTTTGGGAAATCGATGCGACGGAACTGGCTGGAACGGCCGCGGCTTTCATGCTTTGCCTCCCGTCTTGCCGACATGGCGAAAATCAACGTGTCGGTGAATTGTTATTTTGTCGGCCATAAAAGTTAAAGCAGGTTTGGGTTTAACTGCTTCCGTTGTATGAAAGCCCCTCGCCGTTTAAGGACATAGGGGTTGGGCCGTTGAAAGAACATTTGCACGGAAGCAACCAGTGTGCCAAAGCCCTCGGAATGCTCTAACTGGCCCCGAAAGGCATCTCCCGGATACGCAACCCGTAAGGTGGGGATACGGTCGTTTTGAAGACCAAGGTAATGGGTAAGGTAGGGTCGTGTTCGTCAACGTAAGGGGCTTACACGGCCCCGGCAAATATAGAGTTGGTATGGATTTACTCATTTCGCCCCGGTTTTCCCAAAACGGTGGGACCTAAGTGGCACCTATGTGGGAGATACTACCCCTAAACCCAGATTTTTGCTGGGCAGGTGGGTAATTGACAATTTTGCAAGAAATGGGCGACATAATTGTAAATAGCCAATTTGACACATTTTTTGAGCTCGCCGGATTACAGGCCTTGAATAGGCTCGCCGGCCTCCCGGGCCTCCAGCAATAGGGCTGTGAAACGCTTTCTGAAATGTGGATCGGTGAACGGATTCGACTCTACAAATTCGATCTTCCGGGCCACGACGGTGATCAACCCCGTGCTTTGGAACAGGGCGACAAGTTTGCTGGTAGTCTCGAGGGCCAGGCGCAAGAATCCGAGTTTCACTCCCTCCTGCCGAGCTGTGGAGAAGTTCCGCATCGCCGTTCGCCGGGTCTCTTCAAGGAAACTGACCTCCCGGCCCAGGGTCTCCTCAGAATCAAACTCCGCCACCAACACTCGGCTGAGGAGCTTCGCATCCCGAAGGTCGGCATATACCTGTTTTCGGCTGAGGCCAAAATAAGTCGCCAATTCAGTAACCTTCATCCCCCCAAGATATAAATTCTGCGCCTCCAAAATCCTCGCCTGCCGCCTTTGGCTGATGCTGGGCAAGAAGGTTGTGCTGCTGGTGGGTTCGACTGGACCGCCGGTTATTGACACAATTTTGCCGTCGTCATTCATGGTAACACTCCTCTCTCGATCATGTTTGCCTCAGGACCTTACCATCTGAGGCCCAGGCGATGGTTTAAAGAGTGGCGAGCCCCCCCTCTCTGAAACCTTCTCGTATTCACAAAGGGCCGGTATAATGGCCTGATCTGATGCCCCCCTGGGTCTGCAACTCCCTGACGGTGAAGTACTCCGCCACTCGGAAAATTTTAAAAACCTGTCGTTGGAGATGAACGGACATCAGATTCTCTTTTTTTGCCTTCAGTTAATTTGGGACCCTGGATCGCCCCCAGGGGCTGCTCAGCTATGCTCATAAACACTTCGCCGCACCCGGGCCGCGTTCTCCAGGACGCCAACTTGGATGTCAACGTAGTCGAACACCCTGGCCTTTTCCTTCCCGGGTGCCGGCCGGGGCACCCGGCCAAGGTATTGGAGCAGACGGCCATTGAACCGGATAGGAGTTGCCAAAAATAAGGTTGAGAGGTCCCGGCAATCGAAGCCCTCGCCGATGAGCTGCCCCGTGGCCGCCAGGACCCGCACCTCGCCGGCATTCAGGGCCTCCACAACTTTGCGCCGGTCCGCCGCTGGCAAGTCACCTGTCAGCATCGCCGCGCTGACTCCACGGGCCTCCAGGAGATTCACCAGCGTCCGGCAATGGGCCACCCGGTCAGAAAGCACCAGGCACACCCCCAATGCTTCACCTTGGGCCTCCTGGGCCACATCATCGGCAATTAAGCCGTTGCGCTCGGGGTCCTGGGTAAGTTCGGAGAGCATCCGGGAGTATTCTTCGCTCGGGTCATGGATGGGCTCAAAGGACGTCTCCCTCCATATCACATCGGCTTGCAGCACGTGGCCGGCTTCCACCAAAGTCGCAGCGTCAACTTCATGGACCTTATCCCCCAAATGCCACCAAATCAGCCGGCTCAACTGGTCACGCCGCCAGGGGGTAGCACTCAAGCCGGTCATGTACCGGCAATCAAAGGCCGTGACCGCCTCCAAGAACGTACGGCTGGGGCACCGGTGGCACTCATCCACAACCAGGTGGCCGATGTGTGGCGCCACCTCGCCGGCGCACTTGTAAAGGGATTGCACCAGGGCCACCGATATCTTTTCCCCAATCCGTTTCTTTCCATTGCCGATGATTCCCACCTCCCGGGCCGGGATGCCCAGGAACTTTTCAATCCGGTCAACCCATTGCTCCAGGAGTTCTTTCGTGTGCACCACAATCAAGGCCGGTTGCTGCCGCCGAGCAATCAATTCCAAGGCCACAACCGTTTTGCCGCTACCGGTGGGGGCCGCCAAAACACCGAAGTCTCGGGCGGCCATGACGCCGACTGCCTCCACTTGAAAGTCTCTAAGCTGACCGGTGAAGGTGAAGTTAACCGGGGCCAGAGTCCGCCGCTGGTCGTCAAGCTTGAACTGCACCCCAGCACCCCGGAGAATGCCCACCAGCTGCCTGGCAAAGCCCCGGGGCACGATGAGCTGGTCGCCGGACAGCTCGTAGCCGCAGATGCACTCAGGCGTGTCAAAATTTGAAAATCCGCGCTTTTCGTTTTCAGCCCACTGCGGGTTTTCAAACGTGAGCCGCCTGGCGATCTGCTCAACCAGCTGCTGGTGGACCTGGACCTCAAGCGGGAAAAGTGTAGCTCTGTGGTCAATGTTGAGGGTAAGCATGTGATGCCTCTTCTTGTGAGAAAGCTTCCGCGCAAGCCGTCGCGCAGCCAAACCGGCCTCGCGCTCGCTTTAGACACTTTCCCCACCCTTGCCGGGGGTTCGATCCATTGTTGGGCTCGAAGTTGTGACAGTCTGCGCAGGTCAAGATGCGCTCCTGGGGGGCCGGTTTGCTTAGGTAGGTCAGCACATCGGGTTTGTGCGCCTTCACCGTTTCAAGCAATGCCCGTACAGTGTCCGGGTCGGGCTTACCGTTGCCATAATACTTTGCCTTGATGGTCTCCCCGGCCAGCGTGAACTGATAGCCCAGGCTGGCCAACGTCCGAACTGCTTCAATGCCGGGGTTGGTTTTCATTAAAACCTCCCTAACTGTCTGCCTCGGGTCCGGAGAGCACAGGGCGCGGACATTGCAGACGTTGAGTTTTCAATGTCTGCATCCGCTACCCCTTGCCATTCCTGGGGTTGCAGACATTGCAGACGTACTCTCAGGAAGTCTTCGACTTTGATGCCGTGATGGGGTTCCATTAGATTTCTACATCCTTGAAATCAAGGTTGTTGCCCAGCTTAAATGCCTCCCCCACCCTTTGAGACATGACTTCAGTCTTGAACGAATCCTTGGCCTCGAAAGAGGGGCAAGGATGAATGTTATCAGGGGACTGGAATGGTTTGCCATTCCAAGATGACTTTGGGTAAAGTTGGCAACTGCCGGTTCCGCCGCCTTGGACTGGGCTTGGACTGAAATGCTGGCACCATCCACATTGAACAAGATAATGTGCATGCATAATCGACTCACCGGGGTCCTTGCCAACCGGGTCCCCCGGCTCAGGCTCACTTATGCCAGATGAGCGGTTCAATCCAACAGTATCTGCACCATCAGGCCATCTGGCGAAATTCTTTCCAGTAGCTATGTCCATACGAACGTCAGCACCTTGGGGTATGATCACACCTTCCGGCACTTCTTGCCATTTTGGTGAAGGGCTAAATGGTTCAGAGGCACTCGCGCCCACGTCTGCAACGTCTGCAATGTCTGTTTGTCCACTACTGACGCAGGTTTCAGGGTGCAGACATTGTTTTCCAGACGTCTGCAATGTCTGCACACCCCCACACGGTTCAGATGAGGTTGCAGACATTGCAGACATTGGTTTTTCAACGTCTGCGTCATCAAACTCCTGCCATTCCTGGGTTTCAGCCTGTTGCAGACATTGCAGACAGTGTTTGATGAAAGCTTCTGTTTTTCCATCCCAGTCAAGACACCTTGCCGCCCGCCTGCCATTGGCATCATGTTTGCCCGGAGAAATGGTCAGATTTACAGCTCGGAGCACCGCCCCCATCCCTCGCGGCTTGCCAATCCCTTGGGTCTGGGGGGCAATCATGTTGTACCGCTCGTGAATGAATCCAATGGACAATCGCCCATTCTCCAGGTGTGGCCGCAACTGGTCCAGGGTTTGGGCCAGCAACAAGGACCGTTCTGAGATTTCCGGCGGGGCATAGTCGTCTTCCTCAATCAACCGGAGGGCACCTTGAATCTGACCCAGGTAGAAGCTGACAGTTTTAATGCCCCGCTCCAGGTCTTCCACGGATAGGATTGCCTTTGGGGTGCTTCCTATAGAGAACATCTGAATGACATGTATTACCCCGGTGAGACGTAGAACGTACTCTACAGCTTTGGGTAGGAACCCACGGAGTTGTGCTGGAAGTCGGTCCTTGTATGAGTACAGTTGATTCCGCCATTCAAAGAATTTTTCTTGGGCCTCCGAGTCAAAGATCATTCGGGTTGGTTTCTCGATTCGTCCTTCATAGGCACAGATTTTCTCATCCACCCAGTCCATTGCTCGATGGAGCAGCGTCTCCCATGTATCCCGGTCCCGCTCTCCCCATGATTCTGGGGTAAGATCGTAGTAAGTCGGGGGCTCGCAGGTTGCCAGGAACCGAAAAAAGGTGCCGTCTGAAAGGTACAGCCCATCCTCTCCGCCAAAGAAAGTCTTAAAAACCTTGGGCTGTACTCCCCCAAAAATAGATACCCGAGCCCCGTTAATGTATAAGGACCTACCAACTCGTCTAACCCTGGTTGGGTGTCCGTCATGGAGGGATAGCCAAGCTTCCCTATCGGTGCCTTTTGATTTGTATTGGTTTTGCCCGCTGAGGAAAGCGCTAATCTCATCTTGGATTACTACGATTCCGCCATGCGGGGAGTGGACCAGATCTTCTCTGAGCCCCTCTAACGTTAAGTCTGTCACGAAGTACCCGCGGGGGGGCGCAGGTGTCGGCTGTTTATCCTGGTCTTTTTTGGAAAGCTGGTTATATGCCTCCATTTCCTCCTTATAGCGTTCCTCTTCCTCTTTCTGAGCATCATGAATAGGGCCGGCCATCAGGCGCACTGGCGGAGTCTTGCCATCCCCTGATTCCCGGATGTCCAAATGCCAAATAATCATCGGGGAATCCCAGCCTTCTTTGGGCGAGACCGCCAGCGCTATTCCTGTGATAGAACCTACCAGGCAAAAAGCCGCCCCTGGGAGAGCGTATGGTGAAGTAGCGCAAGCCCTGCCAAGTTTTTGGAGACTATCGGCAATGTCGGCGGGCAGCACTTCCCAGGGGAAGGGGATGCGTGGGAAAAGTTGAGCAGCCACCTGCCAGGGCGTTTGGGGGGGATGCGGGGGGTATTTCCGAAGCCTGTCCTGTTGAGCTGTTCTTAACATGGGCGGCGCCGATGATAAACTCGGTTAGCTTATCTTGACCGCTTATTGTGGTCCTGGCCTCGGCCCAGGTACGTCCTGAGCAAGAATTGTGAAAGCACTTATAGAACAGTTTACCGTCAAGACCCTGGCCGATAGCCGACTCGCCGCCGCTGTGGGAAGGGTCGAAAACGCACGCTCCCAGACAGTAGAGCGTTCCGTCGCCATGTGGTTTGACATTGACTAGGTTCACGCCGTAGTTCGCCAGATACGCCGCCACGTCCAGCTGGCCGTGTGCGTTCTCGGAGGTAAGGGGCCTGGGGGCCTTTTCCGCCCCGGCTTCCTGAGCAATCTTTTGTAGGAGATGGACCGGGACGTGAAGCCTGACTTCAGGTAGGGAAATGATCCTGGCCAGCCTGTGCGGTCTGTCAGCGGTGCTGTCCCCCTTCCTGGTCATCGTGCCGTAAAGTTTGGTGAGCCGGGCCGGGTTGAATACCACTTGGTCCAGTTCAAGGTGTAGGTGGGATAGCTGGTCAGCGTACCGTCGGGCCAGGCCAGCCAACACAGCTTTCAATAGCGCTTTGGTTTCGTTGGTGCGGGGCAGGTCCAAGGGGTAAACCAAGTGGGCCCCATTGCCTGAGTCCCCGACCAGGGGGTCCGGCCATCCCTGCTTGTCAAGGTCGCCCCGGATGATCTGGGCCATATCCAGGGCCGCTTGGTGCTCCGAGTCGGTGCTGCTTATGCCGGCGGGTCTAATGGGGTCGATGTCAACTAAAAGATTCTGGATGCGGTCGATGTGGTCATCGGCTGTTCGGTCCACATTGGCCTTAAGCTTGTGGTCAGCTCGTGCAAGCAAAGCTTCATTGACCTGATTTAAGGTCGTGTATATTCCTTCTGCATCGTTTCGCGTTGCCAGGTTGACCGCCTTGCTCTGATCTCTGAACCAGCCGGCCACCAGCGGCTTTTTGCCGAACGCCTTGCCTTTCCAGTTGGGGGAAGTAGGTACTAAGGGATTAATCAGGCATAGCTCAAACACCCCCCCGTCCGGGTGGAGAAATTTCAAGGTATTCAAGGCCGTTTCGAGGTTTGGGTTAGACATGGTTCACGCGCCATCCCGGGGTTCGATCCGGTGACTCTCCGCGTAATTAAGAACATCTGCAAGCAGGTAACGAATGGCCCGGCCAAACTTGTGATAGGGAAGCCCAACCCCCCGGAATCTCTGGTTCGCGAGCGTCTGGGGGGCCAGGCCGAGGATCTTAGCGGCCTCAGGAGCCGGGATGTATTGGACCTTTTCTTTCATTGCGTTGTCTCCTCCTCATTAGGAAAGAGATCGGCCGCAGGCAATTTAAGCATTTCGGCCATGACTTCAACCTCTTCATTTGTGGGGCGGGCCCGGCCATGAATAAGCTTTGACAGCCTCAACTCCCCAACAACTTTACAGGCTCTCGAAAAAGCCAGTTGGGTTCCATACTGCCGAATGATCTCGGACTTTAGAATCAAGTTGGCCACGGACAACTCCTCCCAATGTCTATACAATTAGACATTAAACTACAAAAAAATTAGGAAAGGTCAGCTTCCTTAATGCAGGACTGAACATAACTAATGATGACAGGTAAAAATAATATTGTAACTGCTGAGAAATCTTGGTTGAGTTCAACTAATGTTTTTATTGTTGGAATATCTAACAAATGGAAATTCCCAACCATCTCAAACCACTTCCAATCTCTTCGTTTCTTATCTTTAAATAATATTAAATACTTGCTCATTCTGTCAGATTCACTTGCTTTCACATGGAGTTCTTCAGGTGGCTTTTCAATTACTGATCCTTCTTGGAGATGATCCTTAAAATATCGATCCATAATGATCCTGATCATCAGAAGAGGGACATTAAGCGCTGCAAGTTCTCGCACTATACCGATTTGATAGAGGTTCCAAAGTGAATATTCTTTGTGGACTCCCCGGGCATCACTCTTTTCAGCAATCCATTCAAAAAGCCCGTCTTTGGCCCAAACAAAAAACGTCTTGCGTGATACATCGGGGAATATTTTCGTTAAATCCCCTTGACTAAAAATGTGGTTCGTCATGCGAAAAGCACCTTTGAATATCTAATGTCTACCATAATAGACAATACTATCTGCTTGTCAAGAAAAAATGTGGGGTTCCTGGTTTTTTTTAGGGGGCTTCAGAGGATAGTTAGCTCTTGTGTTTCTGGTCACTGGGCCCGAGTCGGCTTAGATTCTGACTATTCTTTCCGGTCCCTCAGGTTGACTACCTGGATCTCGGTTTTCTTCCCGTTCATCGCCTGGCCCATAAGATCCCCCGCCAGGGCGGAGGCCCGGCGCAAGGCCTCATCACGTAAATGAACATACCTCATCGTCGGGGCCGGGCTTTGGTGCGTCAAAAGACGTTGCAGGACGAAAAGGTCCACTTGGCCCGATGAGGCCAACATACTGGCATAGGTATGCCGAAGGCCATGGAGGGGCCGGAAGTCTTTGGGGAGTCCAGCCGCTTTTCGTATGCGGTCAATGGGCCGCCTGATTTCAGTTCTCTGATTTCCCCTGCGGCCAGGGAACACAAACGGCGAGTCGGATTTAGGATGATGTTCTAATACCTCTCGGGCCGCTTGATTCAAGGGGATGGTCTGATCCTTGCCGCCCTTGGGGTCCCGTAGGTGGATAAAGCCCCGGTCGGAGTCAATGTCATCCCATTTCAATCTGAACATCTCGCCCTTTCTCATGCCGGTACACAGGGCCAGCCGCATAAGGTTAGCCGCCTGGGTGTCGTGATCCTGATCTATGGCCGTCATGAGATTTGCAAGCTGCTCCGGGCTTAGGTCCTCGGTCTTGAGATTGTTAACTTTAGGCATTTCTATATGGAAGGAAAGGTCTAGGCAATAACGGCGTTTCATACCAAAATTGATGAGGCGGCGCATTAATGCCAGGGTATTTTTTAGGGTTTGTGGGGCCTTGTCCTTCAAGATTCGCAGGCGCAACCGGTCAATCTCCAAGGGCATGATTTCTTGGGGTTCTTTATTCCCCCAGGCTGGTTTTATGTAGTTTTCGAATCGGCTCCGGTCCTGGGCCAAGCCCTTAAGCTGTCTGTGGGCCGTGTATTCCTGCCACAGTCGGTTCATGGTCCAGCGGCCCGCCTCATCTTCTTTTCTGATCCGCTCACGGTCCCTTATCTCTCGACGGGTGGGCAACTTTCCGCCGATGCGCTCTGCCCTGAGTCTGGCGGCCCGGGCTGGGGTCATGTCATCCTGAAATTGCCGGCCGGCCTTTTCCTCGATCATCTTCCCGGCTTTACGATACCGGATATAAAAAATCCTCTCGGGCTTGCCGGTAGCCGGCGAAGTTCCCTCGATGTAAAATACTCCGGGATAGTTCGTCTTCTCTCTCTTTAAAACCGGCATGGCCTCTGCTCCCAAGATGATTTTATTCCCCACACTATTCCCCACATCTGAGAGTAATATAAGGGGATAATTAAGTATGTCAAGAAAAAAGCTAAGTCTATTTTAGTAGAGAATTAAAGGGTATTTGGGATAATCAGGTAGAGCGGGGTAATTATATGACTTGGGTCTCCGGAACCAAAGGCCGGGCGTTCGAGTCGCCCATCGCCCACCACCGAATTTCGAGGGCTGAGATGAGTTTCTCAGCCCTTTTTCTTTGGGGCGAAAAGGGGAAAAAAAGTGGGGCGAAAAGGCTAAAAGGGAAAGGGCGAAAAGGGAAAGAATCGTGAAAGAATTTGACAGGTTGGCGGGACATACTTTAATATAGGCACAAGAAGAGTTGGAGGATGTTTAGATGATTACCGAAGAAGCCAAAGCGGAAGTCTTCTGGCTGGCCTTTAAGGGGTTGCCCAAGAAAGAGCAGCAATTAGTGGTGCAGAAATTGCTGCAAGACCGGGAATTTGTCGAAGATTTAATGGATATCGCCATCATCGAGCAGCGGCGGTCGGAGCCGGGGCGGCCGTTGGAAGAGTATTTAGCGGAGCAAGGAAAGTAAAGGCTCTTCATGTCTTATGCCGTATATCTGAAGAGGTCGGCGGAAAAGGAATTGGCCGACTTGCCCCGGGAGGTACAGCAAAGGATCATCAAACGGCTGCTGACCTTGAAGACCAATCCCCGGCCCCCAGGGGCCAAAAAGCTTGGGGGCGGCGACAGATATAGAATAAGGGTAGGCAATTACCGAGTGCTGTACACTATTGACGATGCCCTCCAGAAAATTGAAGTAAGCGCCGTGGGCCATAGGCGGGAAGTTTATCGGCAGGATTGAAGCGGGGGTGGCGGTCAGTGCTGGAACTGCAATACCTACTAGGATAACGGCATGGATGAGAAGAAAGACGCAATACAATTGGCTGACAGGAGCCCGACTGGACACGGAAGGCATTGCTTTGTAGTGATGCCATCGGGGAGAGATTCTTCCGAGCAGAAGTGGTTCAAAGGTTGGTACGAGGTTGTAATAAAGCCAGCCGTAATAGAAGCGGGTTACGATCCTATTCTGGCTGCTGCTGAAGAACAGCCCGGTGCAATTAATGATGAAATTCGGACTCACCTGGCCATTGACCCCATGGTTGTTATAGATTTGGGCGGGACCGAACCGGAGGATGACCCGAACCCAAATGTAATGTACGAATTAGGTATTCGCCATGCACTTGGGTTGCCTCTGGTGATGATGGCATGGAAAGGACAGAGACTTCCATTTGATGTTGGCAACCAGCGGGTGATTATGGAGGATAGAGACCTCATTAATCTCGAACTGAATAGAAAGAAAATAGTTTCATTTATCCAGGCGGCGAAACAGGGAAGATATTACCGCCCAATGGAAGCCGTCTCGAGGCTGGCTACAATCCAGGCGGCGTCAGAATCGCTCGGGGAGGATTCCCTACTCAGGGCGTTAGTACAAGAAATTAGAGATTTGCGTACTAACTTAACAACAACTGCTCATTATCGTGGGCTAAGACGTAAGAAAGAGGTTATTCCAACAATTAAGACCATGCTTCAAGGGAAGGTATTCCGAAAAGAGCTTTATCCACACTTCGTAGAGCATGGAGGAGATACTAAAACTTGGGCACAATTTCTCCGTACACCTGTAATAATGGATCATATTGGGCAATTTCAAAATTGGACGGCAGAAGAATGGAAGGAATTTATAGCGCTTAGAGCTAAAGAATTTGTTGCGAAAGAAATAAGACAAATACCCGATGATTTAAACCTTGAAATTCTTTTTGCCGTTCGAGAGATGCTACCTTCTCAGCCTTGGCCGGATGGGATTCATAAAGAAATCGCCGATAAGCTTGGTATATCCAACAACACGGTTAACAAATACATCAGTGAGTTAATAGAACGTGGTGATTTCATGCCACAAGTGGATGGTCAGCTTTTTCCGCCCAGTGAAAGCGAAGAGCCTGGCGATACAGAGGAACCGGTATTAGGGAGGGAATCAACGGAGCCCAAAACGGGGGAGGAGTAGCAAGCGTAGGGCGGGCATGAAAGTCCGGCTCTATTACGAAGTGCCCAAGCTGGACTTGGGCGGGTAAGAGGCGTTCCCAAGTGCAACTTGGAAACGAGAAAACAACGAATACTCCATCATATCCATACGTTGCTTCTCTGAACTTTCCGTTGAAATATTCGCCTGACTGTGGGATAAGGAGTTTATCTGGATAGATCCACCAATGCGGGAGAGCCATGATTCTAGTCTTGAGGGTATAGCCGGGATGCTTGCAGAATCACAGCCAGCAGAACAGTTAAAAGTAAAGAAATTCAATAATGCTATCAAAGGGGTATGGATAGTTGGTGTTGCATCAGGAACGATAGCTCTTATAATTTTCATAGGCAGTTTATTGGGCTATAATTCATTTAATATGATTGAAGTTATATTACCTTTTGGTTTAATTTATGGCATGTATAAACAAAGCCGGATTTGCGCCATAACTCTTTTTCTCATGTCTGTAATGAACAGTATATTATTAATAATAAAGGGCGTAAA
>Ga0351866_10283_pt1 | contig 13357 bp, 12 predicted proteins | sample TotcelFGM3001L11_FD_206783 | JGI IMG/M metagenome (GOLD analysis project Ga0351866, IMG submission 206783) | Enriched cells from coal bed in the Powder River Basin, Montana, United States - Total cells FGM rep2 HSBNCT.FGM.300.1.L11 ...
TCGTCGATCAAGCGAAGGTAAACTTCGTCGTTCGGGAGATTTTTCAGCGGATCCATCAAATACTCGGGGTTGAACGCGATGGAGAAATCGCGGCCGCGGTAGGCGACGGCGATGGATTCGCGTGCTTCTCCCACCTCGGGGGTGTTGGAGGTGACCTCGATGTTGTTTTTCGTGAAGTTCAGGCGAATCGAGCTGGCCTTGTCGCTGCTGAGCAGGGAGACGCGCCGCACACAGGTATGGAAGGCTTCGCGTTCCAGGGTGATGCTTTCCTTGACGTCTTCGGTGGCGGGAATGACCTGCTTGTAGTTCGGGTAATTGCCGTCCACGAGTTTTGAGACGAGCAGCGAGCCGTTGAGTTCCAACGAGACGAGATTTTCGCTCACAGAGAGGGTCGTTTCTCCGTCGTCCAGGAGGAGGCGTTGCAGCTCGTTGATGGCCTTGGTCGGCACGATGAAATCGAGATCCATTTTTCCGGAAAGCTCGGCGTCGATGGATTCTTCGAAGAGCGCCAGGCGGCGGCCGTCGGTGGCGACAAGCTTGAGCATGCCTTCCTTGAAGGAGAACAGGATGCCGTTGAGCACGTAGCGGGTTTCGTCCATCGAGATGGCGTAGGAGGTCTTGCGCAGGCCGTCGCGAAGCACACCTTGCTTGATCTGGAAGGTTTTCGACTCCTTCGAGGATGGGAAGGCCGGGAATTCGTCCTTTGGAAGGCCGAAGATTTTGAAAAAGCTCTGTCCGCTTCGGATGCTTGAGATATTTTTGGAATCGGTCTCGATCTGGATGTCGCTCGAGGGCAGCTCGCGCACGATGGTGAGCAGCCTGCGGGCGGGGAGCGTGGTGGCTCCGGGTTTTTCCACGATGGCCTGGATGTCGCAGCGGAGGGCGACTTCCATGTCGGTGGTGCTGAGCCGGATGCCGGTCTCCGTGGTTTCGATGAGAACGTTGGAGAGCACCGGGAGCGTCGTGCGATTGCTGACGACGTTCTGGGTCTTTTGCAGCCCTTCCAGGAGGTTTTCTTTGGTGACGCTGAACTTCATGGATGCGAGCGCTTCAAGTGAAAGCGCAAAGTCAATTGGGGTGTCTATCTCGCCGCGGCGGATGGTGTCAAAACAATCCGTCTTCGCCTGCTAGCGCTGCAGTTGGGTTTCGATGGAATGCACCATGTGCCGGGTTCGTTCGTCTTCGCCCATCCGGCGCTTGATGAGCTTGCAGGCGTGAATGACGGTGCCGTGATCCTTGCCGCCGAAGGAATCTCCGATTTCCGCCAGTGTGGTGTTCGTGAGTTCGCGCGAGAGAAACATCGCGATCTGCCGCGGGAAGGCGATGCTGGCCAGACGGCGCTTGCTGGTCATATCGGCGATGCGAAGGTCGAAGGTCTCCGCGACCTTGCGCTGGATCTGGTCGATCGTGACGGCTCGGCGGGCCTGTTCTTGGAAGATGTCGCGAAGGAGGTTCTCGATATCTTCGCGGACGATCTGGCGCCCGCTGAGAGAACTGTACGAGGCGACCCGCATGAGGGCGCCTTCGAGGCGGCGGACGTTATTGCGAATCTTGTCCGCGAGGAACTCGATGACCCAGGGTTCGAGCTGGATCTTGAGAGTTGCCGCCTTGCTCTTGAGGATCGCGATGCGCGTTTCCATGTCGGGCGGCTGGAGTTCCCCGGTCATGCCCCACTCAAAGCGGGAGACGAGGCGTTGCTCGAGTTTGTCGATTTCGCTGGCGGGGCGGTCACTGGAGAGGATGATCTGTTTGTGCCCGTCGTGGAGGGAGTTGAACGTGTGGAAAAATTCCTCCTGGGAGCGCTCCTTCCCGCCGAGGAACTGGATGTCATCGATCATCAGGATGTCGGCCTGGCGGTATTTCTTCCGAAATTTGAAAAGCGTACCGTGCTGAATCGCGTCGATGAACTCGTTGGCGAATTGTTCGCTGGAGAGATAAAAGACCTTGGCTGTTTTGCGGCCTGCGAGGACGTGCTGTCCGATGGCCTGAAGGAGGTGGGTCTTGCCGAGACCGCTGCCTCCGTAGAGGAAGAGAGGATTGTAGGTTTTCGCGGGAGACTGGGCGACGGCCAGCGCGGCGGCGTAGGCAAACTGGTTATTGGGGCCGACAACGAAGGAGTCGAAGGTATTTCGGGGGTTCATGCCCGCGGACGCCATGCCGGCAGTGGGACGCTCGCTTCGGAGATTTCGGGAAACCGCTGGAGCGGGGTGGGTCTCCACGTTTGCCGCGGAGTCCATGTCGTCGGTTTGCCGGGAGGTGATTTTAATCTCGCGGCTGGCGTCGAACGCTTCGGCCACGGCGCCCTGAACCAGCGGCAGGTAATTGCTCTCGATGAAAAACTTGTGGATGGGGTTGGGCACCGAGAGCGTGAGCGTGCTTCCGTCGTCGCTCGCGACGGTCACCTCGCTGAACCAGCGCTGAAATCCATCCTCGCTGACACGCAGGGCAATGAGCGCGGCGATCGCTCCCCACATCTGTCCAAAATCCGGTGTCATGAATGACTTATGCACATCATGCATCCTCTTTGATTTTTTGCTTCGGCGCGCGAATTCTTTGTGACGAGCTTGTCATAAACTCCTGCCACTGAGGGGCTTCGATCCGTGCGGAAGACGGATCCGGTTAAAGGTTTGTTTTGTAAGGCTTTCATTTTCAAGATGTTGCAGACCCCGTCTTTTAGGGTCGAAAATTCCGTGTCGATTTTGGGCTGCGTTCGTTCATTCCGCTGTCGAAAGGCCGTGGAACAAATGGATCAATTCGGGGAGGAACATTTCACAAGTTATTCACAAGGCCTTATCTCGTTCGCTGCAACTGCCGCAGGTTAAAAATCCACCCATTTTCCCTCAAGTAAAAAGTGAAGAAAGGCCCAAAATAAAGGCCGGAGATTTCCCTTAAATTTCTTGACCTGGCCGCCGGACAGGGCGCCGCCCAAATGCGCGGAGGCGCTGGAGCGGAATCGGGCGTCAAGGGGCCTTGCGGGGAAGCCGGTTGAGGAGCGCTCCGCAGCTGATGGTGAGCAGGCAGGTGATGGGGTAGAGCCACACGAAGCTGAGGCCGGGACGGATCGTGAGCATCGTGTCGGGCGAAAGGACGCCGATGCTGGAAAGCAGCACGTAGAAGTCGGGCCGGATGATCGCGGTGAGCAGCATGCTGAGGCCGACGCCCAGCCAGAGGCCGCCCAAGCGGGCGGGAATTCCGGCGAGGGCGAGGAGGAAAATGCCGAGCATGGGGCCGTACGTGTAGGCCACCATGCCGAAGGCAAGGCTGAGGATGTCGATATGGCCGTAGGTTTTGACGGCGAACAGGACGAAGGCCGCCGCGGCGAGGAAGGCGCCCCAGACGACGACCGCGATGCGGGACTGGGTCATGAGTCCGGGCATATCGCCTTCCGAGAGATCCCGGTCGCCGTGGATCACGGAGAGGGTGGTCTGCGAGAGGGCGGCGAGGGCGGAGTCGAGGCTGGAGATGGCCGCGGCGAATGCGCCCGCCAGCACGAGACCGGTGATGCCTGGAGGCAGGACGGTGGTGATCCAGACGGGAAAGACGTTATCCGCATCCTCGGCGAAGAGCGCGCTCTCCGCCGGAGTCGGAGGAAAAATGTCCTTCCAGTACCAGACAAAGAGCCCGGCACCGACCAGGAGCATGAGGATGGTGATGACTTGGGAGAAGCAGCTTGCGATGATGGCCTTGCGGGCATCGCTTGCGTTGCGGCAGCAAAACATGCGCTGGGCGTTGAGCTGGTCGGTGCCGAAGGCGGCCAGGTTTTGGAAGGGCATCGCGAGGAGGGCGACCCAGAGGGTGAATTGCACGTCGGGATCGGTGCTGAGGTTGAGCAGGGTGAGTTTTTCTTCGGCTTCGGCGACTTGCAGATAGGTGTCCCAGCCTCCGGGAATGTGACTGACCATCCAGAATAGCGCCAGCAGTCCGCTGAACAGGAAGAGCACGAACTGCATGGCGTCGGTCCAGATGACGGTCGTCATTCCACCCATGAGGGTCCAGCCGATGGCAAAGAGGGTGATGACGACAATGCTGACCGGCATGTCGAGTGGCGTGACGGTTTTCAGGATAAGCGCGGTGACGAGCACGCGCACGCTCTGGCCGAGGATGGTGCCGAGGGTGAACATGGCCGTGGTGAGCTTCTTGACGCCTGGGCCGAGGCGGTTCTGCATGTAGTCGTAGGGGCTGTAGATCTCCTGCTCGTAGAAGACCTTTACAAACCAGATGCCGACGATGACGCGCGCGACGACGGAGCCGATGGCCCATTGCAAATAGGTGAAATCGCCACCGGTCGCGAAGACGATGCCGGGGACACCGATGAAGGTGAGCGCGCTGATTTCCGTGGCAATGATGGACGCGCAGACGGCGGGCCAGGGCAGGGATCTGCCGGCCAGAAAGAAATCCTTGATGGTGGCCTGCTTGCCGCGCAGGGCGTGGCCGACGGCGGTCGTGAGTGCCAGGTAGCCGATGAGGATGCCCCAGTCGAGGGCCGTGAAATGATTATGGACGGCCTCCATGAGCGGGTCAGGCGGTCTTTGGAGGCAGATTTTTCAGCAGGATCTTGGATTTGCGGCGGCTGGCATCGTAGCGCTCCCGGCGGGTGGCGGGCAGGATGCCGGCGGGTGCCTCGGCGTATCCGCCTTTCTGCTGCAGGTAATTGTAGGCCTGCGTGGAAAGAGCGACGAGGCGGTCCAGGCCTTTTTCGCGGGAGAGATTTTCGATGAATGCCATGAGCTTGCGACCGTAGCCTTGATTCTCGTGGCTCCGGCTGACGTAGAGGCAGGCGAGTTCGCCGACGCGGTCCTCGGGATAGACGTGCAGCGCGACGCAGGCGATGGGATGCCGGTCGATTTCGAGAATCCAGTAGTCCTCGATATGTTCGAGGATTTCGCCGCGGGTCCGGCGGACGAGTTCCTCGCTTTGCACGGATTGCCGGATGAGCGAGATGACGGCGCGGATGTCTTTTTTGAAAATCCGGCGGATCTGCTGGTACTCGTTGGAATAGACCATGGAGCCGATGCCTTCGTGGCTGAAAATCTCGGTGAGCAGCGCTTCGTTGATGCTGCCATCGAGGAGGTGCGTGCGGGGCACGCCCTGCCGGCAGGCGCGGATGGCGCATTCGAGTTTGGACATGAGACCGGCGGGAAATTCGCCCCGCCGCTTTTTGAGGAGGTCCTCCGTCTCGGTGATCGAGAGCTGCCGGGGCAGTTGCGGGGAGCCGATGCCGGAGGCGGGTTCGGTGAGGAAGATGACCTTGGTGGCATGCAGGGCTTCGGCGACTTCGACGGCGATGGCGTCGGAATTCACCCGGTAAGTGCGCCCTTCCCCGTCGAAGCCGAGCGGGGGGGATGACGGGGACGATGCCTTCTTCGAGCAGCAGCTTGAGCGCCTTCGCATCGACGCGTTCGACCTTGCCGGAATAGAGATAATCCGTGCCGCCGAGGATGCCGGCCGGGTGGGCGATGATGGCATTGAGATAACCCGCGCGGAGGTCCACGGCGGAGAGCCCCTCCATGATGTGATTGGTGAGCCGGATGGCGGCGTCGATGCTGATCTGCAGGGTGGCGTCGTCGGTGATGCCGGTGCCATCGGAGTTGGTGATGGCGATGCCGCGGCTTTTTGCGAGTTCGACGATCTGGCGGCCGGCTCCATGAACCACGACGGCTTTGATGCTGAGCGAGCGCAGGACGGCGAGATCGACGAGGATGTTGGCGAAATTCTCGGAGGCGGCGACGCCGCCATCGACGGCGATCACAAAGACCCGCTCCCGGAAGCGGGGCACGTATTGCAGAATTTCTCGAAGATCGGAGACGTTCACTTGGAAAGGCGATCTTTATGAAGGCACGCGCCTCGAAATGCAATGGTTCAGGCCACGTCCGCGCGCCGAATCGGGCCGTCGAGCACTTCGTCGATGAGAACACGAAGCCGCTCGGGCGCCTCGAGCGCGCCGAGGGCGCCGAGGGTGCCGGCGCTGACGACGCGGCAGTGCGGGATGGCCGAGCCGAGCCGCTGTGGCAGGTCGTCCGGGAACCGCCCGGCCGAAGCGGGCCACAGGACGGTGACCGGCTGGGTGATGCGCGGCAATTGGGATTTGACGTCGTAGAGGAGGCGGCCGCGCAGAAAGGCGAGCATGGCGTGTTCGGCTCCGTACTGGTTGGCGCAGGTCACCAGCACGTCGAGGATTTCATTGGTAATCGCGGAAGCGTCCGAAAATCCGTAGCGGGCCAGCCAGGCGCGGATGACGGGTTTTCGCGCGAAGTAATTTCGGTACACAAAGCGATTGAGCAACGGGGTGTGAGCCAGCGTGTTGAGGCCGAGAGGGATTCGGCGCAGGGATGCGTCGAGCCCGATGGGCGCATACAGGATGAGGGAGGTGACGAGGTCCGGATGCTGGACGGCGAGTTTGAGGGCGATGGCGGCACCGAATCCGGAGGCGGCCACGCGCGCGGGCCGGCCCGCGCAGACGGCGTAAAGAAAATCGGCGAGGGCCTGGGCGTGGGCATCGGCGTCGAGTCCCTGGCGCGGGCGCTCCGATTCGGCGAAACCGATGAGGTCGGGCGCGATGACTTCGTGACCGACGGCGAAGGCCGGATAGACGCGGGACCATTCGTAGGAGGACGCGCCGGGATAGATGCCGTGCAGGAAGAGCAGCGGCTCCCCGGCGCCGGAGATGTGATAGATGATTTCGCCGTGGGACGTGTTGGCGATGCGGGTGGCGAAGATCGCCGGCGAGATCGTGTCGGGGATGGGCTGGCGAACGGCGCGCTGGAATGCGTATCGCGCGGCGAGGGCCACCGCCCCCGCCAAGCCGACGCCTAATCCAACTCCCAGAGCGGGCTTTTTTTGCCAGGACTTCCACACAACCGTTCCCGTATTAAGAAGCGGCGATTCGGGATTCCGCAAGCAGAAGCTGCAAAGTGGGGGCTTTATTTCCAGAGTGTTCCAATCGAAGGGAGCTGGGTCTCAGCAGAAGGCGGCGTTGCCCGAGCCGGGAATGATGCGGCCGATGATCCGGCCTTTGGTGAGTTTGCAGGTTTCCCGGGCGGCTTTGTCCGGGACGATGAGGACCATGCCGATGCCCATGTTAAACACCTGGTACATCTCGGAGGCCTCGATTTTTCCGGCGTCGCCGATGAGACGGAAGATGGCAGGGATTTTCCACGATTTGGTGTCGATCTCCGCGGAGCAATCGGCGGGCAGGACGCGGGGGAGATTGTCGATGAGTCCGCCGCCTGTAATGTGTGCCGCGGCTTTCAGCGTTCCGGCCGGGAGGGAGGCCATGAGGGGCTGGTAGTTTTTGTGAACTTTCAAAAGCTCACTGCCGAGCGTGCCCGGGATGCCGGCGACTTTCGAGTCGGGCGTGAGCTTGAGTTTTTCGAAGAGCACCTTGCGGGCGAGGGAGTAGCCGTTGGTGTGGAGGCCGTTCGAAGGAAGGCCGATGAGCGTGTCGCCGGGGCGGACACGGGTTCCGTCGAGCATCTTTTTGCGATCCACGACGCCGACGATGCATCCGGCGACGTCGTATTCGCCGCGTTTGTACATGCCGGGCATCTGGGCGGTTTCCCCGCCGATGAGCGCGCAGCTTCCGGCTTTGCAGGCTTTTGCGAAGCCTTTGAGGATGTGGCCGAAGACTTCGGGTTCCAGGCGTTCCGCTCCGAGATAGTCGAGGAAGAAGAGCGGACGGGCGCCAACGACGGCGATGTCGTTGATGCAATGATTAACGAGGTCCTGGCCGATGGTGTCGTGGCGCCGGGTGGCGAAGGCGATTTTGAGCTTGGTGCCGACGCCATCGACGCTGGAGACGAGCACGGGCTCCTTCATTCCGCGAAAATCCGGCTGGAAGAGGCCTCCGAATCCGCCGACTTTGCCGAGGACTTCGGGGCCGTGCGTGGACTGGACGGCGGACTGGATGCCCTTCTTGACGGCGTTGCCGAGGTCCACGTCAACGCCCGCCAATGCGTAGGCTTTTTTGAAAGTTTTCTTCATGCGAACGAGAAGTCAGCTTTTTTTGAAAAGACCTTCCTGGGAGGCGGCGGGAAGCAGGTGGGCGTGGCCGCGGCGTCTTTCCATGACGTATTTGTCGAAGTCGGCGTCGTATTTGAGGGGATATTCGCCAGTAAAGCAGGCGAGGCAGAATTGCTCCTGCGGAAGGCCGGTCGCGCGGACCATGGAATCGACTTCGAGGTAACCGATGCTGTCGGCGCCGAGGTAGTCGCGGATCTCCTCGATCGTCATTTGATTGGCGATGAGCTTTTCCGGATCGGGGAAATCGATGCCGTAGAAACAGGCGTGCCGATGCGGCGGGCAGCTGATGCGCAGATGCACCTCCCTGGCTCCGGCTTCGCGCAGGTTGACGACACGGGCGCGGGCGGTGGTGCCGCGAACGATCGAGTCGTCAACCACGACGACCCGCTTGCCGCGCACGGCCTCGCCGATGAGGTTGAGTTTCACGCGGACATTAAAGTCGCGGATGAGCTGGGTCGGCTGGATGAAGGTGCGGCCGATGTAGTGATTGCGCACGAAGGCGAGATCGAAGGGGATTTCGAGCTCTTCGGAAAAGCCGAGGGCGGCGTAAATGCCGGAATCGGGAACGGGCACGACCACGTCGGCTTCGACGGGGTGCAGGCGGGCGAGTTCGCGGCCCATGTTCACGCGGACTTCCTTGACGTTCATGTCGTCGAAGACGCTGTCGGGGCGGGCGAAATAGACGTATTCGAAAATGCAGAAGGCTTTGCGTTCCGCGCGGAACGGCCACTCGGAGCGGATGCCGGTGTCGTCGATAATGACGACCTCGCCCGGCTCGATCTCGCGGATGAATTCCGCATGGATGAGATCGAATGCGCAGGTTTCCGAGGAAAGGATGTAGGCGCCGTCGAGCAGGCCGAGGGCGAGGGGGCGGAAGCCGAAGGGGTCGCGGATGCCGATGATTTCGCGCTCGCCCATGATGACCATGGAGAAGGCGCCTTCGAGCCGGCGCAGGGCGGCGAGGGGATTGCGGGGGTCTCCGGGGCGGGCGAGCAGGTGGAGGACGATCTCGCTATCGACGGTTGTTTGAAAAATGGAGCCTTCCTCTTCGAGTTCGAGGCGGAGTTGGGCGGCGTTGGTGAGGTTGCCGTTGTGGGCGACGGCGAGCTGGCCGCGGGCGGTATCGACGACGATGGGCTGGGCGTTTTTGGCCGTGCTGGAGCCGGTGGTCGAGTAGCGGACGTGGCCGATGGCGCGGGAGCCTTTGATGCGCTTGAGATCTTCGTCGGTGAAGACCTGCGCGACGAGGCCCATGCCCTTGTGGGCGAGGAATTGCGTGTTATCGCCTGTGGAGGATGCGATCCCGGCGCTTTCCTGCCCGCGATGTTGCAGGGCGAAAAGCCCGTAGTAGGTGAGCGTCGCGGCGTCGGGATGCCCGAAGGCTGCAAAGACGCCGCATTCGTGGCGGGGTTTCGTAAAATCGGACAAGGCGGGAATTCAGTATCCGAATGGATCGGAGGCTCCGGACGGCTCCGCATTCGGATCGGTGGGTTCTCCCTCCGAATTTTCCTCGCCGTCCTTTCTTTTCTTTTTTTCGTCGTTTGGATCGAAACGGCCCACGCCTTCCGGGCGGAAAACCTCGCTTTTTCCGCGGATCCAGGAGCGCTCAAGGCTTTCGTAGAGGCGCTTGATCTGGTCCTTGGTTTCCAGGCGGTATTCGATGGTGCCGGCGTGGGTGGTGGCCGGGTATTCCTTGATGACCCTGGCCCAGACGGGATCTCCGGGAATCACGCGGGAGGCCGCGTCTTCGAGCGCGCTTTTTGCGCGATCGGCGGTGGACTGGCCGGCGCTGGTCGGCAGCTTCGGGGTGAGCGGCTCGATGTAGTAGAAGCGGGGCTGCATGACTCCGGAGGTGCTGATGTTGACCTCGGTGACGCGGGCCGCGCCGTCGAGGACGTATTCCTGGGAGCTGACGCCGTTGACGGAGTCGTGCGCGATGATGTAGGCGCCGCCGGGCAGTTCCGCCTTCCAGTAGGTGATGGTGTCGAAGTCGGAAACGAGGTCCTCCGGATCCATGTCCTCGGGTTTCTTGGGCGTGCCGTCGTTGTTGTCCGGCGTGCCATTGGGATCGGGTGTGGCGTCCTCGGAGGGATCCGCGATTTGCGCGCGGGCGAATGGCGCCGGCAGTGCCGAGGCGAGAACGACGAGCGTGAGAGAGAGCACAATCCGTTTCATTAAAAATTGATGTCTGATGGGATTTCGAGTTGGGCTTGGTCGAGGGAATATAGCCGCCAGGACCACGGTTGCCAGCTTTCCTTCCGCCAAAGAAAGACAAAGGGCGCGTCGAGCGCGTTGATGTGGGTCATCATCATTTGCGCGGGCGCGCTTCCGTTGCCTTTCAAAGTGTGGCAAATTCGAACTGGCGTCCGGCGGCGGTCTGGGTTTGGCTTCCGGCCATGATCAAGTTTCGGCCCAATGTGGCATTCATTCTTGAGAAGGAAGATGGGCGGATTTTAATCTGTGAGCGGTCCGATGCCCGGGGCGCCTGGCAGTTTCCGCAAGGCGGGGTGGACAAGGGGGAGACCCTGGAGGAAGCGTTGTATCGTGAGGTGATGGAGGAGATTGCCCTGGATCGGAAGGACTATCAAGTCCTCGGTCGAAAAGGGCCTTACCGGTATGAGTTTGGCGGCGGGCGCACGAAGAAGGGATTTGGCGGGCAGGAGCAGATCTATTTTCGCGCGCTGTTTCTGGGAGAGGATGCGATGATCCTCTCCGGCGCGGATTCCAAGGAATTTCGGGCGGCGCGCTGGATCCGCCCGGACCAGTTCCGGCTGTCGTGGGTGGCGGCGATGAAGCGGGATGTGTATCGCGCGGTCTTTCGGGATTTTTTTGGCGTTCATCACGCGGAACCGGAGAAGGTAAATTAGCCGGAATTCAGAAATATCATTGACTGGGGGCTGCTTTCTTGGAATCTCCGACCCCGTTCATGTTTACTCTTACGGCTTTTACGGTGATGGCGGGAACGCTGCTTGGCTGCGTATGGTGGGTTTGCCGCAACGACGAGGACGCTTCTTAACCGGGCTGCTTCGGCGCTCTCCCATGCATGTGCCATGGGGGCGGTGGTTGTTAAAAAAAGGCGATGAGAATCAAGTGGCTTCGGTATCAATGGGATCTGGAAGCTCCGGAGGCCCGGGGAGGCGCGACGCTGCCTCCGTATGTTTTTCGCAAGGCGGAAGGGGCGGAGGCGGATGTGGCGCGGAATGTGATCACGAGCGCTTTTTCGCTGGATTCAGGATTCGAAGACACGGCGGGGTATTTTCTGAATGGCTTTAAGAAGGGCTGCGAGGAGGCGTTTGATCAGGATGCGCCCTCCTGCGTGGTCGTGCAGCACGGGGCGCGCGTTGTCGGCGTGTCGGTGGTGAAAGCCGATCCGGGCCTGGAAAACCACCTGATTACGGGCCCGATCCTCTTCCACGAGTACAGGAACCGCGGGATTGGCTCGATTTTATTGTCTCACTCGCTGGATCTGCTGCGGGATCTGGGGTTGCGGGAGGCGCGGGGGATCACACAGGATCGTTCCATCGCAGCGCGGTTCGTTTATCCGAAGTTTGGAGGCCGGGCCGAGGAGTTTCGGATGCCGGCGCGGCCGAAGCTGGTGGCGTGACTTTGGCCGGGGGGGCCTCGTCCCGGGCGCGTCGCATGAAGGCGCGGATGCGGTCCCGGTCCAGAGGCGCGGCCCAGTGGCCGTCTTCCTTAAAGGCCGAGCCGACGATGACGGCGCCGGCAAATTCGAAGAGCCGGGAGACATTTTCCGTGGTCGCTCCGGATCCCACGAGGACCGGAAGGCTCGTGGCGCGGGCGGTCTGAGCGAGCTCCTCCGGATCCACCGGCTCGCCCGTGGCGGCTCCGCTGACGATGACGCCGTCGCTGCAGAAAAACTCCGCGGCCCGTGCCGTTTCGGCGATGCTGACGTCTGCGGTGATGGCGTGGGCGCCGTGTTTCTTTTTGATGTCGGTAAAAATGCGGATGTGTTCCGCTTCCCATGCTTTGCGGGCTCGCAGCAGCGGGCCGGCGCATCCTTCGAGGATGCCTTCGTCCGCGACGTGCGCGAAAACAAACCCTTCGGCGCGGATGAAGTCGAGGCCGGCGGCGAGGGCCACGGCGAGGGCGGCTTCGTTGGCTCCGGCGAGGACCTGCACGCCGCAGGGCGCGGCGGTGCATTCCCGCACGGTGAGGGCGGCGGTCGTCATGAATGCGACGATTTCCGGCCCGACGGTCCCGCGCAGATAGGGGCGGTCGTGCATGTTTTCGATCAGCAGGGCATCGACGCCGCAGTCGATGAGCGTGGCGGCTTCCCGGCGGGCGTGGTCGATGATTTGCGCCGGAGCGAGCTTGGAATGCGGGGTGCCGGGGAGCGCGGGGACATGGATCATCCCGACGACAGCGTGTGGGATGCCGAAGAATGCAGCGTCAGCCATGGGGGCATTGCTTACCATTCCGATTTGGGTCGAGCCAGTTCTTGCTGGGCCGCCGGGGAGAATTTATTCCCAGGAGAGCGCCGGCTGCAGTTGCATCACGGCTGTTCCCGGCTCTGCGGCGCCGGCTTCGGCGGTGTCTGGGGCCACGGGGACTTCCGAAAATATGATGACCGGGAAGCGGATGGCGGAATCGCTGCCGCGGGGCACTCCGGCGAGGCCGGACTCGACGGCCGCGGTGAGCGTTTGCGGCCATTTGATGAGGGCATTTACGATGGCGGAATCGGCTTCCGTGACGCGGGTGGGGATGGCGATGCCAAGCAGCAATGCCAGTGAGCCGCCGAGAAGCGATCCGGAGAAGGCGCCCGCGAGGAGGCCGAGGCCCTGATTGAGGAAGTCGGCCGAAACGCTTCGGTAGGCCTGCGATTTGATCCGGACCGCAACTCCGGCCGCGACCGCTCCGGCGGCGAAGAGCAGGGCATAGGCACCGATGGCGATGAAGCGGAGATCGAAGTTGAGGCCCTTTTGGAGGAGGTCGGCGAGGGGCTCCCAAAACCGGACGGCAACGAGGAGCGCGAAAAGATAGGTGATCACATGGCGCATCTCCGTGGAGGCGCCGTTGCGCCATCCGTAAGCGGCGCGGTAGAGCGCGGGGGCGGCGGCGATGATGATGAAAGTGATGGTCCAGATCATGGCTCTCTATGGCGGGCCGGGGTCATGAGGCTTGCAGCACCTCTTCGACGGTGGTGATGCCGAGGAGGATTTTTTCGGCTCCATCGTATCGGTAGCTCATGAAGCCGCGTTCGACGGCCATGGTCTGAAGTTCGGATTCGCCGATTCCGTCGCTGATGGCTTTGCGGAATTCGTCGTCGAGCACGAGCAGTTCGAAGAGTCCGGTGCGGCCTTTGAACCCGGTGCCGTGG
>Ga0351866_10160_pt2 | contig 13351 bp, 8 predicted proteins | sample TotcelFGM3001L11_FD_206783 | JGI IMG/M metagenome (GOLD analysis project Ga0351866, IMG submission 206783) | Enriched cells from coal bed in the Powder River Basin, Montana, United States - Total cells FGM rep2 HSBNCT.FGM.300.1.L11 ...
CCTTCCAGTAAATGCATTCTTCGTATTTCTGTGGCACTCTCACATCTCGGTCTCCCTATATGATTAGGCTCCTTCCGCTCATCGCTTTCGGCTGAGGAATATGGAGGAGCTGCAATGCCGTGGGCGCAATATCTGCCAAAATCCCGTCCTCACGCAGTGTGTACTTTTGGCCGTCATCTATTATCAGCGTGAAAGGCACTGGATTGGTGGTGTGAGCGGTATGCGGCTGGCCAGAGGTCAGATCGATCATCTTTTCCGCATTGCCGTGGTCGGCGGTGAGCAGCACGGCGCCACCCTTCTTCACAATCTCATCCACTACTGCTCCCACGCAGCCATCCACGACCTCGACCGCTTTCACGGCGGCCTCGAATATGCCGGTGTGGCCCACCATATCGGGATTGGCGAAATTGAGAACAATGAGGTCATACTTGCCGGAGTCGATGCGCGCTATCACCTCATCTCTGACCAGGAATGCGCTCATCTCCGGCTTTAAGTCGTAGGTGGCAACTTTTGGAGAAGGTATGAGGGCCCGGTCTTCTCCGGGATTGGGCTCTTCTTTTCCGCCGTTAAAGAAGTAAGTGACGTGGGCATATTTCTCCGTCTCTGCTATGCGTAGCTGCTGGAGGCTGGCGCGACCAACGACTTCGCCAAGAGTGTCGTCGAGGTTTTGCGCCGGGAAGGCAATGGGCACGTTTAATGTGGCGTCATACTGGGTCATACAGGTGTAAAAAATCCGCATCGGCTTCTGGGCAAAGCCCTGAAAATCCTTATCCACAAAGGCCCTGGTGATCTCGCGAGCTCTGTCGGGCCGGAAATTAAAGAATATGATGCTATCCCCGTCCTGTACCAGTCCATCTCTATCGACCAGGGTCGGCTGGAGGAATTCATCATTCTCGCCTCGAACGTAGCCGTTTTCCACTGCTTCTTTGGCAGTAATGGCATGCAGCCCCACTCCATCTGTAAGGCAGCGGTAGGCTTTCTCCACTCTATCCCAGCGTTTGTCTCTGTCCATAGTGTAGTAGCGACCGGAGAGCGTAGCCACCTTGCCCGTGCAGATCTGCTGCAGCTTCTCCTCCAGCTCCTGCAAATAAGCGAGAGCGCTTCGGGGAGGCACATCCCTGCCGTCCAAAACGGCGTGTACATAAACATTCTCCAGGCCCTTTTTCCCGGCCATCTGCAAAAGCGCATAAAGATGAGTGTTGTGGCTATGCACTCCACCGTCAGATAAGAGGCCGATCAGATGAAGCCTGGAGCCTTTTGCTCTTTCCATTGCCCGAAGCAGGACTTCATTCTCAGCAATTGTGCCCTGCTCAACTGCCAGACTGATTCTGGTGTAGTCCTGGTAGACGATTCTGCCGCCACCCATGTTGAGGTGCCCTACCTCGGAGTTGCCCATCTGGCCGCGCGGCAGCCCCACAGCCAGGCCCGAGGCAGCGAGAGTTGTGGTTGGGTAATTCTTCCAGAATCGTTCCAGGTTGGGCTTACGTGCCTTGGCAATGGCATTGCCCTCAACTATTGGGCTTATGCCGAAGCCGTCCATGATTATGATTGCTAAGGGCTTCATCTCAAAAGTGTCATCGTTGCCGCGAATATATTAGATCTTTTCTTTAAAACCCTCTTCTCCAATGAGCGGAACGAAGATCACACCCATCTTCTCCTCCACAGAAAAGCCGTTCTTCCTTGTCACCAGATAAAGCTCCTGATAGTCCCGGCCCACGGGCAGGACCATTTTGCCGCCCACCTTGAGCTGCTGCTTGAGCGGCTCGGGCACCTTGGGAGCGGTCGCAGCCACGCTTATGCGATCATAAGGTGCATGCTCAGGCAGGCCGATACTTCCGTCTGCCTCGATCATGGTCACATTCTTTATGCCGGCTTTTTCCAGATTCTTTCTGGCCATCGCCACCAACTCCGGCATGCGCTCCACAGAATAGACATGTCCCTTGGGGCCTACCATTGTAGCCATCACCGCGGCATGATAGCCGCTTCCTCCCCCCACCTCCAGGACTGCCATTCCCAGCTGCAGATCGAGAAGATCGCACATTATGGCCACCATATGAGGAGCGGAGATGGTTTGGTTTAGGCCTATGGGAAGCGGTGTGTCGTCATATGCCCGATTTTTGAGAGCCTCGGGAAGGAAGAGCTCTCTGGGAACGCGGGACATTGCGGATATGACGGATTCTTTTACGTTGTCGTGCAAGCTGCCCAAGAGTTGCTCTTTGTTCAAAGCTCTCGACCCCACACTCTTTGTATGTCTTTGGCCTCGGCTACCTCGGCAAAGCCCTCGCCGCGCAGCTTCATCTTAACGATCACGAATTTGAACCCTTCCACTTTTCGAGCTTCTCCAACCTCAAAGACCTCGTCGCCGGCAACGTTGATCTTGAGCGAATGGGTCTTGCCGTTTCGATAGACGGAGATCTTGAGCGGCACCTCATCCGTGGCACGGGCCCAGACGGTCTTTACCTTCTCAGCAGGAGCACTGTTGACCCTGCGATCCGTCTCCAGAGATGCGATCTCTGTCATGACCACATCTTTGGCAGGATCGTCCACTAAAAGCTCATCTCCGACGCGCAACATCTCTTTAGCCGGGATTTTGATAAAGTATGGCTCAGATAGCTCGTCATTGCTCACTATGACTTTGAGATTGACCAGCCGCTCGCGCTCTACCTGAACGGAATGAACCGTTTCGCATTCTTCACAACGCACTAGATTCTCCTGCCCGGATTTTATCAAAGTATGCTCCGTATCGGCACCACAAGTAGGACAGAAGATCTGATCATCAAGCATAGCATATAATTATTCCACGGAGTATTTAAAGTATGGCGGCCTTGCCGCCCGCTGCACCCGTCCGCAAGTCGCAAATGAGACAAGGCGGAGCCTGAATTGATTGATTTATAGAACTCCTGAAGGCCGCAGGCATTTTTAACAAGGGAAAAATTTTTTAATGAAGACGAATTATCTAAACATATGGAAGAAGTTGTTAAAGAAAACCGCTCCGCCCTGGATCGCGGGATGGACGAATGCTGCAACATTGCCGAGAGCATGATCGAGGAGATAAATCAGATAGCATTGCCAGAGTTATCCATCGCAACCTCTGTTAATAGAAGGCATAAGGACTCGCTTAAGGAGAAGCTTCTTCGCCAGATAAGAGCCGCGAGGAAGGTTGCGATAGTATGATTAATCTTATTCGTATTTTAGATATATCCAGATTAATTTCAGACACTCAAAAATTCAAATCAACAAAAATTATTTTTATTATGTTAGGTGCGTTCTTTGGTGCTCGAAAACTATTTATATTAATCTACTAACTAATTTAGTTGTGGACGCTGACTCCAAAGCCTGTTCTATCCCGCAATCATGCTCTGAGGTGGAAGTAGACCTCAAGAGGCTGGACCGCATGCTTCAGGCAGCCCACCGAAGTTCCATCGACATAAAAGATAGCTATGACTTTTATGTCTTGGCCCTGAAGGAGTACAACAAGGAGAACCTCGCCGAGTCATTTCTCTATTGCGACCGGGCCAAGTACGAGCTTACCTCTGCCATCAACGATTCCAAGATCAAAATCAAAGGCTCTCGATTTCATAGCCTGAGGACCCTCTCATACTTCTTCAAGCTCTACGGGCTTTATGCCGTGATCTTCGCTTCTCTTGCCATCATTCTCTTCAGCTTTTTGATCACCAGATTTTCCGAAATGAGCGTTCTGGGCGTTCCCCTCTGGTCCTCGTTCTTCGCAGGCCTGGGCTCCTCGGCCCAGATCCTGACAGGAGTGGCCGATGACCTGCGCCGCTACGGCCTGGCCTCGCGCTACAAAAGGCTCTGGTACATGGCCATACCGCTTCTGGCCATGGTCTTCGGCTACATGGCCTACCTCTTCGTCAGCTCCGGCTTCATTGCGCTGGATGGCAGCACACAGAGCAGGGAGTTTTCTATCATGTTCATCTGCTTCTTGACGGGATTTCTCACCAAATGGATGATTGGCTGGCTCTCGCGAATGTCCAGGGATATTTGAGGACATGCGTATGCCCTTGCTAGCCTTGCGGCGAATATGAAAATGGAATCCCTCCCTATGAACCAGTCGAATATTTTTAGGCAGACCTCCGATCGCGATATATTTTCCATTCTCTCCGCTTAGTATCGGTTCTTTTCACAATCCTCAAAGCGATTAGCATACATACTCCCGCGAAAGATGCCAGGAATCCAGGGGTCTTCTTCTCTGCAGGCTTTTCTTGACGGGGGACTGGGTAGGCCTCATCCATTAGTTGCTCCTGACGGGTCACGAATCCACCATTCTCTGCCACAGTGACTCCCCTAAAAACAAAGAACCTTAGAGGATTGCTCGGGATTACATCCTCTTGATCAGCGGTCTTTATGTAATAATCTGCCATCAAGGAAACGGTCTTATCTTTTCCTAGTCGGATCGTGCTTTCCTCATTTCTGGCCTCTATGGTCATCTGTCCCTCATTCGAATTCACAGAATCTATGGCCATAACCCTGCTCAGATCCGTGCCAGACCCAACCTTGAATACATCTTCCGAGATCTGCCATATGGCCTCAAGCTCTGCTAGGTCTATCTCCTGGCTGGAAAGAAGCTCCTTGAAGCGCACGGCGATGATCACAAGCTCATCTGCTCCGTCCAGATTCTTTTCATACCTATAGGTCGGATTGACTGCAAACTCCACGACGGACTGGTCGATCTCTCTGCCGTTCTTGGAAAGAGCCACTAAAACCTTCTTTCCTTCAACATCTACCTCCCTTATTCTTAGCTCATAGTCCTCTTTCAAAGGATATGTAGAACCAGCTCCAAGAGTCGTATTAGCATCTTCTTCTTTGTCTATCAAGACTCTTGAGAGAACGTCATAAGAGATCAGATTTGAATTATCTGAAGCACTCCAAAGGAATCTAGTGTGATCTTCGTCTGGCGTTGTGACATATCCTGCAAAGTACTTCTCGCCGAGGAATCCTATTGCGTAGTACTTGCCCCAATCCGCGAAGTCGAAGGGTGTAATCTGAGCTGTGGCTCTATAGACCACGTCTCCCGGATTTAAAACACCCTCCTCCAAATCACCGGAGATCCTAATCTCCAGCTCTTCTCTTCCCAGATCATTGTCTAGATCATAGTAAAATCCTGGGAAGCTGTCGTAATTCCAGGATACTTGTCGTCCGTCGATGATATCTTCAGCTCGGCCATTTATCTGATATGATCCTGGTTTGGTAATTTTTTTGTAGATGAAGAATCTTAGGGGACGAGTATCGTCGGTGACATTGTCGTCTGCAGTCCTCAATCTGATCCCTCTCATTAGTCCAAGATCCATATTTTTGCCCAGAATAATGGTATTATCCAGGTTTTCCATGGTGATCATTCCGTAGGTGGGATCAACCTTAGAGATGCTCATCCGGTCATATTTCATTCCAGTCTTGACCGACTCTGGCTTTTCAGAGAGCTGAAAGACGCCATCCACTGAGGCAAGATCTCGATCCGACCCGTGAAATGCATTCTTAAAATGAACTGCTATCGTTATCAGACCTTTGAAGTCCCCTGAATCCTTCATGTAGTAATAGGTCCTATCACTTACTTTGGAATTCTCTGTTTCAGGAACAACAACTTTGGAATCAACAGGTGCACCGTCTTTATCCAGCTCTAAGTATATCTTTTTGCTATTCATATCAATAGACGTAACTTTGAGATCATAGCCCTCCATAAGATCTATTGATGAGCCTGCGGCCACTGTCTTCTCGGTATCATCATCGATTAGAACTCTAGTAAGCTGATCACCGGCAAGCGGGTTTTTTCTTTCAGATTCTGATGCTAGATAGGATGTAGCCTCTGGATCTTGATTTTCAATATATCCTGCAAAATATTTCTCGCCCAGATATCCAATGCAGTCATAAGATCCCCAATCTCTCTGTTGGAAGCGCTTCAACTGTTTTTCTGTGGTATATTGAATACCGGTCGGACGAGAGCTTCCGTCGAGAGCGTTGGCTTCGGAGATCGTCATAATCATCGATTCAGTGCCGAAGTCATCATTGATATCGTAATAGAACCCGTAGAACTCACTGTTCGCTTTTTTTGGCCCCCACTCATATGTTGATCCAACCTTCACATCTCCTACAGGACTTCTTATTTCTGCATACTCAGAGCCGCAGCATATCCCAAGAGACAGCATCATAATAGAGATCAAAGCCATTTCTTTTATCAAGTTATTCATCTAGGATATCCTCCTAATTCATACAGATCTTTTGGCCAAATCGAGTAGTAGGCTCTTTGGCAATACATCTCCTGACAAAAACCCAATCTACGAAGATGTCAGAAGAAAGCGATGTTAGGGTTGTGTTGAGGCTGAAGCGTGGTGAAATCCCACCAAGGGGCTTTCCGCGCGTGTCTTGCCGAAATTCTTGAGTATTCAAGCCAAAGCGTATCTCCGAATCGAGCCATTTCACTTCCCATGTATTGAAAGACCCTTCATAGTTCGATTTTGCTCTCTGGATTTTGACATCTAGAATATTTTTCTCCGAGATCGAAAAGATATGATGGGCAAATAGATCCGTATCCTGCCCCCTCCAATATACTGAAGCTCCAACTCGGTTGGTGTCTTTTCCGACATTGGTATTCATAAATCCCAAGCCCTTGCGATCATAGCTCTGTCCTTCAGAGATGTTGGCCCGGAATCTCATGGCATTGCCCGGGCCGAAATTCTCCTTAAGAATCAGGTCTGCGGAGGATTGCGATTTTGCGTTTGTGTGAATTTGAAGCATTCCATCTCGTTGTTTTATGGATCCATTTGACTGCGTGTAGGTTGTCCAACTTCCTGTATCTAGGCTATTGTCGTTGAAATCATCGAAGAATTCAAAGACCGAATAACCAGAACCCAGGGGATTTTTAGTTTTATTGTTTCTGGAATATTCCGTATAATATTGAAATACAATTTCGGTTTCGTTGTTTGCTGGTATGAAAGGCATTTTAACCCAGACCTTGGCGGTTTTGTTTCTGACGTTCCATTCTTCGATCCAGTATGGAAGCGGACTACCTGAGCTATCTGTGAAAAATATACGAATTACCTCATTTTCGGACATTACCGGGAAATTCGCGTCTGATAGCCGGATCAGTGCAGAGTAATTGATCAGATCGTTACCAGAATTCTCCTTCACATAAATGCCATTCATGCATAGAGGGATGATTGCCATATCTACGTTATTATCGCAGTCGTCTGTTAAGATGACTGGACCAGCGAAGCCATAGGAACCTGGATAGAGGTTTATCTCGGCATCTTTGCTCAGCATCTGCGGGCTTAAGATAGATCCGTTCGGAGCTTTAAACCTGACATAGTAAGTTCCTGGTTCAAGGTGGTCGAAACGGTAATTGCCTTTGATTTCTGTGGACGTTATCAATCCCATTGAATTCTTGCTAAAGTCAAGTAGAGTTGCATTTACTCCTGAGGCTTCTTTTTCAATGTTATCTTGCAGACCGTTTTTGTTCGTGTCGATCCAGACTTGGCCACTTATGCAGTCATTCGGGATTAAGCCGGCATCTATGCTATTATTAGACTGATCTGTCAGAGTCACTGGGCCAGCTATACCATCAGAGCCGAAATTGCAGTCTTTTTCGATATCCTTGCCCTGGTTCTGCGGGCTAAGGATATATCCGCCTGGAATAGTAAATTTAATATAGTAAGTTCCTTGTTTGAGGATATTGAATTGGTAATTGCCATTGACATCAGTTATCGCTGTAAGTCCAGTTGGATTCTTATTGAAATCCAGTAAAGCTACCGCCAATCCTTCTTTGCCTTTCTCATTGGGATCTTGGGTGCCATTGCCATTTTTATCAACCCAGATCCGATCGCCAATCTTTATTGGACGTTTTACAAGTATAGTCGCTGGTATTATAGACGCGATTGCAGATTTTCCCCCGTAATTTATATATTCTGCACTTGAATCAGCACCGAGGGTGAATGTTCCGACATCTTTAGATCTCACATAAAAGGACGTATCCCAACTCTCGCCAATAGCCATCTGTCCTATCGTCCATTTTAAAATTCTATTGTTGTTAGCATCAGTAGAGATTTCAGGTATGGAGCCAAATGGTTGTAGGGCTGCTGGCAAAACATAGGTGACCTCTATATTCCTTGCAGCAATATTTGAAATGCTTTTAAAGATACCCTGATATATTTCTTCTAAAGAACTGCTTTCAGGAGAGAAGAAATACTTTCCGCCAGTCGTTTCTGCCATATCTTCCAGGTTTGCTCCATTGCTGTCATTTCCCAAACCGATTGAATAGATCAATATATCGGCAGATCTGGCGCGATCAGTCTCGGATCCATCCATTCCACTTGGTGTGTAGCCACCATCACCATCTGAGAGAAAGATTATGACTTTTGTGGACGTCCTTGGCTGCGAAAAGAGAATATCGATTGATCTAGCTAGGCCCTTATTGAGGTCTGTGCCGTCATCTGCGCCTACTTCCGCAACTGCCTCTTTAGCTCTGGAGAAATCGTTGGTGAGAAGCAAGTCGAAAACAACGTCACCGTTCCAGCTAACCATGCCAACTTTATCTTTATAAGGATTCATCTTATCTATGAATTCCTGAGCTGCAGATACACGATGCCTATCAGGATCATTGTCACTCATGCTGCCTGAGCTATCTATTGCAAAAATTATATCTATTGGCCTAATAATTGTAAAAAGATTGCCATCACCAGTTACTGTTAATGTTATTTTCGCGCTTTCCGGATCAGGACTATTTATCGAATCCGATGCCCATATTTCAGTGGGCTGTATATCATTCTTTATATCTATGTGTGGTAGTTCTGCTTCTGCTAATGCAGGCACCATGCATAGCATAATCAGTGCGATCACAAGAATACGATTTTCATTCATTGCCTACCTCAGTTTAGCATTTTTTATTTAACACGTAATAACCGCAGCTTGATGCGCGCGTGCGCCGCCGTTCCACTGTGCCAATTGCCTCCAAGAATCTGCTTCATATCTCTGTGGGAACAAGATTCAATCACGCATAAATTTTTAAATCTATGAGATAATTGTGCTCTATGATACATCTCACGGCACAATTATCCCTTGATATGATAAACATTTCGTCTAGTGGATTGGTTCTATCTCCAAACTCATAAAACCCAAAGAGTATAGTCTTTATAGGAGCATTTGCCGCAATTTTCTTCCCACCAATTCACGGGTGTAAGGTTAAAAGCTAGGCGGCTGCAAGCTAGACAAATCAGGTCTTCCATTAAGCTTTATCAATTCTATTACAATTTAGCATGTTCATTCATTATCCTTCGGAGCTTTGATCCTGGCAAGGACATGTCTCGCGATAGGGTTCATCCATTAGATACTGATGCCACTCTTCCTGCGTCATGCTGCGAGCAATACGATTGCATGCTTCTGAAATCAGTTCATTAGATCGCCAGAGCCATAATCGTGCAGTTTTTTCCCCACTTGCTGTAGCGATAAACTTACCGTCGGGGCTGAAGGCTAGATCTAATACGTAGGGATCTAGAGAAAAGTACTGAATCTCAAAGCCCGACTCTATATCCCAGATACGAACGGCATTGCTCGCAGTTGCCAGACGTTTCCCATCAGGGCTGAACTCTATATCATGGACAATCGCATCGTGCTTCAGACGGTACAACTCTTTGCCCGTATTAGCATCCCAAATCCGGGCTGTGTTCTTCTCATCCCATACCCGTGTGACGATCTTTCTTCCATCGGGACTGAATATGACATCATTTACATCAAAATCGTGGATCAAACGGAGGATCTCTTTTCCCGTCTCTGGATCCCAGATGACCGCAGAATTGTCGCTGCTTGCAGTAGCAATCTTCTTACCGTCGTGACTGAATCTAACAGAGTTTACATCGTCGTTATGATGAAGCCTCTGCAATTCTTGTCCAGTTTGTGTATCCCATATCCGAGCGGTGTTATCCCAACTGGCGGTGGCCAGCCATCTGCCATCAGGGCTAAACTCAATATCATCTACCACGTGATCATGCACTAGCCGGTAAAGCTCCTTCCCAGTTTCGACATCCCATATCCTGGAAGTTTCGTCGTTACTCGCAGTTGCGACCATCTTTCCATCAGGGCTGAACTCGACATCGTGCATCTGGAACATGAGGTCCTTTGCTGAAGCATCATGGTGGTCCAGGCGGTGAATCTCTTCCCCAGTCTGGGCATCCCAAATCCTTGCTGTACCATCATCACTCACCGTGGCAATTTTTGTGCATTCATTACTAAAATCTGCTGCATCTACAACGCCATCATGATTGAGACTAAATACCTTCTTACCAGTTCGAGCATTCCATATAGCTGCGGTGCAGTCCCAGCTTGAAGTGGCTATCAAGTTGCTGTCGGAACTGAATGCAACCGAAAAGACATCATCATCATGGAGAAGCTCACGCATCTCTATCTTGCTATTGACCTCCCAGATCTTGACCACATCATCAAAACCTCCCGTGACAATCCTTTCTCCATCTGGAGTGAAGGCAATGGAGCTTACTATCTGCTCATGATTCAGCCTCTGCAGCTCTTCTCCGGACTGAATGTTCCATATGCGAGCTGTATTCCCCCAGATCGCAGTAGCAAGCATCCGTCCATCAGGGCTGATGGCAATCGCGTGAACCGTTGTCTCATGCTCCAGTCGATGCAATTGCATCCCAGTCTCCACATCCCATATCCTGGCTGTATTATCATCGCTCCCTGTAGCAATCATCCTTCCATCTGGACTGAATAGAACATTATTTACATACATCTCATGCTGCAGGCGATGTAGTTCTCTTCCTGAATCTGTATCCCAGATCCAGACGGCGTAATCGTTGCTAATCGTGGCAATTCTCTTGCCATCAGGACTAAAAACAACGCCCGTAACCCCGGATTCATGGTTTAGTCGACGCAGCTCCTCACCGCTCTCAACATCCCAGATCTGGACAAAGGAACTCCCACCAGCCGTAGCCAATTTTTTGCTATCTGGGCTGAAGGCTATGCCATGAACCTCCCAATCGTGATCGAATCTGAACTTCTCTTTACCAGTCCCTGCATCCCATATTCTGACAGTTTCTTTGCTAGCTGTACCAACCATTTTGCAGTCTGGGCTGAAGACGACGATAGTAACGCTGCTATCGTGGACTAGCTTTTGAAGCTCCTCTCCCGTCTCTGTATTCCAGATTCGGGATGTATTGTCAATGCTCGCAGTGGCTATCATTTCACTGTTCGAGCTGAAAACGACTGATTTTACATCGTCTTCGTGATACATTCTGTGCAGTTCATCCCCAGTCTGGGAATTCCAGATCCTGACTGTTCCATCATAATTCGCAGTTGCTATTGTGTTACCATCTGGGCTTAAGGCCACTGCATTCACCTTATCATCGTGATTCAGGCGCAGTGGAGAGGACGCAAGTAAACGGAGGGCCTCGCGAATAGCATTAAATCCGGCCGAACTCTCATTTCGTCTCAACGACTCAATTGCCAAGAGGACACTCAAAGGAAGCTTCTCTTTTGCATTTTCTCTGAGATAGTCTGAGTCTTCAGCAAGGTTTCCTGCCATTGCAGCATTTTTCTCGTTTTCAGCCCTAGCCCACGGTGAGCTCACTGGAATGGCCATTGTTCCCTGAATCTGGTCAATGATAACCGATCCCTGGCCGGTCTCATCTCCTGCCATCGGGTCGTTGGAGATTCTGAACTCCAGACTCTGAGCTTTGCTCACATTGAACTCGACATTCCTATTGCAGCCAAGCGACTGGCAGACAAGACTACTGTACAATGCCCTATAGCTCGACCATGTTTCTTTTCTCTTTTCGCTAAGCGTTACTCCAAAGACATTGCCGTCATTGCAATTGATCCTTAGCTGGATGGTACTCTGGGGCCCGGAGACAAAGCAAGAGATTTTAATGCCATTCGCCTCTGCCAGTATTGCAGGGTCTATCTCCCTGGAGATCCCCACGAATCCGCCCACCTTTAGCTCATAGGTAATCTGGCTAGCATTTCCCTCATTTCTAGGGATGGTCGCCTGTCTCAACGAAGAGCCCTTATCATCCTTTACCACTTCCCAGCCGGACGTGGTCTCCATTCCGTCGATCAGGGGAACGATCTTGGGAGGTGTCATGTGGTCTGACTTGCTTATTATCGCCACCATCATCTTCGGGCTATCATCTCCAAAATAGCAACTCCCTGGATAAGATGCCTTCAAAGGATCACTTCCCCAATCAAGATTCAGCCAGACTTCATCTGCGGTCATGTTCACACCTGGAAGCTCTGATTTGCCATATTCATCCTCCAGCCAGGAGAGTATCTGGTCCACCTCGGGGTCTCCGACCGATCCCAGGTAGATCTCGGCATAAGCATGGCCGAGCTTCTTTTGAATATCGTAGGCAAAGGTAATCCTCGTGGAGCCGCCCAGGGAATTAATCAATGAGGCCATTAGTATGGCGAAGTCATCGCAGTCGCCACTACCGATGGAGTCATGGATCTTGCCTCTCTGAAGGGTCAGGTTAGCATTCTGGAAGTAGTCTCTGTCATTGGGATCTGAATAATAATACCATCCACCGCTGGCCAGGCTTTTGTAGATCGCGCTAACCTGGTTAATATTATACACACCAGGGTAGTCGGCGGCTATGATCATGGCGGTATCGGCAATGTCAGGGCTGCCTAAGTCCAGTTTGCTCGGAATCTCAACTCTCAGGTCGTCTACTGATTGAAATGTGGTATCAAGTGCCTGAGAACTGACACCGTCTATTTCGGCCATAATAGAAAGCAGGATCGCAATGCACAAGAAGATATGTCGTAACATTAGGATCGCATCCACAAGTGAGCAATGTCTTTAAATTGTGCTTTTTGATATGAGGTCTTGCATTTCTTAAACTCTTGTGCATTGCGATACATGGTGCGCTGGAGGCCTATGGTTAATCGTTCATTTTCAAGATCAGAGCAATGGTTGCCGGAATAATGCTGGTAATGGTGCCGGCAATAAATGTACCAATGCTTCGGATATCATAAATCCTTATCGAGAGCAATTCTGCCCTTTCTTTATGCAAGTTTTCCAGCAATGGGATGATCAAATCTATTTCTTCACGTTGGGAGAAACAATTTTTCTGCGTTACTATTGTCTTGAGTTTCTGTATCTGCTCCGTTATCTTTATATTTATTGGTTCCAGTTCTCTTTCGATCTGCTTGCTTATCAGGCCTTGAATTGCATCCAAGCTGCCAAAAAAGGATGTAGCACCAATTAATAGGAGGATAAAAAATAAGATGGTCTCGTAAAATGAAAGTCCACTTGGAGTTAAATATGTTGCCATTGCGAGAGAAATGCAAATAAAATAATAACATATAATCTTTACAATAAAGCTCTTTAATGATT
>Ga0351866_10285_pt1 | contig 13224 bp, 9 predicted proteins | sample TotcelFGM3001L11_FD_206783 | JGI IMG/M metagenome (GOLD analysis project Ga0351866, IMG submission 206783) | Enriched cells from coal bed in the Powder River Basin, Montana, United States - Total cells FGM rep2 HSBNCT.FGM.300.1.L11 ...
ACCAGCGAAAGCGAGTAGTTGCGCCCCCAAAGCTTGAACAGGGCTCCAAATGGCACACTGATGTACATCAGAACCACAAAAGCGCTGACCAGCGAGCACAGGATGGTCAGCGGGCGGGTGACGCTCTTTTCGCTAATCAGCATGCGCTCTCGGCTAGCCTTGCCAGTAAGGGTAGCTACCGTGCGTTTTTCCAGATAGTATTTTTGAATCAGGAACAGCACCAGCGTAAGCCCCAGCAGCACCACGGCCATGCCAGCCGCGCCCACCTTGTCGTAGGCGCCGGTCACCTGCAAGTAGATGGTGGTCGCCAGCGTATCGAAGCTGCCGCCGATCAGCATGGGGTTGGCAAAATCGGCCACAGACTCGATAAATGTGACCAAAAAGGCATTGCCCAGGCCAGGCAGCAGAAGCGGCAGCGTGATGGAGGTAAACACTTTCCAGCGGCTGGCACCCATGTCGCGGGCGGCTTCCTCCAGTGAAGGGTCGATGTTTTTGAGCAGCCCTTTGAGCATCAGATAGCATACGGGGAAAAACGTGAGCGTCTGCACGATGGCGATGCCGTGCAGGCCGTATATATTGCTGTCATAAATGCCAAAAATGGTGCGAGTAACCAACCCGCTGCGCCCAAACAGGAGAATCATGCTAAGCGACAGCACAAACGGCGGCGATACCACCGGCAGCATGCTGACCACGTCAAACAACTTTTTGACCGTACGGCTGCGCACATTCATGTACATATCCACATAGGCAAACAGCAGGCCGATCAGCGTGCTGGCGATGCCTGTGATAAAGCCCAATTGCAGCGTGTTGCCAAAAGCCGTTTGAAACCGCTGCATGTTTAACACCCGGCTGAACACATCCAGTGTAAAACCCTTGGCGGGGTCAAGGATGCTGTCAATCAGCAGCGTGGCAAGCGGGTAGAGGATAAATAAGGCCAAGAAAACCAACATAATGGCAATGGTGGATACCATGATGGGGTCGGAAAAGAACTTTTTTCGATCCAGCCGTTTGCTTTGTACGTTTGCGGTTACCATAGCCCCAGCCCCCCTCGACATGCATCATTTCCCTGCGTTCCACCATTGCGGTTCATGGGTGCCATACACCATGGGAGCCAAACACACAAGGTGCGTAAAAAAGATGGAGGATGACGGCAAAACCGCCATCCTCCTCATGGTGCGCAGGTTTCCGTTACTCGGTCTTGAAGCGGGCGTCGGCCGCAGAGCCGATGGCGGTGAAGAAGTCTTCCACGTACTTGGACGTGTTGGCCTTGGCATCGGCAAAATCGTAGTTAATGGTCTTGTTGGCGTCAAGGCCGAACTGCGTGGCCTCGGCGGGCTGCTCGGCATTGTCCAGCACCAAGAACTGATAGCTTTCGGCAGTCTTGGCCAGGTTTACGCAGTCGGGGCTGAGGGCATACTCGACCCACAGCTTGGCGGCGTTGGTATGCTTGGCACCCTTGAAGATCGCAGTTGCGCCCACTTCGTAGCTGGTGCCGCTGACGGGGAGCACCAGTTGGATGTTGTCATATCCAGCCAAAATCTGGGTGATGCCATCATGCAGGAAGCCGATACCGATCACGCACTCGCCGGGGCCTACCATCTTGCTGGGGCCCGAGCCGCTCTTGGTATACTGCGCCACGTTCACATCCAGCGCCTTGAAGTATTCCATGGCCGCGTCGTGACCCTTCATCTGCACCATGGTGTTGATGATGAGCTTGGCAGTGCCAGCGGTGTTGGGGTTGCTCATCCAGATAAGACCCTTGTATTCGGGCTTAAGCAGATCATCCCAGTCCATGGGCACTTGCAGCCCCAGACGGGTGATCTCTTCGGTGTTTACCATAAAGCCCAGGATGCCCTTATAAATGCCGTACCAGTAGCCATCCTTGTCGCGGTAAAGGTCGCTGGTGAGATGCACGGCATTCTTAGCGTCATAGGCTTCCAGTAGCCCCTTAGCTGTTGATTCGTTGTAGGGGTCGGTTGTACCGCCAAACCATACGTCCGCGCTGGGGTTTCCATTTTCTTCTTCGATCTTGGCAGCCACTTCGCCGGTGGACAGGCGCTGGCGGTTTACGGTGATACCGAACAGCTCCTGGAAGCGATCGGCCGCAGCGTTCATGTAGGCTTCCTCGCAGGAAGCATATACGGTCAGTTCTCCTTCGGCCTTGGCAGCCTCGACCAATGCTGGGTCAAACACGGTCGCTGTTTGGGCAGTGGCTACGGAAACCATGCTAAGTACCATCAGGGACACCAAAACAAACGCCATCAGTTTTCTCATAGGTTACACGTCCTCCACAATGTATTTCTGTGATGGGATGTCATCGATTGCTTATGATTATAGACAATACATTGAGATCTGTCAATTCCTGTGCAGGAGGTTGGTAGATGTGGTGGGTACCGCCTCGGCGTCTTCTTGCTGCAACGTCCGCCTCATTAGGCTTATTGCTGTTCGAGGGATTCATTAAGCATGAAGACACTGGAGAATTCGACATAGTCCTTCTCCTTATGGGTAATGAGCGACTTTGAAGAATTGACCAATATCAATAAGAGAATTCAGCGCCAATATGCCCCATATGCTCAGAAAAAAGCCTCTCCACTTGCGAAAACCAGAAATGGCGGGTTCGCAATGGGTTTGAAAGTGGCGAGCTGGTCAATTTGCGGCTCATGTTCGGGCATGATTTTGACAAGAAAGGTATTAACATCAACCCCAGCGAGGCGATGGTGGTACGGGAGGTTTTCCGACGCGCTCTTGCCGGGGATACCTTCGTCGCTCTCTGCCTTGATCTGAACGCGCGGGGGTAAGCCGCGCACTTGGCGCGCAATGGCACGTACCCCGAATCCACGCCATTCTCAGCAGCGAAAAGTACATAGGCAACGCCCTGTTGCAAAAACGCTATCGCAACAATCATCTGGAGAAAAAGCTCTGCCACAATCATGGTGAGCTGCCCAGATATTTTGCGACAGAATCGCACCCTGCCATTATCGACGAGGCTACCTTCCAAGTGGCACAGGACCTGCCCACACACCTGAATGAACATACTGCGCATCTTGCCAAACCACAGTTGAGCGATTTCACAGGGATGATCCTCCGCCCTCACTGCGGCAACCTTACAAACGGGTGACCAGCAACGGCAGCGTCGGTTGGAACTGCAGAACCTATCAGGAAAAGGGCAAACGCTTCTGTCGGGGTAAGAAAATCCCAGAGGATACGCTGAAAGCCGCCTGTGCTGAGGTGCTGGGGCTTGCTGAATACGATGCTGCAATTTTCACAGCTAGCGTCCAATCCATTGTGGTTCTTAAGGATAATAGGCTGCTATCTAACCTCAATGATGGTCGTATACTGGAAATTGCTTGGCTTGACCGCTCAAGGGCTGCCGGCTAGCAATCTGATATGAAAGAAGTCGTTCGGCAGCGTATGTTGATACGAAAGGAGCGTCACTGATGGCAAGCTCGATTGCCTGCATACCTGCGACCAAAAATCTGTTCACGGCAATCTCTACATCTTCCATATCCAGACGGCGGGTCGCAATCTATGCCCGTGTTTCCACCGATAGCGACGAGCAGTTCACCGGCTTCGAGGCGCAGATCGACTACTACACCAAGTTTGTCCAGCAGCGAGAGGATTGACCCTATGTGTTTGTGTATACCGACGAGGGGATCTCAAGCACCAACACCAAGAAGCGTGAGGGTTTCAACCAGATGGTGGCTGACGCTTTGGCTGGGCAGATCGACCTGATCGTCACCAAGTCCGTCAGTCGCTTTGCACGCAACACTGTGGATAGGCTAGCCACGGTGCGTAAGCTCAAGGAGCGCGGTGTGGAGATTTTCTTTGAAAAGGAAAACAGCTGGACGCTGGATTCCAAGGGCGAGTTGCTGATCACCATCATGTCCTCGCTTGCTCAGGAGGAGAGCCGTAGCATCTCCGAAAACGTCATCTGGGGTCAGCGGAAGCGGTTTGCTGATGGCAGGGTCAGCATGCCCTACAAGCATTTTCTGGGCTATGAGAAGGGCGAAAACGGGCAGCCAGTGGTCAACGAGAAAGAGGCCATACTTGTCAAGCTCATTTTCCGGCTGTTTTTTGGAGGGGAAAACCCCTGCTGGCATTTGCCGCTATATGGATGCAAGCGGTATCCCAACACCCTCCGGCAACGTCTGTTCATGCAGATATTTCTTGGCGAGTTATTGCCCATGAGCGCCACAATTTCAACAAATGGTGTCAATTGGCGCAAGAAGGAAAAAGCGAAAACCTGTATGGAGAGGAAAGGTTTTCGCTTGACAGAATGGGCGTTACTCGAGTATTCACAAGTTAGTCAACAACGCAAAAGGAGGAAGCGAGATGACCAATGGCTCAACGAGCAGGTACAGTCGTTCAGGGAATGTCCGTTGGCGGGAGAAGCGTATCCCGTGCGCTGGGTCGACGCGCTGTACGAGAAGGTGCGCTATGGCGGCCGTATCGTCAGCATGGCCATTAAGATCGTCTGCGGTATGAAAGCGCAGGGGCGACGCGAAGTGCCGGCGCTCGAACCCATACTGGAAGAATCCATGGACAACTGTCAACTGTTGTTGGAGGGCTTGAAGGCACGGGGCATGCGGACGCCTTTACGAAGCCTTTGCTTCCATGGGTTTACGACAACCTTGACATTTCGATATTACCACAACAGGCATCTCAGACCAGCTCCTCCTGCTGCCTGTAATACGGGCTAAGCTTCATAAATAGCTCGTCTTGAACACTTTGATCCGCTTCCCTGCTCAAGACCTCGATTAATTCCTCCTGCCTTGGCTGCCCGAGCGTCAATCGGTACAGTGAGAGCAGCTTGATGATTCGCTGGTAGCGGACATGGTCCACGCTGAAGGGATACATGGGGACAATTCTCTCGATTTTAACAGCGGTGGTATTCGGCTGGGTCAGGCACCAGTAGGGCACCAGATCCGGCATGGTTCCTTTTTCGGTTTGGGAAGCCAGCGCAAACATGGCATCCCATGTTTTTTCGCTGCCGTAGCGCTGCGCGATGTTTTGCCGTACCGCAAGACACTTGTAACGGTTGACGCGGCCTTCGCGCTGCTCCAGATCAACGGGGTTGGCGGGCAGGTTCCAATGCATCACTTTGCGGCAATAGCAGTGAAAATCCAGCCCTTCCTGCCCGATGGACGTTGTGGCAAGCACAAACGGCCGAAAAGGTGAGTTAAACGCTTTGCGAACTTTATCGGCACGCAGGGCGCTGTCGTCGCTCAGGCGCGCGTTGAAATAACCGACGGCGAAATGGCAGCGAATGCGCGGCTTCTCCCGATCGGCGTCCGCAAACGATTCATCCGTATCCATTTGCAGGGACACGGTATCGGCGAAAGCGTCGGTCATCTCTTGTGCAAGCCTGGCCCCGTTCAGGTTCAGCATATGCCCGTATTCCTCTAGCACCGCCTGCAAGTTGCCGTCCACACAGTACTGAAAAACGTTCTCATAATAGGCATCGTCGTTTTTCCGGCGGTACAGCAGGTCAATGATTGCCGCGCTCTCGGCTTTGTTGAACATGCTTACGAAAATTCGGTCGGCCGCTTCTTTGGCACTTGCTGCATCCGGCCTTAGCAACCGGTACAGGCAAACGGCAGGCGCGCCGATCGCCATATTCACCAGTATATCCAACGCGTTTTCCGGTACCGAAACGGGCGGAGGGGTTTTATGCCCTTCCATCAGCTTCAGCACGTCGAGCAGTGCCCGGGCGCCCGCAGTGCCACTGGTCGAAATTCGATGCTTTGCCTTGGTTTCCGTCAGCTTTGGGCCGATTTTGTCCGCCAGCATTTTGCGAAGGGCCTTGACATCCGTCCCGATATGCGCCGCCGGATCATAAAGCTCCGCAAGCAGCGGCGAAACATAACACATGATATCGCGGGATTCATCCTTCAGCCTCGCAACGCCAAAACGCCTTTCTTCCCGGGACGCAAAATAGGTGCGCCCCCGCTTGGTTTGGGCATCGTGAAACAGCTTGCCGATGGTCAGCCTTTCCGCCTCGTAGGACAGCATGATCGCAATCATTCTGGGCACCATTTCCCAAGCGGAAAACACAAGGGTTTTGGAAAAATGCTGTTTTTTCGCAAACACCCCGTCAACTTTGTAATTGGGTCTGGAGGCCGGTACCCAAAGCAGGTTCTCGACGCCGTTTTTCTTGTTTTCAAAAACTGTGTCCATCAGCAGGGAGAGCCGTGCGTTATTGGCGGGGAGCGGCAGGTATTCGCGGATGATTCGTTGATCGACCAGCAGATGCTTCTTGCCTTTCAGATATGCCCTGCGGGCTTCTGTTGTAAAGAACGCTTCAATATCCTTTTTCAGCACGTACTGATCCATAAAGGAAAGCAGGTAGGGCGAGGATTTCACATAGTCCATCGGCACCGTAGCATCACGAAGCTTGCCACCGCCATGCGCCTTGATCTCATCCAGCAGGGCTTGCATTTCGGTATAGGACAGGATATCCCCCTGCGATATGATCATTTCACGCGCGCCGCCGCCATCCAGGATGCCCCTGTTTGGCCGCTCCGTGCGGCACACGCCCTGATAGAGCGCTTCCTGCGCCGCCTTTTTGGTTGCGAGCAATACCGTCGTGCCACAGGTGCTGATTTCGCTAAGGGCGTGCGTAAAGCCTTGCCACACCACTTTGAACCCCGCGAGTCTGGAGGGATCATGAAACAGAAACCCCATGACCTCCATAAACTCGGCGTAGTGTTCGGTGGTTGGATCAAGGCTGATTTCCTCCAGCGTGGAATAGGGTTTATAGGGTGTTGCCGATAATAGCAGCTCCTTCATTTTCGCATCGTTCAGGAACTGTTGGCTGAGCATCCCCTGCTCGTCATCCGCCGGCGCAATCAAATCATGGAACCGCTGAAACTCATCCATGATGACCAAATCCGGTTCCAGTTTTTCCAGGCTGATTTTCGCAAAGATGCGGCGGAGGCGGTTGATGATCACGATTTTCAGCCTATTGTCGATCCCTTTCGGGTTCAGAATGGCAGTGGTTAACTGTTCTGCAATATCGGAAGGGTCCGAAGTGAAGGCGGATGTGAGGGCATGCTGCATATCTGAATTGTAGTGATTGTTTATGGCGGCACAATCCGTAACTGCTTTTTCATAGGTATCGATGGTGTTTTGCCAATACGTTACGGCATAGTCGGCGAGGAATGCCTTCAGTTTTCTGCTATGGCACATGAATAGCGGATGTCGCTTCAGGTGCGCAAACATCAGCGCGCGCTCATTTTGGGTGCCGGTACCGCTGGTCATGGAAAACGAGGTGCCCGGCGTGAGCGGAATCAGCTGCTTATATTCATGGCCGTTCCCGGCATTCTGATAGATTCTCAGGTGCTGCATGGACAGGCGGCTGTCGGAAACGTTCATCACGGAATCAATGCCCAGTTTTTTGATGTTCTGATTGGCAATGTTGATGTTGGAGCAGATGTACACCACCTTGAAATGATCGTCGTGCAGTTCCTCCTGGTGCCATACCGACACCTGCCGAACCACCTCTCTGGCGATGATCGTTTTTCCCAGCCCCACTTCATCCGCAAGCAGGATGCGGTTCTGCCCGCTTTTGTAAACGGCGACAATGCGCGCCGCTGCCGCCTGCTGAAAATCCAATACGGTCATGCTTTCAACCTCCTTGCGGCTGCCTGGAACTGCTGCACCATGGCGATTAACGCGTCGCCGGAAATGGCCGGGTCAAGCCGTTTGATCATATCGGCGATTCCCTCGATACACCTGGGGTTTTGATACAGCCTTTTGAGCAACGGCTCATAGACTGCCGCATGCGGCGGCGCGGATTGACTCATATCCGCGGGGTCATCCGGCCCGCCAAGGGTCGCCGTATCATCGATCAGGCTTTCGATATCGTCGGCGGACAGCATGAAGGACAGGTAAGAGAGAAACGCGCTTTGCGTAGGGATGATGCTGTTGTAAATTGCGTTGTCACGCTGCGCCGGTATCCCTGCGGTCTTGATTTTCACCACCGTGTTTTGCCCTTCGATGGTTAAAATGTAGAATTCACTCAGTTCCTTGAGCAGCAGGCCTTCCAGTACCGTTTGCGTTTGCAGCGGAACCGACAGGGTATGCCGTTGCATCGGTGCGATTTTCACAGTCAGCGCGGTTTTCCTTGGCTTTGCGTTGATCGTCACGGCGTAGCAGTTGCCGGTTTCTTCCACTTTGGCGTTTTTGATCGCGTACACTGCTTCCTTGAAGGCGGCGTCAATGGCGAGTTGGGCTTCATCCGCCGCTTGCCGCTCCGGAACGGCTTCCAGCTTTTCATAGGCGCAGTTTTCCTCCGGAAGGAAATCATTGCAGAACGTATCCCAGCCGACGGTGTTGGGTTTATACTGTAGACACAGCAGAAACTCGACATTGTTGTGGAACGCGTTATGGGAAGCGTTTGCAGACCCAATATACAGATAATTGCCCTTGGCTGTGGATGTGTAATAAACCTTGGCGTGAATATCCTGCCGGGTGCTGAACTCGTTGTCATTGAGGATGTCTTTGGTCACGTATACATCCTGAAACCGCTGGAAAATCTCCTTGGTGACGGATGCCTTTCTGGTTACCAGTATCGCCTTGCCCGTGCTGCCGACAAGCTCGCCAACAATGTCGTTGCTGAGAAAGGGCGATACGAGAAACAGCGCGGACTTGCGATCAAACAGGGCGGGAACGGCTTCGGCGTGTTCCTCCATACCCAATGGGTAAAACGTATACTCTTCAAACGGATGAGAGAGCTCAAATTCCTTTACGTGCAGGACATCGTCGGCCAGCGCTTCGATTTTTTGCTTTTTGGTGCTGTCCGCAAACCTTTCCACAAAGGCAAGCATGTCTGCCAACGGCTGGTTTTTGCGTCGCTGCTCGGGTCGAAGGTCAGGTTTCTGGTCAGGACGATCAGTTTGAGATAAGCAGCGCCGGACGCGTTTTCATATTTGATGAACCATAACTTGGGGTGGAAATTCTGCCGGTTGGGCATTTTGACTTCAAACACGCTGTGCTCCAACAGCGCAAACACGCTTTTTATGTTTTGAGGCAGCGCAATGCTGCCCGCATTACAGAAAATGGCTACTTTGTCGCTGCTTTTACGAATTGCCTCCAAAAGCGCAAACGGATTGTTTTGCAGCTCGGAATCCATTTCCTGCTGCAACCCCAAAGCCATGGACGCGCCCAGAAGCGCTTCCAGGTCGAGCGAATACGTCATGCAAACCGCAAACGCAAGCTGAAAACCGGGATCGGGGCTCAGGAGTTCATCATAGCGCAGTCGGTTGCCGGCCATATCAAACGTATCAGCCATCTACTTCAGCTTCCAATCCTTGCAGAATATCCGTAACGATGGCGCGCACCGCCCCGTAACGAAAACTGAGCTTGTAGTCGTGTATCGGCCGGGTAGGGTCGTATCGGTATTCCGTCGGCTTGCACAGCTTGGCGCGGTCGCCCTTGACCGCCCTCTCACGGGCGATGAGCAAAGCATCCATCGCCTTCAAATCACCCTTTTTTACGCAGTCCAGAAAGTTGTCACAGAACTTTCCCGTATGGGCAGGGCAGCGAATGTTATTGAGGATCGCCGATAGATCAAAGCTGCTATTCAGCAGTTCACCGCGCCATGTTTCAAACGCTCGCGCCATATCGTCATCCTGATATTCGGAGAAGATCACATTGTATCGCAGATGCGCGCCGTAGATGAAATTCGAAAAGGCTTGCGCCAACTGATAGTCTTTTTTCATGACGGGAGGCAAAAGATCGGTCGGGATATCATCAAATGTGGCGGGGACCATACGCCGCTTGATCAGCCATGCCAGCAGGGACCCTTTGGAAGCGCCGGCGCAGGTAATGCGCTCTTCTAAAAACAGTGCCTCGGCGTGCGTGAGAACAATCGACGCGTCCTTCTCAAAGCGTTCGTCCGGGATGATGGGCGCAAACAGCGGCGTGCTGCCTTGATTGGCCGTGGGGTCGTCAAAAGTTTCTCCCTCTGATTTGATGCTGGTTTCGCCTTTGCGGCGAACCCTTGACGCGGTAACGCCGCACGCCTCGGGCAGCGAGATGTTGGGGAACTTTACGATTTCAAAGGTGCGCAAGGCATTCCAGTAGATGGAGGAGGGTTTCATTTTGACCGTGCGGTTCTGCTTGGCGGCGTTTGTGCCGATGATGCCCTTCTCTGTCGCGGGTGAATTTTCAAGCAGCGTTTTAACCAGCTTGTCCTCCGCCTGCTGAATCCACCGCAGCACCTCTTTCCCGGTGGTCAGCTTCTGCCGGGCAGCCCGTTCAAACAGATATGGAATGAGCACAAGATACTTCGCGCGCGTCTGGATAACGGAGATGCCGGGGAAGAGAATATCGGCATAGGCGTCCCGCACGGTGCCGATGCCCAGTTCGTCCAAGGCGGTTTTCTCATTGAGCAGGCTGAGTGTAGCCAGTATTTTGTTGCGTTCTTCCTTTGAAAAATCGATGAAGCCGATTTGCATATTCTCTCACGTCCACTCTTTTGTTATCCATATCATACCACGAAGGGTCATTATTTCATAACGCAATGTGGGCTGTGTCGCGTACCATGATGCTGCCCGTTACAATGAGACCATGGAAAAGTGCCTGCTCCACGGCGAGTGGAGCAGTTCGGCCACAGCGCGGCGGAGGGCTTCCGCGTGGGTCGGTTGTACGATAAAGAGGTAATCCCGCGTCGTACCACGCGAAAACTTGAGGCCCATCCACTTGGCATGGGGGAATTGCCCACCGTTCATCAGCGCTTGAAAGCGCTGAAGATAGACCGGTTCTTTTTGCCTGCTACGGTGATTATAGAAAACGACACTTTTACCGGACGCATAATAATCATGAAGTTCTTCTACGGTAACATACTTATCGCTTTTATGCGAGCTCATTTTGACACTGGGCACCAGCAACCCATTATCGGGATCACAAAACACAATATCCGTATCCGCAAGGGTTAGCATTGCCTCACGGTGCCAATCGGCTCGTGCAGATTGCGGTGTGCTTTTTAAATCGAGCAATGCATGAAAGTACGTTGCGTTGGGGATCAGGTTCGCTTCCTCAAGCGCCAATACGCTTCGCTGCGTTGCAACGATTTGCTGGAGGGTTTGCCAAAGTGCGGGGTCGCAAATGCCATATGCGTTATCGGTCAAATAGGCAATGTGCTTGCCATCCTGATTGATGGCGCATTCATTTGCCCGAAGGGTGCGATACCAATTCACACCCACCCGCAGGCCTGTTTTAGCCACCGCGCGCAGCAGCCCCAGCTTGCCAAAATCGCCAACGTCGCCCGCATATCTGTCTTGCACAGGATACCTCAGGCCTGAAGGTTTCTGTTTTAGAGGTAATCCATCAAAGCAAAGAGATACGTAGTGTTTCGGGATTGTTCCTGTGCAAGAATTCTGACACCGGGTTCACCACCGGCCCACCGCAAGTAATACGGAACGATCAATGTATACTCCTTCTCCCGAATTGCGCGTGGCGCTGAAAGAACGCATGAGTGAAGGTGGTTGCTGGCATTGTTGATAACAATACATTCGCTTTCCACGCTTGCCCTGAACCACTTTTTCTGCTTGCCGGTTTGCAGTTCGATGGGTGAGGACAGCGCCTTCATGATGTCAGCCCATTGGATGTTCATTAGCATTTGCCCTCCTTCAGCCGATTTGTTCTTTCTGGGTTGGGTTGCATCAAGTTACTTCCGCCCACAGCTCGCACTGGGCGATAACCACCTTCACCGCGTCCGCTAAGCCCTCGGGCGGATACTTGTACTTTTTAAGCAGCCGCTTCACCATCATGCGCATGGCGGCGCGGGCGCTCTCCTTCTTCTGCCAGTCGATGGTGCGGCTCTTGCGCAGTTCATCTGTCAGCTCGCGGGTCATATCGCAAAGCTGCTGGTTGTTGTAAAAATCCTTGACCTTCTCAGGTTTGGTGATCGCGTCGTAAAAGGCCAGTTCTTCGGGGCTCAGGCCCAGCGATTCGCCGCTGCGGTGGGCATCGCCGATATCTTCCGCCATAGTGCGCAGCTCGTCAATCACCTCGGCGTTGGTGATCTGCCCGTTGCGGTAGGCGTTCATGATGCGTGCCATCCGCTCGGAAAACTTCTCTGCCTGCACAAGGTTGGTGCGTTTGTACAGCTCAATCTGCTCGGATAGCAGCTTTCGCAGCAGCTCCATGGCCAGGTTCTTGCCCTTCATGCGGGCGATTTCTTCCAGAAACGCGGGGTCGAACAGGGAGAAGCTCTCCTCCTTGTCGGCAAACAGGTTGATGACCCCGTCGCTGCGGATGGACTGCTTGAGCAGCTCGTTAATCTGCCGGTTGATTTCGTGGAAGGAAATCTTGCGCGGGCCGGTGATGCGGCTGAGCGTAACCCGGATGGCTTCAAAATACGCCGCCTCCATGCGCTGGTCGCGCTTCACAAGGCTTTGGCAGAGCGTCATCGCCTGATGCAGCAGAAGCGCCTCTTTCAGATACAGCTGCTTTTGCTCCTCCGGCAGCCCCAGCACATGGTTGATGCCCGCGGCAATCAAATCCGCGCGTTGGCGGTCGTTGCACGCATCCGAGAGGAACGCCGCATAATCGAAGCGGTGGAACAGCTCGCGGCAGACCCGCAGCTTTTCGGTAAACGTGGGCAAGGCGGTTTTGGCAATGTTCATTTCGCCGTAGTTCTTCTGGTCGCGGTTGGTGTAGGCGTTCATGGCGTCCTTGAGGGCGCGCGCAAGGCCGATGTAATCCACAATCAGCCCGCCCTCCTTGTCCCGAAATACGCGGTTCACGCGGGCGATGGCCTGCATCAGGTTATGGCCCACCATGGGCTTGAACACGTACATGGTGGCAAGGCTGGGCACGTCAAAGCCGGTCAGCCACATATCCACCACGATGGCGATTTTCATGGGGTCGTCGTTATCCTTGAAGCGGCGGGCCAGCTCCTTTTTGTAGGCCTTGCTGCCGATGACGGGCCGCCAACTCTCCTCGTCGTTATTGCCGGAGGTCATGACCACCTTGACCTTTTCCGCCCAGCCGGGGCGCAGCGCCAGCATGCGGCGGTAGATCGCCATGGCGATGGGGCGCGAGTAGGCGACCACCATCGCCTTGCCGGTCAGCAGGTGCTCGCGGTTCTCCTCGTAATGCGCGATGATGTCGCGGCACAGGCTATCGATGGTTTCGGGCGCGCCCAGCACGCTTTCCATGGTGCCCAGCTCTTTTTTGCTGCGCTCGATGTCCCGCTCATCGGCGTTCAGGGCCAGC
>Ga0351866_10288_pt1 | contig 13137 bp, 19 predicted proteins | sample TotcelFGM3001L11_FD_206783 | JGI IMG/M metagenome (GOLD analysis project Ga0351866, IMG submission 206783) | Enriched cells from coal bed in the Powder River Basin, Montana, United States - Total cells FGM rep2 HSBNCT.FGM.300.1.L11 ...
GCGCCGCCCGCGTGATCCGTAACGTTCGCCGGCAAACCGTGCTCGCCCAGCGCGCCGAAGACTCCGCTGGCAGGGCGGCTTGGTTCCCGGGGTTGTTTGCCTTCGTCCGCGTCTGTCCGCTATCGCATTCCCGGAATCGACGAAACGTGCGAGTCCTCGCGCCAAACCAGGCCATCCCGGCGATGGTTGGGCGGAACCGAAAACATCCGCGCGACGGCGCGCGACGAAAAAATACTTGCCGTCGCGTCCCGTGCGCGGTAGGATCACCGCCGTCGCGACGGGCGGCGGTCGCCCATCCGGCCACAGACCGCAGACGAACGATGCCGACGAACCAACGGATGCAATCGAGCGGCGGTTGCGTCGTGCAGAATGGCCGGTCGACCTGTCGCCGCCGATTGATCCGAAACGTTCTGGCAGTGAATTGGTCGTGCTCGTGCTCAGCCGCTTGCGGCGGTGCTCGTGCTCGTAATCGAGAGGCTCCTTCGATGACCGAACCGATTTTCGATCATGATCGGCTCGACGTTTACCGGCTCGCAGTCGAGTACACGGCCGAGTCGTTTCGCGTCGCCAAGGGCTTGTCGGGACTTCATCGTCATGCTCGTGATCAATGGCTGCGGGCCGCGCCGTCCATTCCGTTGAACGTCGCCGAGGGGAACGGCAAGCGGAGTCGGAATGACCGGGCGAGATTATTGGATATCGCCCGCTGGCGGCTCGGCGTTGGAATGTGCCGCGATCCAGGACGTTCTCGTTGCCTCCGGCGGCTTGGACGCGGAATCGAGTCGGAGTCTGAAAGGGAAACTCCAGCGGATCGTCTCGATGCTGACTCGGATGGCGATGAAGGGCGACGGCGTGGGCGAATCGCAAGCCGAGTACCGTGAGTTGGTCGATGACGAGCACGAGCACCGCTTCGCTGAGCACGAGCACGAGCACGAGTATCGGAGCGGAGCCAGAATTGGTCGTGCTCGTGCTCAGCCGCTTGCGGCGGTGGTCGTGCTCGTAATCGAGAGGCCCCTTCGATGACTGAACGGCAAGCGGAGTCCGAATGACCGGGCGAGATTCCTGGATCTCGCCCGCGGCTCGGCGTTGGAATGTGCCGCGATCCAGGACGAGGGGTAATAAGGGGAGGGGTAATAAGGGGATAAGTCCAATTATCTCAATTATCTGAGCCCCCGGCGTCAATAATGGGCGCCACTAATGGGACTTATCCCCATTTACATCCCCCCCGGAGAAAGTGCCCGCAGCCCTCGATATGGCCCGGATCAAGATCCGCGAAATGCTGAGCTGAAGCGAGCGACGTTCGCTTCCAGTCACCCGCCTGATGCATCGCAGGGTCCCCGCCGCCGAAACCGCGGCGTGTCCCCCGCTTTGGGCTTTACATCCGTACCCGGTACAAATGGACCGCCAGCGGTGCAAAGGCGTCGCGGAACAGCCCGCCCGCCTCGGCGCGAAGGACACGGCGCTCGTCCAGTACCTCGATCTCGGCGCCGAGGGGCAACCCGGGGACGGCAAGTGTCGCCTGGGCGGCGACCGCTCGCTCGTCGAAATTGACGGCAAACAAGTACACGCTGCCGGCGTAACGTCGCGCCAGCACATCCAGCTTGACGCTGTCCGCGGCTTCGATGGTCGCCGCCGGGGTCGGTTCGGCACTCAGGATCGCTGGGGCCAGATGCGTGATCTGTGCGTTGATCTGCCGGATCGCGTCGCGGTTTTCGGCCGGCACGCCGAACTGGTGATACGCCGGCTTCCAGACATGCGTCAAGTAGCCGATGGCCGTAGCGCCGCGGTAGATGTTCATCCAAACTTCGGCTCCAATGTGGGCGGGGATGACGTCCTGTTGCTTGTCCAGCGGCCCCGTCCATTGCCCGCCTTTGCTGGTTTCGCTCCAGGCGTACAGCGGCCGCTGGCCCGTCTGTTTGGCGAGCAGATCCGTCGCCTCGTGGACCAGACCGCTTCAAATTGGACCTGTCCCAATCTTGTTCGGCACGCTTCGTGCTTAGGTAGGCATCCTCGCCGCTCGCCGGCGAGTGTTTCAGGTTACGTGGCTACGAACAAGCGTCCATCTCGAACGACCGTGATCCCCGACGCTTGCCGTCGGGAGATTCAGGATAGATGGCTGACATCGTGCTACCGCCAATTAGCCTGACGCACTCGCCGGCAAGCGGCGAGGATTAAAGGGTGCTCTCTGAGAGTTGCCCTCGTGGCCCGTTTTCCTCAATGACTCGACGGCAAGCGTCGAGGATGCGTACCATTAGCAACCGCTGTGCCGAACAGTATTGGACCTGTCCCGTTTCTCCGCCCTGTTTTTTGGAAAAGGCTCTTGACACTCCCGCTCTTGTATCAAATGTGTCGTTGGGTACACTACTATTCATGTGTTTCAACATTTTTTTCCGTTTCACGCAGGAGGTCGGTATGAATGCTCCCAATATGGTTCCGGCTGACAACAAACCGAAGCCTCGATTGCTTGACCAAGTCCGGGAGGTCATCCGCGTCAAGCATTACAGCCCGCGCACCGAGAAGGCGTATGTGAATTGGATCAAGCGGTTCATCTTCTATCACGGCACGCGACATCCGGCTGAGATGGGCGCGGAGGAAGTCCGGAAATTCGTCAGTCATCTGGCGTTGGACTGCCGCGTGGCCGCGTCCACGCAAAACCAAGCGTTCAATTCCTTGCTGTTCCTGTACCACGAGGTGCTGCGGATCGATCTGGGCGAAATCGTCGGCGCGGTACGAGCCAAAAAGCCCAAACGGCTTCCCGTCGTCCTGACCCCAGAAGAAGTTCAGGCGGTTCTAGCGCTACTCGAGGGCGGCGATTGGTTGGTCTGTTTGCTATTGTACGGGGCCGGATTGCGGCTGTTCGAAGGCCTGCAATTGCGCGTCCAAGACATCGATTTTGCACGCAGTGAACTCCTGATACGCGACGGCAAGGGACAAAAGGACCGCGTGACCATGTTGCCCGCGAAAGTCCAGGAGGCATTGCGGCAACACCTGGAGATCGTCCGGCGGCAGCACGAATGGGACTTGGCTCATCCGAACCGTGCAGGAACTGCTGGGGCATCAAAGTGTCGAGACCACCATGATTTACACCCATGTAATGAATCGCGGAGGCCGAGGCGTGCGTAGTCCACTGGACCGCCCCTGACGCGAGTGGATATTCCAAGCCGGGATATCCCGCCAAGATCGCAAGCGTATCCGCCAGAATCCGCCTTTGACAGATCTAGCGTAACATGCTACGAGGTTACACGTTGCGTCAGCTTGGCGTGCAGAACCGCCCCCGCGATATCCCACGTTTCTCGCGGGATATTCCGGCGGAAGGTCGGGATCTGGAACCGCGATATCCGCTGGCCAGCGGCATATCGCGGCGGCGATATCCGCCCGTTTTCCCCACGTATCGTCAGCAGCAAAAAACTTCAAATTTTTCTCGCTACCTCTTGACAAACAATACGTTATTGGCTGCTTGACATCAATGGTCCCGCAGTCTTCACACGCTTGAACTGTTGTCGTAGGTTGTGCCATAATATTGGGGCGCACGAGGTTCTCGGCCTCGTTTCGCCGTGTCCGGCATATCCATCTTTTCGATTCAGAGGGAGCTTTGCGATGTTCGGATCCATCTCTGCCGTGCGGCCGTGCTTGTGGGGAGCCCTCTTCAGTGCGATCACGTACTCCGCTGGCTTTGCTGAAGACGGGCAGGATTCAACTAGGGCAGGCGACGGGCGGCCAGCGAATCAGGAAACGCTTGCGGACGATGCCGCCCGCGACTTAGTGCGGCAGTTGTCCGAAGCTCAGGGGATGGCTGCCAAAGAACGACTTGTGGCCATTCTCGCCGGCCGTTATCGCACGGCGAACGAAGGAAACGCACCGGAAGCGGGTTTCCTTCTGAAAGCGATCCTGACTCTTGACCAACCGTTGTTGTTCCAGTTGTTCGCTCGGCAAGCCGGAATCCCCGAAGCTGTCCAACGCCAATTGATGTTAGCCAAGCCCGTTCAATGGCGGACGGATGGACATGAGACGCTGGCGGACTGCCTGCGGCACCTGATCGGGCAAACAACAATCATGGTCTGGATCGACGACGAGGTTATGAGCAAAGGGCAGCAACTTCCGGTCGCGCACGCAGAAGGCCCTTGGTTGACGACGGTCGAAAACGTGCTGAGCGGCACTGAGTACCGCTTGCACCTCTTGGCTCCCGGTCTATTATGGATCGGTTCTCCCCGCCAGCTAAAGGCGGCTCGAAAGACCTATGAGGAAAGCTCGAACAAGATACAATGGGCAGCGTCTAAGCCGGCCGAGGCCTTGACGGATTACACGAAGATCCAGTTCACCGAAACGCCACTGAACCAGGTCATCAAGTTCCTGAGCGACCAGCACGCTTTGAACTTCTGCCTCCTCGGCACCGAAGAGGACCCCGTGACGCTCAACTTGCGAGGACTCCGCCTGCATCTCGCTCTGACCCTGATGACGCAACGCCTGCATTACGATTGGAACGTCGATCGAGAGATTATTTATGTTGGTCCCGCTAACGAGCTGGAGTTGGTCAGGCTGCGCGCCCTGACCGGATTACGCAGATGGGCACGGCTGGGCACCGCGGACACCAAGATCGCCCGCGCACTGCGCAGCGACACGAGACTGGAGTTCAGCGAGACGCCCCTGAGTCAGGTTGCGCGGTACCTGACCAGTTTTCACGGAGCGCCGGTCCGTGCGGCGCACGCGTGCGCCCCGATGCCGGTGACGATGAACCTGAAAGGGATCAGCCTCGAACAGGGCCTCGATGCGACGTGCCTGAAATTGGGGCTGACATGGGACACGGACGGCACGTCGATCGAAATCGGGGACGAACCACTGTGGCAGGTTAGTGGGACGCGGAACGCCAATAACCAAGGGATCGACTAAAGCCGCCGATCTCGTCGTGGCTGATGGTTGACGGATGACCGGCGGCTTGGTCATCCGTTTCGTTCGTCGGCTCGGAGCCCCGCATCCTCGATTCCCCTGGCGCCATGTCCGGTTGCCGCCGCTGGCCCAGTCGTTGGTTTGCGAATCACCGTGAATGCGTCGCGGCACGTGGCCGGGAATCGCGATCATGATTGCCAGCGTCTTCCACGGGTGGTATGATAGCCGTAGCTGGCATGGTGATGTTGCCCGTCCGCCACATCACAGGCCGCCGACGATATCGGAGGTTGCAGGCAATGAATATCGAAACTGAACGCGAAGACGACGGTCGGTGGATAGCCGAAGTCCCCGATCTGCCGGGCGTCATGGTCTATGGCGGGAGTCGAGAAGAAGCGATCTCGAAGGTCAAGGCATTAGCCCTGCGGGTGCTCGCCGATCGGCTCGAACACGGGGAGAGCATTCCGGAACTTGGTGAAGTTTTTGCGGTGCCAGCATGAGTCAATGGCCGTCAACCAAGGCACGATTGGTATTGGCCGCCTTGTTCCGGATCGGCTGGACGGTCAGACGTCAATCGGGCACGTCCCACCGCGTCCTGTCTCGTCCTGGCTGGGCGGATTTCACCTTCGCGTTTCACGAGCGAGAAGAAACTGGCCCTCGTATGATGAGGCGTATTGCCAAGCGTACGGGACTGACTCCAGGTGACCTTTGAAACAACGACGAACTAGGGGATGAACGAGAGCGGCGGTTAAGGTCGGTTGCCGGTGGTTGGCGTTTGGGCCGCCGCCTCGTTATCCCCGTCGTTATCCATCAAAGAGCATCGCTTGGAATCTGCAATCGGTCAACACTTTGAAACTGCGAGTTCTAGGCGAGGCATCGCTTTAGCGGTCGGAATTGCTGTTGTCGTGACCGACTTCGTGATCTGCACTTTGCCGATTGGCCCAGATGTTCGATTATCGTTGGCCTTGATAGCGTTCGCTGTCTACGTATACCTCTCCGATGGTGACTTGCGATCACTGGGACTTCGTCCGAATCCGATACAAGGCTGGGTTCCTTGGATCGGGATCTCCGCGAAAATTGCAATCGCCATCGCTGCTTGCCTCATCGTTGGATTGGGTACGTGGCGATTGTTGGGAAACAAACTTCCGATTTACAACCATGACCCAGCCATAGTCCCATATCTTTTTTTGCACATGTGCGTGGTGTCCCCTGTACTCGAAGAGTTTCTATATCGTGTCGTTGTTTGCCTCGCCTTGGTTAAAACAGTCGGATGCTGGAGAACAATCGCCATCAATGGAATTCTCTTCGCATCACTTCACTTTGTTTACGGCAATCCGAGCCCAGACAACTTGGTAGGAGGTTTCTTTTTGGCTTGGATGTACCTTAAGAGCGAGACGATTTTGCTGCCACTTATGTTTCACAGTGTTGGAAACATGGTGGCCTTGGGATGCCAATTGGCATCTGGATACTTGCATCTGAATGGATAACAAAGCGTTGGACGCGGAGCCGCCGACCGCGTCGTTCCTGAAGTCAATGTTGATTGGCGGCGGCCCGGTCAACGCCATTCGTCGGCGAATAAGAGTCGGCTATGGGCAAACGCGTTCCGAAAACTGAATTGCTCCAGGAGATTGCCGTCGAGCGCAGCAGCCTTGATGCCCTGCTCGAACAGCTCACACCTCGGCAGATGACTCAACGCGGTGTCACGCTGGCTGGCTGGTCAGTCAAGGACGTCCTCGGACACTTGATCGGCTGGCAACAAATGAATCTAGGGTGGTACGCGGCTGGTCTGCGTGGCGAAACCCCCCAAGTCCCTGCGCCTGGCCTGACCTGGAGGGACATCCGGGAGCTCAACGATCGAATCTACCGCAAGCACCATCGCCGTTCGCTAAAGGCCGTGCTCGCGGACTTCAATGCCTTTCACCAAGAAATGTTGGGATTGATCGAAGAGGTCTCGGACAGAGATTTTGTGACCGTTGGCCGGTTCGCTTGGGCCGGACCAACTTGGACGTTGAGCGATTACGTACGCGCCAACACGGCAAGTCATTACCGTTGGCCATGTAAGCACATTCGGAAGTGGTTGAGAACGCCGGCGAAAGCCAAGTCATGATGACCGACCGCCGAACTTATGAAGGATTAGACTGTGCGGTAATCGAAACGAAGCACAGGCAGGCCAAGCCGCTGGCCAACACCCCGCATCCCGTAATGTCCACTTGAGGCCAGAAAATGAACCTTTCAATCGTCCTCGCCCGGATCGTTTCTGTGATCTACCTGTCCGCTGGTGTGGGTGCGATCCTCGACAAAGACCAGTACCGCCGTATCGCCGATGACATGTTCAAGAACGCCGCCGTGACGTACTTGATGGGCTTCACGGCAGCGATTGTCGGGTTGCTGATCGTCAAGTACCACAACGTCTGGACCGGCAACTGGACGGTTCTGATAACGATCTTGGGTTGGCTGGCAACGATCAAGGGCGTGCTCATCATTGCCGTGCCGAGCTTCGTCGAACGGTTTTCCAAAATGGTCTTCGGTGGCAAGATGCTTCAGTGGTTCCCCTATGTCGCGTATTTCCTTGGGCTGCTGTTCGGCTACTTTGGCTTTGTGCGTTGATTACGGATCGGGATTCGCGGGCCGAGGTTCAGCTTTGCGTTTGGAGAGGCCGAAGACCGCCAGCTTTCGAGACACAAAGCTGATGAAGGCCACCGCGTGGACCGTGCGACAACTCGTTCCTGGCTGGTATTGGCGTTGACTCGTTCGTCGGCCGCAATCCTGCGTGTGATTCAAGTCGCCGTCGTGGATGCCTCTGGAGAGGTATGTGGGCGGGTTTGTGACAGCCAACGAGCGTATCGAATTCTAGGAAGAATCCAAAGAATTAGCTTGCAAAGTGCAGGCGATTCGCTAGTCTGATTGGCGGTTGGAGCGTCGTTATTTGCAGTTCGGAGGTCCGGGCGAACTGGAGGCTGCATGGCACCGCGGCAGCCACGAGTCGGGCATTTTAGCTTTTATCACCGGCATGAGGCCAGGCCGTCTGCATGGCTTTCAGCCGGTGATAAGATTTATGGACAAGGTGATAATCCCGCTGAAAACGTTTATCACTGAGTCACTTTGGGTTAAGTATTGAAGTTAGCCGTGTCAGTGCGGCCGGTGACACCGATCAAACAATGAGCAGGTTGTTATGAATCGCTGGTCCCTTTCTATCTCAACAACTGGCGGTGTTGTGCTCGCCACACTCGCCACGTACGCGATGCTTGAAGAAAATCGCTTCGCAATGGCAGGGTTGGGTCTGTTTTTTGCGTTCTGCTTTCCACTGTATATCGAGGCAATGCGAGACAAGCTTCTCAAACGTGATTCAAAAACGGGGAGCGATGGCAACACCGTGCATCAACCCCCTGACACACAAGGCTCGGATCGTATCGTTCACTAATGGATCCCGAATGCTATATTAACGCGGACGTGATTGCCGTCGAGGGTTTGACGCGCCTGCCCATGCATTGCAAACGGAATCGGCGAACAAGATGTTGCAACCGAGCCGCGATCGGCCGCAGCGGCATGGTTGCCTGTCCTGTCGCGGCCGGTTGAACATCGTCGTTCGGCGTTGAGAGAATCTGACGAGATGTGCGGAGAATGCTGATCAAAAGGTCGAATTTGCTACCGGCGTTGATTCTGTTCTTCCTCTCACCCTGGATCGGAGAGGTCGTTTCGGGCTTTCTCACGGTAGAGCAGTTTTTTGAACCCTTTCGGCTTCTTATTACCCTGCCGCCCTACGGCTGCGGAGCCCTGATTGCCCGTGAACTTATGGTTAGAAACAAGAAAAGTTGGCCCGGTCTTTTCATGTTCGGACTGGCCTTCGGGATCTTTTTCGAAGCTATCATCACCCGAGTTTTCGTAAATCCCGAACCGGGCATTATCTCACCGCAAGCGATAGCCTACCAGCGGGTCCTGGGGTGGAACTGGGCCAACACTATCGGGGTCACCCATTTTCATGCCTTGCTGGCCATCGTAGCACCAGTGTTGCTGGCCGAAATGCTCTTTCCAAAACAACGCAGCGAATCCTGGATGGGTACCCCTGTTCTTTGGATCTGCGTCCTGGTCATGGTGGTCTGGCCCTTTGTGTTGGGTCTTGTGGCCGACTACGTTCCATCGGCCCCAGTAGTACTTTCGGCTATTCTTTTGACCGGGCTTTTCATTGCCGTGGGACTTGCGATGCCCGCGCGTGTTTTCTCATCGCAGCACAGGAGAGCCTGGCACCCCTTCTGGCTTTTGCTCGTATGCACGTTGGCCATGGCCCTGGTAATGATTGGGAGCTGTGCCATCCCCGACGGCGCACCCCCTCCGCCCCTTCCGGCACTTCTGGGGGCGATGATCGTCGTTATCCTCATTGAGTTTCTCTTATTGGCCCTTTTTACCTGCGGTCATTCCTTTGGCGACCGGCACCGCCTGTCCATGGTGCTGGGTTGGCTGATGTTTTTCTTGCTCTTCACTGTGGCCAAAGAGATCGAGGCAAAACAGATCACCCAGCGAGGTATTGCTGCAGGGCTCACGGTGCTCTTTCTACTATTTTTACGCATTGAGGTGGAGGTGGAGAAGTCAGGATCTCCAGCGCCAGAACAGGCAACTGGATAAGCAGTGGGATTGAAGGAAAAAAGGTGTCAGGAACCGTTTTGATGTCTGATTTGACGCATGAGCGGCCGAACTAATGGATGAACGAGAGCGGCGGTTAAGGTCGGTTGCCGGTGGTTGGCGTTAGGGCCGCCGCCTCGTTATCCCTGTTCGGCAATAGGAGTAGTCGGGTGTCGTTGGATTTCATTTCCCAGCAAAAGGAGTCGCGAAGATGAAATGGATGTCAGCAGTGGGGCTTCTCCTCATAGGTTGCGTTATCGCCTTGGCCGCATCAGCTACGCCAAGCGGCCCCGACGTGCCACCAGAGGCCGACCTCACGGGCAAGCTGTTAGTTGTGTCAGCGGAAGGACCAGCTCGTGGTGCAATGCTGAGGCAGGCCAGGGTTCATTGGATCGGAGGGCGAGCTTTTCTCGTGGGGGATGCGGTGCCTTGGAATGAGGGCGACACCAAGAAGCTACCGATCGCCTGGTTTCCGGTCGACAGTATTCAATGCATCGCGGAGTATTCGAACATGGACGAGTTGAAGGAGTACTATCGTGATCGCATGCCATTTGCTAAGCCTGCCGAGCCAGGCGTTGGCGGACAATCGCAATAGCGTCTGCAATGCCGTGCTCGCGGATCATGTCGAGGTGCTGGCAGTCCTCCGCAACGCTTGGGCTCCATCGAGTTCGCGATCCTGGGCATAAGAAACCAGGGCATGCCGAACCAGGCGTTGGAGCAGACTCGCGATAGCGTCCTGCGGTATGGTTAGTCGGTTGGCTGCGAGCTGCTCAACTTTTTCGTTCGGCGTAGGACTGCTCAAATCAAGAAAGGCAAAGCGATGCAAACGTCCGAAGTGCAGACTCTGGAGAAGGCCAACGCCATTTTGCGAACTTGGACACGTCGACACAACCAAGCGGCCGTTCTCATGGCAATTCCCTTAGTTGCGGGCTTTATCATGAGGAGCTCATTTCCTTCAGCGCTTACAGATGTCGTCATGACGGTCGCTGCGGCGATTTCGCTGACGACAGGAGTGCTTTTGATCCCGGAGGACTTCCGCAGCCGGCGAGGTTCTCTGACCCCTGCGATTTGTTTGGTTGCGGCAATGTGGGCAGCCGCACTTATTGTTGCCCTGTTTTGTTTGATTGGATGACATTGGGTGCCGAGTAGATGCCGAACAAAGCCGTGAACCGGAGCGGCGAACAACGCGGGTTTTGAATGTACAGTCAATCGTCGCCGCCCGGTTACGGCAGACGTTGAACTAAGCCGCCTCGCGGGAAGACATCCGGCGCGATGCCTGTCCGCAGTGGCGGCCGTTTTCTCGCCAGCCACGTTTGCGGGTTTGCCTGGCCGTTCGCCGTCGAGTCCGGGCGACGTCTTCGCCTTTTCCCAGTTGAAGAGTTTTCACTCGATTCCCCGCCGCCCCATCGGCCATCCCGTGCCCGCTAAATGTTCGCTTGCCCAGAAGGGCCGCTGTTTGCCTCTGTAACGCACGCAACGGCCTACGGCCCCCAGGGCTCTGTCAGCAAGCAGTTCGCACAGGGCGGACGTGTTGGATGCCTCTGGAGAGGTATGATGGGCGGGTTTCGTGGCAGCCACCGAGCGTATCGAATTCTGGAAAAAAATCCAAGAAAGTGCTTGCAAAGCGATGGCGATTCGCTAGTCTGAGGGGCGGTTGAAGCGTGAGTATTTGGAGTGGCGTCTTTTGAAACCCATCCGCGGACGCCGCGTGCCAAAGTGGCCCGCAAGATCCGACCGCGGTCAGGAAAACTGTGCTTCACAGAACGCGTCCAGGCAAATAAACGTGACCGCTGACGGGGGCCCCTGGCTCAGCAGCATCCGCCCGCCGCGCAGCGGCTTACTTGAACAAAACGATGCACGCGAGGCGGGCTTGCGTGCGGAATTGGATGGTAGATCAAGCGTCCCGCCCGCGTGATCGTGGCCGTTACACACTAACCCTTGATGCCACGAAAACTGCCACGTGACAAACCGATGGCTGCGTTGCGGACGTTCGCTCGTCGGCTCGGTTGGTCACAGTTGCGATGCTACCAGCACTTGTGGGAGGAGCGGAACCTGTTGATCACCTGGTACGAATCCGGGAACAATGACGGCTCACGTAGCGATCTGTTCCTGCAAATCAACGAGAGTCCGATTGGACAAACGGCAACGTACGCGGCCGCGGTTTATGCAATTCGGTATCACATCTGCACCGGCTGGCACTCGATGAAACTCGGTCCTAACGCCCAGCCACTCGATTCCGAAGTGGAACGGCTTGATTCCTGGCTTCACCGCCGGTGGTTCGAGTCCCTGGCAAATCGCCAACAGTACCGAATGATGCATCCGGAATGTACAGGGTGGTCTTGGAAACGGATCCGGCACGAACGACTTCCGTACGATGTGGTCGATGCGACCTAATGCATCACCGACCGATGTGTGTAACTTATGAAGGATTAGATTGTGCGGTAATCGAAGGAGTGCGGCAGGCGTGGCGGGAGATTGGCCAGCGGGAGTGAGGTTCTTGGCTGAGAAAAGAGCCACAAGCAAAGGACCGGAGCCGCGATCCGGTCTCGGAAAATGGATGGCGTCATCGGCGCGGCCCGGTGACGCGGGTCGTTACTGGGCCGACCGGAGCAGGACTCAACGGGACGGGAAACCGATGAGGTGATCGCCATGAGTGGACACAGGGACCGAATCAGCGTTCTCGTCATCCTGCTCGTCATCGCCCTGGGCATGTTCCTCGTACCCGCACTAAAACATCTTGGTGTGATTGAGACCTTCACCGTGGTGGCCAAGCCAGGTAATCCGCCTGCAAATCCACACGCGGTGGTTGTTTCGCAATGGACGTTTGCCGCAATCGCGGTGCCTGCGATCGCGATGCTCGGATGGTTCTGTTTTCGTTCCCTGAAACGCGGAAGGCATCGCGATGACTCGTGAACCTGCCTGGCCCTGACCAGCGAAATGTCCTTACCGATGGAACGCGATGCCCAGTAACTTATCAAGGATTAGATTGTGCGGTAATCGAAGGAGTGCGGCAGGCGTGGCGGGAGATTGGCCAGCACCCTGCATCCCGTAATGTCCACTTGAGGCCAGCAATTCCCCGTGACGCAGAAAACGACCTAAAAGCCCGGAAAAACGGGTGCTAGCAGTGCTTGCACTTCGTAAGATTGTCGCGGCAATGGGGGTTTCCAGATCGAGACGCAGCACTATGGTTAGGGTATCGCTGTGCTGTATCAGCGACCCTCTGACAAGAATCGAAATCTGTTCCCATGTTGCCCCCGTCTCTCCGGGCCGAATGCCCGACCACTCGAAAACACCTTTCTTTCAATCCGCTCGTTCACCAGATTCGCCAGCGTGCGGAACAGATCCCCGATTCGCACATCGGTAGCGGTGACTACCACCTCGCCGATGCGATTATGGCTGGCTTTGCCATGTTTTCCCTGAAAGACCCCTCGCTGTTGGCTTTTCAAGACCGGCGCAAGGATGAGAACATGAAACGGCTGTATCGGGTCGCTGAGGTTCCCAGTGATACGCGGATGAGAGAACTGCTCGATCCGCTCGATCCGGATAGCTTGCGGCCGATGTTCCCGGATGTGTTTCGCCAGTTGCAGCGAGGCAAGGCCCTGGAAGCCTTTGTCTTCCATGACGGTTATTATTTGGTGTCTG
>Ga0351866_10291_pt1 | contig 12906 bp, 10 predicted proteins | sample TotcelFGM3001L11_FD_206783 | JGI IMG/M metagenome (GOLD analysis project Ga0351866, IMG submission 206783) | Enriched cells from coal bed in the Powder River Basin, Montana, United States - Total cells FGM rep2 HSBNCT.FGM.300.1.L11 ...
GTGGATAACGGCTCCACCGCCGACAAGGGCCCCTCCGCCGCGCAGGCGCTGGTCAGCGAAGGCGTGAGCGTGGTGCTGGGCTCCTACGGCTCCGGCGTGTCCATCGCGGGCAGCCCCTACTTCGCGGAGGCGGGCATCCCCGCCATCGGCATCAGCTGCACCAACCCGCAGGTTACCGCGGGCAACACCCACTACTTCCGCATCTGCTTCCTGGATCCGTTCCAGGGCACGGTGTTGGCCAACTACGCCTTCAAGACGCTGGGCGTTAAGAACGCCTATCTGCTGGCCGAGCTTGGCAGCGAGTACGACGTAGGCCTGTGCCACTACTTCCAGCAGGCTTTCGAAGCGCTGGGCGGCACCGTGACCAGCGAAACCTTCCCCACCGATACCAGCGACTTTACCGGCTACATCAGCACCGCCGTGGCACTGGGCGCGGAAGTGCTCTTCGCCCCCGTGAGCCCGCAGTACAGCCCGCTGATCATCAACCAGGCATCCGCGCAGGGCGTTACCTTCCCGCTGCTGGGCGGCGACACCTGGGATAACAACAAGGTTGCCGAGTCCACCATGGGCACCAGCCTGAAGGTCATTATCGACACGTTCTATCAGGAAGGCGGCAACCCCGAGTTTGATGCGGGCTTCAAAGCCTGGCTGAATGCCAACCCCGACATGCTGACCAACAACGGCGGCAACGACATGGTTTCCGCCGTGAGCCCGCTGGGCTACGATGCCTACTTCGTGGCGCTGGAAGCCCTCAAGGCTGCCGGCAGCATCGATGGCAAGGCCGTCAACGCCGCGCTGTGGAACGTGACCTATTCCGGCGTGACCGGTGACATCGCCTTTGAGCAGGTCAACGGCGACGCCATCCGCAACGCCGCCTACATCAAGACCGCCAACACCGAAACCGGCGCCTGGGACTTTGTGACTGTGCAGAGCGTGGAATAACCCTCGCAGGCAAATGACGTCCCCGGCCATAAGTTGCGGCACGCCTTCTGCTGACCCCTCGGCTGCGCGGCGGCCCGGCTCCGGCGTGGCAGCAATGCCGCCGAAGCTCCGCTCGTACCGCAGGTGCGTCAGGCAGCGGCAACCGCAGTAACAAACGTATCGGCGAGGGCAAACCTGCCCTCGCCGATACATGTTCCCAAGCAACGCCATGCGCTCCCCGCGGGCGCCAAGGAGGGCAAACCACTTGCTCAGCACCGTCCTGCCATACCTGCTTGCCGGCTTCTCCGTCGGCGGGCAATATGCGCTGATCGCCATCGGCTATACGATGGTGTATGGCATCCTGCGCCTGATCAACTTCGCCCACGGCGACGTGTTCATGGTGGCGGGCATTTTGATGGTCTACATCACCGCCAGCGGCGTGCCGCTGTACCTGTCCATCCCGCTGGTGCTGATCATCACGGCGGGCGTGGGTTTTGCCATCGAGCGCGTTGCCTATAAGCCGCTGCGCAGCGCGCCTCGCATGTCCATCATGATTTCGGCCATCGGCGTGAGCTACACGCTGCAAAACCTTGTGCTGTATATTACCGGCGGCCTCAACCAGTTTTACCCCAGCATCCCGTTCATCTCCGAAACCGTGACCATCGGGCCCGCCACCACGCGCATGGTAACGCTGGTGACCCCCGTGCTCACGCTGATCCTCGTGGTGCTGCTGGTGCTGCTCATCAACCACACGAAGGTGGGCATGGCGATGCGCGCCGTCAGCAAGGATTATGAAACCAGCCGCCTGATGGGCATCAAGATAAACCGCATCATTTCTATCACGTTTGTGATCGGCTCGTTTCTGGCGGCGGTGGGCTCGGTGCTCTACTTTACCAACTACAACAGCGTGATCCAGACCAGCGGCAACATGCCGGGCCTTAAGGCCTTCGTGGCCGCGGTGTTCGGCGGCATCGGCTCCGTGCCGGGCGCGGTGGTTGGCGCGTTTATCATCGGCATCTGCGAAAACCTGCTCAAGGGGTTGGACACCATCTTAATCAAGGCGGGCCTGTCCAAGAGCATGTTTGGCTTTACCACATTCTCCGACGCGTTCACGTTTGCGCTGCTCATCATCATCCTGATCGTAAAACCGACCGGCCTGTTTGGGGAAAAACAGGCGGAAAAGGTGTGAGGTGGCGGCGATGCTAAACGCACATGTCAAAACCAAGAAACTGGACCGCGGCTCCATCATTGCCATCATTGTCATCTGCGCGGTGTATGTGCTGGCCTTTGTGCTGGAGCAGGTGATACCCGCCACGTCGATGCTGTTCATGGTGCTCAAGAAGGGCGCGACATACGCGCTGGTGGCCGTGTCCATGAACCTGCTCAACGGCTTTTCGGGCCTGTTCTCGCTGGGGCAGGCGGGCTTCATGCTCATCGGCGCGTATACGTACGCCATTTTTACCATCCCCACGGCGCAGCGGCTGGCGGTGTATCAGTACTATGACGGCGGGCTGGTGCAGTTCACGCTGCCGGTGCTGTTGGCGTTGCTGCTGGCGGGCGTGCTGGCCGCTATGTTCGCCTTTCTGGTGGGCCTGCCGGTGCTGCGGCTTAAAAGCGACTATCTGGCTATCGCTACGCTGGGCTTTGCGGAAATCATCCGCGCCATTTTCCAGTGGGAGAAGATCGGCTACCTGACCAACGGCTCCAACCTGCTGCGCACATTCCCCACGTTTACGGATTTCAACATTAGAAACGCAAACGGGGATGTGGTGCTCTACCTGTCCACCACGGTGCCGTTTTTGATCACGGGCGTGTGCGTGGCGTTTATCGTGCTGCTGATCAACTCTTCCTACGGACGGGCGTTCAAGGCCATCCGCGACGACGAGACCGCAGCCGAGGCCATGGGCGTGAATCTGGCGCGCCACAAGATGCTGGCGTTTTGCACCAGCTCGTTTTTTGCGGGCGTGGGCGGCGCAATGCTGGCAATGTACGCAAACAGCGTGCAGGCCAAGAGCTTCACCAGCGCAATGACGTATGAGATATTGCTGATCGTGGTCATCGGCGGCATCGGCTCGGTCACGGGCAGCGTGATCAGCGCCTTCCTGTTTGTCACGTGCAGCGAGTGGTGGCTGCGGTTCCTGGATCAGGAGCAGTTCATCGGCGCGTGGAAGGTGCCGCTGCTGCGCAACGGCTTCCGGCTGGTGGTGTTCTCCTTCATCATCATGGTGGTGGTGCTGTTTTTCCGGCAGGGCATCATGGGCAACCGCGAGCTGCCTGACCTGTTCCGCAAGCGACACAAACTGGCGGGAAAGGAGGCGCGCAAGGCATGAGCGACAATGTGCTGCACCTGGATAACGTAACCATGCAGTTTGGCGGCGTGGTGGCCGTGAGCGACGTGAGCCTTGACGTGAACGAGGGCGAGATCGTGGCCCTCATCGGCCCCAACGGCGCTGGCAAGACCACGGTGTTTAACGTGATCACGGGCGTATACGCGCCCACCAATGGCCGCGTGACGCTGCGCGGCAAGGTGATCGCCGAGGACATGCCCCGCGGCAAAATGCGCAAGATGTATGCGGGCGGCCACCTGTACGAGTATACACACCCCGTGAACAACACGCCCGACCGCATCACCAAAATGGGCATGGCCCGCACGTTTCAGAACATCCGCCTGTTTAAAACAATGACGGTGTTTGAAAACGTGCTGCTGGCCAAGCACATGCATATGAAGAGCGGCTTCTTCAGCACCGCGCTGCACTTAAACGGCGCGGAGGAGCGCCGCATGCGCGCCGAGACCATGGAACTGCTGGCCATCGTTGGCCTTGCGGACATGCAAAACGAAATCGCCACCTCGCTGCCCTACGGCAAGCAGCGCAGGCTGGAGATTGCGCGCGCGCTGGCCACCAACCCGAACACCCTGCTGCTGGACGAGCCCGCCGCGGGCATGAACCCGCAGGAGACCGAGGAGCTGTGCGCCTTCATCCGCGAGGTGAAGGACCGTTTCGGGCTTACGGTGCTGCTCATTGAGCACGACATGAACCTGGTCATGGACATCTCCGACCGCATCTATGTGCTCAACTTCGGCGCGCTGATCGCCGAGGGCACGCCTGCGGACATTCAGGCGAACCCCGATGTGATTACTGCGTATTTGGGGGTGGCGGAAGAATGAGCCTTTTGGAAGTACGGGATCTGCGCGTGCGCTACGGCGGCATCGAGGCGCTGCGCGGTGTGAGCTTCGACGTGAACGAAGGGCAGATTGTGACCCTGATCGGCGCTAACGGCGCGGGTAAGAGCACAACGCTGCGCACCATCTGCGGCATCGTGCGCGCGGTGGGCGGCGCCATCACCTATGAGGGGCAGAGCATTCTGGGGCTGGACACGCAAAAGGTGGTAGAGCGCGGCATCGCGCTGGTGCCGGAGGGCCGCCGCGTGTTTCCCAACCTGACGGTGCTGGAGAACCTCAAAATCGGCGCGTATCTGCGCCGCGACGACGCTGGCGTCAAGAGCGACCTGGAGCGCGTGTACACGCTGTTTCCGCGGCTCAAGGAGCGCTCGTGGCAGTTGGCGGGCACACTTTCCGGCGGTGAGCAGCAGATGCTGGCTGTAGGCCGCGCGCTGATGACCCGCCCCAAGCTGATGATGATGGACGAGCCTTCGCTGGGCCTTGCGCCGCTGGTGGTCAAGGATATCTTCGGTATCATCCGGCAGCTGAGCGCGCAGGGCATCACAATACTGCTGATTGAGCAGAACGCCAACGCCGCCTTGCACGCCGCGCACTACGGCTACGTGATGCAGACCGGCGTGATCACGCTTCAGGACACGGGCGAAGCGCTGCTCAAAAACCAGAGCGTGCAGGAGGCCTACCTGGGCCACAAGCGCAAAATGAAAGCCTAGACACGCCCACCGCGCGGGTCACAGCGGATGCGGCTTCCAGATCAACTGCCATGGATCGACCTGAAACCAAACCGTACCGCTATCCTGATATCAGGATAACGCAACCGCTTACGATGATGGTTTCATAACGGAAAAGCCGCAAGGGTGCGTGCCGTGAAAGCGGCACGCGCCTTCGTTTTTCCGGTTTGACATCGGTGAAAACGGGCTATATAATAAGCGCAGGGGAAGTAAAGCCTTGAGCGGAACGCGAGGATAACCGATGGATTTTGTATTGAAAGGCAACCTCTGCTACAGCGAGGCCCCGGAGCGCTTAGCGACGCTTCCGGATGGGTATGTGGTTTGCGTGGGCGGAGAGTGCCGCGGCACGTTTGAAACCCTGCCCGCGCAGTATGCTGGGCTGCCGCTGGTGGACGCGGGCGAGGCGTTGGTGATGCCCGGCATGAACGATTTGCACCTGCACGCCCCGCAATTTGCCTACCGCGGCACGGGCATGGACTTGGAACTGATCGACTGGCTGAACACGCGCGCCTATCCGGAGGAGAGCAAGTATGCCGACCTTGACTATGCCGCGCGCGCATACGACCACTTTGTGGACGCCATGCGGCGCAGCGCGACCACGCGCTTTTGCTGCTTTGCAACGCTACACGCCCCCGCCACGCTATTGCTCATGGAAAAGCTGGAGGCTGCGGGGCTTTGCGGCTATGTGGGCAAAGTGAGCATGAACCGCTATGCGCCCGAAACCCTTTGCGAACTGGGCGACCGGGCCGCGCGCGACTGCGAGGTGTGGTTTGTGGAGGCGGAGGCGCGTTTTGCCCACGTCAAGCCCATCATCACGCCACGGTTCATCCCCTCGTGCACCGACGCGCTGCTGCGCAGCCTTGGCGAGCTGATGCGCCGCTACGGCGCACCCCTGCAAAGCCATCTATCGGAAAACCGCACGGAAATCCGCTGGGTGGAGCAGCTTTGCCCCGATAGCGCCGGGTATGCGGATGCCTACGACCGTTTTGGGATGCTGACGCCGCGCACGGTGATGGCGCACGTCGTGTACCCCGAGCCCGACGAAATTGAGCTGCTGCGCGAGCGCGGGGTGATGGTGGCGCACTGCCCGGCCAGCAACATGAACATCCGAAGCGGCATCGCGCCCGTGCGCAGGCTGCTGAAGGCGGGTGTGCGCGTGGGGCTGGGCACGGATGTGGCAGGCGGGCAGACCATCGACATGTTCCGCGCCGTGACCGACGCAGTGCAGGTGAGCAAGCTCTACTGGCGGCTGATTGACCAGCGCCAGCGGGCGCTGACGCTGCCGGAAGCGTTTTATCTGGCCACGGTGGGCGGCGGGGCTTACTTTGGCAAGGTCGGCACGTTTGCGGAGGGCTACGCCTTTGACGCCATCGTGGTGGACGACAGCGGCCTGCCGCATCCCCAGCCCATGACCGTGGCCGAGCGGCTGGAACGCGCCATGTACCTGAGCGGCGAGTGCCGCATCACGCACAAGTACGTAAACGGCGAGCCCGTGCTCGCCTGACAAAGCCGCCGCACAGCGGCGCAAAGGAGGAACTTACGTGGGTGTACGGGACAGCATCAAGCGTGTGGACGCGTATGACAAGGTGACGGGGGCGGCGAAGTATACCGCCGATTTGCTCCCCACCGGCGCGCTGGTGGCCAAGGTGGTGCGTTCCACCATCGCAAACGGCCGCGTGATTCGCTTCGACCTTTCCGAGGCGCTCAAGGTGAAGGGCCTGGTGCGTATCTTCACCTGTTTTGACGTGCCGGATATTGAGTTTGCCACGGCGGGCCACCCGTACGTGCTGGACAAAACCAAGGGCGACGTGTACGACCGCAAGCTGCTCAACGAGCGCGTGCGCGTATACGGCGACGATATCGCAGCCGTAGTGGCCACGGATGACGTGGCCGCCAGCCGCGCCGCGCGCCTTATCAAGGTGGAGTACGAGGAGTATGCACCCATCCTGAGCGTTGCGGCGGCGCTGGCCCCCGAAAACGCGCCGCTGCACCCCAATGTGCGCGAAACCAACCTGCTGGCCAAAAGCGGCTATCAGGTGGGCACCGGCACCTATGACGAGGCGAAGGCGGCGGAGGCGGACGCGGTGGAAGTGGTGGCGGAATACGGCACGCAGATCGTGCAGCACTGCCACCTGGAACCGCCGCAGAGCTTTGCCTACATGGAGGCGGGGCGCATCGTGGTGGTGACTTCCACGCAGATACCGCACATCGTGCGCCGCGTTGTGGGGCAGGCGCTGGGCATCCCGTGGGCGCAGGTGCGCATCATCAAGCCCTACATCGGCGGCGGTTTCGGCAACAAGCAGGACGTGCTCTACGAGCCGCTGAACGCCTACCTGACGCAGCAGCTGGGCGGCAGGCCCGTGTGGCTGGAGATATCGCGTGAGGAAACCATGGCCTGCACCCGCGTGCGCCACGCTATACACGCCAAGGTGAAGGGGCTTGCGCGGCGCGACGGCACGCTGGTGGCCCGCAAGCTGGAGGCCTACAGCGATCAGGGCGGTTACGCCTCACACGGGCACAGCATCTGCGCCAATACCATCACGATGTTCAAGCAGCTCTACCACGACCATGTTGTGACCGAGGGCGATGGCTACACCGTGTACACCAACCACACCACCGCGGGCGCGATGCGCGGCTACGGCATCCCCCAGAGCGACTTTTTTGCCGAGTGCCTGATGGACGACCTTGCGCGCAAGCTGACCATCGACCCGCTGGAATTCCGCCTGAAAAACTGCCTGCCCGTGGGCTATGTGGACCCGGGCACAGGCATCCCCGCCTACTCCAACGGCCTGCGGGAATGCGTAGCCAAGGGGCGCGAACTGTTCCGCTGGGATGAGAAGCGCGCCGCCTACGCAAACCAGACGGGCGACAGGCGCCGTGGCGTGGGCGTGGCGCTGTTTGACTACAAGACCGGCGTGTATCCCATCTCGCTGGAAGTGAGCAACTGCCGCATGTTCATGAACGAGGACGGGTCGATTAGCCTGCAAATGGGCGCGACCGAAATCGGACAGGGCGCGGACACGGTGTTCACCCAGATGGCCGCCGAAGCCACGGGCATCACGGAATCAAACATCCACATCGTGTCCACGCAGGATACGGACGTGGCCCCGTTCGACCTGGGCGCGTATGCCTCGCGCCAGACCTACATCTGCGGCATGGCCATCAAGCGCACGGGCGAAACGCTCAAGCGCAAGATCGTGGAATACGCCAGCATCAAACTCAAAAAGCCCGCCGCCGAGCTGGACGTGGAGGCGGACTGGGTGGTGCGCCGCACCAACCGCCAAAAGCTTTTGGCACTGGCCGAGATGGCACTGGAAGCCCAGTATAACCGCGACCGCGCGGAGCGCCTCTTTGCCGAGGAGCATGTGGACATCCACGAAAACACCATCGCCACGGGCTGCACCTTTGCCGAGGTGGAGGTGGATATCCCGCTGGGCAAGGTGAAAATCCTGAATATTTTGAACGTACATGACAGCGGCATTCTGATCAACCCCAAGCTGGCCGAAGGGCAGGTGCAGGGCGGCATGAGCATGGGCATCGGCTACGCGCTGTTTGAGGAGCTGCTCTATGACGACAAGGGCAGGCCGCTCAACGACAACCTGCTGGACTACAAGCTGCCCACCGCCATGGATCAGCCGGATTTGACCGCCGCGTTTGTGGAGCTTACCGACCCGTCCGGCCCGTTTGGCAACAAGGCGCTGGGCGAGCCGCCCGCCATTTCGCCCGCTCCGGCCATCCGCAACGCGGTGTTGCAGGCGACGGGCGTTGCGTTCAACGCGCTGCCCCTAAGTCCGCAAAAGCTGGTGGAAGGCTTTACGGCGGCGGGCCTCATCAAGGAGGGTTGCAAGCATGTATGACATCGGCAAATACTATCAGGCCACCAGCCTTGCGGACGCGGTGCGCGCCCTGCAGGCTGACGAGCGCGCCATGCTCATCAGCGGCGGCAGCGACGTGCTGGTGCAAATACGCGAAGGCAAGCTCGCGGGCTGCTCGCTGGTGAGCATCCACGGCATCGACGAGCTGGCAGGCGTGACCCAGACAGCGGACGGAGAAGTGATCATCGGCGCGGCCACGGTTTTCAGTCATATCACGAACAATGACATCATCCAGCGCACGGTGCCCATGCTGGGCTACGCGGTGGATCAGGTGGGCGGGCCGCAACTGCGCAACACCGGCACCATCGGCGGCAACGTGTGCAACGGCGTGACCAGCGCGGACAGCGCCAGCTCCCTGTGGGCGCTGAACGCCACGCTGGAGCTGTACGGGCCGGATGGCGTGCGCATGGTGCCCATCCGCGAATTCTACACCGGCCCCGGCAAAACCGTGCGCAGGCACGACGAGGTGCTCAAGGCCATCCATATCAAGAAGGAAGATTACGACGGCTTTGGCGGTTGCTACATCAAGTACGGCAAGCGCGAAGCCATGGAGATTGCCACGCTGGGCTGCGCCGCGATGGTCAGGCTGAACGACGATAAAGCGCACATTGCGGAGCTGCGGCTGGCCTACGGCGTGGCCGCGCCCACGCCCATGCGCTGTGTGAAGACCGAGGAGGCCGTGCGTGGCGTGCACATCGACGCCGCGCTGCTGGAACGCATCGCCGATGGCGCGGTGGGCGAGGTGACGCCGCGCACCAGCTGGCGCGCGAGCCGCGAGTTCCGCCTGCAACTGGTGAGCGAGTTGAGCCGCCGCGCGGTAAAACAGGCTATTTTGAACGCGGGAGGCGATGAAATTGTTTAAAACGCTGACCATGACCGTGAACGGCGGCGAGGTGTCCATCCCCGTGGATGAGCGCGAGAGCCTTGCCGATGCGCTGCGCAACCGCCTTGGCCTGACCAGTGTCAAGAAGGGCTGCGAGGTGGGCGAGTGTGGCGCGTGCACCGTGCTGATTGACGGCGAGGCCGTGGATACGTGCATCTATCTGGCGGTGTGGGCGGAAGGCAAGCACATTTTGACCGTTGAGGGCTTAAAGAGCCCTACGGGCGAGCTGCATCCCGTGCAGCAGGCTTTCGTGGACGAGGCCGCCGCGCAGTGCGGTTTCTGCACCCCGGGCCTCATCATGACCGCGGTGGAGATCGTGGGCACTAACAAGCGCTACAGCCGCGAGGAACTGCGCAAACTCATCAGTGGGCACCTGTGCCGCTGCACGGGCTACGAGAGCATTTTGAACGCCATGGAGCGCATCGTGGAGGAAACCTACCGGCACGTTGGCAAATAAGCGCGCGTGCGGCAGGCTGACCGCAGCGCGCGGGCAGGGGCAAAGCGCTCCGCCCGCCCGGCTGTCGGCCTGCGCAAGACGTGCACACAGGAGGATACCGGATGCAGCCGATCAAATGGGTAGAGAACCGTATGCCAAAGAGTGACGACCGCCACCTTGCCATCATGGCGCTTGCCGAGGTAGAGCGGGCGTACCGCTTCCACCAAAGCTTTCCGCAGTACGGCGTGACCCCGCTGGCCGCGCTTCAGGGCATGGCCAAGGAGTTGGGCCTTGCCGCCCTGTGCGTGAAGGACGAGAGCTACCGCTTTGGCCTGAACGCCTTTAAGGTGCTGGGCGGCTCGTTTGCCATGGCGCGCTATATCGCCGGGCAACTTGGGCGCGACGTGCGCGAGACGGACTATCACTACCTGACCTCCGACAGGCTTAAGCAGGAGTTTGGGCAGGCGACGTTTTTTACCGCGACCGACGGCAACCACGGGCGCGGCGTGGCGTGGGCGGCCAAACGGCTGGGGCAGAAGGCTGTGGTGCACATGCCCAAGGGCAGCGTGCAAATCCGCTTTGACAACATTGCCAGCGAAGGCGCGCAGGTGACCATCGAGGACGTGAACTACGACGATTGCGTGCGCATCGCGGCCCGCGAAGCCGCCGAAACCCCGCACGGCGTGGTGGTGCAGGATACCGCGTGGGAAGGCTATGAGGACATCCCCGCCTACATCATGCAGGGCTACGGCACCATGGCGCGCGAGGCGGCAGATCAGTTTGAGGCGCAGGCAGGCGCGGCCCCGACCCATGTGTTTGTGCAGGCGGGCGTGGGCTCGTTGGCTGGCGCGGTGCAGGGCTACTTTGCCAACCGCTACCCGCAAAACCCGCCGGTGGTCACGGTCATGGAGGCGGAGGCGGCAGATTGCCTGTACCGCGGCGCGCTGGCGGGCGACGGCAGCTTGCGCGTGGTGGAAGGCGACCTTGCCACCATCATGGCCGGGCTGGCGTGCGGCGAGCCCAACACCATAAGCTGGGACATTCTGCGCAACCACACGGGCTTTTTCGTGAGCTGCCCAGACTGGGTAAGCGCGAAGGGAATGCGGATGCTGGGCGCGCCCGTCAAGGGCGACCCGCAGGTAATCAGCGGCGAAAGCGGCGCGGTGGGCATGGGCGTGATCAGCGCCATCATGCAAAACCCCGCCTACGCGGCGCTGAAAGCGGCATTGGGGCTTGATGAACACAGCCGCGTGCTGCTGTTCAGCACCGAGGGGGACACCGACCCGGAGAACTACAGGCGGATCGTCTGGGATGGCGCGTTTGCGTCGCTCTGACCATAAAGGAGTGTAACGTATGGATTTTGCAGCGGTAAAGGCCAAGGCACAGGGGTATGAGCAGGCAATGACGAAGTTCCTGCGCGATTTGATTGCCATCCCGGGCGAAAGCTGCGGCGAGGAAAACGTGATCCGCCGCATCGCCAAGGAGATGGAAGCGGTGGGCTTTGACAAGGTGGAGATCGACCCCATGGGCAACGTGATGGGCACGATGGGCACCGGCGCGAAGTTAATCGCCTACGACGCGCACATCGACACGGTGGGCATCGGTAACCGCGACAACTGGACGTTTGACCCCTACGCAGGGTATGAGAACGCCACCGAGATCGGCGGGCGGGGCGCCAGCGACCAGCTGGGCGGTATCGTAAGCGCGGTGTACGGCGCGAAGGTCATGAAGGACTTGGGGCTGCTTTCCGACAAGTACCGCGTGCTGGTGACCGGCACCGTGCAGGAGGAGGACTGCGACGGCCTGTGCTGGCAGTACATTTTGCAGGAAGATAAAGTAAAGCCGGAGTTTGTGGTCATTACCGAGCCTACGGACGGCAACATTTACCGCGGGCAGCGTGGCCGCATGGAAATCCGCATCGACGTGAAGGGCGTAAGCTGCCACGGCAGCGCGCCGGAGCGCGGCAAGAACGCCATCTACATGATGGCGGACATTTTGCAGGAAGTGCGGGAGCTGAATGACCGGCTGCATGTGGACGCGTTTTTGGGCAAGGGCACGGTCACGGTGAGTGAAATCTTCTTTACCTCGCCCAGCCGCTGCGCCGTGGCGGATAGCTGCGCCGTGTCGCTGGACAGGCGGCTTACCGACGGGGAAACCTACCAGCTGGCGCTGGAGCAGGTGGCAAGCCTGCCCAGTTGCAAGAAGTACGACGCGCAGGTGAGCATGTATAAGTACGAGCGCGCCAGCTGGACTGGGCTTGAATATCCCACGGACTGCTACTTCCCCACGTGGGTGATACCGGAAGACCACCCCGCGACCCTTGCGATGGTGGAAAGCTTCAAGGGGCTGTACGGCGAGCCGAAGGTGGATAAGTGGACGTTTTCCACAAACGGCGTGAGCATTATGGGCCGTTATGGCGTGCCGTGCATCGGGTTTGGCCCGGGTGCGGAGGCGCAGGCGCACGCGCCCAATGAGAAGACATGGAAGGCGGACTTGGTGAAATGCTGCGCGGTGTACGCGGCCATGCCGACCCTGTACTGTAAGTAAAAATGGGTCAAGGGCCAATGGCCCTTGCGGGTGCAGGGCAGCGCCCTGCGACCCTACGCCGCAGCGGAAAACCCGCAGCTCGCAAACAGCCGCGAAGCGGCGCTTTTGCGAGCGGGGCTGCCGCCAAGATACTTGATGACAATCCCGCCGCGCCCGTTCCTTCCCCCCGTTTTCATCCACCCCGCTGATACGCCCCTAAGGCTTACGACATAACGATTTCCACCCCCAACCCGACATTGAAAGGAAGATCAACACCATGGCTGACCTTCAAAAAGCCCTGCAAACCCTGAAAACCTTACACACCGCCAACATGTACGAGGGCGATTTCTTCCTGA
>Ga0351866_10292_pt1 | contig 12880 bp, 5 predicted proteins | sample TotcelFGM3001L11_FD_206783 | JGI IMG/M metagenome (GOLD analysis project Ga0351866, IMG submission 206783) | Enriched cells from coal bed in the Powder River Basin, Montana, United States - Total cells FGM rep2 HSBNCT.FGM.300.1.L11 ...
TACGACGAGGCCTTGGTGCAATTGAACGAGGCCTGGACCAAAGGCACGCATACCCCGGAAAAAGCCTTCTTGTTTGGCCGAGTTTACCGGCTCATGCTTAATTACGCCAAGGCCAAAGAATATTTGCAGGAGGCCCTGCGCCTGAAGCCGGATTTTCGTCCGGCGCAATTAATGCTGGCCGACACCTTGCTGGCCCTCAACCAGTCCAAAGAAGCCAAACCGATCTTGCAGAATCTGCTGGCCGCCGGGTACGAGCCGGGACAGACCGCCTTTTTGATGGGCGTTGCGGCCACCAAAGACGGCCAGTATAGTGAAGCCCTGGATTATTTCCGTAAGGCCGAGACGGAGCCCAAGGTGGCCCAGGAGGCCAAGTTCCAGGCGAGCCTGGCCCTGGCCGCCCTCAACCGGGTGAAAGAAGCCAAACAGGCCATGGAGGAGAGCATTGCGCTTAACCCCCAGAGCCAGACCGCTGATTTCGCCAAGCGTTACATGGGGATACTGACCCAGCGGACGGAAGAGCTGCGCCCCTTCCGCATCACCGTCGCGACCGGCTTTGATTTTGACTCCAACGTTACCCTCACTCCGGGTGGAGGGAGCGAAGCAACCGCGGTTTCCGGGAAGTCCAGCGCCGTGTTTTCTCAGACCGCCCTGCTGGAATACACTGTCAACCCCGCCGGTCCCTTCAGCCTTTTGACCCAATACTCCTATTATCAGAATTTTCACCCCGCAGTAACGGGTTACGACCAAATGAACCACTTCGTCGGCCTGACCCCCACCTATGCCTTCAAGAATGGCCGCTTCTGGCTGCCCGTGAGTTATACCTATATGGACCTGCAGTCAGATAAATATTACACCGGCTACCTGGTGACCCCCACGTATCTCCACCAGATCAACGAGAAAATCGGCCTGGAAGTGGGAGCCAAGTATAATAACCAACAATTTTGGACCCCCCTGTTTCTTACCCAGGATAACCGCACCGGCAATCTCTGGGGGGGCAATGTCGGGATGTACTATTTTTTCAACAAGCAAAAGGGGTTTGTCCAGGCCCGCCTCGGCTATTGGAACAACAACACCCAGGGCAGCAACTGGGACAGCAACAGCTACAATCTGCTCCTGTCGCTCCTCTGGCCCATCACCGACAAGTTAAAATACAATATGTTCCTGGACCTCACCCAGCAGCCGTTTAGCCACACCTGGTTCAACGGTGCGACGGTCGACAACATCCAGGGCAACCCCCTGGTCTCCCAACCCAAGCGGCGGGACCAAATTCTCATGTTTGGGATGCAGGCCACCTATGAACTTTTCAAAGGCCTGGAAGCCGGCATCCATTGGTACTTTATCCGGGATAACTCCAACATCGATTTGTATAATTATAGCCGTCATATCACCGGCGGCCAGTTGGCGTACCGGTACTAACAGGAGGTACCTGGGGAAAAAGATTAAGCCTTCGTAGCACCGGTTCATCGCCCTTTATCTTCCCAGCTCACCTGAACCACCCCGGTTGTCTATCCCTGTTGACCGGTTTGCGGTGATGAAGCGCTTCCCAATCTCCCTGGCCTTTTCCCCGGATCTCCTCTAAGGGGAAAAATGTTTGGTTGATTTTTAACTTTATTAACTCATAACTTAATGTATTTCATTAAATTTAATTATATTGTATAATACATTTCATCCATAGTCAGGCGGGCATGACCGCCGCGTCCGGGAAGATACTTCTGACCCAGCTCACCAAAGGAGCTCGATTTATGAGAAAATGTGCATTCTTTTGGGTGGTACTCGTGATCCTGGCATTCCAGGCGGGGACGCTTACCAGCGCCCAGGCGGACGTGGTGGGACGCTTGACGCAGGTGGAAGGCAGGGTCGATATCTTGAGAGACGGGAAGCTCCCGGCCATCCAGGTTAAGCTGAATGATGGAGTGCAAACGGGCGATATACTCCGGACCAAGTCCATGTCCAAGGCCCAGGTCACCTTTATCGATGATTCCACCCTGACAATTTCCCCCGAGAGCCGGGTGGGCATCGAAAACTATATGTTCGACTCCTCAAAGAATAAGCGCAATGCGGTGGTTCAACTCTTCCAGGGTCTGGCCCACGCGACGGTAAGCAAGATCTTCAAGGTCGCCGAACCGGATTTTGTCATCAAGACCCAAACCGCCATCATGGGGGTCAGGGGCACCGACTTCGGCGTTCGCATCTATCCCAACAGTTCGGACGTTTTGAATTTTGAGGGCCACCTCCAGGTGGGCAATCTGCTTCCCGGAGTGAGCCAGCTGTTCCGCCGGGCCTTCAAGGTTGCCTATTCCTTTGGCTCCGGAGGCGCGCCCGGGCAGCAATGGGTGTTCTTGAAGGCCATGCAGGGTACCACGGTGGGCCGGGGTCTGCCTCCCAGCGCGGTCTTTGATGTCACCCCGGCCATGAAGAATTCCTTCATGCAACAATTCATTACGCTGGGCAGCAGGGGCCCCGGTGGCAGCGGCACGGGTGGAGGTGGCGTCACCGCCGGCGTCGGCGCTAGTGGCGGCAGCATTGGCATCCCCGGTGCTAGCGCCACCGATCCCGGCAGCGGGTTTCTCGGCTTAAATAAGCCGGGGGCCGGAGCGATCATTCCCCTTGATTCCACCATAACCGGAACCCCAACAGGCGTGGTCACCCCTCCGGTAGTCGTCCCCTCGTTGGCACCAAAAGTAGTAGCCCCAACCATAACCACAACGCCAACCACGACCTTGCCCCCACATCCGCCGCGGTGATGGGGATGGCGTAGGCAGGAAAAGTAAGGGGCTCATGAAGCAGATCGCTAGTGTAAGATTTACCCCTTATTACGCAGGCCACAAAGTTGTGCTCATTTCCTCAGGGGCGGTTCGCAAGCCGCCCCTACTGCCCGGAGTGAGGCAAGCTAACATAGGTTAGGTTATCGCAAAATCCTTTCCCCTTACAATAAATAATAAATCAAAATTTGAGAGGAAAGTATGAAGGTAAATCTGATCCGGGCCATTAGATTAGCTGGCGTTATCATACTTACCGCGGCTATGTTGTGCGTTATGAACGGCTTGGCTCTGGCCAAGTCGATTTACGTCATTGCCGGCATTAATGCAAGCCCCACCCCGATTAGGGCCTATAACATCAACCCCGATGGAACTATGACCTTTCAGGCGGAATATGGGGTGCCACGTTATGCGGGGGGAGCCGTGGGTCTGGCAATAGACACTGCATCTGAAACCCTGTTCGTCACTTACGAGGTTTCCAACGTCATCCAACTTGTGGACGCCAAAACCATGACCGGCATTGGCAGCACCACGGCCCCCGGCGCCACCAATCTTGCTGGCATCGTCATGGATGAAGCAAAAAAGCTCCTGTATATCGTGGATCGCAGGACCAGCAATCTCTTTATCTATAGATGGGATGCGTCAACCAAAACTCTTACCCTGGTAGATCAGCAGACATTGGCGAATCTGGGCGGAGCCGGGGCCTTTGGCATCGGCCTGGATAGGAATAACAATCATCTCTACGTGGCCAATCTTACCAATGTGGTGAATTATTACAACACTGTTGATTGGAGTCATGCGGGAAGTATTACTGTCCCCGGGACGGCCATCAATGTGGCCATTGATGAACGAAAAGGATTCGTCTATTCCGGGGCCGGGTGGGGCCAGGGAAATGAATTTTTAATCCAATACAATCAAGCGACCGGGGCCACTAATCGGGTTTTCCTGGGAACCGGGGTCGGCGTCCACGGGCTGGGAGTAGATATTAACACCAGCAATGTCTACTGCACCACCGGTTATAGCGGTGATGACCTGCGCGCCTATAATAGTGCGCTTACCCTGCTGGACAATGTTGGACGGATCGGCAATGACCCGACGGGTCTCGCCATTCCCACCACCGACATAAGTTTTAATCCTTTGAACCTGATCAAAACGGGCAGTCCTGATCAGGTAGCCCCCGGAGGCAGCCTTACCTATACACTCACTTATAACAATGCAGATAACGATTTTCAGGTAACCAATGTGGTGCTCGTGGACCAGCTGCCTCCAGAAACTACCTTCGTTTCTGCTTCTGATCTGGGCACTTACGATCATGCAACCCACAGAGTTACATGGGATATTGGCACCCTGCCGGCGAGATCGGCTACCCAGACGCGCCAACTGGCAGTCCGGGTGAAATCTGATACCACCGCAGGGATCATTACTAATTATGCCACCATCGTCAGCACCGAAACGAAACTTTCTACCAAGTTTGTGAATACTAAAGTGAGTCTGGCTGGCGGGTTTCTGGGCTTTCCCTTGCCGGGCTACACCCCCTACACCGCCCCGGTGAGCGCGGTTATGGACAATTCCGTGCTGGAGCGGACCCCCATTGAGTTTTACGTCCCCGGCGATGTGATCAAGGCATTTAACGGTGAAATCGGAGAAAAAATTTACGGGTCTATCTATCTAGATGAGCCCTACCACTACGCATGGCTTGCATATAAGAACAGCACCCAAACCGACTTCTTCCCGCCCTCCAGCACGGGCGTGCGTCCGCTCAACTACACCAACGGTCCCTGGCTTTCCTATGCCGGTATGCCCGGTTACAATTACGAGGTGCCCGAGGGGACGCCGGTGTTGGCCACCGCCGACGGCAAGCTTTATAAAGCCGTGACCGATCCGGTCAACGGCGCCGGTTATGACTATTACAATAATTCCTACATCGAGCATCAAAGCGGTTGGTTTTCCTGGTACCTCTACGCCCCCTTGACTCCCGCCATCCTGGCGGAGATGGCGAGCAACCCCGGCGGGTATGCCCAGGTGACCAAGGGGCAGGTCATCGGCAATACCATCGGGAGTCACCTGCATTTCGAGGTGCGCTATAACGGCAGCGACAATCAAAACGTGGTGGACCCTTACAAACTGGGACTCTGGCAGACCAACGCCGCCCACGTGGAAGGGGTGTTATTTTTGTTGCTCGAAGACGCCTTCCTCATCGGCTATTAGCTGAAGAGCTTTAGCAGGCCCGGAGGTTTGCCCCGGCCCCGTTTTCCCCTGGATAACGGGGCCGGGGTTTTTGACCTTAAAGCCACCTCCGCTTCGGCGCCTGCCGCTTTTCCTGGTAAATTTTATGGAACTATACCTAGTTAGCATTTTTGCCAATTTCTCACTCTCTCCCCGATGAAATTTCTAAAGATATTAATTTGACACCTCCCCCTTTTTTGCCTTATAATTGAAAGAAGGAAAAATTTATTTAACTTTATATTTCCTCACCAGGTCGCAAGATCAAACCTTAGTTTCAGTTACCGAGGGCTTGGGCTCGTCCCTTACCTCACGCCAGAGGAAGTTTGCACATGGCCAGGTTTGTCAGGACAGACACAAGGGCAAAAACGGCCTCTTAATCCTTAATGCTCTTTCAAAGCGGACTCCGGATATCCGAGGGGATACCGGGAGGATACTATGAAAAGTAAAACCTCAAAATTTTCTGGCGGAGCTTTGGCAGTGGTGATGGCTCTTTTAGCTCTGGCGGGTTCGGCGTTTTTTGCCTTTTTAGTCCTGCTGATCCCGGTTAATGTCCTGGCCGATACGGTGTCTCCATCGAGTTACGCCACCTCTTTGAAGCTGGGAGCCAGCGTCACTATTACCAAAACCGTAACCATCAGCAAGGGGACACCCGACACCGCCTTGGTTGACGTCTTCTTCCTGGCCGACACCACCGGCAGCATGGGCCCCACGCTGGCAAACGTCCAGGCCGGAGCCGCCGCCATTATAGCCGGCCTTGCCGACCTGGGAGATGTGGCCTACGGTGTGGGTGAATATAAGGATTATGACCTTTACTACCCTGACCCGTTTGTTTTTCGGCTGAACCAGAACATCACTGACGATGCTGATTTGGTTCAAGAAGGGATAGACGCTTGGGTGGCATCCGGGGGGTATGACTGGGAGGAGGGTCAATTATATGCCCTGAAACAGGTGGCCGGCACCGTTGCCTGGCGGCATGGTTCCACCCGTATCATCGTCTGGTTCGGGGATGCTCCAGGCCATGATCCCGCCGGACCCCCTCCGGGGGTTACCGAGACCGAAGCCACCGCCGCTTTAGTTGCCCAAACGGTTAAAGTGATGGCCCTTGATGTCGGCTCTTTAAACTATTCCAATCAGGCCCAAAGAATTGCCAACGCCACCAACGGGAAGTATTATAGCGGCATAGACCCAGATCAAATTGTCAATGATATCAAGAATGCCATTATCGAGTCTTTTCAAACTTACAGCACCGTCAGTTTAGGCACCTCCCTGGTGCCGGCCGGAGTGGCGGTCAATGTTTCACCACCGGCCCATACGGGCGAATATGATCGCAGCATGGATCAAACCTTCACCTTTGACGTAACTTTTACCGCGCTCTCCCCCGGTTCTTATAATTTTTCCATCCCGGTCCTGGTGGATGGGGGGACCATGGCTACCGAACAGGATAACATTGTGGTCGGTGGATTGCTGGGCTTCCCCTTGCCGGGCTACACCCCCTTCACCGCCCCGGTGAGCGCCGTAATGGATAACTCCGTGCTGGAACGAACCCCCATCGAGTTTTACGTCCCCGGCAACCTGATCAAAGCATTTAACGGTGAATTCGGAGAAAAAATTTACGGGTCTACCTATCTAGATGAGCCCGACCACTACGCATGGCTGGCTTATATGAACAGCACCCAAACCGACTTCTTCCGGCCCTCCAGCACGGGCGTGCGTCCGCTCAACTACACCAACGGTCCCTGGCTTTCCTATGCCGGCATGCCCGGTTACAACTACGACGTGCCCGAGGGGACGCCGGTTTTGGCCACCGCCGACGGCAGGCTTTATAAAGCCGTGACCGATCTGGTTAACGGTGCGGGTTATGATTATTACAACAATTCCTACATCGACCATCAAAACGGCTGGTATTCCTGGTACCTTTACGCCCCCTTGACCCCCGCCATCCTGGCGGAGATAACTACAAAGGGGTATGCCCAGGTTACTAAGGGGCAGGTCATCGGCCATACCATCGGCGATCACCTGCATTTCGAGGTGCGCGCTAACGGCAGCAACCATCAAAACGTGGTAGACCCCTACAAACTGGGACTCTGGCTGACCAACAGCGGACACATAGAACCCGTGATACTGCTGTTGCTCCAGGACTACTATTCCCCGATCGAATATTAGCTCACTAGCTTCAGAGACCTGGAAGATTGCCTCGGCCCCGCTGTCCCCTGGATAACGGGGCCGAGGTTTTTGCCTTTAAAGCCACCCGCTCCACTTCTCCACCTGCGCAGAGGTTCTCTGCTCCTGCCGCTTTTCCGGTTAAAATTTAAGGAGATCGCTACCCCCTCCCTGACCTGCAATGGACTGAAGGCCAGTTAATATCGAAGGCAAGGGGGACTTGCGAGTCCCCCCGCGGGCGCAACACAGGTGCGTCCCGACGTTTCGTCCAGAGGGAACCCCAAAAGTATTTCCCGGTAGCGGAATCAGGTTAATCTCCCCTGACCCCCCTTGAGAAAATGGGGGAACTATAAGGAATTGTAGTTAAAGTCCCCCTTTGAAACAGGGGGATTTAGGGGGATTTAAGAACCTCCAAGCGGGAAGAATTTATGGCAAACGCATAAAATCAAGAATTTAATCATCCCTGCCGATAATGCTGGAGGGCGGGCTGGATTTCCCTTAACTTCGGCTCGGTCCCGGCTCAAAATCGGCCTGCAATCGGGTCTTCTGAGGAAAAAGGAGGGAAAACATGAAGTTGCGTCAGGTCATGATATCTGGGTGGGTCGCCCTCGCTCTGATGTTGATATTCTCAACCGTTTCCGGGGCCGAGGCCGTGGGCCGTCTGACCGAATTGGAAGGCCGCGTGGATCTCCTGAAAGGCGGCAAACTACCGGCCGTTGCCCTCAAGGTTAACGACACGGTGGAGCCCGGGGATGTCATCCGCACCAAGTCCCTGTCCAAGGCCCAGATAACCTTTATCGACAATTCTCTCCTGACCATATCCCAGGAATCCCGCATTGCCATCGAGGAGTTCAAGTATGACCCCAGTCAGGAGAAACGCCACGCGGTATTGAAGATCTTCCAAGGGCTGGCCCTGGCCGTGGTCAACAAAATCTTGAAGGCCGAGGAACCGGATTTCGTCCTCAAGACCCAAACCGCAATCGTGGGGGTGAGGGGTACCGAGATCGGTATGCGCAACGAGCCCAACAGTTCCACGATTCTCAATTTTCAAGGCCGCACCCAGGTGGGGAATATCTTTCCGGAAGTGAGCCGGCTGTTCCTGAAGGCTTTCAAGGTGGCCTACAACTGGAGCCCGCGGGGCAGTGACGCCGCCTCGTGGGTTTTTTTGGAAGATATGCAGGGGACCACCGTGGGCCAGAACCAGCCCCCGACTGCGCCCTTTGGTATCACCCCCCAAGACCAGAGTCAGTTCATGCGTCAGCTCACCACCTATGCTCTTTCGGGCCAACACCACGCTCCGGGAACCCCGGCGACCCAGACGGGATCAAACCTCCCGGTCGGCCTCCATCTGCCGGGGAGCCAGAACACCGTAAACAACCTGACTACCATCTCGGTCCCGCCCAAGCTGGTGCCTCAGGTCCAGGCCCCCTCGACGACCCCAACGCCGGCCCCGGAGCCAACCCATCAGTCGTCCCCGGGCTACAGCATCACCAGCCCCCCCGGTTAAGGCTGAACGGGATGATTACCTGGGAGAGGGGGGGGGCAGCCTCTCCCCCCTCCCGGGCGGGCCTCGGGATGCCGGCCGTGGCGCCGGAAGCGAGGCTGTCATGCGTACCGCCCCGTCTTGAGCCGGCAGGGAAGAGATGCCGCCGTCCTCTCCGGGGATCAGCCTTCAGCCAGGAAATTTCGAGTCTTCCCCCCTGGGGCGGCAGTATTTTCGACGGGTCTTCTAAAAATATTTACTTCTCCTTCGTATCCCCTTATGATGCCGGTAGTCCTTTGTGGACCAGGCCCACCAAGCCATGCTTTTAGGGAAGAGTCTGCGTTAATTTTCAGGGCAGTCATTCATGGGACATCGACCCATGGCTTCGAAGGATTAAGGTTCCCCCTATGATACGCCGCCTGGCCGCTTTCGTTAAGTCGCCCATCGCCCGCTGGATTGTCGGCGTTACTCTGGTGATGTGCGCCCTGCTCATTTGGCGTCCCACCTTCTGCGAGTTTTTCGAACTCAAGCTCTACGATCTTAAATTCCGGTTCCGGGGCGCCCTCCCGGCCGGCCAGCAAGTAGCCATTGTGGCCATTGACGACGACAGCCTCAAGACCGTGGGCCGCTGGCCCTGGTCCCGGGAGAACATGGCCCGCATGCTTACCCGGCTGAAACAGGCCGGTCCCCGTGTCATCGCCCTTGACATCATCTTTGCCGAAAAGGAACAAACCGCATCGTACCAGGCAATCAAGAATCTCAGCGACGGCTTGGCCCGGCGGGGGGTCTCGCCGGAGATCCTCAAAATCCTTGAGGTGGAGAAAAACCGGGCCGACGTGGACCGTCTTCTGGCCAAGGTCCTCAAGCAGGGGCCCCCCACCATCCTGGGGTTCTTTTTCCGGAGCTTGGGTGGCAAGACCCGCGGAGTTGATGCCGACAAGCTCATGGGAGCTTCTTTCCTCCGGGCCTCCACCTATAACGTGGTGCGGCTCCTGGACACCAAACCTTCCCAAGTCCCGTTGGTCGGCGCCGCCGGGATCGAACGCAATCTCCCGGAGATCACCGAGGCCGGCGCCGGCGATGGCTATTTCAACATGATTCCCGATCCCGACGGCACCGTGCGTTGGTTTCCCATGGCCGTCATGTATGGCGGCGAGTTCTTTGCCCCCATGGCCCTGGTGACCCTGTCCCATGCCGCGGAGCGGGCCCCCATGGCCATCACCCTGTCCCGGTGGGGGGTGGATGAGGTTCGCCTGGGGCCACATACGGTGCCCGTCGACCGTTATGGCCGCATGCTCATCAATTACCTCGGCCCCGAGGGGAGCATCCCCACCTATTCCGCCTCCGACGTCATGAACGGTACCCTGCCGCCCGAGGCCTTGAAGGACAAGATCGTCATCGTCGGGGCCACCGCCGTGGGCATCTACGACCTCCGGGTGACGCCATTCTCCGGGACCTTCCCCGGGGTGGAGGTCCAGGCCACCATCATGGACAACCTGCTCCGCGGCAATTTCATCCGCACCCCACCCTTCGGTCTGATCTTCATGCTGCTGGTCCTGGTGGCCTTGGCAGTCATGCTGGGCATGGTCCTGCCCCGGTTCTCCGCCGCTTGGGCCTTCATCTTCACCCTCATCATCATAGAAGCCTACGTGGGCTTAAACTATTACCTGTTCACCCGGCAGGGCTTGCAGCTAGAACTTTTTTATCCCCTGGGCCTTATCGTCCTGGTTTACCTGGGGGTCACCATGCAGCGGTTCCTGGCGGAGGAACGGGAGCGGGAGCGCATCCGCAAGACCTTTGAATCTTACGTGGCCCCCGCCGTCGTCCAGGAGATGCTGAAGCACCCTGAGCAGTTGCGCCTGGGAGGGGAACGCCGGGAGATCACCGTGCTGTTTACCGACATCCGGGGCTTCACCACGATGTCGGAGAACCTGGATCCTGAGGCCCTGGTAAAACTCCTTCACGACTTCCTCAATCCCATGAGCAACATCATCATCAACCAGGGGGGAACCATCGACAAGTACATGGGCGACGCCATCATGGCCCTCTTTGGAGCCCCACTCATGCAGACGGACCATCCCCGCCTGGCCTGCCGGGCCGCCCTGGAGATGGTGGGCAGCCTGGCGGCCCTGAACCAGACCTGGGCCGAGCAGGGCCGTCCACCCCTGAAGGTCGGAGTGGGGGTCAATACCGGCCCGGTGGCCGTGGGCAACATGGGTTCCGACCGGCTCTTCGACTACACCGCCATCGGCGACAACGTTAATCTGGCCTCCCGCCTGGAGGGGCTCAACAAGTATTACGGCACCAGCATCCTCATCAGCGACACCACCGCCATAGCCCTGGAGGGGGGCTTCATCCTCCGGGACGTGGACCTGGTAAGGGTCAAAGGCAAGCTCCAGGGGGTCCGCATCCATGAATTGCTGGGAGAAGGCGAGCCGGACCCGGAACTAGCCCGCTTCCTGGAGTTACACCACCGGGCCCTGGCCCTCTACCGGGATAAACACTTCCACGAGTGCCAGTCCGTCTTTGCTCAGGCCCTGGAACTGCACCCAGAAGACGCCACCTGCCAGCGCTACCTCACCCTGGCCCAGAAGCACCACGAGACCCCGCCGGCCCACGACTGGGAAGCCGTGACCATCATGGATGGGAAGTAGATCGTTCCATCAAACCTAACCAAATGAATGATCTGAAATTAATGGCCAATATGCTTTTAACTTCTCTATCAATTTTACCTATGGTCAATGGAGATGATTTTATTTTCATTCATAAATATTTAACGATTTGTAAAATAATTTGACACTGCGGCATCACGATGGAATAATATTATTTCTTTATTTTCAATAAGATACAGCTACTGCCCCCAGGGTATGCTCCTTGCAAAAAATTTAGTTACGCCTATTTTCAGGTTTTCGCCTGGGAAAGAGCTTCATACCCCAATTTGAGGTGGGCAGCGACACCGGCGGCATCATTCTCGGATAGAATCCGGCCAAGGAGAGGCAGACTTGTGACCCGCCCATTTATGGGCCAATAATTAAAGGAGGCCTGCCATGTGGAATAAGATTCGCCTTTCCTGGCCCCTGGCGGTTATCTGTCTGTGTGGCGCTTTGGTGATCGCGGCCGCCAACCCGGCCGGGGCAGTGCCTTACAGCAAGAAACCGATATATGATGGTTTCAATCTTACCACCGGGGGGTACCCAACCTTCCACTTCAGCAACAACGGCGATATCGTCTACCAGACTGAGGTCTGGTCCGACACCCTGGGATGGGTTTACTCGCTCCACCTCTATCGCCAGGGTGACGGGAGTGTGACGCCCATCCCCAGTGGCACTAAACTAAAATTTGACCTGCAAATCAACGACAATGGCCAGGTGGTCTGGTTGGAAGAGTCCGCTGACTTTCCCCACCACACTCGCATCTACATTTATAAGAACGGTGGCACTATCCCGATTTCCAGCCCGGACTACCGTAGCGGCCAACCCAGGCTCAATAACCAGGGCCAGGTGGTCTATGCAGCCTCGGTGTATCTGGATGAAGAAAGCAACGACGAGGAGATCTTTCTCTACGACGGCAACGCCTATGGCCAGCTCACCCATCAGCACCTGAGTAATCCCCGCCCCGTCATCAACAATAGTGGGCAGCTCGCCTGGTACAGCTCCAATTCCTCACCCGTCAATGTTTACTTCTTTAACGGGAGCGGGATTGTGCCAATGGTTGCGGTGGGTGACGCCTCCAAACTGCAAATCAATGACGACGGCTGGGTCATGTGGGAGATTAGCGGCGTCCAGGATTACACCCTCTATCTCTATAAGGGCGGCGACCCTGCCGGGAACACTATCCAGCTGACCTCCAAGATCTACTATCTCTCCCCGGACCCGCAATTCGGCGCCAGCGGCCAGGTAGTGTGGATCGAAAGGGATACGGATACCGGAAACAAAAATCTTTATCAATATCTGAGTGGCATCACTACCCCAATATCACGTGCCGATTCCACCTACCACGCCTTCGACGTCAACCGCAAAGGTCAGATCGCCTTTGGCAAGGGGTATGACATTTACCTCTATAGCAATAACACCGCCACCCAGATCTCCCCCAGTTCGACCCATGATTTTGGCGGCTACCTTGATCCCATCATCAATGATAACGGCCAGATCGTTTATTTCGGCGGCAGTTTCTCGCAATTTGATTATACCAGCCACCAGGACGTCTATGCCTATAACCGCGGGACTACCAAGATCGACGCTTACCACACCCT
>Ga0351866_10297_pt1 | contig 12676 bp, 9 predicted proteins | sample TotcelFGM3001L11_FD_206783 | JGI IMG/M metagenome (GOLD analysis project Ga0351866, IMG submission 206783) | Enriched cells from coal bed in the Powder River Basin, Montana, United States - Total cells FGM rep2 HSBNCT.FGM.300.1.L11 ...
AGCCCAACTGCATCGCCTGCGGCCAGGTCTGTCCCACCGCGGCTATCCGCCCCTTGAGCCTCGACGAGAAGCAGGGCCTGGGGGACTTCGCCGCCCAGGGGCCGATCCGCATGGGCACGGCCTTTGTGGACCGCGGCCGTTGTCTGCCCTGGGCCATGGACCGGCCCTGTCTGGTCTGCCATGAATTGTGCCCGGTGAGCCCCAAGGCGATTTTCACCCGCACCACATTTGAGACCATCCGGGACGGCGAGGCCCTCCCGGCCAAGATTCAGGGATCAGGGGTGAACCTGGATGCGGCTATCCCCACCGGAGTGAACCTTGCCAGCGGCGACTACTATCTGCGTGGCACCGGGCAGTCCGAGGCGGCGCTCCGGCGCATCACCGGCCTGGCCGGAGTTGGTCTGACCCTGGAGCGCCCCCTGGCCGCCGACGGTCTGGCGGCAGCCGGAACTCGGGTGGATATCGTGGTGCGCTTGTCGCGGCCTTTCGTGGACGCCGCCAGGTGTATCGGCTGCGGCATGTGCGAGCACGAATGCCCGGTATCGGGCCGGCGCGCCATCCGGGTATACAGTGAAAACGAATCCCGGTCCCGCTCAGGGCGCCTGCTGATTTAGGGCGGTGCAGCGGGGGCCTTTTACCCCTCGTTCCCAAGCTGCGCTTGGGAACGAGGAGACGTAAAGTGCAACTTGGGAACAAGGACAAACGGGCAGACAATAACAATCCATGCATCATAAGTCTATGAGGTGACTACCATGAACCCGAAGAACAAAGAGACCGGCGTTTCCCGCCGGGATTTCGTCAAGACCGTGGGACTGGCCGGACTCGCCGTGGCGGGAGCCGGGGCCACGGGGGCCCTCGCCGCCCCGGAGCCACCGGCCGCGGCCGCCCCGCCCGGGACCATGCCCAAACGCAAGCTGGGCAAGACCGGCGTGGAGGTGTCCGTCCTTAACCTGGGGGGCATGTTCGACACCATCAATAACCAGCTGCTCCTCAAGCAGTCCCTGAAATGGGGCGTCACCATGTGGGACACGGCCGAGGCCTACGGCAACGGCCTGAGCGAGGAGGGGATGGGCCGCTTCTTCGCCCGCAACCCCGAGGCGCGCCAGGAGATCTTCCTGGTCACCAAGCTGGTCCCCAAGGAAGGCAAGCTCACCGAGCGCTTGGATAAGAGTCTGAAAAGGCTCCAGACCGACCACGTGGACCTGTTCTTCATCCACGCCATCACCGGCATCGGCCAGATGACCCCGGCCTTCAAGGCCTGGGCCGCGGAGATGAAGCAGGCCGGTAAGATTAAATTCTTCGGCTTCAGCACCCACACCAACATGGCGGACTGTCTGGCAGGCGCGGCCAGGCTGGACTGGATTGACGCGGTCATGATGAGCTACAACTTCCAGGTCATGCACGACCCCAAGATGCAGGAAGCGGTGAAGGCCTGTGAGAAATCCGGGGTCGGCCTGGTGGCCATGAAGACCATGGGCGGGGGTCCCGGGGCCAAAAAGACCGCCAGCCCGGCCAAGCTGGAGATGGCCGAAAAATTCCTGAAACGGGGTTTTACCGACAAGCAAGCCAAGCTCAAGGTGGTTTGGGAGACCCCTCAAATCGCCAGCCTCTGCTCCCAGATGCCCAACCTGACCATCCTCATGGCCAACGTAGCCGCGGCCCGGGACCAGGTCAAACTGGCCCGGGAGGAGGTGGAATCCCTGCGCCAGTACGCCCTGGAGACCCAGTGCGACTACTGCGCCGGCTGCGGCAGCATCTGCCAGGAGGCCGTGGGCGGGGCCGTGCCGGTGAACGAGGTCATGCGCTGCCTCATGTACCACCGGTATTACGGCGAGCCGGAGCTGGCCCGGGAGACCTTCGCCGGGCTGCCCGAATCGGTGCGCCAGCAGTTGACCGCGGTGGACTACTCCCGGGCCGAACAGGCCTGCCCGAACCGGTTGGCCATCGCCCAACTCATGCGCCAGGCCGCGGAGATGTTGGCCTGAAAGCGAACTGCGATGTAGGGGCGGACCCAGGTGTCCGCCCTCAGGGTGGGCGCACACACGGCGCCCATGCAAACTGAGAGCTTTACCGTTGGTCGAGGCGGGAGATGGGGATAGGGTGAGCCGGTTAGCGAATGGCGATTGACCTGCCGTTATTGAAAGTCGCCGCCGAGACGCCGGGGCTGCTGGTCTGGCGCTGAATGAGGGTAACGTCCCATGGACCGCTCCGGCCTCAGCCGCTGAAGCTGAAGACCGGGCGTTCACGTCCTGAGCGGCAGCTCCTCCACCAGGCGGTCGGCAAAGGCCAGGATGAAGTCCCTCTGGACGCGGGTGGCGTAGCCGATGCAGGAGCAACGCATGGTTTCGCGGCTTCGGATGAGGAACTCGAAGCGCACGAAGTCATCCCCCAGCTCCACCGCAAACCGGAACGGCCGGCAGTCCACGTGGGAGAACTGTTCCGGGCTCAGCAAATCCTCCTGCAATTCCACCCACCAGATGTCCGATAGGCTGGAGGCCAAGGCGTGTTGGTTGAGATACTCCCGGACCCGGGGGATATCGATCCGGGCGATTTCATCCAGCTGGTATTGTCTCATTATTCCTTACCTCATACCACCGATGAGCAAATCAGAAGACTATTTTTGTCATGCTAAGCGGAGCGAAGAATCTCTGTTTGGTAGCCGCAGAGATTCTTCACTTCGCGGCGCTCCGTTCAGAATGACATGAATAGTTATAGTTTTTTGCGGCAATTTCTTATCAGTCGCGCATGGGCCTTTGGCCCACCCGTAAAGCATGAAAAGATCGGTGGCGCAGGCTTTCCAGCCTGCGCCGGGGACAGCCGGGGGCGGCTGTCCTACATATCGCCAGGAACTTTTCAAGGCAGAAGCCTATGACTCCCGGGTCTTTAAGCTATCCATGGCGTAAGGCGCCCACCCGGTAGCTGCATCGCCGCCGCAAATCCTTGTTTTCTGGCTGAAGGCTGAGAGCTGACCACTGAGAGCTATTGGTCCGCCGCCGGTTTTGAGCCTCCGGCCCCCCGGACCGCGTCCACCATGGCAAAGCCCCACAGGGCCATGAGCAGCCCGAAGGGAATCCAGAACAGCGGGTGCGAAATGGTGTCGATGGACAGGAGCTTGACCAGTTCCCAGGTCAGGGGGCGGGGGTAGAAGACCGCCAGGTATTCCTGGGAAAAAAGCACCATGCCCACCAGCAGGGTCACGCCCAGCAGGAGGTTGGTCCCCAGGACCAGGGCGACGCCCTTGCGCCGGTCCTGGTTGTAGAGCTGACCCAACCCGGGAAAGACGAACGCTGAAAGAAGAAATGCCTTGAGGCCCGGCCGCATGGTTCATCTTATCCCAAAGGTTGGGCTGCGGTCAAGACGGGGGTTCCGGGGCAGATGTTTTTAGGGCTTGCCGGGAAGCGGGGTCGGCCCCGACGCCGAAATGCCGGTTTATCCCGGATACACCTGAAGCTTGAGGCATATGAGGGCGAAGGATTGCTGAAGTTCCGGGGGGGGGCGAGCCTTTAGTTCCCGTGACTTATTAATTCCTTGCCAGAATAGGATGTGATAATATAACAAGATTGTATTCTGGAGGCGGCTGCATGAATTATAAAGAGACCCTTAACCTGCCCCACACCGATTTTCCCATGAAAGCCGATTTGCCCCGGCGGGAGCCGTTGTTTCTGCAACGCTGGGCCGAGATCGACCTGTATGGCCGCATCAGGGCGCAAAGCCAGGGGCGCCCCAAGTTTGTCCTGCACGACGGGCCCCCCTATGCCAACGGCCACATTCACCTGGGACACGCCCTCAACAAGATTCTCAAGGATATCATCGTCAAGTCCCGGCAGATGACGGGCTACGACAGCCCCTACGTGCCGGGCTGGGACTGCCACGGCCTGCCTATTGAGCACCAGGTGGGCAAGGAACTGAAGGCCAAAGGCGGGAGCCTGTCCAAGGTGGAGGTGCGGCAGCAGTGTCGCGCCTATGCCGAAAAGTTCATCGACATCCAGCGGGCCGAATTCCAGCGCCTGGGGGTGTTGGGCAACTGGGAGCACCCCTACCTTACCATGCGGCCCGCTTACGTGGCTGAAATCCTGGAGGAATACGGCCAGTTCTATTTCAGCGGCGCCATTCACCGGAGCAAAAAGCCCATCCACTGGTGCGCCACCTGCCGCACCGCCCTGGCCGAGGCCGAGGTGGAGTACGAGGACCACAAGACCCCGTCCATCTTTGTGAGATTCTCCCTGAATAGTCCGTCGCCTCAATTCCCGGAAATGGGACAGCAAGAAAAAGTCTCACTGGTGATCTGGACCACCACCCCCTGGACCCTCCCCGCCAACCTGGCCGTGGCGGTGCATCCCGATTTTGAATACGCCGGTATCAAGGTGGGGGATGAAACTCTGGTGGTGGCTGCGGAGTTGGCCGATAAACTGATGGCGCTTTGGGGCCTGAAAGGAGAGCCGGTTTTTAAGGTTCCGGGGATAAAACTGGAAGGCGCCCAATGTAACCATCCCTGGATTCCCAGGATTTCCCAGGTCATCCTGGCGAACTACGTCACCCTGGAGGCCGGCACCGGGCTGGTGCACATCGCCCCGGGGCACGGCCAGGAGGACTACGTCTTCGGCAGCCGCTATAATCTTCCGCCTTATTCCCCGGTGGATGACGGCGGACGCTTTACCGACGAGGTGCCGGAGTTTGCCGGACAAAAAGTGGAAGCAGCCAACGCCGGCATCATCGAGTTGTTGCGGCAGCAGGGCAAGCTCCTGGGGGTTGAGGAGATGAGCCACAGCTACCCCCACTGCTGGCGTTGCAAGCAGCCCATTATCTTCCGGGCCACGGAGCAGTGGTTCATCTCCATGGCGGCCAACGATCTCAGGGGAAAAGCCCTGGCGGCCATCGACCGGGTCACCTGGATTCCCCGCTGGGGCCGGGAGCGCATCTACCAGATGGTGGAGCGCCGCCCGGACTGGTGCATCTCCCGGCAGCGCTCCTGGGGGGTGCCCATCATCGCCTTTCACTGTGAGTCCTGCGGCGAGGTGCTGCTGACCCGGGAAATCATGGCCGCCATCGTGGACCGGGCCAGGCGGGAGGGGATAGATTTCTGGTTTGCCGAACCGGTAGCGGCATTACTGCCCCCGGGGACCACATGCACCTGTGGAAGCGTAAATTTTCGCAAGGAAACCGACATCCTGGATGTCTGGTTTGATTCCGGGGTGAGTTGGGCCGCGGTGCTGGAACCCGACCCGGACCTGAGGCAGCCCGCCGACCTCTACCTGGAGGGCTCGGATCAGCACCGGGGCTGGTTTCATTCGAGCCTCCTGACCTGCGTGGGCACCCGGGGACAGGCGCCCTATAAAGGCGTGCTGACTCACGGCTTCGTGGTGGACGGAGACGGGCGCAAGATGTCCAAGTCCATGGGCAACGTCATCGCCCCCCAGGAGGTCATGGACAAATACGGCGCCGAGATCCTGCGGCTGTGGGTGGCGGCGGAGGACTACCGGGACGATGTGAGGCTGTCGCCGGACATCCTGAAGCAGTTGGCCGACTCCTACCGGCGCTTCCGCAATACCGCCCGCTTCATGCTGGGAAACCTCTATGACTTCGACCCCGAGATCCACTGGCTGGAGCCGGGCGCCCGTGATGAACTGGACCGCCTGGCCCTGTCCTGGCTGGCCCAGTTGCTGGCCCGGGTCAAACGGGCTTACGAGGATTATGAGTTTCACCAGGCCTTCCACCGTCTGCACCAGTTTTGCGTCGTGGAACTCAGCTCTATCTATCTGGACATCCTGAAGGACCGCCTGTACGTCTCCAAAGCTGATTCCCGGGAACGTAAGAGCGCCCAGAGCACGTTGTACGACCTGGTTCAGGGCCTCACCCTGGCCATGGCCCCCATCCTCTCCTTTACCTCTGATGAGATTTGGGAATATATTCCCGGCTCCGGCCGCCCCGAAAGCGTCCACCTGGCGAGCTTCCCCTCGCCGCCGCCGGGTTTTCCCGACGAGGACTTGCTGGCCAAGTACGACTTCCTGCTCAAGGTGCGGGGCGAAATCAATCGCAGTCTGGAAGAGGCCCGGAAGGAAAAGCGCCTGGCCACGGCCCAAGAGGCCGCGGTGATTTTGGCGACCATGGACGGTCAACTTTATGATAAGCTGAAAACCCAGGCGGCGGAGCTCCAAACCCTGGCCCAGGTGGCGGAACTATGGGTGGAGCTCAAACCATTGGGGGGCCAGGAATCTCAGGAGATTCCGGGGTTATTGGTTACCGTGCAGCCGGCAGCGGGGGAGAAATGCGTCCGCTGCTGGTTCCGTTATCCAGGGGTGGGGGAAGACCCCCGGCACCCCCAGGTGTGCGCCCGCTGCAGTCAGGTCGTGGAGGGATAAGACGTGCCCCGCAAGTTAGCGATTTTCATGGCGATCCTGGCGACAGGGCTGCCCCTGGATCAGGTGACCAAGGTGCTGGTACAGCTCAAGTTGCCCCTGGGAAGCCAGGTATCCCTCATTCCGGGCCTGCTCAACCTGGTGCACGTCCGTAATAAGGGCGCGGCTTTCGGGCTGTTGTCAGGCTGGTCGGCGGACTACGCCTGGCTCTTCTTCGTGGCCACCACCGGGCTGGTGCTGGGGGTGTTGGGCTACCTGTTGTGGCGGCTGCCCGATGACCAGTGGCCGGCGGCCCTGGGTTACAGCCTTATCATGACCGGGGCCCTGGGCAACCTCTTTGACCGGGTCCGCCTGGGAGAGGTGGTGGATTTTATCGACGTTTATTGGGGGCGCTACCACTGGCCGGCCTTCAACGTGGCCGACAGCCTGGTGTGCGTGGGAACGGCAATCCTGGTGTGGGTCATTATCCGAGACGAGAGTACCGCTGATGCATCCAATCCTGTTTGAAATCGGGCCCATCAAGATTTTTACCTATGGCTTCCTCCTGGCGTTGGGGTTTTTAAGCGCCATCTTCGTGGCTGGCCGGGAAGCCAAACGCCTGGGCATACCCCCCGGAAAATTTTTCGACCTCTGTTTTTATATTATCCTAGCGGCCCTGGTGGGATCTCGTCTGGTCTATGTTTTGCTGGATCTGCGCACCTTCATCACCCACCCCCTGAAAATCTTCGCCCTGTGGGAAGGGGGTCTGGTCTTTCAAGGCGGCGTCATCCTGGCCTTGCTGGTGGCGTTCTTTTACGTCCGGGTCCACGGTCTCCCCTGGCGCCCAACCCTGGACGCCCTGGGGGTAGGGACGCCCCTGGGGCAATTTTTCGGGCGCCTCGGCTGTTTTATGGCCGGGTGTTGCTGGGGCTCTCCTGCCGACCTGCCCTGGTCGGTGGTCTTTAGCAACCCCGATACCCTCTGTCCCCTGCGGGAGCCCCTGCACCCGGCCCAGCTCTACGAGGCCTTCCTGGCCCTGGGGGTCTTCGGGTTTCTTTATTGGTTCAGAACCCGCAAGCGCTTCGACGGCCAGGTGATTCTGATGTACTTTTGCCTGGCGGGCCTGGTGCGCTTTATCGTGGAGTTTTTCCGGAGCCCCCTGGATTACCGGGGCCACGTTTTTTTCGGCTGGATGCCCATGACCCAGCTTATCGCCTTGTTGCTCTTCCTGGTCTGCGGCAGCCTGCTGCTCTTCTGGAGCTTCCGGGCCCGGCCCCGGGGGGATTGATAAGGTTCTGGGTTTTAGGTTCTGGGTTCTGGATTAAAATGAATGAAATGATCATTATATTGCCTGGTTAGGTTGGGTGGATTTTACCGGAAAAATCCAAATTCCCCTCAATCCCCCTTTGCCAACGGGGGACTTTGAACCCCCCCCTTTGAAAAAGGGGGGCAGGGGGGATTTTCATCCTCGGGGGTGAGACAGTTGCGGTTCATGGACGTTTACCGGGAAAATGCCATGAATAATGGTGGGACGACCCGAGGGGGTGACCGTTGCACGCACGCCGCTGGCTGACCGCCCTGATCATTCTGCCGCTCCTGTTGCTGGTGTTGTTCAGAGGCGGCCACGTCCTGTTTGTCCTGCTGCTCCTGGTGGTGAACGGGCTGGCGCTGTGGGAGTTTCTGGGCATGTTCACTCCCGATGCCGACACCTTCCGCCGCCTGAAAGCCATTATCCTGGGATCGGTGCTCCTCCTGAGTTTCTGCACCGCCCAGCGGGTCACCACCCTGTGCAACCCAAGCGGCCCCCTCTTCGTGCTGGTGGGGATTCTCTTTGTCCTCTTGCTCTTCTACCTTATCGCCTACAATCACATTACCGACCTGAGCCGGGATCTGATGGTCAACGTCCTGGGCCTGCTCTATATCCCCCTGCTTTTAGGGCACTTTGTCTGGCTGCGTTATCTGAGTGACGGCCAGTGGTGGGTTTTTTGGCTCATGATGGTCATCATGGCCGGGGATACCGGGGCGTTTTACGCCGGCCGGACCTGGGGCAAGACCAAGCTCTATCCCGAGGTGAGCCCGGGGAAAACCTGGGCCGGGGTAGCGGGGGGCACGGCCGCCGCCGTGATCGTCGGCGCCGCCCTGGGCTGGTGGGCCTTGCCTTCGATGAGCTTGATGGGCCTGGCCGGGCTGGCCTTGCTCCTGGCCGTGGTGGGGCTCTTGGGGGACCTCTTCGAATCCATGCTCAAGCGCCAGGCCCAGGTCAAGGACGCCTCGGAGATCCTCCCGGGCCACGGCGGCATGCTGGACCGCCTGGACAGCCTCCTCTTCGCCGCCCCCCTGGTGGTTTACGTCCGCTTGTTCCTGATCGGCTAGTGCAATGATCCATGAAGAGTAAAACAAAAGACCGGGGGAATTCGTTTCCCCGGTCTTTTGTTATTATTAGAATGCCGTGCGGCTAGGGGCCGGTCGGGGCGGGTTTTAAACCATTTGGCGGTCAATGGACATTTTTTGTAGGGGGGACCTGCGTGTCCCCCCAAGAGGGCGCACACACAGGTGCGCCCCTACAGAGACTTTGTTCCTTGAACTCAATTCGGTTTTAAACCCGCCCCGACGTTGCGGTTATCCTTAAAACTTAATCTTCCCTACTTGCCGATCACCAGGATGGTGGCGTCTTTGGCGACGCTGGCGCCGGGCTCGAAGTTGATGGCCTTCACCACTCCGCTGGCCGGGGCCGGGAGGCTGTTCTGCATCTTCATGGCCTCGAGCACGCAGATCAGGTCCCCGGTTTTCACCGCGTCCCCCACCTTTACCGCATAGCTGATGATCATCCCGGGCATGGGGGCCTTGAGGGGCACGTCCCCTGCCGCCAGGGACTCCGCCGGGGCCGCCGGGGCTGCCGCCGGTTTGGGGGCCGGGGCCGCGGCGGCCGCAGGCGAGACGCCGGTGCCACGGGCCGCCGCCGGGGCCACTCCGGTGATCACCGGGGCCCCGGAGGTGCACTCCACCTCCACGTTGTAGTACTGCCCGTCCACGAAGACGTTGAAGCCCCGGGTCCCCGGGCCCTTTTCCGGCGCCGCCTGGGTCAAGGTGTCCAGATACGCCTTCACCTTGGCGAAGAGCTTCTTGGCCTTGATGGTCAGGTAGACCGAATCTTCCAGGGCGATCTGCTCCAAAGTCTTGGCCTTGACCTCGTCGGGCACCGGCTCCAGGTTATACTTCCACTTCAGGAACCGCATCCCGGTGGTGGGATACAGGGCGTAGATCAGGATGTCGCCTTCGTTTTTGGCAATGGCCTTGGTGTCCGCCACCGCCTTGTCCCACTCCGGTTCCAGGATGTCCCCGGGCCGCCCGGTGGTGGGCGTCTCGCCCCGCTCGTAGCCCTTGAGGATGTGCTTCTGCACCTCCAGGTCCATGGGCGCCGGGGTCTTGCCGTAGAGGCCGTAGGCCAGGCCCTGGGTCTCGGCCGTCACCTTCTTATAGCGCCCGAACAGCACGTTCATCACCGCCTGGATGCCCACGATCTGGCTGGTGGGGGTCACCAGGGGCGGGAAACCCAGCTCCTGCCGGGTCTGGGGCAGATCATCCATGACCTCGTGGATCCGGTCCAGGGCGTCCAGCTCTTTGAGCTGGTTCACCAGGTTGGAGTACATGCCCCCGGGGATCTGGTGCAGCAGCACCCCGGTGTCGATCTGGGCCATCTTGGAGGTATCCAGCAGGTCCCGGTATTTCACCGCCACCTTCTCCAGGTCGTAGCCGATCTCGATCAGGCCCGCCAGGTCCATGTCGGTTTCCCGGTCGGTCTGCTCCACCGCCACGATGAGCGGCTCGATGGCCGGCTGGGAGGTCCGGAGCGCAAAGGGGCTCAAGCAGGTGTCCAGCACGTCCACGCCCGCTTCGATGGCCTTTAAATAGCTCATGGAGCCAGAGCCCGAGGTGTAGTGGGTGTGGAACTCCACCGGGATCTTGATGGTCTCCTTCATCCCCTTGATGATGGCGTAGGCGTCGTTGGGGGAGCACATCCCGGCCATGTCCTTCAGGACCACCGAGTCGGCCCCCATGTCCTCGGACTTCTTGGCAAAATTGACGTAGTAGTCCAGGTTGAAAATCGGCCCGCCCATGCGCCGCTGGGTCAGCGAGTAGCACACCGCGGCCTGGAAATGGGCCATGAGGCCCTCTTTCTTGGCGTCCATCAGGGCCTTGACCGCCACTTCCCAGTTGCGCATGTCGTTCAGCGCATCGAAGACCCGGAAGATGTCCACCCCGGCCTCGGCGGCGTAGCGCACGAACCGGTAGGTGAGATCGTCGGCGTAGTTCCGGTATCCCACCAGGTTCTGGCCCCGGAGCAGCATCATGGTGGGGGTCTTCTTGAGAATCCCCTTGATGGTGCGGATCCGCTCCCAGGGGTCGTCCCCCAGGAAACGGTGGGTGGTGTCGAAGGTGGCGCCCCCCCAGACCTCGATGGCAAAGTAGCCCATCTGGTCCATGCGCGCCATGAAGGGGATGATGTCCTCGGACCGCATGCGGGTGGCCAAGAGCGACTGGTGACCGTCCCTGAAGGTGGTGTCGGTGAATTTGATGGGATTTTTTCCGGCCATGGATGACTCCTTTGTCTTATCAGCAGTTAGCAGTCAGCAGTTAGCAGTTAGGAAAAACCCAGGGTTAAATATACTGTTCTGTGATGTACATCCAACCCAGGTTGCCCTAGTTCTTCTTGCTCATGTCTGATCCGCAACTCCTGAGGCTTTATTCTCAATTTGGTCACATGCCAGCAACCGTTGTCCTGGCTAAGAACTAACTGCTAACGGCTAATAGCTAACCGCTACCTCAAACTCCGCCGCTGCATCAGCAGCCTGAGCTGCATGGCCTCGGAACGCCCGGCCAATGCCCAGAGGTTTAAAGGCGGACCCGGGGCCGCGGCCGCAAAACCCGCCGCCGCCATCTGGCAGGCCTCCTCGTCGGCGATATAAGCTGCAATAGCCCCGCTGATGGCTGCCAGCACCTGGGGTTTGATGGACATGAATGATCTCCTCTTTCAGCAGTTAGCCGTTAGCAATTAGCCGTTAGGAAAAAACCTAAAGGTAACCAGATCGTGCTTGGGCTGATTGCCAAAAAGCTTTAAGCTTTTGCTAACTGCTAACCGCTGACTGCTAACGGCTAAACCGGTATATTGCCGTGCTTCTTGGCCGGCAGGGTCTCCCGCTTGGTGCTCAGGATCTCCAGGGCCTCGATGAGCCGCGGCCTGGTCTCCCGGGGCGTGATCACCTGGTCCACAAAGCCGCGCGAGGCCGCAATGTACGGGTTGTAGAGCAGGGTCTCGTAATTGTCGATGATCTCGGCCCGCTTGGCCACCGGGTCCGCCGCGGCGCTGATCTCTTTCCGGAAGATGACGTTGGCCGCGCCGGACGCCCCCATCACCGCGATCTCGGCCGTGGGCCAGGCGATGACCATGTCCGCGCCCAAATCCCGGGAGCACATGGCCAGATACGACCCCCCGTAGTCCTTCCGGGTCACCAGGGTGATCTTGGGCACCGTGGCCTCGGAGTAGCACCACAACAGCTTCGCCCCGTGCCGGATGATGCCCTGCCACTCCTGGTCGCTGCCGGGGAGGTACCCGGGCACGTCGGCGATGGTCAAAAGCGGGATGTTGAAGGCGTCGCAGAAGCGGATGAACCGGGTGGCCTTGTCCGCGGCGTCGCAGTCCAGGCAGCCCGCCAGCACCCGGGGGTTGTTGGCGATGATGCCGATGGGCCGGCCGCCCATGCGCGCCAGGGCCACCAGCATGTTGCCGGCGAAATGGGCGTGGGGCTCGAAAAAGTCGCCGTCGTCCACGATGGCCCGGATGACGTCGTGCATTTCATACGACTGCCCGGCGCTGTCCGGGACGATGCTGTCCAACTCCGGGGCCTCGCGGCCCGCGGGGTCGGCGGTGGGCGTGAGCGGCGGGTCTTCCATGTTGTTGTTGGGCAGATAGCTCAACAGCCGCTTGATCTGGTCGATGGCGTCGGCGTCGGACTCGCAGGCGAAGTGGGCCACGCCGGATTTCATGTTGTGGGCCATGGCGCCGCCCAAATCCTCGAAGGTGATCTCCTCGCCGGTGACGCTCTTGATGACGTCCGGCCCGGTGATGAACATGTAGCTGGTGTTCTTCACCATGAAGATAAAGTCGGTCATGGCCGGGGAGTAGACCGCGCCCCCGGCGGTGGGTCCCATGATGGCGGAAATCTGGGGGATGACCCCGCTGGCGATGGCGTTCCGATAGAAAATCTGCCCGTAGGCGGAAAGCGAATCCACGCCCTCCTGGATGCGCGCCCCGCCGGAGTCGTTGAACCCCACAAACGGCA
>Ga0351866_10299_pt1 | contig 12651 bp, 8 predicted proteins | sample TotcelFGM3001L11_FD_206783 | JGI IMG/M metagenome (GOLD analysis project Ga0351866, IMG submission 206783) | Enriched cells from coal bed in the Powder River Basin, Montana, United States - Total cells FGM rep2 HSBNCT.FGM.300.1.L11 ...
TCCGGATCCCAATACGTTTCTGGATATGTTTGTGACCGGCGGCGGCAATAACCGGACGGGCTGGAGCAGCGGGCGGTATGATGCGTTGATTGCGAGGGCGGCGGCTGCGACGGGCGTGGCGGAGCGGCTGGAGGTGCTTCGGGGGGCGGAGTCTCTGCTTTTGAAGGCGGCGCCGGTGTGCCCGCTTTATTTCTATGTGGGCATCCAGCTATACGATTCGGACCGGCTGGGCGGGATCTCGCCGAACGTGCTGGACGAGCATCCGATCAAGTTCATGTTCCGGAAGTGATGGCTCCCGCGCAGCGTTCGATGGCGGCTTCGAGCGCGTCGGCGCGAATGGGCTTGGGAAGGTAATCGTTCATGCCCGCCGCCTCGCAGTTTTTGCGGTCTTCGGGCATGGCGTCGGCGGTGACGGCGATGATGGGAAGCGTGTAGCCGAGCGCGCGGATTTCCCGGGTGGCTTCGAGCCCGCCCATTTCGGGCATCTGGAGGTCCATGAGGATGAGGTCGTAGGGTTTTGATTTTACGGCTTCGACGGATTCCAGGCCATTGACGACGAGATCGGGGACGCAGCCCATGCGGGTGAGCATTTTGTTGACGAGCTTGCGGTTGATGGCGTTGTCGTCGGCGACGAGGATGCGCAGGTCGGGGGCTGCGGGCGGTTGTGCATTTTTGGGAGCGCTCCCGGAGGCGGGAGATGGGGCGGCGGGATGGAGCACCGGGCGCGCGGAGCGGGCGGCTGCGCGGAGGAGTTCCGGGACGAGGGCGGCTGCCCGGATGGGCTTGGCGACGCGGGGAAGGAGTTCGCACCCGCCGGGCTGGGAGATGAGGGCCGTGAGTTGCGCGGGAAGGCCGGTGAGGACGATGCCGTGGACGCCTTTGCGTGCGGTGCGGGTGAGGCGCTCGATGAGCCGAAGCCCGTCGATGTCGGACAGGAACGCGTCCACGAGCGCGACGTCGAAGCGGCGGTGATCCGCGGCGTAAATGGCGTCGCGGCCCCGGGCGCAGGCATCGACCTGCATGCCCCAGGCGCTCAGGAGCGCGGAGAGGGCGGCGCGCTGGGTATTGTTTTTTTCCGCGAGCAGAACGCGCATGCCGTGCAGGGCGGCGATATTGGGGTCTTCGCCGGGCTGTTCCGGCGCGATTTCCAGGGGCAGCTGGAACCAGAAGGTGGAGCCTTTGCCGGCGGCGCTGCGCAAGCCGACCTGGCCGCCCAGGACGGCGGTGAGCTGCTTGCTGATGGCGAGTCCGAGGCCGGCGCCGCCGAAGCGGCGGGTGGCGGAGGTGTCGGTCTGGCTGAAGGGTTTGAAGAGTTTTGCCTGCTCTTCGGGAGAGATGCCCGGGCCGGTGTCCCGGATCTCGAAAAGGAGGCGCAGCTTTTGGTCGGTTTGCCCGACGGGCCGGACGGAGACGGCGACCTCGCCTTCGGAGGTGAATTTGACGGCGTTGCCGGTGAGATTGAGGGCGATCTGACGGAGGCGGTTGCGATCTCCGATGAGGCGGTCGGGGATTTTCGGATCGATATCGAGAATGAGCTCGAGGTTTTTTTCCGAGGCGATCGGGCTGACGGTCTCGGCGACTTTCTCAAGGCAGTTTCGCAGGCTGAAGGATTCGGAGTCTGTCCGCACGCTGACGGATTCCATTTTGCTGAAATCGAGAATGTCGTTGATGAGGAGCAGCAGGCTTTCGCCGCTGTTTTGGATGGTTTCGATGTAATCGCGCTGGCTGGTGGATAGCGGGGTGTCGAGCAGGAGGTTGGTGAAGCCGATGACGGAGTTGAGCGGGGTGCGGATCTCGTGGCTCATGACCGCGAGGAATTCGCTCTTTGCGCGGTCGGCGGATTCCGCGGCTTCCTTGGCCTGGACGAGTTGCCCTTCGAAAATTTTCGACCCGGTAATGTCGCGCTGGATGGCGACGAGGCGGTTTTTGGTTTCGTCCTCGTCTCGCAGAAGCTGGATCTCGACCTGCGCCCAGTAGGTTTCCTTGTCTTTTTTTGCGAGTTGAAGCTGGACGGCCTGCCCCGTGCCGGCGAGGGCGGCGGTGGTGAGCGCCTGGAAGGCAGGCGCCTTGGGGAAGGCGGGTGCCTTGGGGTCGGGGGCGAGGAGTTCGTCGAGTGTGTGGCCGTGCGCTTCGGCGGTGGAGTATCCGGTGGTGCGTTCGAAGGCCTGGTTGATCCATTGGATGCGCCCGGCTGCATCGGTGAGGGAGACGGCGTTGTCGGTCCGGCTGGCGATGAGGGCGAGGGTGGCCCGTTCGTCTTCGCCGCGCTTTTTGTCGGAAATGTCGCGCAGGATTCCGTCGCAGGTCAACGGGGCGCCGGTTGCGCTCAAGCCAAGGATGGCGCGCTCGACGAACCAGCGCCAGGAGCCGTCGCGATGCCGGGCCCGGTATTCGATTTCGTAGGTGTGATCGCCCGTGGTGGCGCGCCGGATGGCATCGGCGAGCCGCGGGCGGTCGTCCGGGTGAAGGCGTTCGAGCCATTTGTCAAACGTGGAGGGCATGTCCTCGCCGGATTCGCCAAGCAGCGTCCGGGTCTGGCCGTCCCAGAGGATGAAGTTTTCGGTGAAGTTGCGGTGCAGGACGAGCTGGCCGAGGGCTTCGACGATGCGGCGGTTGCGGGATTGCAGTTGTTTTTGATTGCGCGAGGCTTCGTCGCCGCTGGATTCCGAAACCATCTGGGAGCTGCGGATGTTGAATACGATGACCGAGACGATGGCGGCGGCGATGACGACGAGGCCCATGCCTCCGCGGGTGGTGTTTCGGATACTGTCGAGCCGGGCCTCCTGGCCGGACACTTCCAGGCTGGCCTCGACGACTCCGGCGTCCGCGGAAAGCGGAGCGGTCGCGGAGAGGTAGCTGCCCCACGGGTCCGCATGGGATTCCGCGGCGGCGGTGGGCGCCGAGGTTCGGAAAGCTTCGACTAAAGCCGCCGCACCGGGGTCGCCGGTGCCGAGCGGGGTGCGGAGTTCCATGGCATGGACCGGCCGCTGGAGTCCGATTTCGCCGGCGACGGTTTCGGTATCGAGCACGACGAGAAGCTGGCCGCCCTGGCGGATGATGGTGCGAATGCGAGCGATGCCGGGAAATTTTTTATGCAGCAGGATGAGCGGAGCCAGCGCCGCTTTGTGGGCGTCGGACCACATTTTTCCGGTGGCGGCGACCGCCTTGTGGCGCTCGGGATCGATGAGCAGCGATGCGGACCCGGCGGTCTGGATGGCGTCTTCGCGGATGGACGCGAGCTGTGTCTCTTCGGCTTTGCTGCCGATCAGATAAACTCCCGATACTCCGCAGACCACGATGAGGATAAAGATGAGAACGGCGTCGCGCGCGGGGCGTGTGGATGCCGCGAGGGAGCCTTCCCCGGATGGGGCGGCACGGCGGGTTGACGCTTTCAGGATGGCCGACATCGAGAGTGCCGCGAATTTGCGGCCCTGAAGGATAGCACGCCCGGGTGTTCCGCTGCAAAGAAGAACCCGGGCGGGCGGGTCCGGCGGGAGCCAGGAGAAGCGCCCTGTCGGGAGAAGCGCCCTTGACGGCGGGTGGCATCGGGATTTCATTCGGGTTCAATCCATGATCAAACGTAGCTTCCTGTTTCTGGCGCTGGGGCTGTTCCTTTCCTTGAGTGGACGGACCGCCTCGGCGGAGGTGTTGGCCGGTCTGAATGCGGATCAACTGGCGGATCTGGATGATGGGGGGCTGGTCGTCACCAAGAAGGACATCGAAGGAGGGGTCTGGCCGGAGCTGACCGTATATACCAGGGTCAACGCGCCGGTGTCGGATGTGTTGAAGGTTTTTCACGACTACGATCATGCCCAGGATTACGTGCCGAATCTGGTGTCTGCCAGGGTGGTGGGGCAGCCGGAGCCGGATGTTTTCGACATCGAATATACGTCGCGCTTGCCTCTGCTCGGAACGACGAGTTATGAAACGCGGAATTGGTACGAGACGACGGCAGGCGGGGTTTCCGTGCGCTGGAAACTGCTGAAGTCGGCGATGGCGGATATTTCCGATGGATCGCTGCGGGTGGAACCCTATGAGGGGGGATCGGTGATGCGGTATGTGAATTATGTGAAGCCGAAGTCGGCGATCGCGATCGTCGCAAAGGGGGCCGCGCTGAGTGAGGTGAAAAAGACGGTGACGGCGCTCAAGGCTCAGGCTGAGAAGGTTGCCGGGGTGTTTTAAGGGCGGGGAACTCCCGCCGGATTTCGGCCGGGCGGGATTTTTGAGAGGGGAAGAGAACCTGTCAACCCTCGATCACCCTCGCTTAGCTTCGCTTAGCTTCGCTTAGCTTCGCTTAGCGAGACGATCTGATGGCAGGTGAATTTTTCGACTTCGAAGGTCAACGCGCCTGCTTCCTGGCGGAATGGAAGCTCCAGTCCCTGGGGTTCCAGCGTGACGCGGCCCACCGCGGGCAAATGCCGGAGAGTCACGCGGATCTCGTGGAGTGGGAGAAGCTCCTCGATGACCTCGATGGTGAGGCCGGCGCCGGAAACGGTGCCTCCGGAGAGATTCATGCTGCCGCCGCGGCTGATCGTATTGGCGTAAAGCAGGTGGAGGACGTGCCGGTGTTCCGCCGCCTGGTGGTTGAGCGATACGCGTGCGGTGGAGGGCAGGTTGCAACGGAGCGTCGCGTCCTCTCCCAGCATCGAGCGGATGAGGTTTCCGATGAATTCCCGGCAGGCGACCGCGCCATAGAGCCGGTAGAGCGAGAAGACGGGATGCGCCAGATAGGTGATGGCTCCCTTGCGGACTCCGGCGTCGAAGCCGGAGGGCTCGCTCCGATTGGGCGCATGCTGGTGGCTGCAAAAATGCCGGTAGCTGCGATTGAACCAAGGGTCGTGGATCGCTCCCAGCGACGTGCCGGTGGTGGCCTGGATCCGTTGCGACCGGAGGTACATGACCATCGGGGAGGCGAGGAAGCTGGCGCGCAGCTCTTCTGCGGGCAGGATGTAATCCGGGGAATATTCGCTGGGGCCGGAATACGCCGCGCCGATATCGAAGGCGAATTCCTCCCGGTCCTTCCAGAGACCGCTCTCTCCGGTGAGCAGGAGCTTCCCGCCGGCGCCGAGATAGGCGTCGATTCGCGCCTTCAGCTCCGCATCCTGTCGGATATTGTCGGGAAGAATAAGCAGCTTGAAACGGGTAAAGTCCATGTCGCGATCCACGAGGTCGAACAGGAAGTGCTCCTCAAGCAGCGTTCGCACCACACCTTCGTCGGCGCTGTTCGTGCGGCGGGAGTGGATTTCCGCCTCGCTTGAAAGCACGCCCACGTCGGATACCGCTTTTGCGCCGGCACACCATGGCTCCCGCGCTTCCACTTCGCGGTAGGCGGGGCCGATGATGCCGTAGGTCGAGGCGTCCAGGCGGCCATCGGGATGGAGCTGATCGCCGACGCTGCATTTGGAATTAAACGCCATCATGGCCGCGCATTCGTAGCGCAGGGCGTTGGGGTGTTTGAAGCCGCCGAACTCGCCCCAGGTCGTATGGAATTTCCCGGTCATTCCCAGGAAATCGAGGCCGGTGTTGGCGGCATATTTCGCCGACATGGGGAAATGATCGTATCCCCAGCCGCCGGTGGGCAGGGACTCGAGTTCGAGGTGGCTGAAGTGGCGCAGGAGGTCGCGGTTGCCACGCTGGATGTGCCCGGAATTGTGAAAGATCGGCATGTCGGCGCGCCCGCTTTGGGCGGCTTGGGTGGTCATCCGGTAGTAGCGATCCAGCGCGGCTTTGGCGGCGATCGCGCGATCTCCGGGGTTTTCGGGATCGAGGTCGTTGGCCGCCATATAGGCCATGCCCCATTTGCCGCAAACTCCGCTTTGGCTGATGATGTCGAGAAAGATGCCGTCGCAGCCGGGAAAGAGGCGCGCGGCTTCGGCGATCTGCTCGCACAGATAATCGAGATAGGGGCTGAAAAAATCCATGCAATGGAATCCCGCCTTGAGCGGACTGGCCGTCCATCCCGCGTAGGCGCCCTCGGCATCGATCTCCCTCCACTCGGGGTGTTGCTCGCCGGCCAGGTTGTCAACGCCGGCCGAGAGGTAGATCGGCGCGGCAATGCCGGCCTCCTTGCATGCGTCGTATTGCGCCCGCAGGAGATCAAATTTCAGGTGGGGGTGGACGCGTCCGACCTCGGTGGGGTGATAACTCCATCCGTGGTGGCATTTTGAAAAGAGCGTGATCGAATTGACCCGGGCCTCCCGCAGGGTTTCCTGCCAATGCGTTTTGTCGAATCGGATGCCGATGTCTTCGATGTGGGGGGACGTGTGAAAGTCCAGGTGGATCTGCCGGCAGGGGAGTGTTTTGAGTTTCATGACGGAAAACAGGAAGCATGGCCGCATCGTCCGGAAAATGAAATGGATGGGGCCTGCAAAAATATGTAAATTTCCGCGCATGGATACAGGAGAAACCCCGGCAACCGCGGTGGAGAAATGGATTCGCCGCGCTCGAATCCAGATTATGAATTCCCGCCGGATGACGGTCGGGCCCGAATGGGACCTCGATCTGTGCAGTCCTTTTTGGAGGTTGTATGCAAATCACCGATCCGGAGCCTTCGTGACGCATAATGGCCGCCGATCGGAGCTGGAGGCGGGATCGCTTTGGCTGATTCCCGCGTGGGTGAGTTTTCGGACAGGATCGGCGCGGAGTGTCACGCAGGACTTTCTGCATTTCCAGATGAGCGGGCTGCCGTTTTCCTCGGTCCAGCGGATGTTTTCGGCTCCGATTCGGTGCCCGGGCGGCGATGCGTTGCGGTTCGTTTGCGAGCGGTGGCAGGCGGGATTTCCGGCTGCCGGGGATGTGGCCCATTTCTGCTGGGCCGGCGCTCTGGCTCACGCCGCGCTTGCCGGGATTTTTTCCGAATGGCCGATGGAACCGCAAAACGCGGACATGGCCTGGCTGGATGAAAGTTCGAATCTCCAATGCGCCCTTGCGGAAATCGACGCCCGTCTGGCTGATCCGCCGGATAACCGCGAACTCGCGCGGGTGTGCGGGCTGAGCGAGGATCATTTCATCCGGCGGTTTCGCCGGGCGGTCGGAATGACGCCGGCGGAATACGGGCGCGAGCACCGGATTTTTGTCGCGGCGGAATGGCTCACGGACACGAATCGTACGGTGGAGGACATCGCGGCGGCGGCGGGATTTACCGATCGATTTCACTTTTCCCGCGTCTTCCGGACGCGGCTTGGGCTGCCGCCCGCGGCCTACCGGCGCATGCACCGGCGCGAGGGATGAGAAAGGCAATCCCGGATGCCGGGAGACGAACCGGGGAGGGCGCGCCGGGAGAGGGATTACGATTCGCTGGACAGGGCCGCCGGAGGTTCCGCCGGACCGCGCGACGACAGATGGCGGAATTCCCGTGGAGTCATTCCTTTGATGCGGCGGAAGTTCCTTTTGCCGGGCTTTTTCCATGGCCCTGACGGGACGATTGGGCGAGAATTCGCCATGGCATCACCAAATTATGGCGGCGAGAAGCGCCGGAAGGACCTCGCCAAACAGGCTAAGAAGAAAGAAAAGATGGCGCGGAAGCTTGAGAAATCGCGCGGGGCGGGGCGGCCGTCCGGCCAAGGTGCGGCTGAGCCGGCGCCGGAAAGTCCGGATTCGGAAAATTAGCGGGCGTTCGGACGTCCGCGGCCGGAGATTGCGGTCTTATTTTTCAAACCAGGATACGGAGTGTTCGGCGGACGCGGCCAGCCGGGACGCGGGATCGTCCGTGAGGCGGCTGCGGGAGACGGCTGCCACGTGGCCGTCGCAGAAGAGGACGTTGGTGACCGGCTGCCGGGAATTGGAGCCGTAGCGGTAGGCGACGGTGCCGGGGGTTGCGAAGGGCTCGTAGCCGTCCACTTCGGTCATGAACACGACGTTGCCGGGATAGTCGATCTCGTAGATTTTGAAGCTGCGGAGCGATGGGTCGGGCTGGAGCGCCTGATTCATCGCGTAGTTGAAAAAGAAGACCGAGGGATCCCAAATGCGCGGGGGTTTGGTCCCCGGCGCCATCCAGAGCGAGAGGTCGCCGGGCCGGGGCCGGCGGCCCTCGGGAAGGTCGGACAGGGGTGTTTGGCCGAGGTAGGCGGGGAGGGTGTTGTACCAGGCGCTTTTTGGCTCGGGCTCAATGGGGGCGCCGCCCACGGAGGGAAGCTGGTTTTCGTTGTCGATGAGGCAAAGATTCAGCGCGATGCCCCATTGCTGGAGATTGCGCGCGCTCGCCGCCGCATCCGCGCCGCGGCTCTTGCTCATGAGCCAGCCGATGCCCACCGCGACGAGAATGACGAGGGTGGCTGCGACGATTCCGATTTCGCGGCGTTTCATGAAACAGGCGGGCCGGGCTATTTGCGCGGGTCCACAAATTGCCATCCTTCCGGAACGGAGAAGGACAAGGGTTTGGGGGCTTGGGACAGCGCATCGACGAAATAATCGAACTCCGACTTGTGAGGCGTCGCACGCATTTCGCTGGCGGGCATCCGGAGTTCCTCCGCCAGAAGCGAAGCGAAGAAGCGGGAGGTCGTGACCACGAAGGCGGCTTGATCCGCGGGCAGATCTTTCCGGCGCAGATAGACGATGCCTGCCAGGGAGCCGAGTTTTTCGAGCTGGGCGGGGGTGAGGGTCATCTGAACGATCGAGGTCGTCCACGGGAGGCTGTTGAAGACGCGGCTGGCGGTAAGCATGCCTTCGGGCCAGTCGGAGCGAATGGACTGGCGGGAGTAGGCGGCGATATCGGTGCCGGGGATCGCGGCGATGGCGGCGAGATAGCCGGTGAGGATCGCCTCGGCGGGGATGGGTTCGGCAAGTTCCCCGAGGGGCTTGTCGGCGTCCTCGATGGGTTTCCGGAATTGGGCGATTCGATCGGTGAGGGATGGATCGGCTTCGGCGGTATTCGCCGTCATGGGAATGAGTTCCTGTTTGAGGACGCGCCAGTTATCGCCGTCCTGTTTGAGGTCGAGCCGGGCGAGGGTGAATCCGCCATTGTTGCGAAGAATGTTTTCGGAAACGGGCGGCTTCCAGTCGTAGAAGGTGGACTCGGACCAGATGTCGCGTTCGCGGCCGGAGTAGATGCGGTGGGCGAGAATGGCGTCGATGCTGAGCTGGTCGAGCGTTTTGAGGAAAGCGGCCGGGGGGTCCTTTGGGGATTCGAATTTCATCCAGCTTAGCAGGGAGAGGGTGTTTGGCAGGCGGTCGCCGAGGCGCTGGTAGGTTTCGCGTGTGGCGGGCAGGAGTTCCGCAGGTGAGAACGTGATGGGTTCTCCGACGACGACGGTAATGGGATGGAGGTGGAGTTTCCCGCCGCCTTTTGGAAAAGCTTCGTAGGAGCCGAAGATGCGCATGGGGAGCACGCGGGCGCCGGTTTTTGCGATGACGAGACCGATGCCGGGTTGCGCCGGCTGGAGGCGGCCGTCTATGGAGCGGGTGCCTTCCGGGAAGAGGACGACGCCGTCGCCGCCGCGGATCTTGCGGATGACGATCTTGAGGGCGGACATGTCGTTGCCGCCGCGATCCACGGGGATGACATTCATGCCGGGAAAGAGGGGGCCGAAGAAGGGCCATTTGAGCAGGGATTTGCGGGCGAGGTAGTGGACGGCGCGCCGGCAGGCGATCCCGGCGAGCGGGGGGTCGAAGTAGCTCTGGTGGTTGACGGCGAGGATGAGTCCGCCTTCCTCGGGAATGCGCTCCGGGTGCTGGACGCGGTAGCGAAAGAAGAGTTTCGCTAGGACTTTGGCGAGCGTGTAGAAGAGGTTGTAAACGATCGTCATGGGGCTGACGCGGCGCCTCGAAGCTCCTGAATCTGGGAGAAGATGGCGTTGATGACCTCCTCGAGATCGAGGGCGCCGGTGTCGATGACGCGGGCGTCCCGGGCGATGACGAGCGGGGCGGTATGGCGGGAGGAATCGATGCGGTCGCGGGTGGCGATTTCGTCCTGCTGGCCCTGGGCGGATCGGCGGAGCTGGCGGACGTTTTGAGGGGCGTCGAGGTAGAATTTGAAAGGCGTGTCCGGGAAAACGACGGAGCCGATGTCGCGGCCTTCGACGACGACGCGGCCTCCCTGAGTGGCGAGTTTCCGGAATTCGTGGACGAGGAGATCGCGCACGGCCGGGACGGTGGAAATCGCGGAGACGTATCGGTTGATGGATTCTCCACGGAGCTCCTCGATGGGGCGCATCCGGTCGATCATGATAAAGGAATGGCCGGACTCGAAACCGGTTTCGACCTGGGCGTTTTGGACGACGAGTTCGACCTGGCTGGCATCGTCGGGATTGGCTCCCTTGAGGAGGACGTACCAGGTGATGGCACGGTACATGGCGCCGGAGTTGATGTAGCCGAATCCGAGGCGTTCCGCCAGGCCGCGGGACACGCTGCTCTTGCCGGAAGCGGCGGGGCCGTCGATGGCGATGACGAGCGGGGTCATGGGAGGGATTCCTGTTTTTTTACGGGACCGGTGCCGGTGGAGCCGAGGACCAGGAGGCCGCGCCGGCGCATGCCCTTGCCGGTGCGCATGAGATTGAGCGTGTCCTCGAATCCGGGATAGGACGTGCGCACGCAGTCGGCGTCCTCGATGATCGTTTCGCCCGAGGCGAAAAGTCCGGCGATGGCGAAGGCCATGGCGATGCGGTGATCGCCGAAGCTTTGCAGCCGGGCGCCGCGCAACGGGGCCCCGCCCTGGATGCGCATGCCGTCCTCGAATTCCTCGACCTCGACGCCCATGGCGCGGAGGTTGGCGGCGACGGCGGCGATGCGGTCGGTTTCCTTGACACGGAGTTCCCTGGCGCCGCGGATGGTGGTGACGCCTTCCGCGAGCGCGCCGGCGACGGCGAGGATCGGGATTTCGTCGATGACGTTCGGGATTTCGTCCCCTTCGATGGTGACGCCGCGGAGCCGGGCGCCCTGGACGTCGATGGCTCCGCTGTGCTCGCCCTGGTTCATGACCTCGACGACTTCGCGGATGGAGGCTCCCATGCGGACGAGAACGTCGAGGATGCCGGTGCGGGTCGGATTGAGGCCGACCTCTTCGACCAGCAGCCGGGAGCCGGGTTGGGCGGCGGCGGCCACGAGCCAGAATGCGGCGCTGGAGATGTCTCCGGGGACGGTGAAATCGCGGGATTCCGGCGTCTGGCCGCCATGAATGGAAATGGCATTGCCTTCGCGGCTGGTCCGGACGAGGAAATATTCGAACATGCGTTCGGTGTGGTCGCGGGAGGGTCCGGGTTCGACGACGGTGGTGCGGCCTTTGGTGAAGAGGCCGGCGAGGAGAATGGCGCTTTTCACCTGGGCGCTGGCGACGGGCATTTCGTAGGTGATGGGGGAGAGGCTGCCTCCGTCGATGGTGAGCGGGAGGGTCAGTTTTTCGCCCGTGGCGGTGAGGCGGGCTCCCATTTGGGTGAGCGGATCGATGATGCGCCGCATGGGCCGTTTGGAGAGCGAGGCGTCGCCGACGAGGCGGCAGCGGAACGGCTGGGCGGCCAGGATGCCGGAGAGGAGGCGGACGGAGGTGCCGGAGTTGCCGCAGTCGAGATCGGCGGATGGCGGGGTGAATTTCCCACGGGCGCCGTGAACGACGACGCTGCCGGGCGCGGGGTGCTCGATCTCAACGCCAAGTTGGCGCATGATTTCCATGGTGGATAAACAATCCTCGCCTTCGAGGAAGTTCGAGATGCGGCAGGGGCCGTTTGACAGCGCGCCGATCATGATGGCCCGGTGCGAGATGCTTTTGTCGCCGGGTACCGTGATTTCTGCCCGTATGGCGGGCGCTTTTTGGGATCTAAGCTCCATGCGTTTCCGAAATTCGGGTTCTTTCGCGGCAATTCCGGGCTTCGGAAAGAAGCCGGTGCAGCCCGCCGGCATCGCCGGCATCCAGAGCCCCACGGAGTTTTTGCAGGATTTTAACAAAATCGGCAATCGAGTTTGATACTTCCTTTTGATTTGCGAGGAAAATGCCGGTCCAAAGGTCGGGACTGCTGCCGGCGATGCGGGTGGCATCCCGATAGCCTCCGCCGACGAAATTCTCCCAACCGGACGCTCCTTCCGCCGCAGCGAGCACGAGGGCGGACGCCACGGCGTGGGGAAGGTGGCTGGTGCGGGCGAGGATGGCATCGTGCTCGAGGGGCCGGAGCGTGAGGAGGCGGCACCCGGCGGAGGTCCAGAGGTCCGCGCACCGCTGGATGGCGGCGGGATGGGAAAGGGAGGTGGGCGTGATGGCGCAGGTGGCGCCTTCGTAGAGATCGGCGCGGGCGGCTTCGATGCCGGCGCGCTCCGATCCGGCGATCGGATGGGCGCCCACGAAGCGGCCGCCGAGGAGGGGCTCCAGCGCGGCGACGACACTGGCTTTTACGCTGCCGGCGTCGGTGACCAGAGCGTCGGAGGAGAGAAAGGGCGAAAAAGCGCGGGCCAGCGCGGGCATGGTCTCCACGGGCGTGCAGAGCACGACGGAGCCTGCTGCGCGGACGGCGGTTTCGAGATCGGCGGTGGCCAGGCTGGCGAAGCCGAGCTGCTCGACGGGTGTGAGCGCCTCGGGCCGGCGGGCCCAGACGCGGATTTCAAGCGAGGGGTCTTTTTCCTTGAGCGCAAGCCCGAGGGATCCTCCGATCAAACCCGGGCCGAGAATGGCAACGGGGCTCAGGGGACGAGGAAGATCTTGCCCGAGTAGGGGTCCTTGACTTCCTGATT
>Ga0351866_10307_pt1 | contig 12005 bp, 6 predicted proteins | sample TotcelFGM3001L11_FD_206783 | JGI IMG/M metagenome (GOLD analysis project Ga0351866, IMG submission 206783) | Enriched cells from coal bed in the Powder River Basin, Montana, United States - Total cells FGM rep2 HSBNCT.FGM.300.1.L11 ...
GCGTGCTGTCAAAACTCACAGAATTGATCTGCTGATTCGTAGCGACCGAACACCCCGCGATCCCAGTCTTCCCGAGCGAACCAATACAGCACACCATCACCGAGCCTTCAGAAATTATCCTAGCCTCAGCCGCGCCTTCTTCGGTTAACGTGCGCGGAGTGTATTTAACGGGCGATTCTGCATCGAGATCGCTCGGTGTTACGAATGGAATGTTCCCGCCGAAAAACCGGTTCTCGGATGTCTTCGGTGTGGAGCCAGTCGATATGATTCCAAGCTCGGCTAGTCTTTTATGCGGCCAACTCACTTCAGCATCCCCTCCAGCTCCTTCATGCCTTGGTGGATTTCCGCTTCCAACTGGCCGAGGGCTTTGAGGATTTCGGACGGCGGGCGGTGGGCGACCTCTTCATGGACGACTTCCTTGTAGCGGTTCAGCGAGAGGTCGTAGCCCTGCGCGGCGATGTCGGCCTTGGGCACGCAGAAGCTCTGGGCGGTGCGGGGGTTTTTGCGCTCGGCGCGGTTGCGCTGGGTCCAGCGGGCGAGGAGGTCGGGGAGGTTGTTCTTCGTGTGGTCGGCGGCGGTGGGCTTCATGAGCTCGACCATGAGCTGGATGATGTGGCGCGGGGTGCGGAATTGGCCGTTCTGCCCGGCGCTGGCGATCTTGCCGAGCATGTACTCGTAGAGGTCGCCCTTGGTGTCGCGGTCCTCCATCGGGACCTTGTCGATGAGGTCGACGACCTGCGCGAGGAGCGAGGCCTTGGGGATCGTGAAGCGCGCATCTTTCATGTGGTGCGCGTAGGTGGACCCGTCGCCGCCGAGCGTGCGCAGGAAGGGAAAGACGTGCTCGCCGACGACGGCGAACATCTCCGCAGGGGCGAAGTTTTTAAAGTGAGACCACCGAAAGTCCTCGTAGGAGCGCGGTTTGCGATGGTCGTCCTTTCCCTCGGGAAAGATGCGGCGCTCCAGCGGGCGCTTGAGCCGGGTCGCCTTCGCCTCCTCCAGGGTGTGGAGATCGTCGAGGCGCTTGAGAAAGAGCAGGTAGGTGATCTGCTCGATGACCTCGAGGGGATTTGAAATGCCTCCGGACCAGAAGGCGTTCCAGATTTAATCGATTTGTGAGCGGATGGTGCCGGTGAGCATGAATTAAGAAAATCAGGTTACAGGAGCCGCGGCTGCCGCCCGGGTTTCCTTGGAGGCGGCTGTCAGGTTGTTAACCGGATTTCTCGGGAATAGGAAGCCAATCCAGGGCAGAAGTCGGAGAGAAGGAGGAGGAATCGAGCCGGAGATTTTGCTGCCGCGCGGAATCAGGCATTCTCCCGAAAGAAGCCAATGAAAAGCCGGGAAATGGCTCGAATCCACCGAAAAGGGCGCTCGACAAACGATCTGACACGCTCGACAAAGCCGCTGGCGAGGTCCGCAACCCGCCTGACCAGCTCGACAAAGGCGCTCAAATCCCGGGCGGAACATAATGAGAGGAAGGCAACAAAGGGGAAATGCTTCCTTACCTTTGTTTCCTTCTGTTCGAATGGAGTCCGCGCTTGTGGACGGCTCGTCCGAGAGTCGCTACTTTCTTCAACTATGCCCGGCTTTTCAAATTTTCACCCTGCGACCCACCTTTCCGAAAGGTCGGCCCAACCATAACACCGCAATGAAAATCGCCATCGTCGGCTCCGGATCGATCGGTCTCTATTACGGGGCCAAGCTCGCGGTCTCCGGACAGAACGTCCAATTCCTCATGCGATCCGGCCTCGACGAGGCCCGCCGGGAAGGAATCCGCGTCCTCAGCCCGGGCGGCGACCTCCATCTGCCAAAACCCAGCGTTCATGCCCACACGCCGGGCATCGGCGTCTGCGATCTCGTCCTCATCGCCCTTAAAACCACGCAGAACGCAGCGGCGGCCACCCTCCTTCCGCCATTGGTGGGTCCCGGGACCGTGATTCTCACCCTCCAGAACGGACTCGGAAACGAGGAATTCCTCGCCGGACATTTTGGCGAAGAACGCATCCTGGGCGGTCTCTGTTTTGTCTGCCTCACCCGGGAAAGCCCTGCCTGCGTGCGCCATTTCGACCACGGTGCGTTATCGATCGGCGAATTCCGACGCGCCCCTCTTCCCAGAACCCACGCGATCGTCGAAGCCTTTGCCAACAGCGGCCTTCAAGCTCGCGTCGTCGAGGACCTCATCCAGGAACGCTGGCGTAAACTCGTCTGGAACATTCCCTTCAACGGCCTCTCCGTCGCCGAAGGCGGCCTCACGGTGGACCGCATTCTCGCGGATCCGCATCTTGAGGCCCGCTGCCGCGCCCTCATGCTTGAGACCCTGGCCATCGCGAAAAGCCGCGGCCATTCCCTCCCCCCCGAAATCGCCGACCGCCAGATCGACCGCACCCGCACCATGGGGCCCTACCAGCCATCGACCATGGTCGATTACCTCGCCGGCCGCGAACTTGAGATCGAATCCATCTGGGGCGAACCCCTCCGGCAGGCAAAATCCGCCGGCCTCGCCGTTCCCAACCTTGAACACCTCCACCAGCGCCTGTTAGCAATTCAGCCTTCGACATGAGGACGCACGAGTTCCAAGATCTGCCCGAAATCCTTGAGGCCTTCGGCGCGCATGCGGCCATCGTCCTCGGCTCCGGCCTGAATTCCTTCGTCGAAACGCTCGAAATCGACGCCGCCATCCCTTATCACAACATCGAAGGCCTCCCGCCGTCCAAAGTCCCCGGCCACCTGGGCCAGTTTGCCCTCGCCCGCATCGGCGGACATCCCCTGCTCATCGCCCAGGGACGCGTGCATCTCTACGAAGGCTGGAAGGCGTCGGAAATCACCGCAGGCATCCGGCTCATGCATCGGATCGGTATTCAGAAACTCATTCTCACCAATGCCGCCGGCGCCCTGAATCCCGCCTTCGCTCCGGGCTCGTGGATGATGCTTTCCGACCACCTCAACCTGTCCGGAGCCACCCCCCTCCTCGGCGGCGCGAACTTCATCGACCTCACGGAAGCCTACGACGCGAACATTCGCGAAATTTTCCGGACGGCTGCGCGGACCCTCGGGACGCCGCTTCACGAAGGCGTCTATGCCAGCCTCCCGGGTCCCCAATACGAAACCCCGGCGGAGGTGCGCATGCTCCGAACCCTCGGAGCCGACGCGGTCGGCATGTCCACGGTTTTGGAAACCATCCAGGCCCGCGCCCTGGGTCTGGAGGTTTGCGCCTTGTCGTGCCTGACCAACTGGGCGGCCGGCATCACCGGCGAATTGCTCAGCCACGAGGAAGTGAGCGATACCGGCCGAACCGCGGCGGGAACCCTCACGCGACTCCTCACTGCCGCCCTTCCCAAGCTCCTTTAGACGCCTTCCCGAGCTTAGAAAGACATCGCCGGCAAAATCGGCCCGCCTTTTCTATTGGCGGCATCGCCGCCGAACCGCCCCCGCCCACAGCCAGCAGGGTGTGATTAGCGCCAGTTCGGAGGATTCACTGTCTGCAGGCTCGCCGGCAGAAGCGAGCGGCCCATCAAATAGGCGTCGATGTTTCGGGCGGCATCCCGCCCCTCCCCGATCGCCCACACCACGAGCGACTGTCCGCGGCTCGCATCGCCGGCGGCAAAGACCCCGGGGAGCGCCGTCATCTTGGCGCCGTCGGTCACGATCGTGTTCCGCTTCGACACCTCGATCCCGCTGCCGGCCAGCGAACTCGCTTCCGCTCCGGCGAAGCCGATCGCGATGAGCACCAGATCTGCCGGAATGCGCATATCCGGCTCAAGGATCGTCTTATCCACGCGCCGTCCGTTTTCGTCGTAGGTCCATGCGACCCGGTCCATGCTAATGGCGTTGACGGCGCCATCGCCATCGGTATCCACAAATGCCGCGGCGTCCGCGCTGAATTCCTCCACACCGCCCTCTTCAAGCGCATAGGTTAGCAAATAGGTCACCGGCTGCTCCGGCCACGGATTCTTCGACGCCCGCGCCGCGGGCCGCTGCGGATTAATGCTAACCTGAATCACCTGGCTGGCCCCATGCCGGTGAGCCGTCGCCACGCAATCCGCCCCCGTATCCCCGCCGCCCAGCACCACCACCGATTTGCCCGAAGCATCGATCCGATTCTCCACTGGCCGCCCCGCCTGCCGGCGATTTTCCTGCGTGAGAAAGTCCATCGCAAAGACGACCCCGCCCAGATCACGCCCGGGAACCGGCACATCCCTCGGCTTTTGCGCGCCGATCGCAAGACAAACCGCGTCAAATTCCTCCCTTAGCTCCTCCAGGGAAATATCCCCCCCCAACTCACAGCTCGCACGAAAAATCACTCCTTCCTTCTCCATCTGCTCCACGCGCCGCATCACCTGGCGCTTGGCAAACTTAAAATCCGGAATGCCGTAAACCATCAGCCCGCCGATCGCATCCGAGCGCTCAAACACCGTCACGCTATGTCCCGCGCGATTAAGTTGCTGCGCGGCGGAGAGCCCCGCCGGTCCGCTTCCGATCACGGCGACCGATTTTCCCGTTCGCGTTTTCGGCGGCTGCGGCACAATCCAGCCTTCCTCCCAGCCCCGATCGACAATCGCCCGCTCGATGCTCTTGATGGCCACCGGATCATTATTATAAGCGAGTGTGCAGGCATTTTCACACGGAGCCGGGCAGGTATAGCCGGTGAACTCCGGAAAATTATTCGTCGCGTGCAGCCGGTCGAGCGCCTTGCGCCATTCCTGGCGGGCGACCAGATCGTTCCAGTCCGGAATGATGTTGCCGATCGGGCAGCCGCCCATGCAGGTCGGCACGCCGCAATCCATGCAGCGCAAACCCTGCTTCTTAAGGTGCTCATTCTCCCACTCGGGCAGCCAGACCTCCTCGTAATCGCCGATCCGTTCACCCGGATCCCGCTTTCCGATGGGTTCGCGCTTATAAAGAAGAAATCCGTCGGGATGGTCGTCGCTCATGATCGTTTTCCTGGGTTCAAGCCGCCAGCTTAGGAATGGCGACCCGGATGTCGGTCCCGTCCTTCATGTACCGCTCGACGACCTGCGCATACGCATCCGGCACCACGCAGACAAACCTGCCCGCGGTCTCCTCCCAGCCGTCCAGGATCCGCCGCGCCTTCGAGCTGCGCGTGTATCGCACGTGATTTTCCAGCAGGCACTTCACCAGATCGCGGTCCCGTTCCTCCGCCAGCGGAGCCAGCCCGACCATTTCGGGATTCACTTTCGAAGCGAAGGTTCCGTCCTCGTCATATACAAATGCCTCGCCGCCGCTCATTCCCGCGCCAAAGTTTTTCCCGGTCGCTCCGAGGATCACCACCGCGCCGCCGGTCATGTATTCACAGGCATGATCCCCGACGCCCTCGACCACGGCGATCGCCCGCGAATTCCGCACCGCAAACCGCTCGCCCGCAATGCCGTTGAAATAGGCCTCTCCGCCCGTCGCCCCGTAAAGCGCGACGTTTCCGATGATCACATTCTCCGACGCCACAAACCCCGCATCCCTCGCGGTGCGCACCGAGATCTTGCCGCCCGAAAGCCCTTTGCCGACATAGTCATTGGCCGATCCCTCCAGATGAATCGTGATCCCGGAGGAAAGAAACGCCCCGAGACTTTGACCCGCGATTCCCGTCAGGCGGATCGTAATCGTATCCTCCGGCAGCCCTTTTGCGCCGTATTCCCTCGCGACGATCGAGCTTAGCATCGTGCCAAACGTGCGATCGCGATTCACGATCGGCATGTCGATCACGACCGGCGTTCCGTATTCGATGGCGGGCTCCGCCTGCTCGATCAATTCATGGTCCGCCTTGCCTTCGAGCTTATGATCCTGCTCGCGGGATTTGAATGGCGTGTCGTCCGACGGCTGCCGGTAAAGCAGCTGCGAAAGATCGATCCGTGTGCCCTTGGGATGAAAAATCTCCTTCGGGCGCAGCTTATCGACGCGGCCGATCATCTCCTGCATCGTCCGAAATCCGAGGGCTGCCATCAGCTCGCGCACCTCCCCGGCAATGAACCGCATGTAAGCCATCACATGCTCGGGTTTGCCGGCAAATTTCTTGCGCAGCTCCGGATCCTGCGTGGCGACTCCCACCGAGCAGGTATTGCAGTGGCACTTGCGAAGCATGATGCATCCCAGCGTCACGAGGGCCGCTGTCCCAAATCCATATTCCTCGGCGCCAAGCAGCGCGGCGACCGCCACGTCGCGCCCCGTGCGAAGTCCCCCATCCGTGCGAACCCGAATCCGCGACCGAAGGTTGTTCGCGAGCAGCACCTGCTGCGTCTCGGCCAGCCCGAGTTCCCACGAGGATCCTGTCGATTTGATCGATGTCTTCACCGCCGCGCCCGTTCCGCCCGTATCGCCGGAAATCAATACCGCGTCCGCCCGCGCCTTGGCCACGCCCGCGGCGATCGTGCCCACGTTGGCCACGGAAACGAGCTTCACATTGATCTCGGCCTCGGGGTTGGCGCATTTGAGGTCGTGAATGAGCTGCGCCAGATCCTCGATGGAGTAAATGTCGTGGTGCGGCGGCGGCGAGATGAGCCCCACCCCCGGCGTGGTAAAACGCACCTCCGCGATCACATCGTCCACCTTGGGTCCCGGCAGTTCGCCCCCTTCGCCGGGTTTTGCTCCCTGCGCCATTTTGATCTCAAGCTGCCGGGCGTTCACCAGATAATATGCCGTCACGCCAAAACGCCCGCTCGCGATCTGCTTCATCGAATTTTCGCGCTCGGTCTTGAAACGATCCATCTGCTCGCCCCCCTCGCCGCTTCCCGATTTCCCGCCGATCCGGTTCATCGCGACCGCAAGCGCCTCGTGCGTTTCCCGGCTGAGCGACCCGAAGGACATCGAGCCCGTCGCAAACCGATGCATAATGCTTTCGAGGGGCTCGACCTCGTCGATCGGAATCGCTTCGCTGGTATCGAACTCCAGCATCCCGCGAATCGTCTGCAGCCGCTCGTCCTGCGCGTTCACCGACTCGGCAAATTCCAGATACGCCTTCCGGTCCCCGGCCCGCACCGCCTGCTGGAGCTTCGCGACCGAAAACGGACTCCATTGGTGCAGTTCGCCGTCGCGCCTCCAGTAAAAGTCCCCCCCCTGCTCCAGCGGCAGATTCCCCGGAATCCGCTGGCCAAAGGCCCGGTCGTGCCGCTCGAAAAGCTCCCGCTCGAACAACTCCAGATCCGCCCCCGGGAGATGCGCCGTCGTTCCCGTGAAAAATTCGTTCACCAGCCCGAAATCCAGTCCGATCGCCTGAAAAACCTGCGCCCCCTTGTAGCTTTCGAGAGTCGAGATGCCCATTTTCGACATCACCTTGAGCATTCCGCCCTCCGCCGCCTTGTGATACTTCGCCACCAGACCGTCGAGCGTCCCGGAGAGCGTCCCATCCTCGATCAGGTCCGCAAGCGTCGCGTGAGCCAGCCAGGGATGAATGGCATCCGCGCCATAGCCGATGAGCGTGCAGAATTGATGCACCGTCGCCGCCTCGCCGACATCCATCACCAGCGCCGCACGGGTCCGCAGGCCTTCGCGAATCAGGAATTGATGCAATCCGCCGATTCCCAACAACGCGGGGACCGGCAGCCGGTCCGGTCCGGCGGCGCGGTCGGAAAGCACCAGTATCTCAAATCCCTCATGGATCAACCGCGCAGCCTCGGCCCGGGCCGCATTGATCGCGGCCCTCACCGAACCGCCCCTGGCAAACGTCATTTCGATCGTCGCCGAGCGAATCCCGTTGCGATCCATCGCGAGGATCACGCCAAGCTCCTTCGCCGTCAGAAACGGCGTTTTCAAATGCAGCTGCCTGCAATGCTCCGGCGTCTCCGCAAGCTGGTTCCGCTGCCTGCCGATGTGGCTTTCCAGCGACGTAACCAGATCCTCGCGCAGGAAATCCAGCGGCGGATTGGAAACCTGGGCAAACAACTGCGCAAAATAGGCCGCCAGCGGTTTCTGCCGCGCGGAAAGCACGGCCAGCGGAGCATCATTCCCCATCGCGCCAATCGGATCCTTGCCCGTCTCGGCCATCGGCTGCATCAGCACCCGAATCGTCTCGACCGTGTAGCAAAAGACACGCTGCAGGTCCTCGACATCCGCCAGCGGACCCGCCAGTTCCTCCGGCTCGATCTCCGTCATGAGGTCCGCCAATTTCACCCGGTTGGCCGCCAGCCAGTCGCCGTAAGGTTTATCCGTCAGATCGGCAAATAGCTCTTCCTCGGGAATCATCCGCCCCTCCTTCGTGTCCGCGACAAAAAGCTGCCCCGGCTTCAGCCGTCCGCTCATCACGATCTCGCTGGGCGGCGTCTCAAGCACCCCGAGTTCGCTTGCCATGATCAGCTTGCCTTCCTTCGTCACGCAATACCGGCAGGGCCGCAGACCGTTGCGATCCAGCGCCGCGGCCACCCGCGTGCCGTCCGTCGCGGCGACCAGCGCCGGCCCGTCCCACGGCTCGCTGATGGTGGACAGATAATCGTAAAACATGCGCCGCTTTTCATCCATGTGCGCGTCCTTCGACCACGCCTCGGGAATCAGCATCCGCAGCGCGTGCGGCAGGCTCCGGCCGCCCTGCATCAACAGTTCCAGCGCATTGTCAAAGGCCGCCGTGTCGCTCTGGCCCGCCACCGCCACCGGCTTGATGATTTCCATGTCCTCACCAAACCGCTCCGAGGCAAACGCCGCCTCCCGGGTGCGCATCCGGTTGAGGTTTCCCCGAAGGGTATTGATTTCGCCATTATGCACCGCCGTGCGAAACGGATGCGCCAGCTGCCACGCGCCGAGCGTATTCGTGGAAAACCGGGAGTGCAGGAGCACAATCGCGGTCCGCATCTTCCGATCCGAAAGGTCCGGGAAATACGACCGCACCTGCTCGCAGGTGAGCAGGCCCTTGTAAACAATGATGCGCCGGTCCAGCGAGCAGATGTAAAAGATGTTCTTGCCCCCATCCGTGAGCCCCTTGGCGATGGCAGCCTTCTCGATCCGCCGCCGCAGCACATACAGGCGGTTATCGAGCACTTCGGGCTCCAGCGGCTCGGCGGGAGCCACAAAAAATTGCTTCAGAAACGGCTCCGAATCCAGCGCCGCCCGGCCCAGCCCCTCGTTATTGGTCGGCACCTCGCGCCACGCGATCAAGCGCAGCCCGCTCTGCGCCACGGACTGTTCGACGATCTTCTTCGCGTCCGCCCGCTTCCAGTAATCCCGGGGAAGAAACGCCTGCCCCACTCCGTAGGAATCCGCGTCCGGCAAATCCGGCACGAGGGAATGGAAAAAATCGTGCGGCTTCTGGATCATCATCCCGGCGCCATCCCCCGTCATCTCCTCCGCCCCGCGGGCGCCGCGATGGTCGATATTTACAAGAATCCGCAGCCCGTCCTCGATCAATTCGTGACTCTTCCGCCCATCCAACTGGACGACCACCCCCACCCCGCAGGCCGCACGACCGGCAAAGGGATCACACAACCCGGGGCGCACATTTGGATCCATTCTCTCAGCAGACTTCACAACCACGGCTTCAGGGTAAGCCGATTTCATTCCAACCCCGGCCTGCCAGCGTGAATTTTTCACGCGCCTTCTGTCACCATCTCAACACCTTGCGGCTCAGCCCGGCAGACGCCGCCCCAGCTTCCGGCGCACCGCATTCACCGCATCGTGCATCGCCTCCACGCGAAGCAGCCAGCAGCCCCCCAAATAAACCACTCCGGCCACCGAAATCCCCGCCAGCAGAACCGCCAGCCGCATCCCGATCGGCCCGGACTCGAAAAAGCCGCCAAACCACCGCAACATCGCCCAGCATCCCGCCCCCATCGCCACGCTCGCCAGGGCGCAACGCAGCACCGAGGAGACCAGCCGGCCGGTTTCCAGATTTCCGCAGGCCCGGCTCATCAGGAAATACAGGGTGAGGAAATTAAGCGTCGCCGCCACCGCCGTGGACAACGCCAGCCCGCGATGGCCGAAATTCACCTGAAAAATCAAAAACCAGTTCAGCCCGATATTCAGCGCAATCGACCCGAAACTCACCAGCATCGGCGTCCATTTCCGATTGATCGCATAAAACGCGGGCGACAGCACCTTGATGCAGGAATAAGCCACCAGCCCCATCGCATAAAACTTCAGCGCCCCGGCCGTCTGCATGGAATCGTCCGCCACAAATCTTCCATGCTCGTAGATGAGACGGATGACCGGCCTTGCCAGAAAATACAACCCCACCGCCGACGGCAGCGTGAGAAAAATCGCCAGCCGCATCGCCTTCCCCAGCGTCGGACCGAACTGGCTCCGGTCCACATTGGCGGCAATCCGGGAAACGACCGGCAGCGTGATCGTCGCCACCGCCACTCCGAACACCCCCAGCGGCAATTGCATGAGCCGAAAGGAATTGTTCAGCCAGGCAATCGCCGACGACGACAGGAACGACGCGAAGCTCGTGTTCACCAGCACATTCACCTGCACCGCGCTGGCCGCAATCACCGACGGCACCATCAGCACCAGCGTCTGCTTCACACCCGGATCGATCCACTTGAAGTCCGGCCGGAAGCGAAACCCCACCTTGCGCAAACTCGGCAACTGCACCAGGAGCTGAAGCAGTCCGCCCACCAGCGTTCCGATCGCCAGCCCGGCCAGCGCCCGCTCCCCCGATGGAAATTCACCCGCCGCCACGGGCTCGTGTTCCAGAAACGCCCGCAGCGCCCCGGTGTAGAACCGCGGTTCCAGCCACCACCCGATCAGCACGCCGCCCGCGATCGAGCCGATATTAAAGAAACTCGAAGCCAATGCCGGCACGCCAAAAACATTGCGCGAATTCAGCATCCCCATCACCAGCGCAGCCAGCGACACCAGCAGGATAAACGGAAACATGATCCGCGTGAGCTGCACCGTCAGTTCCCGAAACTCCGGCGGAAACCCCGCAGCCAGCACATCGATGAGCGGCTCGGCAAAAATAACACCGATCAATGTCACGCCGCTCATAAAGACCGCCGCCAGCGTCAGCATCTTGGCCGCAAGCGCCCAGGCGCCATTCGGCCCCTCCGTTTCGATCTTCCGGGAAAAAACCGTAATGAACGCCGTCGAAAGCGCCCCCTCGGCAAACAGATCCCGCAAAAGATTCGGAGCCCGAAACGCCACCAAAAAGACCCCCAGCCGCTCCGCCCCAAACAGCGCGCTGAACAACACCTCCCGCACCAATCCCAGCACGCGGCTGAACATTACCGCGATCGCGACGACCCCGGACGCCCCCGTATTGAGCTGATGACTCTTCTTACTCACGCGCGCGCAGCCTTGCGCAAACCCCGGCTGACCTCAATAGCGAACCGCAGTAGCGAACTGCGGCAGCAAACCGCCGGAGGGTTAAACGCCGCCCTCCCGCGCCGCCGCTTTCCGCAGCCGCTCCATAACCGCCACGCCAATCCCCTCTTCGGGCACCGGCAGCGCAAGAATGCGCCGCACTCCGCTTTCATCCAGCCGCCGCATCGCCGCGTACAAATTCGCCGCCACCTCCAGCAGATCGCCCCCCTGCGAAAGCTCTTCCACCCGCGAAAACCCCCGCGCCTCCATTGGCCGCCATGCCAGCAGCCCGCTGCCCTCCCGCTCCGCCTCGTCCGGGAGCGCGTCCACGATTTCAAGCGGCGTCGCGGGCGCATAGTGACTTCTCATCGATCCCGGTGTCACCGGATCCCCGCTCGCCCGGCCGCCGAAGCGGGCGCCGGCCTCGCGGAGCATCCCCTCCGTGACCGGACCCTGGCGCAAAACGCGAACCTCCTTCTCCCCGACGAACACAATCGTCGATTCGATGCCGTGGCGGCAGGCGCCGCCGTCCACAACCCAGGAAATCCGCTCCCCCAGCTCATCCAGCACGTGATCCGCCGTCGTGGGACTGATCCTCCCAAATCGATTGGCGCTCGGCGCCGCCAGCGGTCCGCCAAAAGCGGCCACCACCTCCCGGAACACCGGATGCGCGCTCATCCGCAGCGCCACCGTTCCCTGCCCCGCCGTCACCAGATCCGGAACACTCTCCCTCCGTGGCAGCACCAGCGTCAGCGGTCCCGGCCAGAAGC
>Ga0351866_10313_pt1 | contig 11719 bp, 9 predicted proteins | sample TotcelFGM3001L11_FD_206783 | JGI IMG/M metagenome (GOLD analysis project Ga0351866, IMG submission 206783) | Enriched cells from coal bed in the Powder River Basin, Montana, United States - Total cells FGM rep2 HSBNCT.FGM.300.1.L11 ...
GTTCCTGGCTATTTTTTCTTGAGTGCCTGGATAAATGGGCAAGATTCATCGGGGTCGGGGATTTCCAGAGAGGCCAGGGTACCCTCACCCAGCTTGACCATCCCTCCCAGCACTTCAAAGAGTTCCTCGAGTTGCTTCATGCCCTCCGGTGGCACATTCTCCAGGGCCAGCCTCAGCTTCCCTCCCGCCGGGATCTCCAGATCCACCATGTCCATGAAGTTAATGGTCGATTTCGCTCCCCGGGCATATAGACTGCCAATCCTGGACAGTAAGGAAACCAGGCGCTCGGCCCCTTCCCGTCCTGCGAGGTTAAAGGTTGTCGGGGCCTGGGCCAACCAACCGCGCACCGATACAGTGGCCGGGGTCACCACCACCAGCTCCGGGTCGATGGTATCAATGAAGGCCCCGCGGCCGAAGGTGAGATCCTCGGGTTTGTCCGGCTGGTTACTATCTCCATGGAAGGAAGCGAGCTTGCCATTCTGAATCTGGCTTTTTATTACTTCTGTGAGAACCTCAGGGGCTACTTTGCCGAATTGACTCTCAAATTGCTCTTGTAACTCCGAGAACGGCACGGCCCCGTTTTGTTCGACAATTTGAAAGATGACGGTTTTGGCTTTCTCCTTATCAACCGCCTTGGGTCCCCAGCCCCGCTTATTCGCGCCGGGTAGATTGATCAGACACCAGCCGGCCTGGCTAAGGTCCAATTCAAAGGGAAGATCGCCGGTATCTCTGCTGTAAAATTTTTCGGGGCTGGTGCTTTCGCTGCTCTCCATGCGGAAGAGACACCATACCCCCCGGGTCACTCCGGCTCTGATGATCGGATCAAACAGAGCAGGATTTTCCAGCACCGGCCAGTGTCGCTGTTGGGAGAAATTGGTTCGCAATACGGCCAGGGATGGAGTTTCAGAGTTCTCAAAGAAAAGCTTTCCCAAGGAAAGCAGTTTCTCATATGACGTTGCCACCTCTGTGGTTAAGAGCTCGCCTTCTTGCACCAAAATCCGCCGGATTTCCTCTACTACCGAAGCCCCTGCCTCCCCGCCGCCAGCCTTGATTTCTTTCCGAATAACCTGATTGGAAGCCGAAGGAAACCAGAGTGATTCATAAGCCTGAGTCACTGCGGTGATTAAGGCGAGTTCCCGCTCCGACAATTTCTGGTCGAACTTAGCCTCTACCAATTTAGCCGAATTAATCCCGTAATTTTCGGGCTGGTCCTTAAGCCGGCGCATGGCCTGAACCGTACGGGACAGGCCTTCTAGACGATTCAAAACCTCGGTGGCTTGCTGGGTCTTTTCCTCTCCCCAGCTCTCGGATTCTTCACGGACCGTTTGGGGCAACAATAAAAAGACCATATTCTGGTTGAACCGGGGACGATTCGGCCCGACGGTGGTGATGAGCTCTTCTGCCTTGACCTGACCGGCAGCCAAGGCGATAAGAGCCAGGACGGGGCGTTTATCATTATCCTTGATATGCTCGGGCAGGGAGACATCGTGTTCCACGTGAAAGATGCCCTGGGCGCCGGTAACGACCTTCCTGGCTGTGGCGGCCAACAACTCTTCAACCTGTGAGCTGCCGAGGGATCTCCGAATGGCATTCAAGCTAGTGTTTATGGAGGGTTCGAGGCTGGCGAAGTAACGACCGTTTTGGAAGCGAAGGTAGAGAGCGCCATCTTCGATATCCTCGATTTTGTCGAGGGCCATTTTGACCTGCGGTGGCGTCAAACCAGGGAAGGCAACGGAAAAGATGGATTCAGACTCAGTAATTCCAAAAAGATTCGAGCTCAGACCTTCTGTACGGCCCACCAAACTGTGCAAAAACACGGTCTTCCAGGTGTACTCAAACAGGGGGTAACCCATGGGGTGAGGATTTTTCTGATCAGCCATCTGGGCATAGCTTTTGCCAAGAGAGAGGATTGACGAGTCGGGTCCCCCCACATCGGCATTGAGCACCGGCATTAGTTCACCCCCGCCGGTTCGCCCCAAGATTTCATTAACGATCCGGGAATCAGCCAAGTCCAGATGACAGGTATGAATCATGGGAGCGTTGACAACCTTATTCCACAGGTTCCTGGTTACCAGGGCCAAGACCCGAAGGACGCCCCGGGTCCCCTGAAAGGTTTCTATGCTTGCGACTTTTTCATTTAGGAAGCGAATGAGGGTTGGATGGAAGGGATAATGAGCGACCATCGTGTCTCGGAAATCCGCCTGCGAGGCTCTATCAGGAATGACGGAGGCGTGCATCTCATACATTTTCATGTAAGCCTCGGCGGTTTCTTCTGCTGCCTGGGAATCAACAGAGAGGAATAGCCTTTTCGCCAGAATCCGGGAGATTTCAAAAGACTGGATCGGAACTATGGTGGTAGCGTCCCTGGATACGACGCTTCTCAGGTCTCTCTCAGCTTTTTGGGCCAGATCCCAAACCTCTTCTTCGTCCACATCTTGACCCTTGACTTGAGAAACAAGTCTTTTTAACTTTTCAGTCTCTCTGGAAAATGCATCGGCACCACCCGCGAGAGTCAGAACCACGGAAATATTCGAGCGTGTCCTGGCATAGCCATGAAGCCCCATGAGAAATGCTGCCAGCATTTCGGCGCCATTCGGCCGAGCGGCTTGGAGCCTGGCGGCATATTGTGCAAGTTCGTCCAACATGATGAGGACTTTTTGGCCTCCCAGGACCGCATCAAAATAGTCCTTACCCGGTGCGGCAAAAGAGGTTACATCGGTTTCTAACTGCTTGTAAAGGGATTCTCCGCCGATTTGAAAGGCAATCTCGCCCCAGAGGGTGTACGGCAGAAGAGCTGCTCCCTTAGGTTTGTGGACTGGGAGCTCGTCACCGGCAATTCCCACGACCTTTATCTCACCTGGTGCGAGCAATAGGTTATCGGATACTATGTTAGCTGTGACTGGAGCGAGATCTTTGCCCTGGAAAGCCAAGTGAGCCAGGGCAATCAAAATATGAGTTTTGCCGCCACCAAAGGCGGTTTCGAGCCTGTGGATCGCCGGCAGTGAATTGTCGCCCGATAAGCGACCTAATACGTCTGCGAGGATTAATCTTAAATTATCCGTTGGGTAGGTGGCATCCTGGAAAAACTGCCTGCCATCAGTATAAAGTGAGTGGATTATACTCGGCTTGCCACGGTAGAAATCTATTACTTGGCCCAGGTTAGCTGTGAATATTTCAGGATTAAATGTCCCGGTGATAATATCTGGACGCGCTTGACAAGATTCTAAAATTGATCGCATTTTCGAAACTCCTGAGATTTTCTGCTAAAAAAACTAAGTGCATCCTACCACCCCCATTCAAGGAATTCAATAATAAGGTCAGCCCATATCAAGGGCTCAAGTGAAATTATCAACTTAATGATTACAGGATGGTTAGGGGCCGCCCCTCCAGCAGCATGGGTTAAGGAAGATGGGGGTAACATATGGGACAATAATAGAGGCCCGAAGGAATCAGAGCGTCTCGAAGAATGGGGAAACGGGTTCGTGAAATCAAAATTAAACAAAATTATATTTGGTCCAATTCTATTGTTTTTTCGGTGGAACTTTCAAGGGCATGGCAGTTTGACAACAGGTTCAGAATAGGAATCATCGGCTAATTGGAGACGGGGAGATATGGGGCTTGAGAGCACCGGCAATTGGACTGGATGCAGAGTGGATGAATCGGACACTTGGGACAGATAGCGGACAGGTGAGAGAACCACTAAAAGTCGCATGAAATCTAAGCCTCGGACACTTAGGACAGATCGGACGGTTTGTTAGAGAATGATAAAATTGCGTGACATGCTGATTGATCGTAAAGCTGGGGGGAAAAACTCTGCTAAATCTCGAATCTCGATTTTTTCTTGACAATAATATAACCATTGGTTATATTAGTAACTATGGATGGGAAGGAACTGAAGCTATGGCGGAAGAAATGGGGCGTCACCCAGGTGAACCTGGCCCGGAGGCTGGGCACCTACCAGGTGACCATCGCCAGGTGGGAGACGGGGGCCAGGAAAATCCCCTTTCTGCTGCCCCTGGCCCTGGAGGCCCTGGAGAATCGGCTAAGAAAGGAGAGGAATTATGGGTCTATTAATGGAGTGCCCGGAGTGCAAGAAGCGGAATAGCCAGAAAGTGAAAGTCTGCAAATGCGGTTTTTCCCTGGCAAAGTTTTCGGGGCGGGTATGGTGGATTGAATATTATGACCAAGATAAAAAGCTGCGGCGGGAGCGAATCGGCCCCAACAAGGCGGCAGCAGAGCAACGGTATAGGGAAGTCATGAGCGCCAGGACGGAAGGCCGGTATATAAAGAAAAGCCCGGACGTCCTAACACTGTTTAAGGAACTGGCGGCCTGGTATCTGGATTTGCCCGAAGTCAAGGTCAAACGCAGCTATAAAAAAGATCAAATGCACTGCAAAAGGTTAATAGCTCAATTTGGGGATCGACTGCTTAAGGACATTACCCCATCCATGGTGGAAGCCTACAAACAGGAGAGGTTATGTACAATTTCCTTCCTGGGTAAGCCCACCAAACCGGCCACGGTGAACAGGGAGTTGACTACGTTTAAAACCATCTTTAACAAGGCTGTGCGTAACGGCAAAGCCGACCGCAATCCAGCCCAAGGGGTAAGACAGCTAAAAGAGAACAATGCCAGGGACAGGATTTTAAGCCCTGAAGAATATGTCCGACTAATAGCCCATTGCCCGGCACACCTTAAACCTGTTGTAAAATTAGGCTATTTAACCGGCATGAGGCGGGGGGAAATCCTTGGCTTAAGGTGGGGCCAGATAGACCTAAAAGAGGGGTTCATCAAGTTGGAGGCAGAGGATACCAAGACCAATGAGGGGCGGTTTGTGCCCCTTAACGGGGAATTGGTGGAGATGTTCAAGGCCATGCCCAGGGGCTTACCCATGACCCCCGTACTCACTTATCAAGGGCATTCCATGGCGGAGATGAAAAGGAGCTTTACTACGGCTTGCAAACGTGCAGGGATTGAAGATTTTACCTTTCACGATTTGAGACATACGGCCATCAATAACTGGCGGCTACAAGGCCATGATTATTTCAGAATTATGGCGGCGAGTGGACATAAGACCATGAACGTCTTCAAGCGGTATAACACCGTGAATAAGGAAGAACTGAGGGCTTTGGTAGGGGAAATTCGGTAGCAATATTCACCTATATATTCACCAAGCATAAAAGAGGGGTTAGCCAAATCGGCTAACCCCTTGAATTTTATGGCTCCCCGGGACGGACTCGAACCGCCGACAAGGTGGTTAACAGCCACCCGCTCTACCAGCTGAGCTACCGGGGATTGTGAGGTCAATTTGGCTGGGGGACAAGGATTCGAACCTTGATAGGCAACTCCAGAGGCTGCAGTCCTGCCGTTAGACGATCCCCCAAACGCACCTTTTTATATACGCAGGCGCAGGAAGTTTGTCAAGGGGTTGGACGGTTTGCCGGTCCCTAATTCCGGCAGCCTCTGCCGTGGTTCCCTGACGCCGCCGGTCACCGGGGTTGGAGGCACACGTACCTCGAGACCGCCAGAAAGAAGGGGATAGCCAGTAGTTGGGCCGTTACCGAAAAAGTCACCAGGGCGCCCAGGGAAAAATCATAGAGAAACCCCATGAGGGCGCTGCCCAGGAGCCAGAACAATCCGAAGCCGGCATTAAAGAGGCCGAAACCGGTGGCCCGGCGGTCCCGGGGCACCATCTCAGCCAGGGCGGCCTTGATGATGGACTCCAGGCTCCCCATGCCGATCCCCCAGAGGACCATGCCCAACAGGACGAGCTTAAAGCCTCCCAGGAATACCAGGGGAGCAAAGAAGGCCGACAGGGCCGCAGTTACAACGATGACCGGCATTCCCAGACGGTCAAACAGACGTCCCAAGACGAGGGCGGCCACCGCGTCCACCCCCATGGCAACGGCATAAAATAATGGGATCCAGTCAGACGGGAGCACGGCGGTTTTGCCGAAGTGATAGGCGATCAAAGGGAAGTCGGCAAAGCCGGCGGCCAGCAATCCCACCGCCACAACATAGAGCCAGTAAGGGCGGGTGAATCCGGTGGTTTCCAGGGTGGGAGCGCTCACCTCCAGGTGCCGGGGGTGGGGATAGAGACGCGCCGCCACGGCGATGACTACCAGCGCCAAGACGGCCGGCAGCAGAAGAACGGCAAACCCCTGCCGGTAACCTCCCTGGAAATATAAGACCGCGGCCACGATGAGCGGCCCGGTGGTTGCACCAAGCTGGTCCATGGCCTCGTGGAAGCCGAAGCCCCAACCCCGGCCCACGGAGGCAGTGGCGTGGGACAGCATGGCGTCCCGGGCCGGGGTGCGGATGGCCTTGCCGATGCGCTCCAGCACCAGCAGCATTGCGGCAATTTCCCAGCTGCCCGCCAGGGCCAGAAGAGGTATAGCCAAGAGGTTCAGGGCATAGCCGGCAAAGGTGATGAGCCAATAGCGGCCCAGACGGTCGGTGAGATAGCCGGAGGCCAGGCGCAGGGCATAGCCCAGGAACTCGCCCAGCCCCGCCACCACCCCCACCACCAGGGCGCTGGCCTGGAGTTCGCCCAGAAAGGGGCCGCTGATACTCCGGGCCCCTTCATAGGTCATGTCGCTGAAGAGGCTGACCACGCCCACCAGGATGATGAATTTCCAGGCCGCGGCCTTATTAAAGTCCCGCATGGTCATTGAAGACAACTCTTAAGGTGCCCAAAGCCGGGTAAAGGTTGGAGAAAGCCGGCACTGCCCCCCACCGTTAGCGCACGATCAGGACGCTGCACGGAGCATGGCGGCTCACCTTTTCCGCGGTGGTGCCCAAGAAGGCCGCCCAGACCCCGGAAAGGCCGGTATGGCCCACCAGCACCAGGTCGAACTTGCCTTCCTTCGCCGCCGCCACGATGGTTTGGGCCGGGTGTCCGGGCTGCATGAGGGTTTTGAGCTCGATCCCGGCTTCTTTGGCCTTTACTTTGGCGGCCTCCAGCAGCTTGCCGTATTGTTCATTGGCAAATTGCTTTTCTTCCTTGACTTCATCGATGGTGCCGCTGAAGCGGGGCAGTTTTTCCTGCACCGCCACGGCCCAGAGTTCGGCGCCGTGGATTTTAGCCAGGCCAATCCCTACCTCCAGAGCCCGGTTGGCGCCCTCGGAGCCGTCATACGCCAGCAAGATTTTCCTAAACATCTCATAACCTCCCTTTCACTCGTCCGCACTATGCAAAAAGTGTTCGGCGGTGCCTTGGTACTCCAAATCAGCCTCCCCCATGGGGCCCACTTCCCGGGGCTGGAAAAAGACCTGGGCGATGATGGTGGGAATCACCGCCGAGGCAATGACCACCGTCACCAGGATGGAATACTGGTCCTGATTGATGTAGCCGTAGTTATAGCCGAACAGGGCCGAGATGCTGCCGAAGGTAAGACCGGTGGCCATCATCAAAGTAGTGTAATTGCTCTCCCGGAGCGGCATCTTGAAGATTCTGCACATGGGCCAGACGCCGATGACCTTAGTGATCATCTTCACCCCGAACAGGGCCATCAGGAGGCCCAGGCTGGCCAACAGCGCCGACAGCGAAATCAGGGTGCCGGCCTTGATAAAGAAGAAGGGGGTCAGGAGGGCGAAGGTAATGGACCGCATGCGAAAGATAAGGACCTTGTTGTGGACGAAGAGGCCGGCCACCACCATGCCGAAGAGATAGGCGGGGAGCACGGCTTCGCTCCGGGCGGTGACCGCCAGGCCGGCCAGGGCGCAGAGGATCAGAAAGATGAACTTGATCTCCGCCTCACTTACCCGGCCTCCCCACCTGGCCAACACCCAGCGGGTGGTGGCCGGTAAGCGCCACAAGACCACCGCGGTGACCAGGGTGAAAATCAGCAGCCAGTAATCGTAGTTGGCAAAGAGCAGCCCCAGGGCCAGGACGGTGCCCAGGTCGGTGACAAAGCAGGCGGCCAGGATGAGCTTGCCCAGGTCTGTTTCATTGAGGCCCGTCTCCACCATCACCGCATAGACCACCGCCATGGAGGTGGTGGACAGGGCGATGCCGGCGATCTGGGCGCCCTGCCAGGTCCAGCCGCTGACCCAGTAAGCGTAAGCCCAGGCCCCCAGAAACGGCAGCAGGAAAGAAAGAATGCCGATGGCCAGGGTAGGTTTCAGCTGCCGCCGGAAGGATTCCGGCTCGATCTCGGCGCCGGCCAGGAAGGTCAGGACCACCGAGGCAAAGCCTGCCAGGAAGTTGATCCAGGCATTGGGTTGAAAGAGGGCGGACCCGAAGTACGTTCCCAGGTTGCCGGCGACAAGCCCCAAGAAAATTTCCACCAAGGCCACGGAGATGCCGATGCGGATAGAGATGAGACTTGCTATGAAGGCCAGGCCGATCCAGGCGGTGGCGGTATACCAGACTTGTTCCACGTGCTCCTCCTGAAACCGATGCGGGGTGGTAAATAAAAAAAGGCCCTGACCCACACCCGGTGAGATCAGGAGCCATCAGTGTCATCACGGTTCGGGCAGAATATCCTCCACCCCGGCGGACTCCATCGCCTGATTTTAGCTAACCTTAACTCCGGTTGTCCTCATTGGTCAAGAAAAATTTGCACCAAGCAAAATCTCTGAAGGGGTCTCTTTTAAAGTTGACAGAGAGGCGGTTTCCGAGCGATAATTTTTTTATAGACAAGGCGATGAAGTCCGCCTTAATTGCCCACTGGTGCCAGGTGGGCTGATGACTTCTGTCCATTTTAGGGGCAGAAGTTTTTTTTTGCTCCAACGGCAAGGAGAAGCAATGGGGGTTTATCGGGACCTGAAAGAAGATCTGGAAAAAGAGTTGAGCCAATTAGCCGGGCTTTCGGAACTGCAAGGGTCGAACCTGGCCCAGCTTATCGACAAGCTGCGGGAAAATCGCTTTAATTTGGTGGTCCTGGGAGCTTTTAAACGGGGTAAGAGCACGCTGATCAATGCCCTTTTAGGCGAACCGCTGCTGCCGACTGCCATTGTCCCCCTGACTTCGGTCGTCACCGTCTTGGGATATGGCGAGCACCTAAATATCGAGGTGGTCTTTCTCCAGGGGGAGCGGAAAAAAATCTCCCAGCCGGAATTGGTGGAATATATCACCGAGAAAGGCAATCCGCGCAATCAGAAAGGGGTACGGCAGGTCGATATCGCTTATCCCTCAGATTATTTGAAGGATGGGGTCAGAATCATCGACACCCCTGGGGTGGGCTCGGTTTACAGCCACAACACCGAAGTCGCCTATAATTATCTGCCCCAGGTGGATGCGGCCATTTTTGTGGTCACCGTTGACCCGCCGCTCTCTGCCGCGGAGCAGGAGTTTCTCAAGGATATCCGGGAGTATGTGCATAAGTTATTCGTGGTCCTTAATAAAGTCGATTATGTGGAAGAGGAGCAACGCCGGGAGGCATTAGAATTCACCACCCAGGTGCTGCAAGCCAATTTAGCCACTGAGCAAGTCATGATCTTCCCCCTGGCGGCTAAACTGGCGCTGGATGGCAAGGTCAAAGGACGCCCCGAACTCCTGGAAGCCAGTCTGCTCCCCGAGTTTGAAAATCATTTACGTCAGTTTCTCTATAAAGAAAAAGGGCGGGTGCTGTTGATCTCTTGCATCAGCGGGGCCCTGAAGATCATCACCGATTCAACCCTGGCCTTGAAGGTGGAACGCCAGGCCAGTTCCCTGCCCCTGAAGGAATTGGCGGAAAAGATCGCCCGGTTCGACCGGGAATTGCAGGGCCTGGAAAAAGAACGGGAATTGTCTCTGCTGCTGCTGCTGGATGGTCGGGTCAAGGGCGTTATCGGCGAAATAGAAGCGGACCTCAACGCCTTCAAGCAAGAGACCATCATCAATCTGCGCCGGAAGATGGAAGAGGTTTTCCGGCAGAAAAGCCAGAATGCCGGGGATTTACGCCAGGAAACGGAGGAAATCCTGTTTGCCGCCTTGCGGGATGTCTTCACCACCTGGCGGCGCCAGGAAATCGAGAAACTCTCCCAGCAATTAGCCGATACCCACCAGGATTTCGCCACCCGCATCAATGCCATCCTGGAACGTTTGACCCAGTTGACCGCCCGTATCTTTGACTTTTCTCTCCGAGGCTTTGCAGCTGAGGATGCTTTCCCCGATCTGCGGCAATTCTGGTTCAAATTTAAAGATGAACCGGTGGGCTTGGAGATTCTTCAGATGACCGTGACCTCACTCCTTCCCAGGGCCTTGACCAGAGGGTTGCTGCTCAAAAAGCTGTTGGAAAATGTGGGCGAATTGGTGGATAAGCATTGCGGGCGCCTGCGCTATGATTTTCATCAGCGGCTGCAGGAAATTGCCCGGGACTTTCGCCAGACCTGGCTCGCCAAGATCGACGCCACCACGCACAGCATCCGGCAGGCCCTGGACCGGGCTTTGACCCAAAAACAGAGCCGCGCTCAGACTACCGCCGCCAGGATGGGCCAACTGGATCAGAGTTTGACCGCAATTCTCCAGGCCGAAGCAAAATTATTCGCTTTAAGGAAGCGGATTGACAACACCTTGACCTGATTGCTGAGCTTCGGGAGAGTTACGGAAAATACTTGTGAAAAAAGGAGGTTAGGCTTGACACCGGCAAGAACCATCTTATCTTAAGAACAAATCCACATTACCTCAAGAGGAGGCGGCCATGAAAGATTTTGATAAGATCATTCGGGAAAAGGGCCTGCCCGAGGTAGGGCAGGAGGTGCGCAGCAAAAAATTTGGCACGGTCTGGCGGGTCATGGAGAAGAAAGAAATTTGGGCCAACATCGCGCCTGAGCCCAATACCGGCGAGACGCGCATGGTCCCCGCCATTTATCTGCAGTTTTGGCGGGTAAAGGAGGGAGAGCGGCCCGGAGTGGGCAGAATGATGGGCTATGAGTATACGCTGTATGACAATACCTTTGCCCTCAATTGGGACATCGTGTCTTAATTAGCCCTTTTCAATCCGCCGGCCGATGCAGTATAGTAGGGGCCAGGGCTTATGCCTGTGGCCTCTTCTTTGTGCCCACGCCGTGGGATGAGGCCCGGGGGATTATTCCGCAGGAGGAAGACAACCAATGACCCAAATCATGCTGGTGCGCCACGGCCAAACCCCCTGGAACCTGGACAAAATATTCCGGGGCTCCAGGGACATTCCCTTAAACGACCAGGGCCGGGAGGAGGCTCGCCTGGCGGGGGAGTGGCTCAAGGGCGAGACCATTCACGCCGCCTATTGTTCGCCCCTGTCCCGGGCCCGGGACACCGGAGAGGCCATTGCCCGGCACCACAATCTGGCGGTGACGGACCTGCCGGGGCTCACCGATCTGTGCTACGGCGATTGGGAGGGGATGCCCCTGGCGGAAGTCAAGGTTAAGTATGCCGAACTCTATAAACAATGGGAAACCGCACCGGCCACCGTCCGGTTTCCCCGGGGCGAAACCCTGGACGAAGTGCGGGATCGGGCGATGGAGGCGGTGGAGGATGTGGTGGAGCGCCACCCTGGCCAAATTGTCCTCCTGGCGGCCCACCGGGCGGTGAACAAGGTGCTCATCGCGGCTCTCATCGGACTGGACAACTCCCACTTCTGGCGGATCGGTCAGGACACCACGGCGATTAACCGCTTTCACCGGGTGGGGAACACCTGGCACCTCATGGGGTTAAACGACACCTGCCACCTGAGGGACCTGGCCCGGGGCGAGTACGTGGATTTTTAGAAGGGGTTGTGGGCGAGAACCCGGGGACCAGATCCCTGGCTCCAAAGT